>Ga0172371_10000425_pt1 | contig 64882 bp, 53 predicted proteins | sample Lak12m_FD_114543 | JGI IMG/M metagenome (GOLD analysis project Ga0172371, IMG submission 114543) | Freshwater microbial communities from Kabuno Bay, South-Kivu, Congo - kab_022012_12m | ecosystem: Environmental > Aquatic > Freshwater > Lake | place: Democratic Republic of the Congo: South-Kivu... | reverse complement strand
TGATGGTAAGACATCTTGGTTTAGGGTTAATAATTAGTAGACATAATTATTTTACCCCGGCTGAGATGTCTTTTGTATTAGATTAAGCTTGGGACCAGAATGTAGCTAGTAGGTATTGACAAAATTATTTAAGTATGCTATGTTTAGAGGTCAAAATATATTTATTTTGATGTCTAAGATTGTACCTATACAATATATAATATATAATCCGAAAATTTTTCAGTAAAAACCAATAATACATGATCATGAAAAAAATGTTTGTAATGCTGGTCGCGATCATCATCTTGATCCCGGCCGTGACCTGGGCGCAGGCCAGGGTTCAGAACCGCACTACCAGTAAGGTGGTAATTTCCTATGGAGGCCAGGAATATGTGGCCAACCCCAGCCAAACAATAAACTGCTCAAATTTCCCAACCAATGGACCCGTGACCCTTGAAGCCTGGTATTATCAGGGCTTCAATAAGGTTTCCCTGGGAAAGCTCACCCGGGAAGTACAAGGTGGGAAAATGATTCTCGACCAACTGGACCAAAAAAGTTTGGTCTCAGAAAATTCGGAAGCTAAAAAGGCTAAAATTCCGGATAAACTGCAGTCGGTGAAAGAAACCGCCGGTGATTGGTGGTCCACCACTACGGTGACACCGGTAAATCAGAGCAGTCATCGGTTCATGGTCCCAGCCCATCCTTTTCGTGGTCTGGCTTTGAGGCCGGGGCAGACTTCAGAAAAATACACTACCCTGAAAACCGGAGAATATGTTTTCCCGGTTTACTACGATGCTGATCCAGACTCCTCTTCCACCGGGAGGAATTATAAATGGATTGTTATGGATAAAATCGTTACCGAAGGCCAGGATCAAGTGGTTTTTGCCGACAAGGATTTCACTCAGATCCAGAGCGGAAAAATGATTCGGAAGCCCCTGAAAAATAACTTGCCAATTGACTTTTTTATCGTTGGCGGGGTTAACCAGGGTCAGGTAATTGCTGCCAAGGCCTATGCCAAGCTACAATTTACCGTGGGTTGGAATATCATTCCAGTTCAATACAAGGACCCCAATGGCTTGCCGGTTCAGGCCATTTTACTTCTAATGGTGAACAACATAGGAAGGCCGATGACCGCCACTGAAAAAGGTGGACACCGAGACCTCTCAATTGAAAGGGATAACATAATTATTCTTTAAATAGTCCCCTTTCGAACCCTTATAAAGAGCCCCTAAACAAGGCTCTTTTTTCTTATTTTTAAGCCATTTTTTCAGTTGACCAAAGGTCAGGCCTTTGCTATACTAATAGTAGGGTTTAACACCTCTTTTTATTGTTTTAAAACTTATATGATTATTACTTGGCAGGGTCATTCCTGCTTTAAAATTCAAGACAAAATTGGCCCCGAAGGAGTTACTGTGGTTACCGATCCTTTTAATAAGGAGGTCGGTCTAAAGGTGCCAAATTGTGAGGCTGATATCGTAACTATTTCTCATGATCATTTTGATCATAATAATATTAGCGCCCTAAGAGGAAATCCTATGATGATTGATTGCGCCGGAGAATATGATTTTAAAGGGGTTTTGATTGAAGGGATTGATTCCTATCATGATGATCAGGAAGGTAAAGATAAAGGAAATAATATTATGTATCGTATTGAGATTGATGATATTTCGGTGGCCCATTTAGGCGATCTCGGACATACTCTAGATAATGCTCAGCTAGAAAAACTAGTAGGCACTGACATTTTATTAATTCCCATTGGCGGTAAATATACTATTGATGCTAAAAAAGCAGTGGAAGTAATTTCTCAAATTGAGCCACGAATTATAATCCCCATGCATTATAAGACCAAAGATTCTAAAATTGATATTGATGGGGTTGATAAGTTTATTAAAGAACTGGGGTTGCAACCTACCTATGAAGAAAAATTAAAAATTTCCAAGAAAGATCTTCCCCAGGAAGATATGGAATTGGTTATTTTAAGCTTATAAACTAATTATTAATTTCTAAAACACTATTATGTCGCATCTAAGAAACGATTTTCCCTTATCTTTGTATCAAACTAAAGTAGAAGGTCTAGAAAAAAAGTTTAACCTCATGAATCCTGAGGAACGCCAAGAATATTTTCAAGCTAAAGTCGGTCGAGAAATTACCGCTTTAAAAGAATATTTCGGCGGCAACACCTTTATCGCCTATTGGTTAGGCAAGAAGAATTCCGGCAAAGGAACCTATTCTAAACTCATGATGGAAATTTTTGGTAAAGAAAAGATTACTCATATTTCTGTGGGTGATATCGTCCGTCGTTTATCTGAGGATTTAAACGATCCCGTTAAAAAAGAAGAATTATTAAAATATCTTAGTGAACATTATCGTGGCTACATTTCCATTGATGATGCTATTCAAGCTTTTTTAAGCCGAGATACTAAGTCATTACTTCCCAATGAATTCATTCTTACTCTAGTTAAAAGAGAAATTGATCTCTCTCCTAGAAAAATAATTTTTATCGATGGTTTTCCAAGAAATTTAGATCAAGTTTCCTATTCTTTATATTTCCGCAGTCTAATTGATTATCGTCAAGATCCCGATATTTTCATTGCCATTGATATCCCAGAAAATGTTATTGATGAACGCATGAAATATCGAGTAGTCTGTCCCATTTGTCAAACTCCCCGCAGTCTTAAATTATTAGCCACCCCAGAAGTTGGTTATGATACTGATCAAAAACAATTTTATTTAAAATGTGATAATCCAGAATGTAATAAAGCTAGAATGGTAGCCAAAGAAGGGGATAATTTAGGGATTGAGGCTATTCGTGAGCGCCTGGAAATGGATGATACCTTAATTAGAAAGGTTTTTTCTATTCATGGTGTTTCTAAAATATTACTTCGTAATTCCATTCCGGTTAATGAAGCTGATAAGCTGATTGATGATTACGAAATAACTCCTAGCTACGAATATAAATTAAATGGAGAACAAGTGGAAGTTATGGAAACTCCCTATGTGGTTAAAGATGATGAAGGGATTGGTTCCTATAGTTTAATGGCTCCAGCTGTAGTTATTTCTCTAGTTAAACAATTATATTCTGTTTTGATAGAGAAGAAATAAAATAGTCGTCTATTATGGAGGAAAACCGCCAAAAAAAGATTCGTTTAATGCAAATAATTGTCGGGGCAATTGTTCTAATAATTGCCATTCTTTGGATTATTAATATTAAAAATGTTTGGCGATTTAATAATCTTAATTTAGGAAGTTCTGAACAGGGATTAGATTGGGATGAAATTAAAAATAGTTTTAGCAATATAGTAGAAGAAACTAAAGATAATTTTGAGATTGAAAAAACTAAACAAATCAAAGAAAATGGACAGATTTTAGTGGATGATTTAATTAAAAAAACCGAGGAGTTAGTCTCCTCGTCCACGGAACCAGTTAGTTCGTCCACTGAAACAGTTAATTGTCCTGAATATATTGATTGTATGCCCACCATCGGCGAACCTAAACCATGCCAAATTCCCGTTGGCTGCGAAGGGATAACTCAAATTGCTTATTAATTTATGTCTAAAAAAGAAAAACCACAATCTAAGGGTGCTAAGAAAAAAGAAACCAAGCCAGTTAAAAAGATAAAAGCGGATAAAGAAGTTGAGAAAAAAGAAGAAAAGATCAAACCAGTTGTTGAGGAAGTGGTTGAAACTAATAATCGTCGCAAAACAGAGTATGGCTTAGTGGAGGATCAATCCATTACTGATGAGATGAGCAAATCTTATTTGGATTACGCCATGAGCGTTATTGTTTCTCGAGCCCTACCTGATGTTCGTGATGGTCTAAAGCCAGTTCATCGCCGTATCCTTTATGCAATGTGGAGTGTTGGCCTCAAAGCTAATGCTAAGTTTCGTAAATCAGCTACCGTTGTCGGTGAGGTGTTAGGTAAATATCATCCTCATGGCGATTCAGCGGTCTATGATTCCATGGTTCGCATGGCTCAAGATTTTGCTATGCGCTATCCTCTGGTTCGTGGACAAGGTAATTTCGGTTCTATGGATGGTGATAACGCCGCCGCCATGCGTTATTGTGTTACCGGAGACACTTTAATTTTAACTGATAAAGGCATCTTGCCAATTGAAAATATTTCTCACAAAACCGAGGCTAAAATAAATTTAAACATTTTAAATTATCGAGGTAATATCAAGAAGGCCGATAAATTTTTTAATTCCGGCAAACATGAAATTACCGAAATTATTACCAACCAGGGTTATCGTATTAGAGGTTCTTATAATCATCCCCTCCTAGTTTGGATTTTGGACAATTTTAATCGCCCGACTATTCGTTGGAAAATGTTATCCGAACTAACCTTAGATGATCACGTTTTGATAAATCGTAATTTTTCTCTCTTTTCTAAAACTAATCTTAATCTAAGTAAGTATCAGCCAGCTATTAAGAGAAAACAAACCCCCATTTCCTTGCCGAAAACTATGAACAAGGATCTGGGCTTTCTTTTGGGCGCCCTGGTGTCTGAGGGCGGCTATCATCGCGGCCAAATTTTGTTCAATAATTCTGATCAGAATTTTTATAATAAAATAAAACAGATTATTCTTAAGCAATTTCCCGGAATAAAAATATATGAAAGGCAGATTAAGGGCGGTTGCTGGGAATTAAGTATTTACCATCAAAGAGTAGTCGAGTTTTTAAATGGAATTGGCTTATCATTTGAACAATCCCATAAAAAAGAAATTCCTTTTTCAGTTTTATTATCCAAAAAAGAAGTTATTTCTTCTTTTCTCCAAGGACTATTTGAGGGCGATGGTTCAGTTAGTCATAAAATTGATAAACGTCATGGCGGCCAATCCATTGAATTAAACTATAATTCCAAAAGTCAAAAATTAATTAATCAATTAAAAACAGTTTTATTAAATTTTCAAATTGTTACTACCTCCCCCTATGAGGACAAAAGAAATCAATGCTATAAATTAACTATTTCCGGAGTAGAAAATATTAAAGAATTCCAAAAGAAAATTAATTTTTTCTCTCAGAGAAAAAGAAGTATTTTGGCTAATATTAAAAATATTAATTCCAGTCGGTTAAGCCAAACTGGTTTCATCCCCTATTTAAATGATTATTTAAGGAAGAATTATAAAGAGTCATTTGTGGCCAGGAATAATTTTGATCGTTATTCTAGTTTGCAAAAAAATTATTCGCAGTTAAAGAAAGTTTTAAATCCAGTTGATTTACAAATTATCGATTGGATCTTGATGAATAAATTTTTCTTTAATAAAATTGCGGTTATTAATAAATTAAATAAGAAAGAAACGGTTTATTCGGTTCGAGTCAACAGTCCCTGCCACTCCTTCATTGCTAATGGCTTTGTTAATCATAATACGGAAGCTAAATTATCCAGCGTCAGCGAGGAAATGCTATTTGATATTGAAAAGGAAACGGTTGATTTTATTCCTAACTTTGATGGCTCTCACAAAGAACCCCGAGTTTTGCCCGCTAAATTACCCAACCTATTATTAAATGGTACCATGGGTATTGCTGTTGGTATGGCCACCAACATTCCGCCTCATAACCTCAAGGAATTAGCCGATGCCATTGATTATTTAATCTCTAATCCCGAAGCTAGTATTGAGGACCTAATGAAATTTGTGAAGGGGCCAGATTTTCCTACCGGCGGTATCATCTATAATCAAAAAGATATTCTCAGTGCCTATGCTACCGGTAAGGGCGGTATTGTTCTGCGCGGTAAGGCTGAAATTGAAGAACAAAAGGGCGGCGGTTTTCAAATTATTGTTTCGGAAATTCCCTATCAGGTTAATAAGGCTGACTTGGTAGAAAAAATTGCTGATTTGGTAAAAGATAAAAAATTAGAGGGCATTAAAAACTTGCGGGATGAGTCAGACAAAGACGGTGTTCGCATTGTGCTAGAACTCAAGAAAGATTCCTATCCCAAAAAGATTCTTAATGCTTTATATAAACACACCTCTCTGCAAACCACCTTCCATCTTAATATGTTAGCTTTGGTGGATGGCATTCAACCTAAAGTACTAACCCTGAAGATGATTCTAGAAGAATATATTAAACATCGAGAAGAGGTGGTCAGACGTCGTACTCAATTCGATTTAAATAAAGCCAAGGAGCGCGCCCATATTCTAGAAGGTTTAATGATCGCCCTAAAAAATATTGATGCGGTTATTAAAACCATCAAGGCCTCCAAGGATAAGGAAATAGCTAAAGTTAATTTAATAAAGAAATTTAAATTATCTGAAAGACAGGCCGTGGCTATCTTGGAAATGAGATTACAAAGCTTAGCTAATTTGGAACAGCTAAAGATTGAAAATGAATTAAAAGAAAAACAGAAATTAATTAAAGAATTGGAAAGTATTTTAAAATCAGTAGCCAAGATTAGAACTATTGTAAAGGATGAATTAAAGGCCTTAACTGATAAATATGGTGATGAACGGAAAACTGCTGTGGTGGCTCACGGGGTTAAGGAATTTAGCATGGAAGATTTGGTGCCCAATGAGGAAACCGTTGTCATGATGACCCGCGATGGCTATATTAAACGATTAGAGCCGGATACTTTTAAAGTTCAGGCTCGGGGTGGTAAGGGAGTAGTTGGTTTAACCACCAAGGAAGAAGACACCGTCGAGTTTATGTTCACTTCTCAAACTCACAATGATGTCCTATTCTTCACCACCAAGGGCCGGGTCTTCCAATTAAAAGTCTATGAAATTCCCCAGGCTTCTCGAACAGCCAAGGGAACACCCATTGTTAACTTTTTGCAGCTAATCGGTGGCGAACAAATCGCCTCGGTTTTGCCCCTGGATAAAGCGGTATTCAGTAAATATCTCTTCTTTGCTACAGCCAAGGGTTTGGTAAAAAAAGTAGAGATTGAAGCCTTTAAAAATGTCCGCCGCTCTGGTCTGATTGCCATTAAAATTAAGGAAGATGATAAATTAATTTGGGTTAAGCCGACTTCTGGTAGTGATCATATTCAACTGGTGACTGCTCACGGCCAAGCCATCCGTTTTCAAGAAAAAGATGTTCGCGATATGGGACGGGGAGCAGCCGGAGTTCATGGTATTCGCCTGAAAAAAGACGATGAAGTAATCGGCATGGGAGTGGCTAAAACTGAAAAAGATAAGAAGCGCCATTATCAGATATTAACTATCATGGCCCATGGCTATGGCAAACGAACTGACTTTAACTCCTATAAACTTCAAGGTCGCGGCGGCAGCGGCATTAAAACCGCCAAGGTGACCGATAAAACCGGTGAACTAACTAATGCCTTCTTGGTTAATGCTGATAATATGGAAGGCCGTGATTTAATTGTTATCTCTGAAAAAGGCCAGGTGATTAGAACGCCCTTTAAATCAGTTAGTGTGTTGGGTCGCGATACCCAGGGAGTTCGGATTATGAAATTCAAAGAAGAGAATGATAAGGTAGCCGGGGTTACCTGGGTTTAATTAATTAAAATATTTTTCCATGAAATTTATTAAAGAGTTTAAAGAATTTGCGGTCAAAGGCAATGTCATGGATTTGGCAGTAGCTGTGATTGTGGGCGGTGCTTTTGGTAAAATAGTTTCTTCTTTGGTGGCCGATGTGGTGATGCCTTTTATCGGTTTGGTGGTTGGCGGCGTTAACTTTATCAGCATTAAATGGGTTTTGAAAAAAGCAGTTTTAGATAATCAGGGGAGTATTGTTAAGTCGGAAGTTATTCTTAATTTAGGCGTCTTTCTGCAAAATGTTTTTGATTTTTTAATCATTGCCCTGGTTATATTCCTAATGATTAAATTACTCGGTAGACTTAAAAAGCAATTAGTCAAAGAGGAAGAGAAGGTGCCTGCCCCTAAACCGCGCACCAAAGACCAAGAACTGCTAACGGAAATAAGAGATTTATTAAAGAAAGAAGATAAATAAGGATAGATGAAAACACTCCGAGTAATTGGTGTGTTTTTGTGATATTAGCGGTTATTGATAGATTATAAAAGTTGATTTATTAAGCTCTTGACGTAAATCATTTTTTATTATATTATTGAATAATACTTAAAATTAAGTATTAACCCAAATCTACCGGGAAGTGTAGATATTTTCTTTAACAATCTGTAAAAATTGGAGGTAATTATGGCCACAAAACAACAGATCCCTGTTCTAGCCGCTCGAGTGGTAGAATTTCAGGAAAGATTAGAAAAAATGCCCACAGAAGACACGCAATGGGCAATTCAAAACACCGAAGAAGCACTCGCCTTATGGGCTGAGGCAATAAAAAATCGTGTCAAAAATAGAACGTCTATCCTTCAGGTAATTTCCCGCGGAGAAAAGCTGATGGTTGAAGCCCTCGACGGCCAAGTGTACATTTCTGACGCCAAAAGGGTCTTCAAGTCATACATTGACGGAGACTTCAAAAACTGGGGACTAAATCAGTCCGGTCCGGCCACTGCTGAAACATTGCTTGATGTCAGCGAAATGACCAGCGACGGTACATTCGTTCAGATTTTTACTGGCATCACCTCTTATCTCGACAAAATCGTCATGACACAGGCACAAATTATCCGCTTCTGCGAAAAACATCCTACCTGGCTTCGTCAGGAAGGCTACGCCACTTTCTTCTTAACGAAGGTTAACGGCGAGTATTTCGTGGTCGACGTGAGCGTGCTCTCTGACGGCCTGGAGGTCAACGTCTTCCGGCTTGAGCGCGACAATGTCTGGATCGGTGAGTATCACCATCGCGTTGTCTCCCCGCAACTTGTTGCTTAGCACCTTTGCATTGTTCCTTTGTCCCTCGGATCCTTTGCCCTTAGTTCTAAACTAAGCGCTTGAATTCCGGGGGATTTTTTTATATACTGAAATGATGGTTTTGCACTGTCCGCCGGCCACGGCTTGCGGACCAAGACCGTTTAGGAATATTTTTGAGAGTTTTGCCGGTCAAGGCCGGCAAAAGAGAGAAAATATTTTTAAATAAAAAATTACAAGTTGGTATAGAGCTCTGGCGGACTTTTAGGTCCCGAATAATATTCAGCCGCTGCTTTCATTTTGCCAGCGCGGCAGTGAGACGGAAGGAGCTTTATACATTTTCGTGGTCAACGTGAACGTGAACTCTGACGGCCTGAAGGTCAACGTCAACCGGCTTGAGAACGACAATGTCTGGAACGGTGAGAATCACCATCGCGTTGTCTCCCCGCAACTTGTTAATTTCTCCCTCGAACGCCGGAGGGAGTTTTCATTTCCAGACCTTTTATCCAGCCGCCGATCATCCGGCCGACCTCGTTAAGCTGGGAAGAAATGTCGGCATATTTCTTGTTGTCTATGCACTTATTTTCCCAGGCTAGCTGAAGAAAAAATTTTAGGCCGTCCAATTTGATGACCGCGAGCGACAGCTGGGCCTGTTTCTTTTCGCCTGACTGGTAAATGGCGGCAAAAGTATTTTCCAAAAGAGACAAGAAACGGTCTTCAATCTTTCCGCCGAGGTTATAGCGGTATACCTTGGGAAAATCAGCCAGAATTTTGAACCAAACCGCGTAAGCTTCCTTTTCTTTGACGAGTACTATGGGCGAACGAACAATGGTACTCATAAGCTTTATGAAAAAATTTATTAAAAAATACGAGGAAATTATCACTGCGGTAAATCTGCTGCTGGCCTGGGAAGATTTTTTGAAAGAAAAGAGGAGGCGTTCGGATGTGGCTATTTTCCAGGGGAATTTGTTTGATAATATTATCAGCCTGCAGCGTGAATTGCTTAATAAAACATACCAGCACGGCGCCTATCAGGCTTTCAACATTTCTGATCCCAAACCGCGGAATATCCATAAGGCTACGGTCCGCGACCGTCTACTCCATCATCTGCTGTATCGCGAAACCTATAAATACTTTGATTCCCATTTTATTTATGATTCCTATTCCTGCCGGCCGGAGAAAGGCACGCATCGGGCCATCCGGCGCTTCGCGGAGCTTATTGGGTCTGTTTCCGCGAACGATAAAATGACAGTCTGGGTTCTTAAGTGTGACATCAGGAAGTTTTTCGCCAGCATTGACCATCAGATTTTAAAAAATATCTTAAGCGGATATATCGAAGACCAAGAATTACTGTGGCTGTTCGGGAAGGTCATCGACAGTTTTCACACGCCGGGCAGGGAAAGAACCGGCCTGCCGCTCGGCAATCTTACTTCCCAGCTCTTGGTCAACGTCTATATGAACGAATTTGACCAGTTCGTTAAACGGACACTTAAAATAAAGTTTTACGTGCGTTATGCCGACGGTTTTTTGTTTATCAGCCGAGACAAGGAGTATTTAATCAAACTATTGCCAGAATTGGAGAAATTTTTGGAAGAAAAATTAAAATTAACACTTCATCCTAATAAAATTTTTATCAAAACCTGGAATAGTGGGATAGATTTTCTGGGCTGGGTAGGGTTTCCATTTTATCGGGTTTTACGAACAACAACCAAAAGACGGATGTTGCAGAGAATCAAAATCAATTCTAATCTTCAGGTAATTAACTCTTATTTAGGTTTATTATCCCATGGCAACACTGAAAAATTAGAAAATGAAATTATTGAAATATTAAATTTAAAGTAATTATTAATTTTTTATTATAAAATTATTACTAGTTTTTGTCAATATCAGTATTGACATCAATTAGCGATTCATGATATAAAACAATATTACTAAATTACTAATTACAGTAATCCCAATTCGCCGGGAAGTGCGAAATCGTTGTTTACCATTAAAAGAGAAAAGTCATGAAAGACACCGCTCTTAAAGAAAAAAATTTGTTGGCAGAATTTCTGGCCATCATGGTTTCTTGTTCGCCACGTAATTTACCATCAGTTGAGATGGCTTACTTTATTGAAAACAAAAATGAGCTTCGCCAATTTTTAGAAAAATCTTTTGAAAATCGGCGTAAAATTTTGGCAGATTTGTCGAACAATAAGATCCTCACCCTCATCTCTCCTGAGCCACTCGTCATTGAAGCCCTGAGTGATTCTGGAATTCTCTATGAAGCCACCCATGTTTTCGGAGGTTACCGTGATCCAAAGCTATTGAATTTTGGCCTTAATCAACCAGGTCCGGCCACTCCAAAAACCAGGCTTCAGGTCTATGAACAGAATACCAATGCCACTTTTCAGGAAATTTTCAACTTTTTTGCCGTTAATCTGGAAAAAGTTTATCTAACTCAATCTCAGATCATCCGCTTCTGCCAAAAATATCCTCGCTGGCTTCGCCAGGGAGGATATGCCACTTTTTTCTTGACAAAGGCTAATGGTGAATATTTCGTGGTCAACGTGAACGTGCGCTCTGACGGCCTGAGGGTCTTCGTCGACCGGCTTGGGCTCGACAGTGTCTGGAGTGCCGAGTATCGTCGTCGCGTGGTTTCCCCGCAACTTATATCTTTGGCCGCCTAGTTTCTTTGGCCATTGTCCCTTTATCCCTCGGATTCTTTGCCCTTAGCTCCAAACTAAGCGCTTGGATTACGGGGGATTTTTAATTTAAAAATAATTTCTCCTTCCTTTTGTCAACTCTGTCAAAAAATTAAAAACTAGTTTATAATCTAAGTATATGAATGAATATTTATCTATATTATTGTTAGTGATTTTAGTGATCGGTATTATCACCGTTATTTTCTTATTATTACGTCAAAAAGGGGGCAATGCCGAAGAGAAAATTGGCGCTCTCATGGAACGTTTGGCTCAGCTATCTTCCCAAAATGGAGAATTACGTCAGGAGCTGGATCGCAAGCTTTCGGAGACCAATCGAACGGCCCAGGAACAATTCGGTCAAACTACTCGTATTGTTCAGGACATTACCTCCCAGTCTGCTCGGCTGATTGCTGATGTCACCGAAAAATTAACTAAACTGGACGAAACCAACCGTCAGGTAGTTAACTTTTCAGCCCAATTGCAAAATCTTCAAGACATTCTAAAAAACCCTAAACAGCGTGGCGTGTTGGGAGAATATTATTTAGAAGAAACTTTGAAAAATGTTTTGCCACCCAATTCCTATCAAATGCAGTATGCTTTTAAGAATGGTACCATTGTGGATGCCGTGGTGTTAGTAAAAGACAAAATTATTCCCATTGATGCTAAATTTTCTCTAGAAAATTATGAAAAGATTCTGAACACCAATGATCCAGAAGCTCGCAAGCGTCTGGAGCAACAATTTAAGCAGGATTTAAAAAATGGCATTGATGAAACCGCTAAATATGTAAAGCCCGAGGAAAAAACCATGGAATTTGCCTTTATGTTTATTCCTTCGGAAGCTATCTACTATGATTTATTAGTTAATTCGGTTGGCACTGTTAAAGTAAACACTCGAGATTTAATTGAATATGCTTTCCGCGATAAAAAAGTAATCATTGTTTCGCCCACTTCTTTCCTGGCCTATCTGCAAACAGTTCTTCAGGGATTGAAAGCGATGCAAATTGAAGAAAAGGCTAAAGAAATTAAAGCCAACATCGAAAAACTGACTCGTCATTTATCTAGCTATGAAGAATTTTTGAAAAAATTAGGTGTTAGTTTATCCACCACAGTTAATCACTATAATAATGCCTCCACAGAATTTAAGAAAATCGATAAGGATGTGATGAAAATTACCGAGGGGAAGAGCAAGGTTGAGGTTTTAAAAATTGATCGACCTAAAAATGTTTAATCATGATTCCAACCAAGAGAATTCTTTAAAAAAAGCAATCATTAGCCTGATTACTTTTTTTGATTTGTTTGAATATCCCCTAACTAGCTATGAAATTTGGAATTATTTAAATAAGGAGTATTTAATTTCTGACATATTTCGCGCCCTCGATAATTTATCTGACATAATTAGTTCACAAAATGGCTTTTATTTTCTGCCTCAACGGGAGATTACTATCAATACCCGCCAGCAACGCTATAATTATACTAATCAGAAAATAAAAAAAGCCAGAAGGTTCAGCCAATGGCTTCATTATTTGCCTTTTATTAAAGTGATTGCTCTAGCTAACTCCATCGGCGCCCATAGTTTACGGGCCGGCAGTGACATTGATTTCTTTATTATCACCGCTCCTCACCGACTGTGGTTGAGCCGTTTTTGCTGTGCTGGTTTAGCCAAATTACTTAATTTGCGACCCCGGGAGGGCAATAAAAAGGATAAAATTTGTTTGAGTTTCTATATTACTACCGACCATCTTAATCTTGATGACCTTAAATTACGTCCCCAGGATCCCTACTTTGATTACTGGATTCCTAGTCTAATTTTATTATATAATAAAAATGAAACCTATCAGCAATTTTTAGTCGCCAATGGGTTATTGTCTAAAATAATCGTTCCGCCTCATCAATCCTCTGGTATCTTGGGGAATATATTGGAACGATTAGTTAAGAAGTGGCAACTAAAAATTATGTCACCGGCCCTAAAACAAGCCATGAATAATTCTACCGGAGTGGTGATTAATGATCAGGTGCTGAAACTTTATTTAAAAGATCGTCGTCAAGAATTTTTTGACAGATTTAATCATAAAATTCATGAAATTTTTTAGAAAGTCAGCTGAATATTTATTCTATTTATTTGTTTTTCTGTTGCCCTGGCAAACCAAGTTGATTTTGCGTCCCTCGGTTACTAATTTTAATGAGATTAGCCTCTACGCCAGTCATTTGATTTTATTATTGGTATTGATTTGTTTTTTTGTTCATAAGATTAAACATCGGGAGCGAGCAGAAAAGATTACTTATTTTTGGTATTTTCTAATCGGCTTAGAATTATTTATTTTATTTTCATTTTTCTTTGCCGCCGACCAAATCCTAGCCTTCTATCGCTACATTCTCTTTTTGGTGGGCCTGGGCTTGTTCTATTTACTCCAGGAGGGATTCCGTAAAAACGTGTATGAAGATTGTTGTTTAAATAAAATAAATATAGTTTATAGTTTTCTGGCCAGTGTTTTTCTCCAGGCTTTATTGGGTATCTATCAATTTTTAACTCAATCTTCTTTTGCCTGTAAGTATTTGGGTTTAGCCGCTCACTATCCCGATTCCCTGGGAGCTTCTATTATAGAAACGGTGTCTGGGCGATGGTTGCGCGCCTATGGAGGATTAGACCACCCTAATATTTTCGGTGGTGTCCTGGCAGTTTCCTTGGTAATTGTTGCCTATTTATTGGCCAAGAAAAAAATGCTTAATTCCAGCCAAGAAGTTTGGTCATCAATTTTTCTATTTATTTTTTATTTTTTTGCTTTATTTGCTTTATTCTTTACTTTTTCTCGGGCCGCCTGGTTGGCCCTGGTTGTTGGCTTAGTTATTCTTTTAATTCAACTAATCGTCAATAAAGATCGTTGGATGTTGGGTCGCTATATTGCTCTGTTGTTTTTTTCATTAGTTTTAATTTCCATCGTTTCTTTTTCCTACAGTGATTTAATCACTACGCGTTGGCACATGGATAGTCGGTTGGAGGTTAAATCTTTAACCGAGCGACAGGCATATTTAGATCAAGCTAAAGATTTAATCAAAGATAATTGGTTGTTTGGGGTTGGGCCAGGAAATTATACCGTTGCCCTCATGACCCAAAATAAAATTACGAGCTCCATTTGGGATTACCAACCGGTTCATAATGTTTTCCTATTGCTTTGGTCAGAAAGTGGAATATTCGCCCTACTTTTTTTTGTTTTGTTTTTGATTTTCTTGATAAAAAAAGATCGCCGGGAAGCATTTTCTTGGGCCATCTTTGGAGTTTTAATTATTCTAATGTTATTTGATCATTGGTTGTGGAGTCTGCCTTTTGGTTTTCTGTTTCTGTTTTTATTTTTAGGGTTGATTTGATAATTTCTTTGCAGAAACATTAAATCCGTTTCCAAATTTTTCAAGGTTTTACGAAGAACGGCTAAATTATGACAGCCGTTTTTTTTGATTTGTTGTTCGATTAGGCTGAGGATGGTGGCGATGGTGCCGAAATAATCATCATTTTCCACATGGAATTTTACACTTGATTCATCCTTGACCAGCCATACCAGTGGTTTTATTTTATACTGTCGACTAGGCATATTAAATGATGCTGGCAAATTTATTTTTTCCAATAATTAGATGATCTAAAATTTCAATATCCAAAATCTGTCCAGCTTCAATTAGTTTATTAGTTATCTCCACGTCAGCTTTAGTGGCCCTAATAACTCCCGAAGGATGATTATGAGCGATAATAATAGCAGCTGCGGAATATTCCAAAGCTGGCCGAAAAACTTCCCGTGGTTGAACTAGGGAAGAATCCAATGTGCCAATGGAGATTACTTCATCATGGATTAATTGGTAATGGGTGTTGAGATATAGTCCCCGAAATTGTTCTTTCTGCAAATAGCCCATGTCTTTAAGGTAGTTATAGGCTTGCTTGGCGTTACGAATGCTAATGGAACCGCCTGGTTTTTTCTGATAGAAACGACGACCCAATTCAAAACAAGCAACAATTTGGCAGGCTTTTACTAAAGGAATTTTTAAATCCTTTTCGATTATTTTAGGATCTTTTTGGTAAGCGATGCCCTTTTCTCCGTATTCTCGAAGTAGTCGAGCTGACATGGAGAAAACCTCTTCTTTTTTAGTGCCAACACTTAAAACTATGGCTAATAATTCAGTGGAATTAAGGGTATTAACCCCATCTCTAATCATTTTTTCGCGCGGTTTTTCCTCATCGGGCATATCTTTCACCCGCATAATTTTATAAGTTTTCCCGTGATTAAGGACAAAGTTACGATCTTTAATTTTATAGGGCATAGGGTTAAATAATTATTTTTTATATCACTTTAAATTATATCAGAGATGTGATAAATTTAAAACATGATAAATTAGAGATTATATGAATAAATACAAAAAAGAAGTCCTGTCAAATAAAATCCCCCTATTTACCGTGCCCATTAAAAATGCTAAAACCGCCACCGTTTTGATTATGATAAAAACTGGTTCTCGCTATGAAAATCGTCGCAACAACGGCATCTCTCACTTTTTGGAGCATTTATTTTTTAAGGGGACCAAAAAACGTTCCACCACACTGGCCCTGTCTAGTGAGTTAGATTCTCTGGGCGGTGAATATAACGCCTTTACGGCTAAGGAATATACTGGTTATTGGGTTAAGGTAACCGAAGAGAAATTAGGCCAAGCCCTAGATATCCTCAATGACATGTTGCTTAACTCTCAGTTTGATCCCGTGGAAATTGAAAGAGAAAAGGGTGTAATTATTGAAGAATTAAATATGTATCAGGATAACCCCCTAATGCACATCGAGGATGTTTTTGAAGGAGTACTCTATGGTGATACGCCAGCTGGCTGGGAAACCATTGGCACCAAACATAATATTCAAAATTTTAAACGAACTGATTTTATTAAATATCTCAAAACTCAATATGGCAGTCGTAGCATCTATGCCGTCCTGGCCGGTGGTCTCAAGGAAAAGGATAAAAAGATGGCCGCCAAGATGCTTTTGAATTTTCAAACTAATAAATGGCAAAATAGAAAAAAAATAACTATCCGCCAAAGTCATCCTCAACTCAAGGTGGTTCACAAAAAAATTGATCAGGTTAATTTGTCTCTAGGTGTCAGAACCTTTCCCGTTGGCCATCCGGATGAATTTATTGTAAAACTATTAGCCATTGTTTTAGGTGGAGCCATGAGCTCTCGGTTATTTATCAGATTGCGAGAAAGGAATGGCTTAGCCTACTATGTTCGCACCAACGCGGAATTTTATCCTGATACTGGATATTTAACCTCCCAGGCTGGCGTACCTATTAATGGAACCAAAGAAGCTATTAAAATTATTTTGGAAGAGTATCAAAAATTAACCGAAGAATTAGTCAGCCAAGACGAATTAAAGCGAGCTAAGGATTTGTTGCGTGGTCGTCTGCTATTGCAAATGGAAGCCACCGATAATCTGGCCAACTGGTATGGCCGTCAAGCCATCCTTCGTCAAAAAATTCTTACCCCCGCTGATTTTTTAAATAAGATTAAAAAAATTAATCCTAATGATCTGCGTCGGGTGGCTAAGAAAATATTTATTAATCAAGGTTTAAATTTAGCTATTATCGGCAATGTCCAAGCTAAAGATTGTCAACAAATTCTTCATTTTTAATTTTCATGTCCGATCTATTAGTCAAATTAAATAATGCACAAAAAGAGGCCGTTCTTCATGACAACGGCCCTCTTTTAATAGTCGCTGGAGCTGGCACTGGCAAAACCACGGTTCTGATTAATCGTTTGGCTTATTTAATAACTGAAAAAAAGGTAGCCACCGATGAAATATTGTTGCTAACTTTTACCGAGAAAGCGGCCGGCGAGATGGAAGAACGAGCCGATAAAATTTTGCCCTATGGCTATGTGGATCTTTGGATTAGCACCTTCCATGGTTTGGGAGAAAGGTTATTAAGGGAACATGCTTTAGACATCGGCCTGAATGCTAATTTTAAAATTTTAACCGAAACCGATCAATGGATTTTAATTAGAAAAAATTTAGCTCAATTTAATTTAGATTACTATCGTCCCCTGGGTAACCCTACTAAATTTATTGCGGAATTAATTAAACATTTCTCTCGGTTGAAGGATGAAAATATTTCTCCCGCTGAATATTTAAAATATATTGAGGAATTGGAATATGATCAAGACAATCAATTGAGCGGCCGAAAAACAGCTAAAAAAAATCGGATCAAAAAAATTATTAGGGAGCAGGAAGAAGAAATTGAATTAGGACGATTAAAGGAATTAGCTAATGCCTATCACACCTATAGCCAGTTGCTTCTAGCCAATAATTATTTAGATTTTGGCGATCTAATCATTTATACTCTCCAGCTTTTTAGGGAGCGTTCTAATATTTTAAAGTTCTATCGTCAGCAGTTTAAATATATTATGGTTGACGAATTTCAAGACACTAATTGGGCCCAGTATGAATTAGTTAAACTATTGGCGGCTCCCAACAATAATTTATTAGTGGTGGGTTGTGATGACCAAGCTATCTATCGGTTTCGGGGAGCTTCCATCTCTAATATTATGCAGTTTAAAGACGACTATCCTGGGGCCAAAGAAATTGTCTTGGTTGATAATTATCGTTCTCGTCAGGAAATACTGGATCATGCCTATCAATTTATCCAACATAATAACCCCAATCGGTTGGAAGTAAAATTAAAGATCAATAAACAGCTGCAAGCCCGGGGAGAGATTATTAATAAAAAAATAATTGAATCGCCGGTTCAGTTTATAAATTTTAATTTGGCGGCAGAAGAAATTTCCTTTGTGGCTCAGAAAATTAAGGAGCTACAACAGTCCGACGCAGCTAACAACTGGTCTGATTTTGCTATTTTAGTTCGGGCTAATGATACAGCCGATGCCTATGTTAAAGAATTGACGCGCCAAAGTATCCCCAATCAATTTATGTCTTGGAAGGGATTATATTATAAACCGTTGGTTCTTGATATCTTGGCCTACCTGCGTCTTCTGGATAATTATCATGAATCGGCTGCTTTATTTCGAGTTTTAAATATGGAAACTTTTAGGGTTTCCCATGGTGATTTAATTACCATTAATAAAATTGCCCGGAAAAAAGTTTGGTCGCTCTATGAAGCTCTAAAAAATATTAATAGTATCGTTGATATTAGCCCAGAAAGTGTTAAAAATATTAATAAATTAATTAATTTAATTAATCAACATTCTCAATTGGTGGCCGACAGTAAACCGACTAAGATTTTTTTGCATTTTGCCTATGACTCCGGCATATTAAACAAATTAGATCGTGATCGAGATTTGGAATTATTTTCTTATCTCAATCAATTTTATCAGAAGATAAAAAAAATGGAGGAAGCTGATCCGGATTTACGTTTAGCTGATTTTATGTCTGCCCTGGAATTAGAATTGGAGGCCGGTGAAACCGGTGCTCTAAAATTAGATTTTGCTGATTATGATACGGTTAAAATTATGACCGTCCATGGCGCCAAGGGACTGGAGTTTAAATATGTTTTTTTGGTTAATTTGGTTGATAAAAAATTTCCCACCATTAATCGGGGAGAAAAAATTCCTATTCCCCGAGATTTGATTAAAGAAAAAGTGGTAGTTAGTAATAGTGCTCATTTAGAAGAAGAACGCCGCCTATTCTATGTGGCCGCTACCCGCGCCAAGGAAACTCTCTATCTCACTGCGGCCAAGGATTATGGCGGTGTTCGTGAAAAAAAACCGTCCCGTTTTATTAGCGAAATGGGCTTGGAAGCCGATCAAGTACCGGAGATTCCTCTGAGTCAAAGAAATGAATTTTTAAGGGATCTGCATCAATTAAACGCCCAGGAGTTGTCGCCGACCACCGATAAATACCCCCTACCTGATCGTTTTTCTTTTTCCCAGCTAGCCGCTTTTTCTAATTGTCCCCTGCAATATAAATTTGCTTTTGTTTTAAAAATACCTGTTTCCACCGATCGCGCCAGCTTGATTTTTGGGCGGGTTCTTCATAATACTCTGTATAATTTTTTTCTACCACTTCTTAATAATCAAAAAGTGCAGGGTAATCTTTTTGGTATTGGCGATGGAGCCAAGGATTATTCTAATTTATTAACGGAAAAAAGATTGTTGGAAATTTATCAAGAGTTTTGGCAAACCGATGGCTATGATAGTCAGGAAGAGCGGAGTGAATATGAACGTCGCGGACGAGAAGTTTTAAAAAATTTTTGGTCTGACTATCAAAATAATTCTCAGCCGGAAATTATTTTTTTGGAAAAGAAATTTTCCTTTCGCTGGGGCGACGATATTATTAAGGGGACCATTGATCGAGTCGATCATTTAACCGATGGTCGCTTAGAAATCATTGACTACAAGACCGGTAAGACTAAAGATAGGTTGACCTTTGAAGATAAGCGCCAGTTAATTCTCTATCAAATATTTTTAGAAGAATTTTTACAAACAAAAGTAGGTTTGCTAACCTACTATTATTTAGAAAGTGGTCAAAAAGTATCTTTTCAAGCTAGTGACAAAGATTTTGATAAATTACGTTTGGAGGTAACCAGGGAGATTGCGGAAATCAAGAAGTGTCAATTTATTCCTCGGCCCTCCCACCTCTGTGAATTTTGCGATTTTAAAACCATTTGCGAATTTCGTCAGGTTTAGATAAACTAAAGTATATGAGTAATAATGATCGTCTAATCAGTCCAATCGAAAGACAAGGTGATGAAACCTTTGATTTGTCATTGCGTCCTAAAGTGTTGGCTGAATATATTGGCCAGGAGAGAATTAAGGCTAATTTGGAAATTACCATTGCTGCTGCCCAAAAAAGGCAGGAATCTATTGAACATGTTCTTCTCTATGGCGCTCCTGGTTTAGGAAAAACCACTTTGGCCCATGTAATCGCTAATGAAATAGGAGCTAATATTAGAGTAACTTCCGGACCAGCCATTGAAAAAAGTGGTGATCTGGCTGCCATTCTAACTAATTTGGAAGCGGGCGATATTTTATTTATTGATGAAATTCATCGTCTCAATAAAACCGTGGAAGAAGTTTTATATCCCGCCATGGAAGACTACGCTCTGGACATTATTATGGGGAAGGGCCCTAGTGCCCGTACTCTACGCTTAGATTTACCCCATTTTACTATTATTGGCGCCACCACCATGGCTAGTCTGCTATCAGCTCCTCTGCGCGATCGTTTTGGCATCACCCACCACCTTAATTTCTATGAGAATGCTGACATTGAAAAAATCATTGCTCGCAGTGCTAAGATTTTAGGGATTGATATTGTGCCGGAAGCTAAACAAGCCATCGCCGCCCGCAGCCGTCGAACTCCTCGCATTGCCAATCGTTTACTAAAAAGGGTCCGAGATTATTGCGAAGTCAAGGGCGACGGGCAAATTTCTCTCAAGGATTGTTTAGATGCTTTCCAAATGCTGGAGATTGATGAGCTTGGTTTAGATTTAATTGATCGTCGAATTTTGGAAACCATTGCTATTAAATTCAAAGGAGGACCGGTGGGGTTAAACACTCTGGCTGCTGCCAGTGGCGAAGAAATTGATACCATTGAGAATATTTATGAACCATATTTAATGCAATTAGGCTTCTTGGATCGTTCTCCTCGAGGACGGGTCGTTACCCACCTGGGTTATCAGCATCTAGGTTTAAAAATTCCTGGTCAGGATAAGTTAGTTTGATTATGCGTCTTAGAGATTTTGATTATCATCTACCCCCTGAGTTGATTGCTCAACAGCCAATTAGACCGCGAGACCACTCGCGTCTTTTATTGTTAAACCGAAAAACTGGAGAAATTAAACATCAACATTTCTATGACATTATTAATTATTTACAATCCGGCGATCTGTTGATTTTAAATAATTCCAAAGTTTTCCCGGCTCGGTTAATTGGACATAAAAAAAATAGTGGCGGTCAGGTAGAAATTTTTTTACACCGTCAGCAACCCGATAATTATTGGGAATGTTTGCTCCGAGGAAAAATTAAAGTGGGTTTAGTAATTGATTTTCCGGGCCAACTTCAAGCTACGGTTATGGAGGACAACCAAGATGGTACCTGGCGGGTGAAATTTAACCTAGAGGGGAAAAAGTTTTGGTCAGTGATTAATAAAATTGGTTTAGTGCCGTTGCCACCCTATATTAAACGAAATAAAAAGAGGGGAAGCGACCAGCAAAATTATCAGACAGTTTTTGCTGATGATCATAAAATTGGTTCGGTGGCCGCCCCGACGGCTGGTTTTCATTTTACCCCAGCCCTACTAAAACGAATTAAAAGTCAGGGCGTTAAAATAGCTTTTATTACTCTACATGTTGGCCTGGGGACTTTTGCACCGGTTAAAACAGAAAAAATAGAAGATCACCGGATGCATTCCGAATTTGTAGAAATAAAATCCCAGGTTGTGAAAGATATTCTCACCACTAAAAAACAAGGTGGGCGGATAATCGCCGTGGGCACCACCAGTTGTCGCAGTCTAGAATCCTTGGATTTAAAGAAACAGTCTGCCCAGATTTTCTGGACCAACATCTTTATCTATCCCGGTTATCGTTTTAGGACGGTTGATGCTCTAATTACTAATTTTCATCTTCCCAAATCATCCCTCCTGATGTTAGTTAGTGCTTTGGCTGGTAAAACCAAGATTGATCGCGCCTACCAAGAGGCTATTTCGCAAAAATACCGTTTTTTCAGTTACGGCGATGCTATGTTCATTTATTAAATATTAGCTTAATATATCGGGTTGATTTTTTTCTTAATTTCTGATATAGTAAAAGCTAATTGTTGTCAATTTTATAATAATATGCGCAAATTTTTCCTGTTTATTTGGGAAATAACTAAAGTAGTCTGTATTTCGTTGGCAATTATCTTGCCGGTTCGTTATTATTTAATCCAACCCTTTTATGTTAAGGGCGCTTCCATGGAGCCTAATTTTCATGATCATGAATATTTAATTATTGATGAAATTAGTTATCGTTTTAACGCTCCAACTAGGGGCCAGGTAATAGTTTTTCGCTATCCGCGTAATCCCCAGGAGTATTTTATTAAAAGAATTATTGGTTTGCCGGGGGAAGAAATACAAATTAAAGACGGGGAAATTATTATTTTTAATTCAGAATATCCTCAGGGCCTAACCCTGGATGAAAGTTATCTACCAACGGATTTAGACACCTTTGGCCAAAGCGATGAAAAAAATAGTATCGGGCCAGATGAATATTATGTTTTAGGCGATAACCGAAACGCCTCCAAAGATTCCCGTAGTTTTGGCCCAGTGAATGACAGTTTTATTACCGGCAAGGTTTTATTTCGAGGTTGGCCGTTGAGTAAGATTAGGTTTTACGATAAAGATGATTGGCCACAATATAACAATTAAATTATGCCTAGACGCAAAAAAGAGGTTGCCGAAGCAACTCCTAAAAAAACAGACAGAAAAGATAACGATCGTTTTGCTCATCGTCTTTTAGGGATGAAAGACTTAATCGATTCAGAATATCGTTGTTTTGATTTTGTAACCAACAAAGCTTTGGAGTTAGCTAGGTTATATAGTTTTTTCCCGGTTAAGACGCCAATTTTAGAAAGTTTTGATTTATATAAAAAATCAACCCGCAAGAATAATGATAAGGAGTTTTATTATGTGGAAGGTGAAAAAAGTGAAAAAACTATTTTACGTCCGGAAATAACCCAAGGAATACTTCGAGTTTATTTAGAAAATAATTTAGGAGAAAATTTATCACCCGCCCGCCTATTTTCTTTGGCGCCGATTTTTCGTCGAGAAAAATTACAAACTGGCCGTTATCGAGAGTCAACTCAGTTTAATTTAGAAATTATTGGCGAGAATAAACCCATGGCCGAAGCTATTTTAATTTCCATCGCCAACAACTTTTTTTCCGAGTTGCAAATCAAGATGCAGGTGCAAATTAATAGTCTGGGAAGTGCCGAATGTCGCAAAGAATATTGTAGCAAATTATTAGCTTTTTATCGTGAACGAGGGCGTCGTTCCAAACTTTGTAATAATTGTAAAAAGAATTTAGATAAAAATTGTCTCAGCCTATTAGATTGTAAAGAGGAGAGTTGTTTGAAGTTACGAGAAGAAGCGCCTCAAATAGCCGATCATTTATCTGACGAAAGCCGCGAACATTTTACCAAAACCCTAGAATTTTTAGATGAGTTAAATATAAATTATAATTTTAATCCTTATTTAGTTCGTGGTTTAAATTATTATAATGATACGGTTTTTGAATTTTGGCCGCTTAATGAAGATGGTTCTCCAATTGGCAAAATGGCCCTGGGTGGCGGTGGCCGCTACGATTCATTAATTGAAAATCTGGGCGGTCAACCTACTCCAGCCGTTGGTCTGGCTTTAGGCATGGAGAGAACCATAGCTCGTCTAAAGGATAAACATTTATTAAATGATAATTCTGAAGAGGATATTATTTTTATTGCTCAACTAGGCGATCAGGCTAAATTAAAGGCCTTGCAATTATTTGAAGAATTACGACAAGCTGGTTTTAGCGTCAGACAATCATTGGCCTCTGATAGTCTGAAAGTGCAATTAGAAGAAGCAGTCCAAATGAAAGCTAAAACTAGTTTAATACTAGGTAAAAAAGAAATTATGGATGGTACCATTCTGATGCGTGATATGGATTCCGGTGCCCAGGAAGTGGTTGTTTTTAAAAAAATAAAAGAACGTTTAGAAAAAAAAGATAAAATTGAACGAAAAACTATAAGAGTTAATCATAGAAAGGAAGGTGGATTATATGGCTGATTTTAAAAGAAAGCCGGGCGAAAGTTTTGAAAGCTTTTTACGAAAGTTTAAAAGAGGTTTAAAAAACAGCAAACGGTTAGAAAAAGCTAGATCAAAACAACATCTGGAACAAAAAGTTACCAAGCGTTTACAAAAGAAAAAAGCTCTAACCGGGTTAGCACTACGTAAAAAAAATGAATATTTGCGCAAGATTGGTAAGCTACCAGAAACTAACAGTCGATAATTAGTATAAAACAAAACTGCCTTATCAAAGGCAGTTTTGTTTTTGGTGAAAGATTATTTATTAATTTTAGGAATTAATCGTCGAATATTTTCTAAGGTTGATTTACGAGCATATTGTTTAATGCGATCACGGGCCCGTTTTGTTTTAACAAATTTCAGCCAGTCTTTACTGGGATGTTGACGATTCTTTTCAATAATTATTTCTACTAAATCTCCGTTTCGTAATTCCTGATCTAGACGTCCCAGCTTGTCGTTTATGATAACTCCGGCCGCTTTATTACCAACACTACTATGAACAGCATAGGCAAAATCAATGGGCGTGGCTTTTTCCGGCAGTTCAAAAACATCTCCCTGGGGAGAAAAAATAAAAATCCGATCTCTGAAAATATCCAGCTTTACTTTTTTTACCAATTCGGTGGTGTTGGTGATTTCTTTTTGAATATCAACAATCTCTCTAACCCAGGAGGGCATCTGGTATTGCTGCGGCCCATGTTTAGTCTTGTAATACCAATGGGCGGCCAAACCATAGATTGATTCTTCGTGCATTTCTCGGGTTCTAATCTGAAATTCCGTAGTTTTACCTTCGGGGCCGAAGATGGTGGTGTGTAGCGAACGATAACCGTTCGGTTTAGGAACGGCGATATAGTCTTTAAAGCGATTGGGCTTTGGTTTCCAAAGAGTATGGATAATTCCTAATACTTTGTAGCAGTCATCAATAGTATCAACAATTACTCGTAGGGCAAAAACATCATAAATTTCATTAAAGGCGCGGTCTTTTTCTTGCATTTTACGATAGATACTGTAGAGATGTTTAAAGCGAGCTTCTAATTCATACTTTATATTGGCTTCTTCTAGCTTGGGGGTTAAGATTCCTTTTACTTTTTGAAAAAAACGGTTTCTTTCCACTTTTTTTTCTACTTCGTATTTATATTCTATTTCATGGAATTTTTCAGGAAAGAGAAACTTAAAACAAATATCTTCCATTTGCCACTTTAAACGGCCGATACCCAGCAGGCCAGCAATGGGAGCATAAATTTCTAAAGTTTCTCGGGCAATTCTTTTCTGTTTTTCCGGCGGTAGGTTCTCTAGGGTGCGTAAATTGTGAAGCCGATCGCAGAATTTAATAAAAATAACCCGCAAATCCGTTGTCATGGCTAAAAACATTTTTTTCAAATTTTCCCGATAACGCTCAATGCCACGATATTTAATTTTACCTAATTTGGTGACCCCCTTAACCAAAGAATATACCTCCCGGCCAAATTTTTGTTTTATTTCGTTTAGGGTATGATCAGTATCTTCTGGGACATCATGAAGCAGACCAGCGGTAACCGTTGGTAAGTCGGCTTTGATTTCAGCTAAAATATAAGCTGTATTTAAAGGATGTTGGATATAAGGCTCGCCATTGCGGCGAACCTGATTGGAATGAGCTTCTTCGGCAAATTTAAAAGCCCTTTCTAATACCGAAACATTAGCTTTGGGATGATTTTCTTGAAATTTTTTTATGATCCTTTCGATGGTCATAAAATTGTTTTTCTTTTCTAATTTTTGTGTTATAATAAAGGCATAATAAATTATATCATAATAGGTGTAATTGGAAAGTCTTTTTATCTCATAGAATGACTAAGAAGATCAAAATAATTATTTTTATTTTCAGCTTCCTGGCTATAGGCTTGGTGGCTAATTTTGCTTTTGCCCAGGATTTTGGAATTAATGAAGTTAATAATACCATTGGTCTTAGCCAAACCGATCCCCGAGTGATTATTGGACGAATTATTCAAATTGCTCTCAGCTTTTTAGGGGTAATTGCTTTGGGCTTAATAATTTATGCCGGCTTTCTTTGGATGACTTCTGAGGGTGATGAGGAAAAAATTAGTAAAGCTAAGCAAATTTTACGAAACGCGGCCATTGGCCTAGTGATTATTTTGTCGTCCTGGGCGATTACCACCTTTCTATTGTCCCGTTTATTGGATGCCATTGGTGGAGGGGGCGGTGGTTTGGGCGATGGTGGCGGCACCTTTTCGGGAGCCGGGGCCGGCGCCGTTGGAGCCTGTATCATTGATAGCTTTTATCCCGTTGGTGATCAAAAGGATGTTCCCCGCAATACTTCTATTATGGTAACTTTTAAGGAAGAAATTAAATTAGACTCAGTTTGTGTTGATAATCAAGGAGATAGCTGTCTTTGTGACTCAGCTAGTTGCAATCGGGTTAATCATTTGGCTATCAAGTTATATAAAACAGAACTAGGCGATGCCTGCACTAGTACGTCTTGCCCAGATCCTAATAGTAATGTGACCGACCTGTTGATTACTATACCAAGTGGTAACAAAACCATGGTCTTAACTCCTTTAAATTTTCTAGGATCTCCCAGTGCGAATACCTCCTATACTATTAAGCTAACTAATCGGATTAAAAAATTGGATGATACTTCCATGTTCAAAAGTTGTTGGACTGATTATGCTGAATGGAAATTTGAAGTTAATACTAATTTAGATTTAACGCCGCCCCTGGTTTCACTGGACGGCATTTTCCCTATTCCTGACAATGAAAAGGATATTTATCGACAAATCACTCCAGCCGTTGCGGCCAGTGGAACAATTACTGTTAATAATTGTCCGACCACTTTTGTCCCGGCGCAAATTAATAGTATTACGCCTAATACGGCGGAGGCAGTTTTAGATTATCATGGACCGATTTCTAAATTTAAAGTAACGGTGCCAGCCGACGCCCCCAATAAAGCCCAATTATTTAATGGTAATGATAATCGTACCCTTTTAGGAGTGACTGATTTCGATGAAAATGGTTTGGCAGTTTTTCCTGATTTTTTGGTTTTCAAAGCCACTGATCACCCCGCTGGTAGTCTCTGGGAAATTAGTGTTACTCCCGAACGATTAGCCGATACACTAACGGTTGGCTCTATGGTTTATGTTTTTGCTACTTCATCGGAAAATAATAAAATCAAGGTCCCCGGAACCTGTGACAATAGCGCCCAGGCGGCTAATATCGAAGCTAAATTAAGTGGTCATCCTGATATTAATGTGGATCGTAATAGCAATCAGATTACTCTAACCGCTAAAGTAGCCGGCGCAGCTGGCAATGATATTTTTCTTATTACCACTAATCAAAGTGCTTTGGCGTTGAAAGCCCTGGGCGGAGGAGTTGATTTGCAGGAATTAAGTCAGGCTAAGGACAAGCAAGATCGACCAATGAATTCAATAATTCAAATTAATTTTAATGAGGTTATTAACCCCATTACGGTTTCCGGTCTAGCTAACGAAGTGGCTAATTATATTCGGGTGGTTAATGCCAACGCTTCTAGTAGTCCGGCCGGTACAAGTTGTAATTTGGATTCCGATTGCCTTTCCTATAAATGTGAAAACAATGTTTGCGCCGGCGATTATATTAATGGTCGCTTTATGATTAGTAACGGTTATCGCACGGTTGAATTTATTTCCGATAATGAGTGCGGCGTGAATGGTTGCGGAGAAAAAATTTATTGTTTGCCGGCCAATAGTCATTTGGCTGTAGAATTGGTAGCCGCCGATCTAAAACCCTGTAATGATGACAATGATTGTTTAGCGCTAAGTCCCTTTAAAACCTGTTCCCCTACTCCTCTAGCCTATAAAACCTGCCAGGATGAAAGTACTCAAAATTATCCCGCAGCTAATCTTAGTAGTCTCAATGGTATTGTGGATGCAGCCATTAATTCCCTGGATGGTAATCGTGATATTAAGGCTGATGGCCCCATTGATTTCTATAATGACAATCAAAAACCAGAGCAAAATACTAATCGGCGAGATAAATATAAATGGTCTTTTTATATTAATGATAAGATTGCCTTGGATCCGCCACAAATTACTTTTATTAATCCGACCCAGGGACAAACTGGCGTTAGTTTGGCCGAACCCATTCAGATTAATTTCAATACTCTGATGATGAACAGTAGTTTACGTACGGGTAGCGTTTTAGTTACCAGCGGAACCAACACCATTGAACATAAATTAATTAATCTAAGAAGTTCAGTCTCCAGTCCTCTGGGCTACTGGATTTTAAATGATAATCAGGATGTTGATCCTCTGGACGGAGAACCAGATTTAACCGTTTCTAAAATTTATCATTCTATTTTCAATGAATCTATAACCTATAAATCCCAAGTTGGTTCTGGAGTTAAAGATATTTATCAAAATTGTTATAAACCTAGTGTTGGTCCCAATTGTAATGTAACGCCGGAGAATCCTTCCTGCTGTTTTGGATCGAGCACTAAGATTTTAGATCCGGACGGTAATTGTCCTTAGTTAAATTATTATATATTTCTGTGCTTAAAAGAATAAGCAAACATTTATTAATTTTCAGTCTTTTAATCGGCGGTCTTTTATTGGCTCGCTTAGTTTTGGCGCAAGATTTTGGAACCGAAGCGGTAAACAATGGTTTAAATGGTGCTTTAGCCGCCAATGATCCTCGTACCATTGCTGGCCGGATTATTAACATTGCTTTAGGTTTTCTGGGAGTGATAGCTGTTGGTATTATTATTGCCGGCGGGTTTATTTGGATGACTTCTGGCGGTGACGAAGAGAGATTAGAGAAAGCTAAAAAATTATTAAAAAATGGAATAATTGGTTTAGTTATAATTTTAGCCTCCTGGGCGATTGCCACTTTTATCCTAACCAGATTAGGAGGCGCTATTAGTGGTAATGGTGGTGGTTGTCTCGATGGTGAAACTACTTCCTGCGGCTGCGGTGGTTACATGATTTGTACTAGTGGTTATTGGAGTGGTTGTATGAATTCGAATTGTGGCGGTGGGCCAGGTCCAACTAGTTGTGATTCCAATCCAAACCCCGGGTGCCAAGCTGCTTCTCAAATTTGCGCTTCCGAAGATTATTGCGATGAAAATGATTGTGGTTGTAAACCCAAGGGTAATTTAGGTGATCCCTGTGACGCCGACCTTAGCAATGCTACCTGTGACCCCGATAATAATCGTTGTGCTACCTATTTAACCTGTAGTCCGGATACCTGCACCTGCTATGGTCCGCCAGTGATCACGGAAATTAGTCCGGTTGGTGGTTTTTGCGAAGAGAATCCTAATAAAGCTTGTATTAATGATAGTGATTGTAATACGGTTTGTAATTTAACCGCTCCCAATGGAGCGCCTGATAATTTTTTAACAGTTTTTGGTCAAAATTTTGGAGATTACGCGCCGGGAGTGAGTAAGGTAATTTTTGAAGGTACCAATAATCCTCGGGATGGAGTTGAACCAATAGAATTAAATCCAGCCTGCGTAAATTCCTGGCTTAATAACCAGATTGTTATTGCTGTACCTTCGGGCGTCGACACTGGAGCCATAAAAGTAGTTAATGCTGATAATTTAAGCGATAGTAGCGGCGATAGCTACGGACCTCAATTACCTGATTTTGAAGCTAATAATATTGTTCGCCCCGGTCTTTGTCATATTGATCCCAATCGTGGGACATTGAGCGCTGAAGTTGGCTATCAGGGGATTAATCTATATACCAGTAATGCCTACTTTGGAAATTATCAAGCTAATGTCCGAGGTTTAAATTCCCAATTTGTTGACCCCGTTGGCTTATCTGGAACAGCCGATACGCCTAATATTAAAGCCGGCGATTCCGGCAGCTTCGTAGTCAATAATTTAAATGGTAATAATCAAAAAAGTAATTATTTAAGGTTCATTAAGGATCCCGAAGAAGGTGAGGGCCCCTATATTATTTCCTTCAGCCCCAGCACCGGTAATGCTGGCCAATATGTTACCATTCACGGCAATGGTTTTGGGGGAGCACGGGGTACTTCCAAGGTTTATTTTGGCGACACCGAAGCGGCCTATGATTTCCCAGATATTTGTTTAAATTCAGTTTGGAAAGATAATCAGATTATTGTTAAGGTCCCCGCCGGTCTGGAAGATGGTGATTATTTTATTAAAATTGATTTGGAAGATGTTATTATTGATACTCAAAAATTAAATCCAGCCGTTTTTGAGGCCGATAAGAATTTAGACCTTAAAACTAGTCTTTGTAAAATTGAACCAACCAGGGGGCCAGTTGACACCCCGGTTTCTCTTTGGGGGGAATATTTCGGTCAAATCGGCGGGACTGGTTTAGTAAAATTTAATTACGATAAATCAGCCAGCGGAGAAATTTCTCAGAATGGACAGGCTAATAATATTAACACCACGGTTCCCCAGGAAGCCATTACTGGTCCGGTGAAAGTAATAAAAAATAATGATTGGGGTAATGAATTAAATTTTGAAGTTGGTGAGTGCATGGCCGACGCGGATTGCGGCGGTAGCCAAATTTGTTGTCCAGCTAGCACCTACAAAAAGGGTCGTTGCGCTAATACTTTAATAGAATGCTTTTTAGATATCCCCACTTCTGTTTTTGAATGGGATTTTAATACTGGTTTTGGTAACGCTACCAATACCGATTTTTATAGTTGTGCCGGTTTAGCTAAATATTTAGGAACTTGCCAGTCTGGAGCTAGCTGTCCTAATGTTCCTGGGATTTGTTCTCCCTATGCTGGCTCCGGACAAAAGAAGGTGGGAAATTGTGATTATTCCTGTGATACTATTCCTGGTTGTAATAATTTCGGACCTAATAATTGTAGCTATTCTGTGGAATTAGATCGTTGTTTGAAAAATGGCGACGGTTCTAGTTGTGATTTAGCTCAGAATATGTCTTTTGTTCTTGGCAACACTACCTATGAAACTACTAAAACTTGTAATTCTGATCAGCATTGGGAAATTACCGTGAACACTTCTTGCCCCACCAGCTGGACTAGAACTACCGGGAATCGTTGCGTAGATTTAAATTCCAATTGTTTAATTTGTTCATCCGATTTTAGCTGTCAAAAAGTGGGCTCCAATGGTCGTTGTGTTTCCGCTAAAATTTGCCCAGCTGGAGCCACCTGCCAAGATAATCCTAATGTTGGAGAGCCGGATAATTGTGTGATTCCTGATCAGCCCAGCTGTGATTGTTGTTGTGAAATTGGTCAGGATGAGAGAGATTGTTGTGCTCCTCTGAAATGTGCGGGGATTTGTGGTCTAGACACCACCGACGATGATTCTGGTTTAGGATCATGTTCCGGTTGTGCTTCGGTTGGAACCACCCCCGAAGAACATGATGCCGCCTGTAATTGTACCGGGCATACGGGTCAATATTGTGATATTTCCTCTTTACATCCAGAAGGTATTTGTGTTGACTGTACTAATTTAGCCATCCAACAAAGCTGTGTTGATCACAGTGCTGTTTGTTGTATTGATGCCAAGCGAACTACTAATCCCGGTGATGATATTTGTCGAGGGGGCAATGGTCAATTAATTACTACTAATCCCTTTGATGCCGATTATGGCTATTGTGCCTATTATGACTGTCAGACTCCACCAGCTGATCCCACTATTTGTGCCTCTTCTACCCCTTTTAAATTAGCTCTCTATGAAAATATTGATAAATGTACCAGTGGTTGTGCAGCTAATCCAGGAGGAGATTATTGTTGGCTATTTAATGGTAATCAAAGTGGCTGTTTAGCCGAAGAAGCTTGCTGTTTTGATAAAACTACCAGTAATTGTTTAGGTGGCAATCGAATTGAAGGCGGTTCCAATGATGGTTACTGCGCCTATTATGACTGTCGTTTAGATGAACCAACTCTTTGTAATTATAATGCTACCACCACGGGGCGCTTTAGTAGTACTTCTACCTGTGAAATTCGCTGTGCCAATGAAGAAGGTGGGGCTGGTTTGTCCTGTGCTAGTCAAACCACTACAACTGATTGTCAATTTGAAACTTGTAATTTACCAAATTTTAGCTGCCTCACGGAAGCTGGAGGATTAGGAGCTGCTCCCGATTGTGGAACCTGTTGTTGTCAACCAGATCAAAACCCAGATTCCTGTGTTACTCCAGAAACTCCTACTTTGCATTGTCAGGCTGATCGAGGAAGCTGCTCGGGCGCCAACCGAGGCCTGTGTTGTGGCTGTACCAATGATGCCGAATGCGGTTACGCCAGTACCATCGGTTGCGGATTTGATTCTTGTTGTCAGGCCCGACCTCAATTAGCCTCTTCATCTCCCGCCCATCTGGACGATAATGTTTGTCGCAACGCCGTGCTAAAAGTTACCTTTGATCAAAATATGGATGCCATTAGTTTTAATAATAGCGTCCTTTTATTAGAGGAAAGAGAATATGGCAATGGAGTTTGTCCAGCCGGCACTTTTATTACTCAGGGAGATGCTCTTCAAGAATTGTTGGCCTATAAAAATAAAAATTTATTTCAACATTTAATTTCCAAGGTTAATCTGACTTGGCAAAAAATAGTTAGTCGTTTGTCGGGAAATCGGGCCCTGGCTGATGTTCCTGATCCTGGGAAATTATATTGTGCTATTCCGGGAGTTGTTTCCGGTGAAGAAAACGGCGTCAAAACTAGTTTAGTTTTTGCGCCCAAAAAGCTATTATCACCCAACACCAATTATTATTTAGTAGTTAAAGGCGATGAAGATTTAAATAGTCAGGCCGGAGTACGGAGTTTAGCCAGCATTGGCATGAATGGTGAAGGCTACTTTGATCCCACCAGTGGTTCTTTTGTGGAAGGTGAATTTATTAAATTCAATAATCGATCCTATAAAAATTCTCAGATTATTAAATTTACCACCATTTCTGATCAGGGGCCACGAGCCGGAATTTGTGCCGTTGACCATGTATCTATTAATCCTGCTTCCTATTTATTTAAAACCACCAGCAACGATTTAAATGAGAATGATAATATTAACAGCTCTACCTTTGATACTAAGGCTGATCGCGATAAACTTTTTAGAGCCTGGGCGCTTAGTTCCGACGATCAACTTTTGCAGCCGGTAGCTGGATATTTCTGGGACTGGGATTGGAACGTTAATGCCGGAATTGTCGGTTTAACTGGTTTTCCAGGATTATACTCTGATATTATTTTTGTTACCGCCAATGAGGGAGTAATTGATGCGGAAACCAAAATTTCCGCCACCATTAATATGGACCGCTTTCTAAATACCGGCACCTGCAACAGTAGCCCCAGCTGTGTTTGTCAGGATGTTAATTGTTTAGATAATTGCTGCAATGTTTATTCTGCTGGCAATGGATTTAATAAAGAAGGTGATATTTATATTTTCATTTGTAATAATCCTTGGCCCCCCGTTGATGTTAGTGGCAATTGGTATCCTTGGAGCGATAATTGTAACAATGCCATTGGCTCCTGTGCTAATTATAATTATAAATTTTACTATTGTCGGGATGCGGGTAATTCTACCACCCTGGATGATTTACCGGCCATTATTGATCAAGCGGTTATTCGTGGCCAAAGTTCTAATTTAACTTGTAGCTCTGATAAATCTCCTTGCGATGTACTGGGTTCAACCTGTGGCCTTGATCAAAACGGTGACGGCCAGCCGGATGGCCTCTGCATCTGGAATATTTTAAAGGAATCATATTTTTTCAGAGAAACTATTTTACCCGGTGGTGAAATTATTAACGCTCTTGATCAGCAAATTGGCAGTACGATAAAAGTTGATTGGCGATCAGCTGTCAGTCAAGTCGGTTCCTATAAGATTTATTATATCCCAGCTGGTAAAGGCGGTATGCTGGTTAAAGAAGTTAAGCCAACCGAGGCCTGTAGTTTAGTGGGCACTGTTTATGATTGCAGCACCGTTATCAATGGATTAACCAATGGTGTTTCCTATGTTTTTAAAGTTAGTGTAATTTCCGTTAATAAAACGGAAAGTCAATTATCCAATGAGAAAACAGCTATTCCTACTGATAAGATTCCACCCGTTGTACCCAATGGTCTGCAGGCAGATATAAATAATAACATTCTGAAATTTACTTGGTCGGCCAACAATGATGATACTTTATTCTATCGTCTCTATCATGGTATTAATTTTGGTCTCTATGGTGAATCCTTTGATTCTGCCAACCAAACCATTACCCTGTCTTTTGACATTAGCCAATTTCCGGTTGGTGATAATTATTTTGCTCTTTCAGCTCTGGACACCTATAATAATGAAAGTGCCAAATCAGCGGAAATTATGGTTAATATCCCGGCTAATTAATCGAAAATCAAAAGTAATTATATATATATGAAGAAAAATAGGTTTTCATTAATTTTGATTATCACCTTAATTATATTAGGTACGGCTTTATTTGTTGGTTATTATTCTCAGGCTCAAAGCGGTGAGCCAGGTAATTCCGGTAATTCTGGAAATCAGAGCGGTGTTTCGGCAACCGGCGGCGGTGATGCCATCGGCGTGCGAATTGTTCCCAATCCTAATCATTATAGTATTTATCGCTGGTATGAAAGTCAGGGTTTTCAGGGTGCCCCCCAGGCATTAACAGTTGATGGCTATGAAGCCATCCGCGATGGTCGCACCGTTTATGTTAATGCTGCCAACGTGGATCAAAATAGCAAAACAATTTACACTAATATTTATTTAATTTCCTATAATCAGAATCCAGCCCCCAAAACAGTGGATATCCTGGGGCAGATTGTTTCCCATTGGAAATTTAACAGTAATATTGTAGAAAGTACCAATCCAGAGCCAAGCTGTTCCGTCTCTGCTCTTAATTGTGTCAGTGATCAGGATTGCGGCAAAGATCAATATTGCGCCACTTCTACTCCGACCATCGGTACCTGTGTTTTAAAAAATATCCCCAACTGTTTGACCGATGGTGATTGCCCCACTAATTTTTTCTGTAATAGTTTAAAAGCTAAAATTATTCGTGATATTAAAAGAATCGGGAAAATTGAAGAATTAAAAGAAGCGTTATTTAAATTTAAAAAAGTTAATAATCGTTACCCTCTACTTTCCTCAGGCTCCTATTTAATTGGTAACACGGTGTCAGTTTGGCCAAGTTGGTCACAGGGTTTGTTAGCCGATTTAACAGTAATTAAAGATTTCTTTGATCCAATTAATCGTTTGGGCTATTGCCCCGGCTATGATCTGAAAACCTGTTGGAACAAGGATACTCAAACTTTTGTTTATAGTCCAACGGCTGGTTATTTAATGCTGCCAGCTGATAGCTATGCCTTGGTATACACTACTGATTCGGCTGGTTCCGATTACAATTTATGCGCGGTTATGGAAAGTCGAACTTCAACCCTTAATTATCATTTTTCACCCAATGATCCCATTAGTTCCGCCTGTGTGACAGCCACCGGCATTATTTCCGGCGGCCAAGCCACCAATACTGCACCTATTTTAGTTGACAAATCATTAAGTGGTGAGGCGGGTTTGGAATTCAATGGTTTTATTAAGGTAATTGATGCTGAAGGCAATCCTTTAACCTGGACTCTAAATACGGCTGGCACCAATTGGGCTAGCTGGAAGAATAATAATGTTCTAGGTCAGCCGCCGATTTTACAGGATACAAATAATATAAACCAAAAGAAAATTTATGCTCAGGAAGCTGGAAATCCCGGTGAATATAATACTACTTTGACGGTGTCCGATGGTCAGGGCGCGCTTCTCTCAACTACCACTAAGTTAATTATCGTTAATCCAGCACCTTTTATTGAAGCTCAAAACGGTGAATTTGTCTTGGATCCGACTATTCCTTTTATTTACAATTTTACTTTTTCTGATAACAATATTCCTACCCCCAGTACTGCCTACACGGTTACTAAAATTTCTGGCCCCTTTGATTTATTAAATGCCTCTGGGTTTAATAAAACTTTAACTTCCATTGGTATTAATAAATATAAAGTTAATTATCAGGGCCTAATTCCTACCAGTCGTAAATTCATCGAAAATACCGATTTTGTCTATCAGGTTCAGGTGACCGATAAATATGGAGTAGTTTCTTCAAAGAAATTTACTATTAAAATTATTGCTGAAAAACCCCAATTAAATTTCAATTGTTCTACTTTAGCTCGAGTTAATAAAAATTATTCTTGTTTTCTAGGAAAAACCAACCAGGGGAATCATTCCCTAACCTATAGCGGAACTAATTTACCGATAGGTTTAAATATTGAGGTTGATTTCCAGAGTCAACAGGGAACTAATACACAGCAGAGTGCTAGTCTGCGGGGAGGTGGCTCCTGGGTGAAAAGAGTTTGGCAGACTTTGGTTGATTCTACCTATGGAACAGAAGAGGCTTTTGGAGCAACTTCGGTCACCGGTAACACCGTCTCCACTTCTACTAACCCGGTTGGCGGTGGGCCGAACCTTAGCGTTTATTTAAGAGGTAAACCAACTACTATCTCCACGGGCACTGCAATTTCTATTAAGGCTATTAATGAATATGGCACTTTTTCCACTAGAGATTTTACCCTAAAGATTAATAATTATTGTGGTGACGGCCAGGCTCAATCGCCCAATACGGAAAACCGTGGTGGTATTTATAATGATGGTTTCGAAGATTGTGATGGTGGCAGCAATGTAACTTCCGTCCCCAATCAAAGTAGCATTACTAAACAATATGGTTGTACCACAGCCATTGGAAAAATAACTCCCAACCCTATTCCCAATAATAATTATTGTGTTTTTAAATCCCCCCTGGCTGGTGGTGGATTTTGTGGAGATACCTATTGTCAAGCTATTCTAGTGGGTAGCAATGGGGCTACCAGTACTCTAGAAACAACTACCAATTGTCCAACGGATTGTGGAGCAGCCGGTAGTAATTGTACCCCCAGTTGTACTAATAAAGAATGTGGCGATGATGGTTGCGGTGGCTCTTGTGGGGCTTGCTTAGCGGGGAAAACCTGTATTAATAATAAATGCCAATCTACCTGCACGCCCAATTGTTTAAATACTGAATGCGGCGATGATGGTTGCGGTGGTTCCTGTGGATCTTGCCCTGCCCCTAAAACTTGTAATTCTAATGGACAATGCGTTAACCCCTCCTGTGGTAATGGTAATTGTCAGGCCAGTGCCGGTGAAAATTGTATTACCTGCCCAGCTGATTGTGGTTGTACTGCCGGCCAAACCTGTACCAGTAATGGTCAGTGCTGTATTATGACGGCTTTAAGTTGTTTGTGTGGTTATATCCAAAGTATCTATACTAAATGCGGCACAGAATGTTGCTCGCCTAGTCAGGTTTGTTGTGGCAGTACTTGTACTAATAATTCCAGCGGACAATATTTTCAATGTGCCAATAATTGTTGCTTGACTGGCACTCAGAAATGTTGCAACGGTAATGTTTGCCGACCAATTAACCAGGCTTGTCCTGGAGGCCAACAATAAAATTTATGAATAAAAAAGTAATCATTTTAATCCTAGCCATCGTTATTATTCTGGCTATTTTATTGGTAGTATTTTTAAGTCAAAAAAATAATACTTCCCAATTAACCACCACAGAAAAATTAAATGAAACACCATTCAAGATTGAGTTTTTAGATGACGCTGAAAAAGCTAATTTAAATGTTTCTCCGGAAACCAAGATTCAAGTTTTGCAGCGCGGCCCCAATGGTGAACCGTTGGTTTATAAGGTAATTAATAATCAGGACGATATTATTTCTGATTTGTCAGGGGTCGAAGTTATTAGACCGGAAAATAGCCAAGAATAGAAAAACTGGCCAAGAAGTCATCTATCCGTTATAATTTAAATATTATTAATTTATTTTAAAATTATGTTTAATGATTTACAAAATCCTAACAACCAACGTCCCCCGGTTGATGATATTTTTGCGGAAACTGACAAAGCTTCAGAAAAAGCTAATATGCCTACCTCAGAGATAGAAACCCATCGAGCCGGTTTGGTTTCGGCAGCTGAAAACGAAACCATTGTTGAGGAGTCGGCCGCCGACAAAAAAGGAGGTGGCAAGTGGTTTAAAATTGTTATTATTTTAATTGTTGCTGTAATTATTATTTTGGCAGGATATTTGGTGTATGACAAATTTTTAAAAACTAGCGAGCCAGTTGATTTAACCGTCAATACTAAAACCACCGACACTACCGTTAAAACCACCCCTGACACCGTCGTTGTTCCTCTTGAAGAAGAACCAGCTTTTATGGCCACGGAAACCCCGGACACTACAGTTATCCCAGACATCCCCGGTGTTAATGCCCCCGTAGATACCGCCACCAATACGGAAATTACCCCCATTGTTATTCCGCCAGTTGATTCTGACGGTGATAGTTTAACCGATGATGAAGAAAAATTGGCTGGCACCAATATTAATATTATTGATACGGATACCGATGGACTTAGTGACTACGAGGAAATAAAGATTTATAAAACCAATCCGTTAAATGCTGATACCGATGCTGATGGTTATTTAGATGGAGCCGAAGTGGCCAATGGATATAATCCCAATGGCCCCGGAAAATTACCCGGATTGACCCCGGTTAATCCCTAGTGACGAACATACATAGTTTATGTTAAATAATAATCCTAACAGCAAACCAACAACGCGGCCCAGTATTCTTTCTAGTAAAAAATCAGTGCCGCGTTTATCTTTAAGCCTTCATACCATGCCACGTACTTCGTCTGGCCGTTTTCGTAAATGGCTGTTTTTAGGATTATTAATTTTTGCCATTATGATTTTAGTGGCTTTTTTGTTGTTCAGTTAATATGTTTAATAAACAAACAAAAAATCAAGAAAAAGAATTAGCAGCTAAAATTAATCAAGATTTGGTGGTGCGCAATATGCCTAAACCAACTAATTTTGGCGTCGCTCCCCGCCCAACATCCCCAATTATTAGTGGTGGCCAAGCAATAATAAAACCTAAGAGCAATGTTAAGATGGTGGGTTTTATTATTATTTTAGCCGGCTTGATTTTTGTTGGCGCTTTGATTTATTTAAGCTACGCTTTTATTATTAAACCTTCTGCTAAGACCGATCTAAAAACTACCCAAACTAATTCTTCCGGCAAGAATAGTGATCAAGATATTTTAGCTAATAATAATGAAAATACTGTGATAACTGTGGCCACCACTTCAATCACCGCTACCACCACGCCGGATATTTTAGAATTAGCTACTTCAACGGAAAATATTAATTCCGAAGAGGCTGATCAGTCCAGTAATATGGAGTTACCACCTCTAGTAGATTTCGACGGCGACGGCCTATTAGACGATGAAGAGTCCGTTCTGGGAACAGAGATAAATTTAACTGATAGTGACAATGACGGTTATACTGATTTAGCAGAAATAAATAATGGCTATAATCCTCTGGGCAGTGGTTTGTTGGATTTTAATCAAAATATTAATAAATATATTAATAGCGTCATTGGCTATGAACTTCTCTATCCTAAAAATTGGGAAATTCAGTCATTGGATGATAATCAGACAATTATTTTCGCTGCTCCCGATGGATCCCTAATTCAAGTATCGACGCAAGAAAATTCCAATCAACAGAGTATTTTAGGTTGGTATGAAAATTCTTTCTCCAGCGTGACCGTGACCTACGATAAATTAAGAAGTTCAGATTTCTGGGAAGGAATAATGGGTGAAGATAATTTAAATTTTTATCTAACCGATCAGGGCCGACAGAATATTTACGTCATTTCCTATATTCCAGTCATTGAAGGAAGAATCGCCTATCCGAATATTTTTGATATCATAATAGATTCTTTAGAAATTAAATAAAATTATCAAACAAAAAAGCTCCAGGTAGGAGCTTTTTGATTTTGTTGAAAATATGTTTATTTGCTGATGATTTTATCGATTATTCCGTATTTTTGAGCTTCCTCGGCACTCATAAAATAATCACGATCACTGTCCTTTTCAATGGTAGTTACTTTTTGATTAGTATGTTTAGCTAATATTCTATTCATTTTATCTTTGGTTTTAAGAATATGCTCGGCTCGAATTTTAATATCCGACGCTTGGCCTTCGGCTCCGCCCATCACCTGGTGAATCATTACTTCACTATTAGCCAGAGCAAATCTTTTTCCGGGTGTGCCGGCGGCTAAAAGCAAGGAGGCCATGGAGGCGGCTAAGCCGACGCAGATGGTGGAGACATCAGATTTTATATATTGCATAGTATCGTAAATGGCTAAACCAGCCGAAACTGAACCGCCCGGAGAGTTAATATAAAATTTAATATCCTTGTCTTTACTTTCGGCATCTAAAAATAGTAATTGAGCAATTACAATATTAGCGGTATGGTCGTCTATGGGTTCACCTAAAAAAATAATCCGATCTTTTAGGAGACGTGAATAAATGTCATAGGCTCGCTCAGTTTGCCCCTCTTTTTCAATAACAGTTGGTATTAAAGGCATATATTTAAGTTTAGAAGGCAGCTCCAGGGCTGCTAAATAATTAAAATGCTAAAATTATTATAAATAAAATTAGTCTATTTGTAAAGAATAAAACTTGATTTTTATTTTTAATTGTTTTAATATTTATTAAAGTTTAAGCTAATAGTCAATAATTGAGCCGGCTAACGGCCGGCCTTATTTTTCTCAAGTTATATGTCATTAGTACAAAAATTTTCTAGAATGTCAGTTCGCGCTAAAGCTTGGTGGACTTTATTTGTCCTCATTCTTTTCGCGTTAACAGTTGGTTTGACGGTTGGTGGTAATTATTATAATAATTTTAGCCAAAAATTAGCCAACAAGACCAATCAAATTATTATTCTGCCGGCTGTTAAAGAGCTGCCCTTTAGTTTAGGGCTAGATTTACAGGGGGGAACCCATTTGGTTTATCAGGCCGATATTTCCAATATTCCGGAAAAAGATCGGACTGGGGCTCTAGAAGCAGCTCGTGATGTTATTGAACGTCGAGTAAACGCCTTTGGAGTAAGCGAACCGGTGGTTCAGGTTAATAAGGGGGTTGGTGGTGAATATCGCATCATTGCTGAATTAGCTGGCATTAAAGATGTTTCCGAAGCTATTAAATTAATTGGCGAAACCCCTATTCTAGAATTTAAAGAACAGACTGACCAAGCTATTAATGTTACGCCGGACGAAGAGGACAGCTCCACTGTTAAACTTAATCCTGATGACCTTTGGAAAAACACCGAGTTAACTGGAAAATATTTAAAACGAGCGGTTCTTCAATTTAATCCCAATGATGGTTCGCCGGAAGTTTCTTTGGAATTTAATTCCGAAGGGGCAACCTTGTTTGAAGAAATTACTGGTCGTAATGTGGGTAAGCAGGTCGCCATATTTTTAGATGGCTATCCTATTAGTGCTCCCACTGTTAATGAAAAAATTACTGGTGGTCAGGCAGTTATTTCTGGGCAATTTAATATCGAGGAAGCTAAATTGTTAGTGAAGCGTCTTAATTCTGGTGCTCTGCCAGTTCCAATTTCTTTAATTTCTCAAAAGACCGTAGAAGCCAGCCTAGGTTTTAAATCAATTAATAACAGTTTACAGGCCGGATTAATTGGTTTGCTATTAGTTTCTCTGTTTATGGTTTTATATTATCGTTTGCCAGGCCTGTTATCGGTTTTATCTTTATTAGTTTACGGATTAACTGTTTTGGCGATATTTAAGGCTTTGCCTATTTGGTTAGCCATCATTTTAATTATCGTCATGGTGGTGTTGATTTTTTATACTTTTAATGAATTAAAAATATTTAATGGCACTCTTGCTCTATTATTTGCTGTTATTGGTATTCTGTTATTTTTCTATGCCATGAAACCAGTTACCCTGACTCTGTCTGGTATTGCCGGTTTTATCCTGTCAATTGGTATGGCGGTGGATGCTAATATTTTAATTTTTGCCAGAACCAGAGAAGAAATAAGACAAGGAAAAACTGTTAGCCAAGCTATTGATAGTGGTTTTAAGCGAGCCTGGCCATCCATTCGAGACGGAAACGTTTCCACTATTATTACTTGTTTAATTTTAATGTTTTTCGGTACCTCCTCAGTTCAGGGCTTTGGTACCACTTTATTTATTGGTATTGCTATTTCTCTATTTAGCGCCATGGTTATTACTAGAACGTTATTTGTTATTATTTTAGGAGAATGGTTGGAAAAGAGAACTTGGTTATTGGGCGCCAGACGAGTCAAAATTGAAGAAACTAAATAATTTAGTTATATAAAAATATGATTTATAAGATAATTCAAAAGAGAAAAATTTTCCTAACCTTCTCCAGCCTATTAGTGGCGGCAGCCATTGTTGTTTTATTTGCCTGGGGTTTGAATTTTGGCATTGATTTTACCGGAGGCAGTTTATTGGAAGTGGAATATCAAAATTATCAGCCGACTATTACTGAAATTCAAGATAGTCTTCGGGAGGCTAATTTACAGAATTTAATTATCCAGCCGACTGATAATTCTACTATTTTGCGATTTAAACAGAATGACGAAGCTACCCATCAATTGGTGGCCCAAAAACTAAAAGATTTAGTGAAGGATAAAGAAAATGCTTCCTTTAAGGAATTACAATTTGATTCTGTCGGACCAACCATTGGTCAGGAGTTAAAGAGCAAATCTTTTAATGCGGCTATCATTGTTTTTATCATGATTATTATTTATATTTCCTTTGCTTTCCGAAAAGTATCTAAGCCGGTGTCTTCTTGGAAATATGGTGTGGCCGCCATTATCGCCTTGGTTCATGATGTTCTCTTTACTCTGGGTATCTTTTCCATCCTCGGCCATTTCTATGGCATTGAAATAAATACTCCTTTTATCGCCGCCGTTTTAACGGTTTTGGGCTATAGCGTCAGTGATACTATTATTGTTTTTGATCGTATCCGCGAGAACCTACCTAAAAGTAATGAAGATTTTGAAAACACCGTTAATCGAAGCGTTAACCAAACTTTAACCCGTTCCATCGCTACTTCCTTTTCAGCTATTTTAGCCCTACTAGCCATTATTGTGTTGGGCGGTAATACTATTAAAGATTTTGCTCTAGCCCTAGTAGTTGGTATCTTTGTCGGCACCTATAGTTCTATCTTTATTGCCAGCCCAGTTTTGGTGGTTTGGAATAACCTGGCTAATCGACGTCGCTAGTTTCATAATATAAATTAGATATAAAAGAGGGCTGGTTTCAAGCCTTTTTTTAATTTGCTATAATGATATTATGAGTAAAGCTATTATTAGACCAAAAATATTAGGTCGGGAAGTCCTGGATTTATTAATAGAATTTAGCTATCTAGCAATTATTTTTTTAATTCCTCTGTGGTTGGCGTTTTTTTTCCCAACCTATAATATTTTTGAATTAAATAAAATTATTTTGTTTAAAATATTAGTGTGGATTTTATTATTATTAACTTTGATTAAGTCAATTTTTTATTGGCCCTTTGCGCCCTTTAAGGATTTAAAGTGGGGGCAGCGAATAAAAAAAATCAATAAATATTGGTTGGCTCCTCTAATTTTTATTTTCGGGCTTAGCTTTACCCTATTATTCTCCATAGATCCGATACAAAGTTTTTTTGGTTCCTATGAACGTCAGCAGGGACTGGTTAGCTATTTATTCTATTTCCTTTGGTTTATCCTATTAACTTTTAATATTTTAAGTATAAATAACAGTCTATTAAAAAAGAAAGGGGAAGATAGTCTATCCAAAAGAGTGCAGCGCCTAATCCGTACTATAGCAATTTCCGGTTTGGTGGTAGCTGTTTATGGGGTTTTACAGATTTTTAAAATCGATTTCATGATTTGGCCAGAAGCTCCCTTTTTAACTCATCGAGCACTGTCCACTTTTGGTCAACCTAATTTTTTAGCCTCATTCTTATTACTAATTATTCCTCTCAATCTATATTTATTATATCATTGTCGCACCTTTGTCTCTCGTCTATTCTTTACCATCGGTTTTTTAGCCTCTTTGATCTGTTTATTTTTAACTTCCAGCCGAGGAGCCCTGGTGGCTTTAGTTTTGGTGGTGCTAATTTTCATTGTTTATTTAATCAGTTCCAAGACCGTTAGTCGATCTAAAAAGATTTTCATTGCCATTATTCTTTCCTTGGTTTTATTGGGTGGATTTGTGGGTCTAGAAAGTTATTTGCCCGGCCGTTTGAATAGTTTTATAGATTATCAGAATGGCAGTTTAGCCGCTCGCGTTAATTTTTATTCAGCTGCCGCTGACTCTATTTTACAAAAACCAATTTTTGGCTACGGCCTGGAAAATGGCGGCGAACAATTCATTAGATATTATGAACCAGATTGGGGAATTTATGGTGATGTTAATGCTTCCACGGATCGGGCTCATAATTTATTATTAGATATTCTATTAACTTCGGGATTTTGGGGTTTGATTTTCTTTACTGTTTTATATTATGCGTTTTTTGCCCTAGCTAGAGGGAATATCAAAGAAGATAAGGATCGTGACCTATCTCTAGCTCTAGCCTTGGGGGCGGCCGGTTATTTGTTGTCCCTATTATTTAGTTTTACCATTGTAGCCGGCGAAGTTTATTTTTGGTTATTTTTTGCTCTTTTGGCTGTTATTAATTTTTCTGGTTCCCGTCGTTCCATTTCCCCGCAGTTTGTAGCCGGTAAATGGCGCCTACTAAAAACCACCATTGTGTTGATTCTAGCCCTGGGAGCGGCCTGGCAAATTCATAGTAATCTTAAGGTGCTGATGGCTGACTATTATTTTAATCGCTTGTATTATTTATTGGCCGAGAAAGATTATTTTACCTCTTTTATTTTAGATGATTATATTAGAGCAACTAAAATTAATCCGATTAATCAAAATTTCTATAATCGCTTTCTGGGCGACCAACTAACTAATTTTTATCCGGAGATTGACGAATTAACGGTTAAAGTTATTGCGCGGGAGAAATTAAAAACAATTTTCGAAGCTTTGCCCAGTAGTGACTATCGAAATATTTTAACCAAGGCCAAGGTCAGCGCGATTTTAGAAAATTTTTCTGTTTCGGAGAAATATTTTGCCCTGCTCAATAATCATACGCCCCACTGGCCCCAGGGATATTTAGAAGAAGCTAAAATGTTTATTTTGGAAAAGGATTTTGCTTCAGCGGCCGCTGCCTTCCATTTGGCGGAAATAAATTTGCCAGATTTAAACGATGAACGGTTGGCCGGTCGCCAAAGAGAGGCTACTCAATATTATCGCCATGTTATTTATTTGGGCCTGGGAAATTTATATTTTCAGGAAAATCGTTACGAATTAGCGGAAAAATATTATCAGTTAGCCTATCGTGATAATCCCCAGGACTTCACTTTATTTAAGAAAATTGCCGACACCTATTATTTAAGAAATGATTTAGATAAAGCTATTGAATATAATAAGCGGGGCTTTAATCGTTCTCCAAATGATTATAATTGGCCATTAGCTCTGGCTGTTTTATATTATGAACAGGATAACCGTTCCGTCGCTCTGGAATATTTAGAACAGGCTATTCGCCTATCTCCCAAAAATCAGGATTTACAAAAATTATATTTTGAATATAATCGTTAATCTATGATCAGAATTTCTGCCTGCCTAGTGGTTTTTAATGAAGAAGAAAATATCGAACGTTGCCTAAAAAGTTTGTCCGGTGCCGTTGATGAGATTATTGTTATACATGATGGGGTTTGTCAGGATAAAACTTTGGAGATTGCTGAAAAATATCAGGCTAAAATTTTTGTTAGACCTCATATTGGAATGATGGAAATGCATTTGATTTTTGCTCTGCAGCAAAGTAGTGGAGATTGGGTTCTAAGAATTGATGCCGATGAATTTCTAACTCCTGAATTACAGCAAAATCTCCGTCTGCTAGCTACCGAAGCCACCAATACCAAAACTGGAGCCTACTCTTTTCGGTGGAATCAATATTTTAGTGGAGAAGATCGGTTTCTGGTAAGTCGAGAAAGGAAAACTATTTTTTTTAGAAAAGCCGATTTATATTGGTTCACCATGCCTCATCTAGCTTGGCAAACCCGAGGGTTAATCAAAAATACCAATTATGTTTTGGGGCACAAGGTTAGATCAAATAGTTTCCAGGAAATATGGAATAAACGAAAACTGTGGATTAAACTTCAGGCTCAGTATCTGCTCAAGGATTTTGCGGAGTTAGATAATTTTCAGGCCAGTCGACAGGATTGGCAGAATTTTTATTTTTTTACCAGATCCCAGGCCCTTAATCCCCTTTGGCCAATTATTAAATTCTTTAAGTCTGTGATTGAAGAATTAAGTAAAGGGACTCCTTGGAAATTAATTCCTCAGAGAGCTTATTATAATTTTTTATTGGGAATTTATTTATTTAAACGGGCTCTTAAGTTAAAAATTAAGCGTTTCTAATCTATGACTTATTTGTATGGAATTTTTGTAATTATCATTGGTTTAATTATCGGCAGTTTTTTAAATTGTTTAATTTGGCGTTTATATAAAGAAGAAAGTTTGGGTGGTCGTTCCTATTGTCCTAAATGTCGCCAAACAATTTGCTGGTATGATAATATTCCAGTGTTAAGTTTTATCTTCCTGGCGGGGCGCTGCCGTCATTGTCATCAAATAATTTCTTGGCAATACCCGTTGGTAGAAATTATTACAGCTCTGTTGTTTTGGTTAGTTTTTTTTAAAAATTATTCTGATTCCCAATTAACTTTGATTCTCCTTCGCGATTGGTTGATGATTATTACTTTGCTGGTGGTTTTTGTCTATGATTGGCGCTGGCAATTGGTTCCAGTGTTATTACTGTGGCCCATGACCGCCATTATTTTTATTCTTAATATTTTATTAGGCTTATTGTGGTGGAAAATATTATTACTGGCCGCTTTGGCTGCTGCTTTTTTCTTAATCCAATATTTAATTACCAGGGGGCGTGGCCTGGGGGAGGGAGATATTTGGCTGGGCTTGTTTTTGGGGGTAAGTTTTCCCAGCGGCACCGCCCTATTATTAATCGCCGTACTAGCCTATGGTTTGGGTGCCATTATTAGCGTTTTTTTGCTTAGCAGGCGTCAAAAAACCTGGAAATCGAAAATTGCTCTCGGCCCCTTTTTAGCCTTTGGCGCTATTATTACCCTAATTTGGGGGCCAGTCCTAATTAACTGGTATTTGGGGCTATTTTAGAATTGTTAAAATTTGAAAAATTTTGTATAATATTAACAGCAATTACTGGTTAGTTAAATTGTTATATTTTATTTTACTACTAAATATTCTCTAATTTTATGAAAGATAATATTATTGCCGGATTAGATATTGGTTCTACTTCCATTCGGTTAGTAATTGGTCAAAAAATACCTGGACCGGCCGGCGATGAATTACAAATTATCGGTGCCGTATCAGTCCCTACTAATGGAGTTAATCGGGGAATTGTAAACAGCATTGAAGAAACAACTTCTTCTATTTCAGCTTGTCTAGAAAAAGCCGAAAGGTTAGTGGGGGTACCCATTAGTCGTGTTTGGGTGAGTATTAATGACCCTCATATCAAGTGTGAGCGCTCTAAAGGAGTGGTGGCTGTCGGTCGAAGTGATGGAGAAATTAATGAAAACGATGTCACCCGAGCTATTGAGGCAGCCCGGGCTTTAGCCGTCCCTGTAAATTATGAGATTCTTCATGTTATTCCGATAAAATTTAGTGTTGATAATCAGGCTGACGTTAAAGATCCCATTGGTATGAACGGTATTCGCTTGGAAGTGGAAACTTTAATTGTTCAGGGCTTAAGCACTCAGATTAAAAATTTAACCAAAGCGATTTATCGAACCGGTTTAGAAATTGAAGATTTAGTATTGGCTCCTTTGGCCGCCGCTGAAGCGGTTTTAAGTTCTAAACAAAAAGAATTGGGCGTGGCTCTTATTAATCTCGGCTCCTCAACCACTTCTTTGGCTGTCTACGAAGAAAGAAATTTAATTCACACTGCCATTTTACCCATTGGCGCTGAACACATTACCGCTGATGTCGCCATTGGTTTGCGTTGCCCCATTAATTTAGCCGAAAGGGTTAAGAGGGAATATGGCAACGCTATGCCCGATGAGTTTAATAAAAAAGATGAAATTGACATTAGTGATTTAGTAAAAGAAGAAGAGGTTAATGATGATATAAGTTTAATTTCCCGTAAATATGTAGCCGAAATTATTAATGCTCGGGTGGAAGAAATTTTTGAAAAAATTGATCATGAGTTTAAACTAATTGAACGCTCCGGCATGTTACCAGCGGGCGTTATCTTTGTCGGCGGCGGGGCTTTACTTGACGGATTAGTAGAATCTGCTAAAAAGAAACTAAGACTACCAGCGGCCGTAGGTATGGCTAAAAATATTAATGTAGTAATTGATAAAGTGAAAAACCCCGAATTTTTAACCGCCCTAGGCCTAGTTATTTGGGGTAGTAATAGTGAGGAAGACCAGTCGGGTGGTAAAATTAAGAAGAACCTAGGCGGGATACTGGAAAAAACTAGAAGTATATTTAGTAAAATATTACCAAAATAATAATTAATTAAGATAAATTTATGGCTGAAGTAAAACCAGAAATCGAAACCTTTGCCAAAATCAAAGTAGTAGGTGTTGGCGGTGGTGGTAATTCCGCTGTTAATCGTATGGTTGATAATGGCATTAAAGGAGTCGGTTTTGTCGCTATTAATACTGATGTTCAAGCCCTTCATTATAATAAAGCTAGTGAGAAGATTCATATTGGTAAAACCGTTACCAAGGGTTTGGGAGCGGGTATGAACCCAGAGTTGGGAAAAGGCGCTGCTGAAGAATCAGAAAATGAAATTCGTGAATGCCTCAAGGGTTGCGATATGGTTTTTGTTACCTGTGGTTTAGGCGGCGGAACTGGCACTGGAGCTTCACCGGTGGTAGCAGAGATTGCCAAGGAAATGGGTGCTCTAACTGTGGCCGTGATCACCAAGCCTTTTATGTTTGAAGGCGGACAAAGAAAGAATATTGCGGATCGAGGTTATGCTGAATTAGCCGATAAAGTTGATACCATTATTACTATTTCCAATGATAAACTTTTACAGGTGATTGATAAGAAGACTTCTTTATTAGAAGCTTTTAAAATTGCTGATGATGTTTTACGCCAGGGTGTTCAGGGAATTGCCGAAATTATTACTGTCCCCGGCATTATTAATGCTGATTTTGCTGATGTGAAGGCGATAATGTCTAATGCCGGTTCAGCTCTCATGGGCATTGGACAGGCTAGTGGGGAAAATAAGGCAGTGGAGGCAGCCAAGGCAGCCATTAACTCTAATTTACTGGATATGTCCATTGATGGTGCTCGGGGCATTGTCTTTACGGTGACCGGTGGCCCAGATTTAAGTATGAATGAAGTCAGCGAGGCCGCCAAGGTGATTACTTCGGCTGCCGACGAGGAGGCTAAGATTATTTTTGGTGCCGTTATTGATGAAAAAATGAAAGATCAAATTAAAATTACCGTGGTAGCTACTGGATTTGACGGCCACACAAAAGCTTCTGGCGGCGAACCTATTAAATCATATACCCCCAACGCCTTTATTGTGGAAAAAGATAATGAAAAAGAAGAGGCACCAGCCATTGACAGAAATAAAAATAAGTTTTCAGTCTTCCGCAGTTTGCCAGTTAAGCCGGCTTTAGAGAAAAAAGCCGAAAAACCCTCAGTAAAGGAAGATGACGATCTAAGTGTGCCGGCCTTTATTCGGAAAAAGATGCAATAAAAGGAAGATTTTATTCAATCAACTATTTCAAAAATCTGGTCCTTCAAGGATTGGATTTTTTTAAAGCTATTTTTCTGTGGATAACTCTCTAAAAATTTTATATTTTTTGGAAAATTAGCTAAATTGACCCTTAGTCAAAAATTTGCTAAAATATTAATAGATACAACATTTAGTGGTCTCTTTTTTAAAAAGGCCACAAAATATAGGGTTTTATGAAATGTCCCATTTGTTACTATCCCGATACTAAGGTGGTCGATTCCCGGGTAGCACCGGATGGTCTTTCCATTAGACGCCGCCGGGAATGCCTAAAATGTACTTTTCGCTTTTCCACCTATGAAGAAATCGAATTATTGGATTTAATCATCCTTAAACGGGATGGCCGACGGGAATCCTACAGCCGGGAGAAATTAGTTAGTGGTTTAAAGAAGTCCTGCGAGAAGCGCCCCATTACCGAAGATCGTTTTAAGCGACTTATTCATTCCATTGAACGTGATTTACAACGTCTTAAGAAGACAGAAATAACCTCTAAGCAAATCGGACAGGCGGTTATGAAAAATTTAAAGAAAGTTGATCCGGTCGCCTACATTCGTTACGCCTCGGTCTATGAATCATTTAAGGATGCTCATGAGTTCAGGAAGGAACTTAATAAACTTATTAAAAATAAAAAATAAAGTTAATCCTTATGCCAGAAACCATTACCAAAATCATTAAAAGGTCCGGTGAAATCGCAGATTTTGACCAGGATAAAATTGCTAAAGCCATTTATAAGGCGGCCCTGGCGATTGATGTTGATGATCGTCATTTAGCCAAGAAGTTAAGCGATCAAGTGGTTATTAAGCTTAATAAGAAATTTCACAAGAATAGTATCCCGGCCGTGGAAGAGATCCAGGACATCGTGGAAGAAGTTTTGATTGAAAATAAGTTAATTCGCATTGCCAAGGCCTACATTCTTTATCGAGAACAGCATCGTCAATTGCGTGATATCAGTCAGGCGACGGTTGATGAAAAATTAATGGGAGATTATTTGGGTCGAGCTGATTGGCGATTGAAGGAAAATAGTAACATGAGTTTTTCTGTTCAGGGGTTAAATAATTATATCGCTTCTTCCATCTCGGCTCACTATTGGTTAAATAAATTATATCCAGAAAATATTCGTAGCTCCCATGTTAACGGTGATATTCATATTCATGATCTTGGTCTTCTAGCTCCCTATTGCTGTGGTTGGGATTTAAAGGATCTGTTAACCCGCGGTTTTCGAGGAGTTAGTGAAAAAGTGCAGAGTAATGCCCCCAAACATTTTCGCAGCGCTCTAGGACAAATAATTAATTTTTTCTATACCCTTCAGGGAGAGGCAGCTGGAGCCCAAGCCTTTGCCAACTTTGATACCTATTTGGCCCCCTTTATTCGCTATGATAAGTTAACCTATGATGAGGTTAAGCAGGGATTACAGGAATTCATGTTTAATATCAATGTTCCCACCCGAGTTGGTTTTCAAACCCCCTTTACTAATGTTACTCTAGATGTTACCCCTTCTCCAATGATTGGTGAAGAAAATGTAGTTATTGGCGGCAAGATCATGCCGGAAAAATATAAGGATTTTCAAGTAGAAATGGATATGTTTAATAAAGCTTTTGCCGAAATTATGTTAGCTGGCGATTCCACTGGCCGAGTATTTGGTTTTCCGATCCCTACCTATTGTATTGATCAGGATTTCGATTGGGGAAGAGAGTCTTTGAAGCCGGTCTGGGAAATGACCGCTAAATACGGCATCCCCTATTTCTCTAATTTTGTTAATTCTGACATGAAGCGAGATGATGCTCGCAGTATGTGCCCTTTGGCTGGCGATGAAAAAGTGTTAATTAAGTCTTCACGCGGGCGAGGCTTGGAATATTCTGAAATTCGAAATGTTTTTGAGGGAAACAGCAAAAAAGATGAATACGAAATTTATAGTGACGGACGTTTTATAAAGGGGCGGTTTAATCGGTTTAAAAATCAAAAAATGATTAAAGTAACTTTAATTAATGGTCATGAAATTAAAATGTCAACTGGGCATCTTAATTTTGTTAAGAAAAATAAAAGTAGCCGTCAGATAGTGCTTAGTGGAGAAAAACTAGAACCAGGAATGTATCTACCCTATTCTCTTAATAGATATCAAGGAGAGGGCGGCAATAAAGATCTTGGTTATTTTGTGGGCGCCTATGCCGGAGACGGTTCTTTTGATGGTGAAACCACAGTAGTTTTCTCTTTGGAAAAAGTTTTTAAAAAAAGGATTATTGATAAGCTCCAAAAAATAGCCATTAATTATTTCGGTGCTAATAGTGTGGTGAAAGAATATCAAAAGAGCAAACTGGTTAGTCTTAAAGTTCATTCTCGGGCGGCTGTTGGTCTTTGTAAAGATTTTGTATCCGGGAAAGAAAGAAATAAATATTACCAGGCTCGTTTGTTTGATACTAGCTTAGAATTTAGACAAGCGGTTTTAGCTGGCCACTATGATACTGACGGAGGCAATCGCCATCGTATTTATACTTCTTCAATAAAAATGGTAGAAACTTTAAATATGTTGGCCGCTACTCTGGGAACAACTACTAGTATTTATCAAGACAAACGTGATGGTCGTTTTGGTTCAGAGGCTAATTACGCCGTTTTATTCTATCAATTAAACAGAAAAAATTATAGCGATATTTGGTTTAAAGATTTTAAAGCTAAAAAATTGTGGTTGAAAATTAAAAATATTGAAAATATTAATAACAGCACTGCCTATTGCTTTGAGGTTAAAAACGGTGAACCAATATTTACCATTGGTACTACTGGAGTTTTAACTCATAATTGTCGTCTACGTTTGGATAATAGAGAATTAAGAAAACGGGGCGGTGGTTTGTTTGGCGCCAATCCTTTGACTGGTTCTCTGGGAGTGGTGACTATCAATTTGCCTCGTTTAGGCTATCTATCCAAAAGCAAGGAAGAGTTTAAAGAAAAATTAGTCGGTCTAATGGAATTGGCTAAGGAAAGTTTGGAAATTAAACGAAAAGTTATTGAAAAATTTACCGATGATCGTTTGTACCCCTATTCCATGTTTTATTTAGATAATATTAATCAACGTTTTGGTTCTTATTGGAAAAATCATTTTTCTACCATTGGTATTAATGGCATGAATGAAGCTGTTTTAAACCTGATGGGTAAAGACATTTCCACTTCCGAGGGGCATGCCTTTGCTGGTGAAATTTTAGATTTCATGCGGGAAAAATTAATGGATTTCCAAAACGAAACCAATAATTTATATAATTTAGAAGCCACTCCGGGTGAGGGATGTACCTATCGATTTGCCAAAAAGGATCAACAACTCTATCCCGGTATTATTTGCGCCAACAGTGAAGCGGTTAAAACCCAGAAGGCTGATCCCTATTACACCAATTCTTCTCATCTTCATGTTAATTTCACTGATGATATTTTTTCCGCCCTTGATTTACAGGACGATTTGCAAATTAAATATACTGGTGGCACAGTATTACACGGATATTTAGGAGAAAGATTACCCAACGGAGAGGCTGCCAAGAAAATTGTTAAAAAAATTATTGAAAATTATCGTTTACCTTATTTTACCATTACCCCCACTTTCTCTATTTGCCCCAAACATGGCTATTTGCCGGGAGAACATAAATATTGCCCCAAATGTGATGAGGAAATCGGCTTTAAGGAAACGGTAGAAGAGATTAGAATAGCTAATCAGGGAGAAAATTAGACCCATTTGTAATTTATATAAAATTTATTTATAATAATAATGCTAAGAAACTGAGTGATTTCAGTCAGTAATTAGCTCTTGAGTATATGAGTCCCATGCAAACTCAAAGACAAGAATGCATTGTTTACAGCCGAGTAGTCGGTTGGTTAACTCCAGTTAAAAACTATAATCCTGGTAAAGCGTCTGAGTACAAGGATCGTAAAACCTTTAAAGTTTGCGCCGAGTAAGCAGTCTATAAGCTTATGATAATTGGTGGTTTAGAGAAATTAACTCTTCTCGACTACCCCGATCATCTAGCGACTATTATCTTTACCCAAGGTTGTAATTTCCGATGTCACTTTTGCTACAACCCTATGCTTGTCCTGCCCCACAAGGGAGAGGACGAAAAATATAAAAAAGAAAAAGGTTTTTCACCGCTTTCCACTAAAGACCTTTTTCTTTTTTTAGAAAAAAGATTTGGCCGGCTAGAAGGAGTAGTCATCAGCGGCGGGGAGCCAACTTTGTACCCCGACCTGCCTTCTTTTATTAGAAAAATAAAAAAAATTGGTTATCTGGTAAAATTAGATACCAATGGTACCAATCCCACTGTGCTGCAAGGATTGATTAATGATAAATTAATCGATTATATTGCCATGGATATTAAGGCTCCTCTGGAAAAGTATGAACGAGTAACTAATGTGAAAATAAATTGTCAGAATTTGCAAAAAAGTGTTAAAATTATAATGTCCAGTGGTTTGCCCTATGAATTTCGAACTACCGTTGTCCCCGGCCTGTTAGCTAAGGCGGATTTTAAGAAAATGGGCAAATTAATCAAGGGGGCTGATAAGTGGTATTTACAAAAATTTAAATCAGATACTAATTTAGTTAATCCAGAATTTGAAGGCCAAAAGGCTTTCACTAACAATGAAATGAAAGAGCTGGCGGAAATTGGAAAGAAGTACGTTAAACTCTGCGAATTTAGAGGTTAATTAAACATAATAATATGCCTGAAGAAAAAATGACTCCTCCCAATAAATCGCGGTTGGAGGAATTATTAGAAACTAATTTAGCGACTAATCAGGAAATTCTTAAGTCAGTCAAATTTCTTAAGGGTTATTTTCATTGGAAAACAATTCTTAATATTGTTAAATGGGTGATTATAATTTTAATCGTCATTTTTGGTTTTATTTCCCTGAAGCCCATTGTTTCTTCCATGCAGAACTATGTCGATGATTTAAAGGGATATTCGGATCAGTTAGAGAGCGCCAGTGAACAGGTTAATAATCTAAAAGGTTTAATCAATGTTAATAATCGTTAATTATGAATGATAGCATTGCTGTATTTGCGCAAACAACCTATCGTAACGAATTTAAAAAATTCGGAATTAAGACCGACGACCGTCGCCGACACATGTATTTGATTGGGAAAACCGGTATGGGTAAATCCACGGTTTTAGAAAATATGATCGTGGATGATATTCGGGCTGGCCATGGGGTGGCCGTGGTTGATCCCCATGGTGATTTAGCAGAAAAAATTATTGAATATATTCCTACCAGTCGCATCAATGATGTTGTTTACTTCAATCCCTCGGACATTAATTTCCCCATTGCCTTTAATGTGGTAGAACAGGTAGAACCCCATTTACGTCATTTGGTAGCCTCTGGTTTGATTGGTGTCTTTCAAAAACTCTGGGCCGATTCCTGGGGGCCACGTTTGGAATATATTTTACGCAATGCTGTTCTGGCTATTCTGGATTTCCCAGGGTCAACCCTATTGGGGGTGGTCCGCATGTTATCAGATAAAAACTATCGTAAGAAAGTAGTCGCCAACATTAAGGATCCGGTAGTGAAGGCTTTTTGGGAAAAAGAGTTTTCCGGTTATGCTGATAAATTTGCTGCCGAAGCGGTTTCCCCCATCCAAAACAAAGTTGGTCAATTTCTTTCCAGTTCTCTGATGAGAAATATTATTGGCCAAGTGAAATCAGCTATTGATATTAGAGATATTATGGATAATGGCAAAATTTTGATTATGAATTTATCCAAGGGAAGAATTGGGGAAGATAATTCTGCTTTGCTGGGCGCCATGATGATTACCAAAATTCAATTGGCCGCCATGAGTCGAGTGGATGTGCCAGAAAAGGAAAGACGAGATTTTTATTTATATATTGATGAATTCCAAAACTTTTCCACCGATAGTTTTGCCAACATTCTATCAGAAGCTCGCAAATATCGCCTTAATTTGATTTTAGCCCATCAATACATTGAACAATTGGGTGATAAAGTAAAGGCGGCGGTGTTTGGCAATGTGGGCACCATGGTGGTATTTCGGGTAGGGGCAGCTGATGCCGAGGAATTGGTAAGAGAATTCACGCCCACCTTTACGGAAGAAGATATTGTTAATTTACCTAAATATGAAATGTATCTTAAATTAATGATTGATGGTATTGCCTCATCGCCTTTTTCAGCCGCCGGCCTGCCACCACTAAGAACCGAAGAGAAAACCGGTAATACCGAAAAGGTTATTAATTATTCCCGGGAAAAATATGCCAGTGATCGAACCATTGTGGAAGAAAAGATTATGCGTTGGCATGAGAATTATAGCGAAGAAGAAAATAAACAGGAGATTAGATCAGTCAGAAGAGCCGCCCCAACTACTAGCAGTGTCAGTAAAAGTAGCAGCCAATCGAATAAACCAACGGTTGTTTCGGAAAAAAAAATAACACCTTTGGTTGAGCCTAAAAAAAACTACCAGGGAGGTCTGGAGGTTGATTGCGACAGCTGCGGCAAAAAGACAACGATTAATTTTGTTCCCGATGGCGTTCGCCCAGTCTATTGTAAGGATTGTTTAGGTAAAAAAAAAGAAGAAAAACGACAGGAAGTTGAACAGCGTCGTCAAGCTAAGGAACTAGAAAAACGACAATTTGAAGAAGAGTGGCCAGTGGAGCCAGTTTCCACTATCTCGCTAGACGATTTGAAAAATATTTTCCCCGTTGATTTTAAAGGACGGGCGATTAAATCAGAGCCCGCAACTTCTCAATCAACCAATTCTCAACTGGAGAAAGAATTAACCGAAGGCGAGGAAATAAAAATTAGTAATTGATATTCATTATTTTATGTATTTATTTTTTGACACCGAAACCACTGGTTTGCCAAAAAATTATCAAGCACCCCTTGATGATTTTTTTAATTGGCCTCGGATTGTACAAATTGCCTGGAGTATTTATGATACTGCTGGCAATCATTGGGAAAGTTATAGTTATATTATTAAGCCCGATGGTTTTATTATCCCTGAAGAAGCCACCAGAATTCATCGTATTTCCCAGGAGAAAGCTTTGGCCGAGGGAGTGGAATTGAGAGTCGCCCTACAGCATTTTTTAGAAGATGTTAAAAAATCTAGCCATCTAGTCGCCCATAATATTGATTTTGATGAAAAAATTATCGGCTCGGAATTATTAAGAGAAAAATTAGAAAACCATTTAGTCTCGGCTAATCGAATTTGTACCATGAAATCTAGTGCTTCGGTGTGTCGTTTAGATAATGGCCGGGGTGGTTACAAATGGCCGAATTTAACTGAATTATATAATTTTCTTTTTAAAACTAGTTTTCCCGAGGCTCACGATGCCGCCTTTGACGTCAAGGCTTGCGCGGAATGCTTTTTTGAGCTAAAAAGAAGGGGTATGATTTAATTATGGATCAACCCATTAACTATCTAAAAATTGGCAAAGCCAGTGATTTAACTGGACATGATTACCGGATTTATCGAATATTAGAGATATTACCCGGATTTTTGTCATTGGCTACTTTGCTTATTTTATTAATTTTTTCCTATTTTAAGCCAGTTTGGGTGGCTTATTTTATTATTGCCTTTGACGTCTATTGGTTGCTACTCGTTATTTATATGGCTATTTTTTTAATTACCTCCTATCGTAAGTTAAAAAAAGGCCTAAAAACCAATTGGCAGGCCAAATGCGAGCAATTAAAAGACCTAGTAGCGAATGACAAGGCGGTTGCTGACCATTGTTTAGCTAGACAGGGCTTGTTTTGGGAGGATTTGTGGCAATTAATTATCCTACCCACCTACAATGAATCCACTGAAATTATCCGTACTTCTCTGGAAGCGTTGGTAAATGACAATTATCCTCAATCTAAAATGATTGTTGCCCTGGCCATGGAAGAACGAGCCGGAGAAGAGGGCAGACAGCGAGCGGAGATTATTAAACAGGAATTTGCCGATAAGTTTGGTCATTTTATTATAACTTTTCATCCCGATATCGAAGGAGAACTAAAAGGCAAAGGAGCTAATCAGGCTTGGTGTGTCAGGGAAGTTAAGCGAGATATTATTAATCAGCTTAATTTAGATTATAAAAAAATTCTGGTTAGTGTTTTTGATATTGATACGGTTATTACTCCCGGCTATTTTTTTGCCATCGTCCACAAATTTTTAACTGTTAACGATCCCTATCATGCCAGCTATCAGCCCATTCCCGTCTATCATAATAATATTTGGAATGCTCCATTTTTTTCCCGGGTGGCCGCTTCATCCAATACTTTTTGGCAGATGATCATGCAAATTCGTCAGGAAAGTTTGGTAACCTATTCTTCCCACTCCATGACTTTCCAGGCCTTAAATGAAATTGGCTTCTGGTCAACCAACAATGTTAGTGAAGATTCTCGGATTTTTTGGCATTGTTTAATGCACTATAATGGTCACTATCGAGTGGAACCAATTCATTTTGAAGTTTCCATGGATGTTACCTGCGATCAAAGTTTTTGGAAGACGGTTAAAAGTTTATATAAACAGCAACGTCGTTGGGCTTGGGGCGGAGAAAATATTCCTTATTTAATATTTAATGCCTGGAAACAATGGCGTCGTCCTAATTTTTCCAAAGGCAACGTTGTTAGCCACATTCTTATTCAAATTTATGGCTTTCATGCCTGGGCTACCAATGCTTTGATCATTGCAGTTATTGGTTGGATGCCTATGTTGTTGGGTGGCGATCGTTTTAATTCCACGGTTTTATCTGGTAATCTGCCTAGCATTACTCAGAATCTAATGAACGTGGCTATGATTGGCTTATTTTTATCAGCCATTATTTCCGCTCTTCTTTTGCCCAAAAGACCTCAGAAATATACTGTTTGGAAAAATATTAAGATGATTTTGGAATGGATATTTATTCCGGTCACCATTGTTGCTTTTGGAGCTATTCCCTGTCTAGAGGCCCAAATTCGCTTAATGAGGGCTAAGTATATGGGGTTTTGGGTAACACCAAAGATGAGGCAATAATTTTATGAAGGGGCTTGACAATTATTTTTATTGTGTTAATATGTTAACACACTAATACAATGTTATGAAAAATTTTAAGTTTGATAAAAAAACTGATAATTTATTTAAAGCTATTTTAAGCCTAAATTCAACTAAAGAATGTGAGGCCTTTTTTCGTGATTTGTGTACCATCGAAGAGTTAAAAGAAATGAGTGAGCGCTGGGCGATTGTTTTGCAGCTTAATCAGGGAGTTTCTTATCGTCAAATTTCAGATAATTTAGGTGTCAGCACTACCACTGTTAGTCGAGTAGCTCTATGGCTCAATGATGGCATGGGCGGATATCGATCAGTTTTAAATAATTTAATGCATCATCGTAATCTTAATTTTGAGAAGAGGCGGTGATAATTTTTATATTTTAAATTTATTTTAATTATTTCGGCCCCTTCTCAAAATGAGAAGGGGCTTTTGTAAAGCCAAGTTGTTCTTTTAAAAATTATAAACATGCCCGGAAACAGAATTACTAAAAAACGACTTGATGATCGTTATGCTGACTATCAAAGAAAATTCACCTTTGGATTGCACTATGGCATTATTGAAGTTACCTCCTATTGCCAGCTACGTTGCCCTGGTTGCTATATGGTATCACGTCATAATTTAAATCAAGGAGAAATGACCCTAGAACAAAGTATTTATGTTTTGGATCTATGTCGCGATTATCTTGGTAAAGAACTAGAAACCATGGATATTTTAGGGGGTGAACCTCTTTTATGGCCTCATTTAAAATCATTTATTGAGGCGTTATTACAACGAGGAATTAAACCTTGGATTTTTACTAACATGATAGCCATCACTCCAGAGTTAGCTGCTTGGCTTTATGAAAGACAGATTAATGTAACTGGTAAATTAAATATTAATCCTGATGATCGCGATCTCTTTCCCTTACAAGCCAGGCTTATAAGGGGAAAGTTAGAACAGGCTGAGCAATTAATTGCTGGAATAAAAGTTTTTATGAATGTTGGTTATCGATCTCCCTTATTTCGGCTGCAAAATTTAATTCGTAAACAAAATCTTCAGCAGGTTCTCGGTTATTATCAGTGGTGCCGACAGAATAATATCGGTTTTGATTTAGAATTAATGGGTTGCGGCGAAAAAATTGATGAAAAATACTGGAAGATAGCTCCCACTCCTCAGCAGCTAGCTGAAATAGTTAGAAATATTCTTAACTTTAATGAGGAAAATAATTTCGAAAAATTAGAAGTTGTTTCTCCTCATATATTTGGTTCTTGCCCTTTTTTTGATAAGGGTTTGTATTTTGCTGTTGATGGTCATATTAGAGCTTGCTCTAATTCTCTAAAAGTATTAGCTCATATTAACGACGTTGATCCTATTAAAAAGGCATATAACTCTGATTTGATAAGACATCGCCAATGGCTTAGCAGGGATTCAGTGGGAGAACCTTGTCATTCTTGTCAAAAATGGGAAAAATGTTTTGGCGGTTGCCGAGCTACCGTTGAAGGGCTAGGAGATCCCTATGGTGGGTATCAGTTATGTCCAGTTCCTTATCTTTAATTAATCCTGGGGTAGATTATTTTCTACTCCAGGATTTTACAATTATGAATAAAAAAATATTAAATATTGCCACACAAAAATTAAATAAACTACAAGCTAAATATCCTAATTTTATTAATATTATAGTCGATGATTGGCGAGGATATCGTTTTATCTATGATACCGATGATGTCCGAAATTGCCAAAATAAGTGTGGACAATGTAATTTGTTTCAATTGTTAAAAAATGAAAAAGACGGTCAATTTTCTAGTGGTTTGTACCTAGCCAGTTTAGAAGATAAAAAAATTTTTGGCCCTCAAAATTATTTAAACTGCAAAACGCTCAAACAGTACCAGCGGTGTTATCTTAGTTTTTTAGAAATTAACAAAACTAATTTTCAGGAAATAAAGAAAGAGATTAACTTAATTAAAAATTGCCGATTAATTTTTTCTAAAAATGACAGTTTAATCAAAAAAGAAGTCAGATTTAAGAAAGCGCTCTTAAAACGAGCAAGTCAAATATTACAATCTGAAGCATGGATTAAAAAGTTTTAGGTTTAGACTTTTTATGTTATAATAATAATCAATGAAGAAAAGGAAAATCAACCCCCGCGTACTCAGCGGTGGACAAATTCCCAGGCCGAATAATTTTTTTTATCGCCTGTTTAGTAGCCAGCGTTTTTTAGCTATTGTTGGCCTAGTTTTTTTATTACTAGTCATCATTCCTTTGGCCAAGACCTATAGTCAGAAAAGATTGGTGGAGAAAGAAATTGCTGACGTTCAGCAGGAAATTAGTAATTTTGAAAATACTAATCAGGAATTAAAGGATATGATTGCCTATTTAGAATCAGATCAATCATTGGAAGAACAAGCTCGCCTTAATCTGAATCTCAAAAAGGCCGGAGAAGAAGTTATCATTATTGAAGACAAGGATTTGCAAAAATTACAAGCCGAAGAAACTGAAAATGAGGAATCAGTTAGTAATTTTGTAAAATGGTGGCGTTATTTTTTTGATTAACAAAAAATTCCCCGGAGGGAAGTTTTATGGAGCCGAGAAGGGGAGTCGAACCCCTGACCTACGCGTTACGAATGCGTTGCTCTACCAACTGAGCTATCTCGGCCGATGGAGCGGGTGAGCGGAATCGGACCGCCTTCCTCAGCTTGGGAAGCTGATGTAATAACCATTATACGACACCCGCAATGTAAATATATTATAGTCTTAAAAAATATTTTTAGTCAATTATTGTGCCTATGAAGATCAAATTACGAAAAATCTTAATTGTTGCTAGTCTTTTTTTGTTTTTAGCACTTTTTAACTCATATCCGGCTTCAGCCAGCGGACTGCAAATTAATTATCATTCCCAGGCTTTTACAGCGCCGGTGGAATTAAATATTTCTTTGGTAGCAGAAACAAATAATCTACCCTGGGAATGGAAAGCTCTGACTCCGGCCTATGAGTATTCTTTTATTACCACCGGCTTCTATGATCCCAGTCGTCCTCTGGAAATCAGGTTGAATTATGATGAAGCCAATAATTATTTTAAGCAGATTTTCTCCTATGATTATTTAGCTGGCATTTGGCGCCCTCTACTAACCCATGATTATCCCCGAGAGAAATATGTAGTGGCTAAGACTAACTCTACCTCTGGAAAAATTATTGTTCTTAGTAATCCGGATATCATGACCGTGGGTACAGCCAGTTGGTATAAGTATAAAAATGGTTTATTTGCCGCTTCCCCAGATTTTGTTAAAGGCACCGTTTTACGGGTCCATAATTTAGATAATGGTCAATTTGTGGACGTTACCATTAATGATTGGGGGCCGGAAAGAGATAAGCATCCTGATCGAGTGATTGATTTAGATAAAGTGGCCTTTGAAAAAATTGCTTCTCCAGGCATGGGTTTGGCGGCCGTTAAAGTTGAGCCCCTTAAAATAATTATTCCGGAAATAAAGCAAACCACCCCCCAGGCTACCAGTGAGGTTAATGTTACCGCTTCTTCAGCAGTGATTATGTTAGAAAAAGATAATCAAATACTTTGGGGGAAAAATGAAAGCCAAGTTTCTCCTTTAGCCAGTTTAACTAAATTAGTAGCAGTTAGTGTATTTTTAGACACCCGCCCCACGCTTAATAAAGTGGTGGCCTATAAGGCTCAAGATGAAAAGTATAACTACCAATACTGTAAACCCTGGGAATCAGCTCGACTCAGAGTCAGCGAGGGCGAAACCATGACCATTGAAGATTTAATCTATAGCACTTTAGTTGGGTCAGCCAATAATGCCGTGGAGACTTTAGTGCGAGTGAGTGGCCTTAGCCGCGATAAATTTGTAGCCGAAATGAATAAAGTGGTTAAAGAGTGGGGAGCTGAAGATACTCATTTTGTGGAACCAAGTGGTTTATCGCCGGATAACGTGAGTTCTCCCTTTGATTATGCTATAATAACTAAAGAAGTATTTAAAGATCCTCTAATTAAAAAAATTAGTACCACTAAGAAATATACTTTTAAGACAGTTAATACCAAAAAGAGCCACACTCTGACTAACACTAATCAATTATTAAAATCCAATAGCTACCCAATCACTGGAACCAAGACTGGCTACTTGGATGAAGCAGGTTACTGTCTGATGACTCGAGTCAAAACTACTAAGGGTGATATGGTGGTAGTTAATTTAGGCTCTAAGAGTAAGGCGGAAAATTTTCTAGATAATGAACAATTGATTCGCTATGGCCTTCGTTTAATTGAATAAATTATGATCACACTCCATAATGCTTCTAAAACCTATGGCAATAAGGTGGAAGTTCTCCAGGATGTTGATTTACACATCAAACCAGGAGAATTTGTTTCCATTGTCGGCCAATCTGGTGCCGGGAAAACTACCTTGGTGCGTATTTTAATTGGGGAAGAGCGTTTAGATCGGGGCCAGGTAGTAATTGGTGATTGGGATATTACTAGAATATCTAAGCGAGAAGTCCCCTTTTTAAGGCGGCAAATTGGGGTAATATTCCAGGATTTTAAACTCCTGCCTAAAAAAACACTAGAAGAGAATGTAGCTTTCGCCCTGGAAGTTTCCGGCGGGACACCTAATAAAATAAAGAAAATTGTTCCTAGTGTTTTAAAAATTGTTGGTTTGGAAGATAAGAAGCATCGCTACCCCAATGAAGTTTCCGGTGGCGAACAACAGCGGGCCGCCATTGCTCGAGCCCTGGTTCATCAACCCAAAATTCTATTGGCTGATGAACCAACCGGCAATTTGGATGCTATCAATGCCAATGAAATTATTGATTTACTATTAAGAATTAATAAATTTGGCACCACCGTTATTTTAGTAACTCATAATAAAGAAATTGTTAATCATTTAAATAAGCGCGTTATTACCATGGACCACGGTCGAATTGTCAGTGACCAGGCCAAGGGTAAGTATTTATTATAATATGCTGTCTCTCTATCGTATTATTAAATTTAGTTTTCAAGATATCGCTCGCAATATTTGGTTAACCTTGGTTACCATCACTATTTTATTATTAGCGCTATTTTCCATTAACACTTTAATGACCGTTCGATTAATTAGTGATAATGCGGTTTCAGCTATTAAAGAAAAGGTTGATATCAGCTTATATATTCGACCGGAAACTCCGGAAAGTGAAATTATGGCTCTCAAAGCGCAGCTGACTAATTCCGAGAGAATTAAAAATGTTCTCTATGTTTCTAAGCAAAGCGCTCTGGAAACTTTTCGGGAGAAATATAAAAACAATCAAGCCGTTCTAGCCGCCCTTAAAGAATTAGGTCGCAATCCTTTGTCACCCAGTCTGACGATTATTTCACAGAATTTTGAAGAATCAAATTTATTAATCAATGAATTAAAAATGTTGGAAAGCCCGATTATTGAATCGCGAGATTTTTCTGACAATACGGTTATTTTAAATAAGATTAATAGTATTACCAAGCGAGTTAATGAGGTTGGCCTGTTTATTATTTCCATCTTCATCCTGACTAGCCTATTGGTTGTTTATAATGCTATTCGTGTGGCCATCTATACCCACCGCCAGGAAATTGAAATTATGCGTCTGGTGGGCGCTTCTAATTTTTTTATTTATATGCCTTTTATCTTTTCCGCCCTAGTCTATGCCCTTCTTAGTGTTCTGATTATTATTTCTGTCTTCTATCCCTTCCTGACCCTTCTCCAGCCCTATTTAGAGGTTTTCTTTATGGGCTATAATGTTAATATTCTATCTTATTTTGTCAGTAATTTCTGGCTTGTTTTCGGTTTACAGTTTTTAGCAGTTCTATTTATTAATGTGATTGCCAGCCTATTTGCAGTTCGCAAATATGCCCGCGTCTAAGTTGACTTTTAGCTAATTTTCTAATATTATCCTCTTGTGAGGATTTTATTTTAAAATCCACTAATATTCGGGGGTCGTCTAACGGTAGGACTCCAGGTTTTGGTCCTGGCTATCGGGGTTCGAATCCCTGCCCCCGAGCATTGATGAACTAACAGGTTGTAAAAGGCCTGTTTTTTCATAATCTTCGCCAAATTTTACTGGTCCGAAACTGCTATTTAC
>Ga0172371_10000424_pt1 | contig 64898 bp, 58 predicted proteins | sample Lak12m_FD_114543 | JGI IMG/M metagenome (GOLD analysis project Ga0172371, IMG submission 114543) | Freshwater microbial communities from Kabuno Bay, South-Kivu, Congo - kab_022012_12m | ecosystem: Environmental > Aquatic > Freshwater > Lake | place: Democratic Republic of the Congo: South-Kivu... | reverse complement strand
ACTACTCATCACAACTATGTCCTTTCCAGCCATAATGCCCCCCTCTCAAAGGGAGAATTACAGCCTTAAACTAGGACATTTCTACTTTGGTAGCTTAGGACATTCTCATTTTGGCGGAACATGGCGACTTGCCCAAAAATCCCTTGACAATAGAACGATTGTTCTATTACAACTGAAGCCGACAAAAGGCAAGTATTTTTTTCGTTCAAAAGGGGGCTCCATGAAAAAGGCAGAACGAACGATCAGGGGCGTGGAAGGGAAGATCGCCGCCGGCTTTCCCTCCCCTGCCGAGGAGGAGCTCAGGGATATCCTCTCGCTCGACGAGTACCTCGTCCCCAGGCCGGCCTCCTCCTTTCTCCTGTCGGTCCGAGGGGATTCGATGAACGGCGAGGGGATCAAGGAGGGCGACCTGGTCATCGTGGACCGCGGGCGGGAACCGAAAAACGGCGACATCATCCTGGCCGAGGTGGACGGCGCCTGGACGATGAAGTACTTCCGGAAACGGGGAAGGGAGATCGTCCTGGAGGCGGCAAACCCGCGATACCCCCCTATCCGTCCCCGGACGGAGCTGCGCGTGGGAGGCGTCGTCACCGCCGTGGTCCGGAAATATCACCCGTGACGACGACACCGACAAGACACAGGCAGGACCATGAGCGACAAGATCTTCACCCTCCACAGCTGGCCGCGGGCGATCCTCCATCTCGACGGGGACGCCTTCTTCACCTCCTGCGAGGAGGCGATCCACCCGGAGCTCAAGGGGAAGCCGCTCATCACCGGGGGGGAGCGGGGGATCGTCGCCTGCGCGAGCTACGCCGCCAAGGCCCTGGGGATCCGGCGGGGGGTCCCCCTGCACGAGGCGAAGCGGATCTTCCCTCCGCTCATCGTCCTCCCCTCCGACTACGAGACCTACAGCCTCTTCTCCCGCCGGATGTTCAGCATCATGCGCCGCTTCACCCCCCAGGTGGAGGAGTATTCCATCGACGAGGCCTTCGCCGACCTGACCGGGATGAGGCGGGCGCTGAAAAGCTCCTATGAAGCCATCGTCCGCCGGATCCAGGAGGAGATCGGCCGGGAGCTGGGGATCACCGTCTCCGCCGGCCTGAGCATCACCAAGGTCCTGGCCAAGGTCGCCTCGAAGCACAAAAAACCCGCCGGTTTCACCATGATCCCCGGCCGGGCCATCGCCTCCTACCTGGCGGACCTGGCCGTCGAGAAGGTGTGGGGGATCGGCCCCGCCACCACGGACTACCTGCACAAGATGGGGATCCGGACCGCCCTGGAGTTCGCCCGCCTCTCCGAGCAGACCGTCCGGAAACGTTTCACCAAACCCGGCGTCGAGACCTGGCAGGAGCTCCGGGGGGAGTCGGTCTACCCCGTCACCGCGGAGGAGAAGAGCGTCTACGCCTCGATCAGCAAAACAAAGACCTTTGCCCCGCCGACCTCCGAGAAGGAGTACCTTTTCGCCCACCTCCTGCGGAACCTGGAGTCGGCCTGCATCAAGGCGCGGCGTTACGGCCTCGCCCCCCGCCGGATCGCCCTGTTTCTGAAACTGCAGGATTTCGACCTGGAGGGGCGGGAAGTGAAGCTCAGCCGGCCTTCCGCCCTCCCGCTGGAGCTCTCCTGCCTCATCCGCCTTCCGTTCGACGAGATGTACCGGCCCCGCGACCTCTACCGCGCGACCGGCGTCGTCCTTCTGGACCTGGTCCGGGACACGCAGGTCCAGTACTCTCTGTTCGAGGACACCCTGAAGGCGGAGAGGGTCCGGGAGCTCTATGAGGCCGTGGACGACCTCTGCGGCAAGTACGGGAAGCACACCCTCCATTTGGGAGGTTCCCACCCCATCGAGGTCAAAGGGAAAGGCCGCCGCGGCGCCCCCACCGTCCGCGAGCAGACGCAGCTCTACGGCGAGACCCGCCGCCGGCACCTGGGCCTCCCCCTCTTGCAGGCGCGGATCATCGAAAAATGAAGAAACAGAATATCTCCTCCTCATACCCAGAGCACATCACAGTGGGTTCTTATCCATCAGGCTGTATGGATTTGCCCTATTTCCCCCTTGACAAGAAAGAGGGTTTCCAACGATACATCGGCCGGTGCGGGCTCACGGTGGCTCCACCTTTAGATTTCTGGAGGGAGAGGAGAAATGATGAGAGGAAGATGTCTGGCAGTGCCGCTGGCGATTTTGCTTGTCGGATGTTCTTCTGACTCCGGGCCGTTGGGGCGGCAGGGGAGGATCGACCGTTCTTTCAATGCCCCGGCCGGTTATGTGCTCCATTACGGCGCCCCCGGCGAGCAGGCGCGGGGCGTGGAAACGGCGATCCAGCCGGACGGCCGGATCGTGGTCCTGGGCTACCGGTACAACGGCCGGAACAACGATATCCTCCTGCTGCGCTACCGCCCGGACGGCTCTCCCGACGCCTCCTTCGGTTCGGCCGGGACGGCGGTCTTCGACGTCCCCGGCTCCGAAGACGAGAAGGGGCTGGGGCTCAGTCTGCAGGCCGACGGAAAGATCCTGGTGGCGGGTTATGTCCGTCTCGCCGGGAAGCGCGATGTGCTCGTGGCGAGGTTCACCGCCGACGGCGCTCTCGACCGATCCTTCGGGGCAGGCGGTTACGTGACCTATGCAGGGGCCGGCGACGGCACGGACATCGGGTTCGGCGTGGCCGTTCAAGGCGACGGCAAGATCGTTGTGGTCGGGGAGGCGCTCCATCAGGGCTCCCAGGATGCTCTTCTTATCAGGTACCATAAAGACGGCAGCCTGGACTCTTCCTTCGGGACGGGAGGGATGTTTGCCTACAACGGCGGGGCGGGCAAGGCCGACAAGGGCTTCGCCGCGGCGATCGCGCAGGACGGCGGGATCGTGCTGACCGGGTCGAGCGTCTCTGCCGCCAAGGAGGATGTGCTGGTGCTGAAGGTCACGAGCGACGGAAAGCTCGATCCCTCATTCGGCATAGGCGGCGTCGTGACTTACAGCGGCCCCGGGGACGAGTCGGACTACGGCAACGCCGTCGCCATGCAGCCCGACGGCAGGATCGCGATCGTCGGGGCGATCAGCCGGGGCGGCCAGTTCGACATCCTCACCCTGCGGTACAACCCCGACGGGACCCTCGACCGATCCTTCGCCGGCACGGGCGCGACGACCTTCGGCCGTCCGGGAGATCTTTACGATTACGCCTGGGGAATCGCGATTCAACCGGACGGGAAGCTCATCCTGGCCGGAGCGACTGCCAACGGCACCGACAACGACGGACTCATCCTGCGCTACCTGCCTGACGGGACCCTGGACGAGGATTTCGCCTCCTCCGGCGTGTTTACCTTTGTGATTTCCGGTGCCGCCGAGGAGAGCCTTGCCGCCCTCGCCCTGCAAGAAGACGGCCGGATCGTGGCCGCGGGCTACGCAAACGACGGGACCCGCGACGGGGTTTTGGTCATCCGCGTGGAATAGAAAGATACCGCGGTGATCCGTGGCATGGCCGATTTACGGCAGTCTCTTATCCCGGCCTGGCGCCGCGATTGTCAAGAATCACTCGAATGAGGAGCGCTTCCCGCTCACGGCAGACCGGTCCCGTCTTTGGGAATCAATGCGCATCCGGGTCCGATCCTCCTCCATCGGCCGTCAAAATACCCTTGACAGATGGATCTTCTTTCCCCGATACTCGGTTCGCATCGAAGCCGGTACCCGCAAAAAGGGTCCTTCATGCCGGGCGACGTAAAAATGAAGAGACAAACACTGATCTTTTTTCTCCTCCTATCGCTCCTGGGGAGCGGGCTGTCGGTTATCGGTTGCAGCCGATCCGATTCATCGGACGACACCGCGATCCGAAAACCGATCATCGAGCCGGACGACGACAAAGCCCCTGTCCTTAAGGCTCTGAGAGCCGCAAGCAGCTCAATCCGGCTGACGATCTATGAGATCGACGATGCCGACATCCTCGCGGCGCTGCAAGGCGCGGCTTCACGCGGGGTCGCGGTAAGAATCCTGTACAACTATTATTCCTTTCCAGCCCAGAAGCGGGAGGAGATCAGCCGGCAGATGGCAACGCTGGAAGCATCCGGGATCTTGACGCGACGCGCGAGCGAGGCGTTCGCCGTGACCCATCAGAAGACATTTGTGATCGATTACCGCAAAGCGATCATCATGACCTTCAACCTGCAGGCCGGCTATTTCTCCGGAACGCGCGATTTCGGGGTGATCACGACCGACACGGCCGAGGTCGCCGAGATCGGTGCGGTCTTTGAGGCGGACTGGAACCATCAGACCGCCGCACCGTTTCTGACAAACCTGGTATGGAGCAATGAAAACTCAAGGGCAAAGATCCTTGACCTGATCAGGAGCGCACGCGTCTCCCTTGAGGTATACAACGAAGAAACCGAGGATCGGGAATGTCTGGAGGCGCTGGCGGCCGCAGCGGCAAAAGGCGTCTCCGTCAGGTTCATCACCGCGGTGCTGGGATCCGACCAGGGCCATGACGGCAACCGTCCCGGCCGCGACTTCCTGAACCAGCGGGGCGTACAGGCCCATTATGGGGACTTTCTTTATATCCATGCGAAGATGATCCTGGCGGATTACGGCACCACCGAAGCGAGAGCGTTTCTCGGCTCCGAAAATTTCTCATCCACCTCGCTGGACAAAAACCGGGAGCTGGGGATTCTCGTGACCGAGCAGGAGATCATGGAAGCCCTCCATTCCACTTTTGAGGCCGACTGGATGAAAAGCAAGACAGACTCGTGAGAAAGCGAAGCGAAAGGCGTCGGGCGGTGTTTATCCTTTTCAATCCGCCAAACGCCCAACCGGGCACGGACAAGGGAGATACGGTTGCCTCATGGAATCCGCGGCACAACATTTCGTGTAGGCGAGCGGCCGGGCGAGGACCCTCGCCCGGCCGGTGAAGCGAGCCACCGGAAGTACGAGGCCCGTCGCCTTTTAAAGGGTCCGCGAATGTTTTCTCCCTGACAGGAGGGTGTGGCGCGGCAAATACGGCCTGTAAGGCATCGATCTCAAATTTCAGAGAGTCGGAGAGAAAGGAGGACAGGGAGGTGCCGATCATAACGATTCGAGGACAGCACGGCAGCGGATCCGCCGAAATAGGAGAGCAAATCGCGCACGCATTGGATATCGATTATGTCGATAGAGAAATAATGGCGGGCGTCGCGGAACGACTCCAACTGCCGAGCGAGAGCATAGCGGAAAAGGAGATGCCACCCAGCACCCTTCTGGGACGCATAGCCGAAGCCATGTTACAGGCGCCCTATCTGGGCGAAGGCACCGGCGCGGGCATATACCTGCCCTTATATGAAATCCCTCTGGATGACACACGTTATCTGGCCGGTCTGGAATATGTGATCAACAAACTCGCTTCGAGTCGATCGATCGTGATCCGGGGACGGGGCAGCCAGTTCATCCTGAAGGATGTTGTCGGAGCTTTTCATATCCTGGTTGTGGCGTCGCTCGAAACACGAGTGAAACGGATCATGGATCGATTCAAGCTGACCGAAGAGGATGCCCGGAAGGAGATCTCCCGTTTCGATGAAGGCAGCAGGGAGTTTGTCAGGAGATATTTCAAGGCAAACATCTGGGATCCCGTTAATTACGATCTCGTCATCAACACGACCCGTCTCGGCATCGAAAGCTCGGTTTCCGTCATACTCAATGCCGTCTCTGGAAATCCGAGGCAGCAAGATAAAATCCCTTCCCGGGACTGAAACCGACGGCCGTTCTATCAGAAGCTCTGGTTGAAAAAATATTCGGAGGGATGATCTGCCTTCCGCTGATCCTGTCACTCCAGGCAAAAACAACCGTAAGGGTGTTTCCACCAAGGAAGCGATTCCATTGCGATCAGGCACTCACGCGGAGGGAATTGTCTAAAAAATTAGTTGACATCTCAAATTGATCCTCGTATTGTCACACTGTATATATTTATGAGTCACTTTTCACCTGCATGATATCATTGAGTTTATAGAGAACCCCCTTCGGCGGAGTCCCGGGAACGTATCCAGGGGCCGGCCTCGCGGTGTTCAAAGGCTCAAAAAATGAAGGATTGATCCGATCAACCTATGAAGAGGGTATTGCTTTTCATACTATTTGTATTCATCGCGTTCGGGTTCTCCGCTTCAGCGGCCCAGCACGATGAATACCCCGTCGCCCCGCCCCCCTTCTCGGAAGGGATCTTTCCCTGCAGCAACTGTCACGCCGGAATGGAAGTCAATACCAAGAAACGCGAACTAAAGGACGAACATGCCTCCATCAAGCTGCACCATGCGGAAAAGGAGAGGTGGTGCCTTGATTGTCACAATGCCCGCAATCGCGACAAGCTGAAGCTTGCCGATGGGGAAACCATCAACTTTACCGAATCCTATCGGCTTTGCGGCCAGTGTCATGGAAATATCTATCGCGACTGGAGGGCCGGGATTCACGGCAAAAGGATCGGCTCATTCAAAGGGGGGAAGCGGACCTATTTCCTTTGCGTCAACTGTCATAATCCCCATGACCCCAAATTCAAGCCTTTGAAACCGGAACCGCCCCCAATCAGACCGGAACGGCAATATGGGAAATAGCCATTCGAGAAGAGATTTTATCAAGATGATGTCCATGGGCGCCCTAGCCGGGCTGTCCCTGGGAAGCCTTTCCTGCACCAGGGCCGCCATGGAAGAGTTTCTCCAGAAACACTTCCGTGAAATGACGGAGGAAGAGAAGCAACAGGTCATCCGCAGGCTGGAAGAGAAGTATCTGAGAAAGTACGGCAAAAAGGTGCAGATCAGCACCCGGCCAGCGGAGGCCGGGACCCTGTGGGGATACGGCCTCGATCTTTCGCGGTGCATCGGCTGCCGCAGATGCGTGTATGCCTGCGTGAAGGAAAACAACCAATCCCGCATCCACCCCCAACTGCAGTGGATCAGGGTCATCCGCTTGAAGAAGGGAAGCCTGATCAATCTGGAAAACGCCGAACATTACTACAATCCGGAAACGGTGCCGGAACCCGGATTCATGTACATGCCCGTTCAGTGCCAGCAGTGCGAAAATCCCCCCTGCGTCCGGGTCTGCCCGGTAAAGGCCACCTGGAAGGAACCGGACGGCCTTGTGGTCGTCGATTACAACTGGTGCATCGGCTGCCGGTACTGCATTGCGGCTTGTCCTTATAAAGGACGGGTCTTCAACTGGGCGGAGCCGAACCTGCCCGCCGGGGAGCTCAATACCGAGGTCCATTATCTGGGAAATAGGCCCCGGATGAAGAACGTGGTGGAAAAATGCACCTTCTGTATCCAGAGGGTGAGGCAGGGGCGCTATCCTGCCTGCGTGGAGGTCTGCCCCACCGGGACGAGGAAGTTCGGAAACCTTCTGGATCCGAACAGCGAAATCAGATATCTGATCGAGAATAAACGGGTCTTCCGGTTGAAGGAAGACTTCAACACCGAACCTAAGTTTTATTATTTCTTTTCCGCGTAACACCCCGAGGGTGACATGGAAGCTTGGAGATTTTTTAAAAGAACGGTCCACATGGTCTTTGTCGGCACGAAGGTCTATTACCTGTGGTGCGCCTTTCTTCTGGCCGTCATCGGCGTGGCGGTCGTATTTTATACCCGGCAGCTGGACGCCGGCCTGATCGTCACCCAGATGCGGGACCAGGTGTCCTGGGGGCTCTATATCGGCAACTTCACCTACCTGGTCGGAGTGGCCGCGGCAGCCGTGCTCCTTGTGATCCCGGCCTACATCTACCACTTCGATCCGATCAAGGAGATCGTCGTTCTGGGCGAGCTCCTGGCCGCCTCGGCGATCATCATGGCCCTGATGTTCGTCCTGGCCGATCTGGGAAGGCCGGACAGGTTCTGGCACATCATCCCCTTCATCGGAAGCCTCGCCTTCCCGAAATCCCTGTTGGCCTGGGATGTGATCGTCCTGAACGGTTATCTGGTACTGAACACCCTGGTCCCGATCTATATCCTGGTGAAAATCTATTTCGGCGCCGAACCCAACAAGAGATTTGTCATTCCTCTGGTTCTGCTCTCCATCCCCTGGGCGGTGGGCATCCATACCGTGACCGCTTTCCTTTACAACGGACTGGCCGCAAGGCCCTTTTGGAACGCCTCCATCCTGGCACCCCGGTTCCTGGCCAGCGCCTTCTGCTCGGGCCCGGCAATGGCCATCATCATCTTCCAGATCCTCAGACGAACGGCCGGGATGAAGATCAAAAACGAGGCCTTATACAAGATCGCCGAGTTGATCGCCTATTCCATGTTCATCAATCTGTTTCTGCTGGGCGCAGAGCTGTTCAAGGAGTATTACACCGGCACCATCCATCTGGCACCCATGGAATATCTCTACCAGGGTCTGCACGGACACGATTCGCTGGTTCCCTGGATCTGGTCGGCATTCGCGATGAATGTGACGGCCTTTTTGATTTTCCTGATTCCCAAAATCAGGGAAAACCTCCTTACGCTCAACATCGGCTCCCTTTTCATTATTGTGGGGGTATGGATCGAAAAAGGCCTCGGCCTCATCGTGCCCGGCTTCATCCCCGATCCGCTGGGTGAAATCTATGAATACATGCCGAACAGCACAGAGATATTCATTTCTCTTGGTATATGGGCCTTCGGGCTTCTCATTTTTACCTTGTTCATGCGGATCGCCATACCGATTCAGAGAGGGGACTTCATCCATTCAAAATACACCAAAGCGACCGCCAGACCCCAATATGAACGTATAGAACCATAGGGTAATTTTATACTTGCAAAGTTAATTCTATTGAAATAGTAGATTTAAAGGCAATGTAGAAGGTTTTCTATTCCCTTTTGAACAGTGTGTCTGAGGAGGCATGAGTGAGAGAAGGGCGCATCAGGGAAGAAGTGATCATGAAAGGGGAGGAGATCACGCTGAGCTTCGGCGGGATTACCGCCCTTTTGTATGTCAATTTTGCTGTGCGGAAAGGGGAAATCTTTTCAATCATCGGCCCAAACGGCGCCGGGAAAAGCAGCCTGTATAACGTCATCAACGGTTTCTACAGACCCCAGAAAGGAAAGGTCTTTTTCAGGGAGACGGAGATCACCCACCTCAAGCCCTATGAGATCGCCCGAATGGGGATAGCACGGAGCTTTCAGAATATAGAGCTCTTCAAGCACATGACGGTCCTGGAAAATCTAATGCTCGGACGTCATATCCATATCCGCTACGGACTGCTCAAGTCGCTCCTGTATTTCGGCCCCTGCCAGAAAGAAGAGGTCCGGCACCGCAAGAGGGTCGAGGACGTCATCGACTTTCTGGAGATTGAACACATCAGAAAGAAACACGTCGGAACCCTTCCTTACGGACTCCAAAAACGCGTAGAAATGGCCCGGGCGCTTTGCCTGGAACCGGAAATCCTGCTGCTTGACGAGCCCATGGCAGGGATGAACCTCGAAGAGACCGAGGATATGGCCCGCTTCATCATCGATGTCAACAGCGAATGGGGGATGACAGTGCTGCTGATCGAACACGATATGGGCGTCGTCATGGACCTGTCCGACAGGATCATGGTTCTGGATTTCGGCGAAAAGATCGCCGAGGGAACCCCTGAAGAAATTCAGCAGAATTCCGTGGTCGCCAAGGCCTATCTCGGCGAGTCGGATGGGGCATTTCTCGGAAGGTGACGGAGGGCGCATGTCGGCAGACACATTTCCAAAGCTGTTGATGGAAAAGGCAAAGAAGTACGGATCCAAAAAGATCGCGCTGCGGGAAAAGGATCTCGGCATCTGGCAATCCTTCACATGGGATCAGTACCTGGAAAAGGTGAAGTATTTTTCCCTGGGCATGATCAGCCTCGGCTTTGGGCCGCAAGACAAGATTTCCATTATCGGCGACAACAAGCCCGAATGGGTCATCGCGGAGCTTGCCGCCCAGTCGGCCGGAGGATTCGGCACAGGGATCTACCAGGACTCCATTCTCAAGGAAGTGGCCTATATCATCAACCATTCGGAGACCAAATTCGTCATCGCCGAGGACCAGGAACAGGTGGACAAGATCCTCGACATGCAGGAAGAGCTCCCCAATATCAAAAAGGTAATCTATTACGATCCGAAGGGAATGAGCAAATACGAGTCGGATCTGCTCGCCCACTTTCCCGATGTGATCGAGATGGGAAAGCAGTACGAAAAGGCTCACCCCGGAGAGTTCGAAAGAAACGTGGAAAAAACCCGCCCGGAGGATGTGGCGTGGATCTGCACCACCTCGGGAACCACAGGATTTCCGAAACTGGCGATGCTGACCCATAAAAACCTCATCTCCATGGCGACGAATCTCGGCACGTTCGATCCCAAATACGACACGGATGAATTTGTCTCCTTCCTCCCGCTCCCCTGGGTCGGCGAGCAGATGATGGCCGTGGCCAGCGGGCTTTTGTTCGGCCTGACCGTCAACTTCCCCGAGAGCGTGGAGTCGGCCCAGGCGGACCTGCGGGAGATCGGCCCGCACATCATGTTTTCCCCGCCGCGCGTCTGGGAGAACATGTGCTCCAGCGTGCAGGTCAAGGTCATGGACGCCTCGTTTCTGAAGAGATGGGTATTCAATCTCTGCGTTCCCATCGGCCGGAGGTGGTCGGAATACACATTTGAAAAAAAGGCGCCGCCTTTCTATTTCAGGGTCCTCTATACCCTGGCCTATATCGCCGTCTTCAAGGCGCTGAAGGACCGTCTGGGATTCAGCAATATACGTTCCGCCACCACGGGCGGCGCGGCCCTGGGTCCCGACACGTTTAAGTTCTTTCACGCGCTGGGCATCTCCCTGAAGCAGATCTACGGCCAGACTGAAATCAGCGGCATCTCCTGCGTCCATAGGGACAGCGATATCAATCCGGACACGATGGGAGAGCCCATCCCGGAAACAGAAGTGAGGATATCGGAAAGCGGGGAGATCCTTTCCCGCAGCCCTGCGGTTTTTTTGGGCTACTACAAACAGCCTGAAGAGACCGCCAAGACGGTCATCGATGGATGGCTTCATTCCGGTGATGCAGGCTATCTCACCCCTGAAGGGCATATCGTGGTCATCGACCGGATCAAGGACGTCATGAGCCTGATCGACGGGGTGAAATTCTCGCCCCAGTTCATCGAAAACAAATTGAAATTCAGCCCGTACATTAAAGAGGCGGTCACCGTGGGGCATAACAGGGACTTCATCATCGCGATGATCTGCATCGATTTCGGCATTGTGGGCAATTGGGCGGAGAAGAACAAGATCAACTATACCACCTACACGGATCTCTCCTCCAAGACGGAGATCGTGGACCTCGTCCAGCGGGAGGTCGAAAAAGTGAACAAGGGATTGCCGGACAACGCCAAAGTAAAGCGGTTCGTCCTGCTGTACAAGGAGCTGGATCCCGACGATGACGAGCTGACGCGCACCCGGAAGGTCCGCAGGCATTTTGTCGAGGAGAAGTACAAGGAGATCATCGAGGGGATGTACGAAGGAAAGGATTCAATAAAGATCGAAGCGATCATCAAGTTCCAGGATGGAAAGACATCGACCATCAAAACCGTCATGGCTGTAAGAAACGTATAAGGAGCGGAACATGGAATCTATCGTGCAGTCACTGATCAGCGGCATCGTCGTGGGAAGCATTTACGCCCTGATCGCCCTGGGATTCGTGCTGATCTACAAATCGACGGCGGTCATCAACTTCGCCCAAGGGGAGCTTCTGATGTTCGGGGCCTATGTTTGCCTCACCCTGGTGGTGGCGTTGAAGATCCCTTTCTGGATCGCCTTTGCCGGCACACTCATGGCGGCCGCGCTGCTGGGATTACTGCTGGAGAAGCTTTTCCTGCGGCCGATGATCGGCGAGCCGATCATCTCCATCATCATGCTGACGATCGGCCTGGCAAGCCTTCTCCAGGGAGGGATTCACGTCGTCTGGGGATCGGAGACCATGGTCTACCCCGCGATCTTTCCCGCGGAGCCGCTCCGCTTCGGCCCGATCGTCGTTTCCCAGGTCTATCTGTACAGTATCTTTTTCGCCGTTGTGTGCCTGGTCCTCTTTAACTTTTTCTTCCGTTTTTCCTCCTCCGGTATCGCGATGCGGGCGGTGGCCAACGACCAACAGGCCGCACAGTCGATGGGGATCAGCATCAAGAAGATCTTCGCCATCGCCTGGGCCATTGCCGCCGTGGTGGCCGGGGTGGGAGGAATCCTGATCGGAAACATCAACGGCGTCAATACCAGCCTCAGTTCCTTCGGACTCAAGGTCTTTCCCGCGGTGATCCTGGGAGGTCTGGACAGCATCCCCGGCGCGATCCTGGGCGGTTTCATCATCGGGATGCTGGAAGCGATCAGCGGTATCTATCTGGACCCGATCTTCGAAGGGGGCTCCAAGGAGGTGGTTCCTTTCATCGTCCTGGTCGTGGTGTTGATGATCAAACCTTACGGGCTGTTCGGCACGGAAGAGATCGAAAAGATATAGCGGAGAGATGCCATGGCAATCAAGTGCGGCGTTTTCAAAACGACTTACGAGGACGATGAGGCCATCTGGCAGACCAAGGTTGCCAAGTTCTGGCTGGCCCTGCTACTGATCGCCCTGATCGCCTTTCCTTTCGTGTTCCAGGATTCCAGATACCTGCTTTACGTCGCCAACAGCGTCCTTATCGCCGTGATCGCCGCGATCGGACTCAATATCCTGACCGGATTCACCGGTCAGATATCCCTTGGACACGGCGCTTTCATGGGGGTCGGGGCTTACGCCTCCGGGTATCTCATGACCCAGCTAGGCATGCCTTTCATCGTGTGCGTCGTTGCGGCCGGGTGCGTCACCGCAATCATCGGCATGATCTTCGGCATACCATCGCTGAGGCTCAAGGGCCTGTATCTTGCCATCGCCACCCTCGCCGCGCAGGTCATCCTTGAATTTGTCTTTGTCCGCTGGAGGGCGGTGACCGGGGGCAGTCAGGGAATGCTGGTCCCCCCGGCGAGCATCGGCACCTTTTCGTTCAACGGCGATTTCAAATTTTACTTTCTGGCCCTGGCATTCACTGTCCTTGCCGTCCTGCTGGCCAAGAACATCATCCGGACAAAACCCGGCCGGGCCTTCATGGCGATCCGGGACCGGTACATCTCGGCGGAGATCATCGGGGTTCCCCTGTTCCAGTACAAACTGCTCTCTTTCGGCATCAGCTCGTTCTTCGCCGGTGTGGCCGGGAGCCTGTGGGCCCATTACATCGGGATCATCACCCCCGAACATTTCAACGTCCTGATCTCCATCCAGTACCTTTCGATGATCATCATCGGGGGGCTGGGGAGCATCTACGGCACCATCATGGGGGCCGTTTTCATGACCCTGCTTCCGGAGATCCTCAGATTCATCAGCGGCCTTTTTTCCAACCAGTATCCGATCCTGGTGAACATTTTCGGCGCCATCCGGGAAGGGGTCTTCGGGCTGGTAATCATCCTTTTTTTGATCTTCGAGCCGGACGGCCTGGCCGCTCGCTGGAAGACGATCAAGAACTACTGGAAGCTGTGGCCTTTTTCCTACTGATCCATAGGGAATTTGAAACAGTGCGTTTCTATGATACTTTGGCCATATTTTAAAAGGAGGTGAGCGGCAGAAGGGGGTTCAACACCCTGCAAGGAGTCAATAAAACAGGCAAACGAAACTCAACCAAAGGAGGGAAGCATGAAGAGAATATTGTCGGTAGTACTGGCGGTGTTTCTGCTTGGCGGCGTGGGCTACGCCCAGCAGAAGACGATTAAGATCGGAGGCATCTTCGACCTCACCGGCGCAACGGGCGACGTAGGGGCACCCTATGCGGACGCGGCGCGTGACTACATCAAATACGTCAACAAACAGGGCGGTGTCAACGGCAAGCAGATCGAACTGATCGACACGGACTACGCCTACAAGATCCCCCAGGCGATCGCCTCCTACAAGGAAATGGTTTCAAAAGGGGTGATCGCGATTCTCGGCTGGGGAACAGGCGACACGGAGGCGATGGCGCCCATGATCGCCAATGACAAGATCCCCTATCTGTCCGCCTCCTATTCGGAGCATCTCGTTTTCGACAAGACGCCTTACAACTTCATCTGCGCCACCACTTACTCCGATCAGGCACGGCTCGCCCTCCAGTGGATCAAGGACAACTGGAAGGACAAAAGCCGGGCACCCAGGGTTGCTCTGATATACAATGACACCGGATTCGGCCGGTCGCCGATTCAGGATGCGGAGGACTTTGCAAAGAAGATCGGCGTGGAGATCGTCGACAAGGAGATCGTTGGTCTGAGGGACCTCGACGCGACCACGCAGCTTCTCAATATGCAGAAGAAGGGCCCGGACTTCGCGATCAACCAGCACACCCTCATGGCCACGGCGACCATCCTCAAGGACGCCAAGAAACTCGGCCTCAAGAACAAGTTCATCGGCCTCAACTGGGCCTTTTCCGAGAAGCTGATCGAAATGGCCGGGGACGCCTCTGAAGGATACATGGCGCCGATCCCTTTCGCCTTCTGGTCGGAGTCGAAGGTGAAAGGGGTCCAGTTCATGCAGAAGGTGCGCAAAGAGATGAGCGGCAAGTCGGATCCCCAGCCGGTCAACTACACCCAGGGATTCATCGGAGCCTACCTGCTGGTCGAGGCGCTCAAGAAGGCGGGCAACAACCTGACCGGCGAAAACATCAAGAAGGTATTGGAGACCAATAAGTTCGACATGATGGGTCTGTCCGCGGATATCGCCTACAAGCCCGAATTGAGGAAACCGAACCTTTCGGCAAAGATGTATGTCATCAAGAAGGGTAAGATCGAACCGTTGACCGGTTTCCTGAAATACTAAACTCTGTGCGGGAGCAGGCCCCTTCGGTCTGCTCCCTTATTTGTATCCCGCTGATGGGAGCGTTCTATGCTGAAAATCAATAATGTGGAAGTGATTTACGACGACGTCATCCTTGTCCTCAAAGGGATGTCCATGGAAGCGAAGGAAGGGGAGATCACCGTCCTTCTGGGGGCGAACGGCGCCGGAAAGACCACCACCTTGAAGGCGATCTCCGGATTGCTCAAATCCGAAGAGGGGGAGGTGACCGACGGTTCCATCGAATTCATGGGGCAGAAGATCAACAACAAGGACGCGGAGGATATCGTGAAGATGGGCATCTTCCAGGTCATGGAGGGAAGGCGGATCTTCAAGGACCTCACGGTCACGGAAAATCTCCTGGCCGGCGCCTACACACGCAAGGACAAACAGAACATCAAAAGGGACATGGAGACCGTCTTCGGATATTTTCCGAAACTGCAATCCCGGCGCACTCAGGTCGCGGGGTATATGAGCGGCGGAGAGCAGCAGATGCTCGCCATCGGACGAGGATTGATGGCGCGTCCGAGATTGATGCTGCTGGACGAACCCTCCCTGGGGCTTGCCCCTCTGCTGGTGAAGGAAATCTTCGAGATCGTAAAAAAGATATGCACCGAGGAAAAAACGACCATCCTCCTGGTCGAGCAAAACGCCAATCTGGCCCTTTCCATCGGCCATTACGGATATGTGATGGAGATGGGCAAGGTGGTGCTGGATGGAGAGTGCGCGAAGCTAAGGGAGAACGAGGATGTCAAGGAGTTCTACCTCGGACTGTCCGAGGTGGGCAAGAAGAGTTTTAAAGACGCCAAACACTACAAGCGACGGAAAAGATGGCTGTCATAAATCCATTGCTTTGATCCAGGGAGCCGGTCCATGCCTAAGCGTGTGCGGGAAGAGAGAAACACAGGATTTTACAACGAAAAAGCGGAACGGATGGGACGCGCCGAGCGAACCTCTCTCAAGGAAAAAGAGGCGCTGAGGATCTTCCGGTATGCCTGCCGGAACGCACCCGGATACAGAAAATTTCTGGATGAGAAGGGGGTCGACCCGGCGGCCGTCAAAAATGCGGACGATTTCGCCAAACTGCCTGTCCTGAAAAAGAACAGGATGCCGGAACTCCACCAGAGCCTTCCACCCTTCGGGGGCTTTCTTGCCGTGCCTTTGGAAAAACTCAAACGGATCTATGTGTCACCCGGTCCGATCTACGATCCGGAAGGCAGGAAAGAGGACTACTGGGGACTGCGCAAATGCCTTTACAACGCAGGCTTCAGACCGGGCGATGTGGTGATGAACACCTTTTCCTATCACCTCACCCCTGCGGGCATCTTCCTGGACGAGGCCTGCAACGGCATCGGATGCGTGACGGTGCCCACCGGTGTGGGAAATACCGAAATCCAGGCCAAGACCATGGTCGGCCTCAAGATCAACGGATATATCGGCGTCCCGTCCTTTCTCATGGCGCTGATCAAAAAAGCGGAAGAGCTGGGATATGAGACCGCGCGCGATCTTGCCATGGAGATCGCTTTGGTTGCGGGAGAGATCCTGTCCCCTTCCCTGAGGAAAGAGCTGAACGACTACGGCATCATCGTGCGTCAGGGATACATCACCGCCGACCTGGGCGGGGTGGCCTATGAATGCCCGCAGGAAAGCGGGATGCACATCTCCGATGATCTGTACATCGAGATCTGCGATCCGGCAACCGGCGAGCGGCTCCCGGCGGGCAGTGTCGGCGAGGTGGTGGTCACCGATTTCAGCAACGAATGCTATCCGCTGGTCCGTTATGGGACCGGAGATCTCTCCGCTCTGGATGAGGAGCAGTGCGGATGCGGCAGAACCTCTTTCAAGCTCAAAGGCATCGTGGGCAGGGCGGACGAGGTGACGAAGGTCAAGGGGATGTTCGTCCATCCCCGCCAGATTGACGAGGCAGCCGCCGGCTTTCCCGGGGAAGTGGAGAAGATCAGGGTCGTGGTGACCCGGGAAGGCGTGACCGATCAGATGACCGTGGAGGTTCGGCTCAAGAAGGGAGTGGAAGGAACGGACGCCCTGAAAACCTCTATCGAGGAAAGGATACGGGAGGCGACCAAGCTCAGGGCAAGCGTGGTGTTTGTCCCGGAAATCCCCGAAGGGAGCAAGAAAATCGACGATCAAAGGAAATGGCAATAGGAGGTTACCGGACAGCGTTTCGTCTAGCGGGCAAATCATCATTGGAAAAGGCATCTGTTGAGAGGCCGCGTCGGCGCGGATTCAGACCGGCTTTTCGACCGCGCGTGGGTTCTTAACGCCGCAACAAGGGCAACGTTTGGGTATCATTGAAGGGGAGGGACAGGATGAAAGGGTTTTTCAATAAGCTTCCTGAACAGGCAGTCAGGGTGATTGTGGTATTTCTGGTCTTGGCAGCGGGGGTATTTCTCATCAGACAATTCATTATCCCGCCCGAAATGAAGGAGCCGACTTTACAGATGGAGTCTTCCATGGAAAGGGAAGCGGCAAAGGAAGTGAAGTATGCCGGCGGGCAGGTATGCGTCCAATGTCATGAAAAGGAACATGACATCAAAAAGGCCGGCTACCACAGGGATCTCTCTTGTGAGTCGTGCCACGGCCCGGCCCAGAAGCACGCGGATAACCCGACGGAGGCAAAACCGACCTCGCCCAGAAAGCGCGATTACTGCGCTTACTGCCATACCTACAATTCATCGAGGCCGACCGGCTTCCCGCAGATCAATCCGGACACGCACAATCCGCGCAAGCCCTGCATCACCTGTCACAATCCCCACAATCCCAAACCGTCCCAGACTCCCCGTTCGTGCGCGGCCTGTCATGCACAGATCGAAAGGACCAAAGCGGCCTCCTACCATGCCCTGCTGGGATGCACCGTCTGTCACAACACCCCGGAAAAGCACAAACTGTTGCCGCGGACCGTCACGCCGACGAAACCGGATACGCGGGAATTCTGCGGGAAATGCCACGACAAGGCATCTCCCGGCAACAAGGGGCGACCGACGGTCGACATGGACATTCACGGGGAAAAATACGTTTGCTGGCAGTGCCACTATCCACATATGTTAGGAGGGATCTAATGGATCGACGGGATTTCTTGAAAAATGTCTGTTTGGTTGTCTCATCCGGAGTCTTTGTCGGAGGACTCTCATCGGACGCATGGGCGAAATTGATTCGGAAGGACTACGACCCCTCCAAACATTACTACGGCATGGGGATCGACATCGACAAGTGCATCGGCTGCGGCAGGTGCATGCAGGCCTGCAAGACGGAAAACGATGTCCCTGATGTTCCCTATTACTTCCGCACCTGGGTGGAGCGATATGTGATCAAAACGGACAGGACGGTAACCGTCAAAACGATCGGCATGGGCGGCGAGGAGGCGCCGGACACGTTTGTAGAAAAGGACATTCTGCGCAGCTTTTTCGTCCCGAAGCTCTGCAATCAGTGCGATCACCCTCCCTGCGTTCAGGTTTGTCCCGTCGGGGCGACCTTCAAAACCGATGACGGCGTCATCCTGGTGGACAGCAAGCGCTGTATAGGCTGCCGATACTGCATCCAGGCCTGTCCGTACGGGGCCCGCTACCTCCATCCGGTGACCCGGGTCGCGGACAAGTGCACGTTCTGTTATCATCGCCTCGTGCGGGGGCTGCTCCCCGCCTGCGTGGAGGTCTGCCCGAAACAGGCGCGGATCTTCGGCGATATGAAGAGCATCGCGAGCCCCTTGGGGCGGTTTACCCGCATGAACAAGACGCACGTGCTCAAGCCCTCTTTGAATACGGATCCCAAAGTGTATTACGCAAATCTTGACGGCGAGGTGAACTGATATGGAAGCAGTCCAGCATTTCATGGAACTTTCCCAGCAGGTGATCGGGTTTATATACCCGAACGAAATCGAGATCCACTGGTCGATCCTGATCGTGGTCTATCCTTACATCACGGGGCTCGTCGCCGGGGCGTTCATCCTCGCCTCCCTCGTCAAGGTGTTCAACGTCAAGGAACTGCAGCCCACATACCGATTGGCCCTGCTGACCGCACTGGCCTTTCTGCTGATCGCCCCTCTGCCCCTCCAGCTCCACCTGGGCAGGCCGGAGCGCTCCTATGAGATGTTCATGACTCCCAATCTCACATCGGCGATGGCGATGTTCGGCTTTGTTTACCTCTGGTATCTGATGGTCGTCCTCCTTCTGGAAATCTGGTTCGAATACCGGCGGGACATGATCGTCTGGTCCGGTGAAGCGAAGGGGGTGAGAAAATGGATCCTCAAAATCCTCTCTCTTTTTTCCACCGATACCAGCGAAAAGGCCGTCGCCTTCGACAAGAAAACGGTGAAGGTGATCACGGTGATCGGTATCCCCTCGGCCTTCCTGCTCCACGGTTACGTCGGCTTCATCTTCGGTTCCATCAAGGCCAACCCCTGGTGGAGCAGCGTCATGATGCCGGTCGTGTTTCTCTTTTCAGCCATCGTCTCGGGGATCGCGATCGTCATGCTGCTCTATATGATCATCATCCCGCTCAAAGGCGGAAAGATCGACATGAAATGTCTGGACAAGGTGGCGTCTTTTCTCTTCTACGCCGTGATCGTCGATTTTTCGATCGAGGTCCTTGATTTCATCCACCGCCTGTACGAAAGCGAAGAGTCGATCAAGATCCTCTCCCAGCTGGTCACCACGAAGCTCTTCATGAGCCTGGTCGTCCTGCAGATCCTTCTCGGCATGCTGCTCCCCCTGGGGGTGATGGTGATCATCAAGGTGTTCAAACTTCAGGAGGAACTGCGGAGGCTTCTGTATTTCATCTGCGGTGTGCTGATCCAGATGGGGATCTTCAGCACCCGGTGGAACGTGGTGATCGGCGGGCAGCTCTTCTCGAAGAGCTTCCGGGGATTGACGACCTATAAGCTGGAAGTGATGGGGATAGAAGGATTTCTCGTTGCCTTGACGTTGCTCATCCTTCCCTTTGTCATCCTTTCGATCCTGATCAAGCTCCTCCCTCCCTGGAAAAAGGAGGAGCTGGCAGGCAACTGAGACATCCGGGATTGCGACCCTGCCCCGGGACGCCGGTCCCCGGGGCAGGTAAAGATCCTCTCAGCTGAAAGTCCGCTCGAACAGTTCCCTGATCGCCTTTTTGCCGCTTTCTTGAAGGTAGCGCGTCCCTGTGCCGGCGAAATGGAGATGCGTGATAATGGGTTCGTCTCCCTTCTCCCGTTCCACCCAATCCTCCTGATTCCAGTGGAACCAGGCGTTGCGCCGCTGATCAAACAGATACAGGGGCTTGTTGCAAATCTTGGCGAACTCGGCGCCCCATCCGGTACCCCCCTTGACGGTTTTGTCGGGAAGGATCTCCCCGACCACATAAATCTCCTGTCCCGAGTTGACCTGATACCAGATACTCTGCAGGACCTTTCTCAGGGTGGGACCTTCCGTATACCGGCGGTTCATCAATTTTGAGACATAGGTCAGACTCACGTCGCCGTTCTTCAGCTCCTCATGATTCAGGACGCGAAGACCCCTCTTGCGAACGATATTGTGGCCTTCAAACGTAAAGTTCACTTCTTCGATTCCAAAGCGCTCCGCGTTCGAGCCGAATTCCGCTTCCGCCCCCTGGGCCCCGCCGCTGAAAAGAATCGCCTCTTTCTTTTTCATAGCCTTTCCTTTCTTTTCCGGCATCGTTCGGAATGGATGCCGGAACCCGATTTTTCTTTTCAATCTGCACTAGCTTTCTTTCATTTATCATGTCGAGGCGTTTTTTTGAAAGTTTTTTATTCCATTCTCAGCACCCACCCTTGCTTTCGGTCTTTCTTTGCATTAAGGTGCCATTTTTAAATGAAAAAGGAGAGTTGGGATCGATGCGCGTGGAGCCTTCCATCCAACGCCGGTTTCACAGCAGGCTGCTTTCCTGGTATAAGCGGGAGGCAAGATCGCTGCCGTGGCGGCAAACGAAAGACCCGTACAGGATCTGGGTCTCGGAAGTCATGCTTCAGCAGACCCAGGTGAGGACGGTGGAGGCGTACTACGGACGGTTCCTCAGCCGCTTCCCGTCGGTGGCGGCTCTGGCGAAGGCCGCTCCGGACGCGGTGATGAAGTCTTGGGAAGGGCTTGGTTATTACAGCCGGGCTCGCCATCTCCATCAGGCCAGCCGTGAAGTCGTGAAGAGATTCGCCGGCCGGGTACCGGATACCCGCCAGGAGTTGGTGTCCCTCCCCGGTATAGGCAGCTACACGGCCGGAGCGATTTTGAGCATCGCCTTCGGAAAACCCGAGGCCGTTCTCGACGGAAACGTGATCCGCGTTCTGTCTAGGGTGTTTCACATCACGCAGGACATCCGGAGGGCCTCCACCCAAAAGACGCTTTGGTCGCTTTCGGAAGCCCTCCTGCCGAAGCGCCGTATCCGGGATTACAACCAGGCGCTGATGGAACTGGGTGCATTGATATGCCGGCCAGGGAATCCTGCCTGTTCAGACTGTCCGGTATCCGGGGTGTGTGAGGCCCGCCGTCTGTCCATACAGGAAGAGCTGCCCGTCAAGTCGCCGCGCAAGCCGGTTCCCCATTACGAAGTCACTGCCGGAATCATCTGGCAAGACAACCGGTTCCTGATCACCCGCCGGCCGCCGAAAGGGCTGCTGGGGGGGCTCTGGGAATTTCCGGGGGGAAAGCTCGAACAGGGGGAAACGCTCCAGGGATGCCTCAAAAGGGAGATCCGCGAAGAGCTGGGAATAGCGGTCGAGGTAGGCGCGCACCTGACCTCGGTGGAGCACGCTTACACCCACTTCAGGATCACCCTTCACGCCTTTGAATGCAGGTATCGGGGAGGGCGCATTCGTCTGATCGGGATCGATGATTATCGATGGATCCTTCCCGGCAAGCTCGGCGGTTTCGCCCTTCCGGCTGCAGATCACAAGATCATCGCCCTCCTGAAGGATCGGCGGTACAAGGGGATAGGCTGCTGAAGGCGCCCCGCGCCGCTCTGTGTTCGCGTGCTCGATTCCGGAAGCGGAGGAACTACGGCAGGGACGCGCAGCGCCGCTCCAGGGATTCCCGAACCCTTCTGTACTCCTTCTCAAGGGCGGCAAGACGCTCCTTGGCTTCCGCCAGCGCCTTGCCGCGACCCATCAGCTCCAGTTCCTTGCAGATTCCCGAAAAGGCCAGGGCACCCAGGTAGGCGCTTGACGATTTGAGGGTATGCGCGCTCCGGTGAAGGGCGTCCGCATCGCTGCCTTCAACGGCAGCGCGAATCTCCTTCATCAGGCCGAGGGAGGTATCGAGGTACAGTGAAATGACCCTTTTGAGGAGGGTTTCCGATCCCGGCGGCTGGAGGGGGATCATCTTTTCGAGCACGCTCCAGTCTATGGGAGGGGTGCCTTCCTGCGGGCCAAGGCCTTTATCCGACTCTCTGCGGGCTTCCCCAGAGGAGGCAGCCCCCTCTCCGACCTTCCGAATCGGATCAGGCCGGCCGGAGAGCCATCGATCGAGAATGGATCGTATATCCGCGATACGAAAGGGCTTGCTGAGATAATCATCCATTCCCGCTTGCAGGCATTTCTCCCTGTCCTGCTCGGTGGAGTATCCGGTCAGGGCAATGATAGGGATACGGTTCGTGCTGCTGTTCTGTAGGCTTTTGTTTTCCCTTTCCCGGATAGCACGGGTTGCTTCATAGCCGTCCATCTTAGGCATATGGCAATCCATGAAAATGATGTCGTACCTCTGCCGGGCAGTGGCGGCCACAGCCTCTTGGCCGCTTTCCGAGACCTCCACCCGACAACCGCAATGCTCCAGGATCTTCCTTCCCACATCCTGGATCGAGGGATCGTCGTCGACCATCAATGCGGAAAACGACGACTCTCCTCCTTCTCGATTTGCCATATCGATCTTCCCTTTCCCGCGTCGCGTATCCGACCGCCCCCCATTCTGTTTCACCTGTTACCCCGCTATGCCGGGGCCTTCCATCTGGGAGCGTTTTTCTTACACGGCGATCCCCTTTGAACGCCGGAACTATAAAATGGTCGCCATTATGAGTCAAGGAGAATGAACAGGGCGGGTGATCGTCCTAAATATACTGCCCCTTCCTCTCGTTTGTCATTGACAGGCATACCCCCTTCACCTATACTACCTCCACCCTCAAGCAGGTTTCCTCGCAGCCTGCGGGAAGCGACCAATACAAAGGAGAATGGAAATATAACCTATGGCGGACATGCTGCTCACCTTCATCGATATCTTTTTGCATCTCGACCGGTACCTCGGAGACATCCTCCAGTACTTCGGCGTCTGGACCTATATCCTCCTCTTTTTGATCATCTTCTGCGAAACAGGGCTGGTGGTGACACCTATCCTGCCGGGAGATTCGCTCCTCTTCGGCCTGGGGGCCTTCGCCGCCAATCCCTACCTCAAAGGGCCGCTTGAAGTGGAGTGGCTCTTTCTCTCGCTCTCGCTTGCGGCCATTGCCGGTGACACGGTGAATTATTCCATCGGCCATTACCTCGGCCCCAAGGTGTTTCATGACGGGAAATACCGCTTCCTGAAAAAGGAGTACCTGGATCGAACCCACCGGTTCTATGAGAAGCACGGCGGAAAGACGATCGTCATCGCAAGGTTCGTCCCGATCATCCGCACGTTTGCCCCTTTCGTCGCCGGCATCGGAGAGATGACCTACTCGCGGTTCATCTCCTACAACGTCGTCGGCGGCATCTCATGGATCGGTATCTTCATCTTTGGAGGATATTTCTTCGGAAACCTCCCCCTGATCAAGAACAACTTCACCCTGGTCATCGTCGCGATCGTCATCCTGTCCGTCATGCCCGGGGTGTTTGAATACCTCCGCCAGAGAAGGGAAACCACCTGATGCCGGACGGCCCGCCGGTCACGGCACGGATCAAGGGCGGGCCGGCAGCGCGTAGGGATAGAAGATCGATATGAAAAGGATAAAGTTCGACATCGTTATTTGGTTCCTGCTGATCCTGCTTTTCGGACCGGCTGCCTTGGGGAGCGCGGCGGAAGAGAAGAGCATCATCAAGATCGGAAGCGACGTCGTGATCGAGGAGGGCCGGAAGGTCCGCAACGTGGTCACCATCGGCGGCCAGATCACCGTCAGCGGCAACGTGGACAACCACATCGTGGCTGTCGGAGGCTCGGTGGTCCTGACGAAGACTGCCTCTGTGGGAGGCAACATCGTCTCGCTGGGCGGAGTCATCGTCACGGCAAGGGATTCTCAGGTCGGAGGGAATCTGATGGAAATCAATTCCTCCAACCTATACGACATTCTCTCAACAGCCATGAGCACGGAATGGGAAGGGTGGTCCTGGATCTTTGCCGTCATCTCGCTCTCCTTCTTCTTCGTCATCATGGTGGTGGCGCTTCTGATCGTCGCCCTCCTGCCGAAACCGGTCCGCGTCATCGCGGACGAGATCCGTGAGAACACCTTCAAAGTCGTCCTCTGCGGCCTGCTGGCGCTCGTCCTGATCGTCCCCCTGGCGCTGCTTTTGACCATATCGGTCGTGGGGATCGCGCTCATCCCCCTGGAAGTGATCCTCGTCGTCTGTTCCATACTCCTGGGTTTCATCGCCGTCGGCCAGCTCATCGGCAGGAAGGTCTGCAGGATCCTGAAGCGCCCGAACCCGGGGATGATCCGCGAAACCTTCTGGGGGCTGATCGTCCTGTGGCTGATCGGCTGGCTGCCTTACATCGGCTGGATGGTGAAGGCCGTGGCCATCGTCATCGGCCTGGGGGCCACCCTTGTCACCCGATTCGGAACCCATCAAACCCAGAGGGGCGCGCCTTCCTCACCCGCCGCCCCAGCTGCTGACGGGCTAGGAAAGTAAACCACGCCGCTCCTCTCTGTCAGACATAAAAAAGGCCTTCTCTTTCGGGAAGGCCTTCTCCAGACGGTTTTTCAATCAAAAAGGGATTACACCATCTTCTTCATTGCCGTGACGAGCTCCTGAACCGCCGCCGCCGATTTCTTCAAGGCGGTATCCTCCTCGGCGGTCAGTTTGATCTGGATGATCTGTTCGATCCCTCCCCTGCCCAACTTGACAGGCACGCCGATGAACAGACCTTTGATCCCGTATTCCCCGTCCAGATAGGCGGCGCAGGGCAGGATCTTCTTCCGGTCCTTGAGGATCGATTCCGCCATCTCCACCGCGGAGGAGGCAGGGGCATAGAAGGCGCTGCCGGTTTTGAGGAAGTTGACGATCTCGGCCCCGCCGTTCCTGGTCCTTGTCACGAGCGCCTCCAGCCGGTCCTTCGGCATCAGCTCGGTGATCGGAATACCGGCCACCGTCGAATAACGGGGCAGCGGGACCATCGTGTCGCCGTGCCCGCCCAGGACGAAGGCGTGGATGTTCTCCACCGAGACCTTGAGTTCCGCGGAGATGAAGCAGCGGAACCGGGCCGAATCCAGGACGCCCGCCATGCCGATCACGCGATTCTTGGGAAAGCCGCTCACGTCGTAGGCCACATGACACATGGCATCCAGCGGGTTGCTGACGATGATCAGCGTGGCATTGGGCGAATACTTCACCACCTGCTCGGTCACGGCGGTCATGATCTTCTTGTTGGTGGCCAGCAGATCGTCGCGGCTCATTCCGGGCTTCCGGGGGATGCCGGCGGTGATGATGACGATGTCCGAACCCTTGGTTTCCTCGTAGTTGTTGGTACCGATGAGCTGCGCGTCATGCTTCTCTACCGGAGCCGCTTCCGCCAGGTCCAGGGCCTTCCCCTGCGGGACGCCTTCAATGATATCCACCAAAACCACATCGCACAATGCCTTTTCGCACAGACGCTGCGCTGCGGTCGCGCCGACATTGCCTGCACCGACAACGGTGACTTTCTTATCCATGGTACTCCTCCTCTTCTTGCTTTTTTAGACCCCCTGCACCCGATCCCCACTGGATCGGCCGGCCGGGATTATCCGATTCGACGAATCTTGAAACAGAACAGCCTCGGTCTTAACGGAAAGAACGGACGAAACGCTTTTCTATTGCATATTAACTGCGTGTATTATATAAGCTTCCATCAAAGAGACGCTAACATAACCCTTCCCGGATATCAAGGAGAAATTTCTCCGCGGACCGTGCCGGACCGGCAACGGAAGGGCTGAAGGCGCATCACTTCAATCGTTACAGGAGAGTCATCTTGGGGAAACTATTCGGTACGGACGGAATCCGGGGGGTCGCCAATGAATATCCGATCACGGCGGAAATGGCCATGAACATCGGCCGCGCCACGGCGCGCCTCTTCAAGAAAAAGGGTCATGTCCCCAAGATCATCATCGGTAAAGACACCCGCATTTCCGGATATATGCTGGAAAACGCCCTCGTCTCGGGGATCTGTTCGATGGGGGTCGACGCCATCCTGGTCGGGGTGATCCCCACGCCGGGGATCGCCTATCTCACCAACAGCATGCGGGCCGACGCGGGCATCGTCATCTCGGCGTCCCACAATCCGTTCCAGGACAACGGCCTCAAGATCTTCAGCAGCAGCGGGCTCAAGCTCCCGGATGAAACGGAGGGAGCCATCGAAGAGATCATCTTCGCCAACAACCTGCACACGCTCCACCCCTCCCCTGCCGAACTGGGAAAAGCCTACCGCATGGACGACGCCCGGGGCCGTTATATCGTCTTTCTCAAGCACACCTTCCCCAAGGAACAGTCCCTTGAAGGGAGCCGGATCGTTCTGGATTGCTCCAACGGGGCCACCTACCGCGTCGCCCCGGACACCTTTTTCGAACTGGGGGCGGAGGTGTCCACCCTCTTCGATGAACCGAACGGGAAGAATATCAATCTCCGCTGCGGGTCCCAGCATCCGGAAGCCCTGGCGGAGGAGGTTTTGAAGACCAAGGCGGATGTCGGTTTCGCGTTCGATGGCGACGGAGACCGCCTGATCGCCGTGGATGAAAAGGGGACGGTCCTGACCGGGGACCAGATCCTCGCCGTCTGCGCCCGTGTGATGAAGAAGGAGGGGACCCTCACGAACAACCTGGTCATCCGGACGGTGATGAGCAACGTCGGCCTCACAGTCGCCCTCCAGAGGCTGAACATCGACTCCTATATCACCAAGGTCGGTGACCGCTATGTCCTGGAGGAGATGCTCGCCCGCGGCGCCTCCATCGGCGGCGAGGATTCGGGGCACCTCATCTTCCTGCAGCATCACACGACCGGAGACGGGATGGTCACCGCCCTGCAGGTGGCGGCGGCGATGAAGAAGGAAGGCAAACCCCTTTCCGAGCTCGCCCGGATCATGAAGGTCTTTCCCCAGGTCCTGATCAACGTGGCCGTCGCATCGCGGCCTGAAATCGAGACAATCCCCGAGATCGTGGCCGCCATCCGGGAGGTGGAGGTGAAACTGGGGGATCAGGGGCGGGTTCTGGTCCGCTATTCAGGCACACAAAACCTGTGCCGGGTCATGGTGGAAGGACCGTCGCAGGAAGAGACGGACGCTTACTGCAAAAGGATCGCAGAGGTTGTAAAAAGGAAGCTCAACGCCTAGCGGAGGGCGGCCCGGACGATTCCGAAGGCGAATCCCGAGGGGTTCATCCCGGCAGGATCCGGAGAAGCTCCTCCAGCGTGCCCACACCGATGTCGGTGAGCTCCGGCCAGGGGAAACCGCGGGTCCTGTCGACATGGATGGTCGCAGCCCCGGCGTTCCGCCCTGTCTGCAGGTCGAAAATATAGTCCCCCACCATCACCATTTCGGCAGGGACCGTCTTCCATAAAGCGGAAAGGTGAAAAAGCCCTTCCGGATCGGGCTTCGGCGGCGCCTCGTCCCGGCCCAGGACGCACTCTTTCGAAAAATAGTCAGAGATTCCAAGGCATTGAAGAGCCAGGACCGCGATATCCCGTGTATTTCTGGTCAGTATGCCCATCCGCGAATCGCGTTTCTGCAAGGTTTCAATGAGTCGAACCATTCCCGGCGCCGGTTCAATCCGCTCCAGGAGTTCCGTCTCGATCGCCTTGAGCCTCTCATGCAGCGGCTGCGCCTCCGGATCGGGGAGTGATGCCAGGTGACCGAGGATATCGATCCCTTGCGGGACGCCAAGGGACTGCCGGATGACGGAGAAATCGTGGACGGGCAGTGTGAGTGTCCCATCCAGGTCGAAAACCCAGTGTTTTCTCGCCAGGATGCCCTCGGCCTTACCGGTCAATGTTCCATCATTCACAAGTCACCTGCCCAATCCCTCTGTTATTCTATAGGATCGCCGTTCTCATAGACTCCGCGGACAAAAAAAGCAAGTCTCTATCAGGCACCCTTGACAGTCCGGGGCGTTTTTGTTAGGCGTGGCCTCACCAGGCTTCGGCCGGAGCGGGCCGGGTCCGTATCGATACGTCGTGAGGAGAGTGTCTTGATCAGGGCAGCGATCGTGGGGCTTGGATGGTGGGGACAGCTTCTTGTCCGACACCTCCAGGGGAAAAGCGACCGGATCTGTTTCGTGCGCGGCGTTGAGATCCGTCCGGAACCGGTTTGCGCCTTTGCCGTGGAAAAGGGCTTCATCCTGACCCCCGAATATCGGGATGTCCTCGATGACCCCACGGTCGATGCCGTTTTTCTTACCACTCCCCAGGACCTGCATGAAGAACAGATCCTCCGCGCCGCCGCAGCCGGCAAGCACGTGTTCTGCGAAAAGCCCCTTACCATGAACCGGGCCGCCGCCCAGCGGGCCGTCATCGCCTGCGAGCGCGCAGGCGTGATCCTCGGCGTGGGTCATGAACGCCGCTTCGAGCCGTCCATGATCGAAATCAAACGGATGATCGACAGCGGGGAACTGGGCACTGTTTTGCATGTGGAAGCGAATTTCAGCCACGATCTCCTGGCGGATCTTCCTCCCGACAACTGGCGGGTTTCCGATCCCTCCGTCCCTCCGGGCATGACCGGAATGGGAATCCATCTGACAGACTCCTTCATCCATATGCTGGGGCCTGTGGAGAGCCTCTTTGCCCAGCCGGCGCGGCGGGTGACCCATTGGCAGGCAGGGGATGTCATCTCCGTCAGCTTCAAGTTCAAAAGCGGCGTGACGGGGCATCTCAACGCAACCCTCGCAACCCCCTTCTTCATGCGGTACCAAGTGTTCGGTTCGGAGGCCTGGGTAGAGGCGCGGGACACGGTACGCCCCGAAGCGGAGGGTCTGGTCCGCTTCCTGGTCCGCCGCAAAGGGGGCGAGCCGGTCCTCCGGGAACTCCCCTCCATCAATTCGGTCATTGCCAACATCCACGCCTTTGCCGCCGCCGTCGCCGGTGAGGCGCCGTATCCGTTTACGACCGAAGAGAAGATCGGAAACATCGCTGTCCTGGAAGCCATCAGCCGATCGGTGAAAAGCGGATTGCCGGTGACCCTGCCTTGACGGAGCCGCCTTTTCCTTGGGCCCCTTATACAGGCCCGGAAGGAGTCATAGGGATCTGTTTGTATATCTCCATCAGATGGAGATAATTGCCGCGAGCCTGGTGAATCATGGCAAAGTCCTTGTCTGTGAGTTCCCGAACCGCCCTTGCCGGCGTGCCCAATGCCAGCGACCTGGGAGGGATCACAGTCCCGGATGTGACTACCGAACCGGCCCCGACAACAGCCTCCTCGCCGATCCTGGCCCCGTTGAGGATAGTGGCGCCGATGCCGATAAACGCCCCCTGTTCGATGTGACACCCGTGGGCCGTCACCCGGTGGCCGAGAACGACATCGTCTTCCAGCACCAAGGGAAAACCATTGCTTGCCACATGGAGGACACAGGCGTCCTGGATGTTGCAGCGCGCCCCCACCCGGATGGATTGGACATCCCCACGGACAAGGCAGAAGAACCACACATTGGCCCTGGCCCCCAGCTCCACGTCACCGATGACCAGGGCATTATCGGCAATAAAAACGGTCGGATCGATCTTGGGTTTTATCCCTTGGAACTCAAGGATCATCTTTAACCTCTCCTGTTTGATCCCAACAAAGGCATTGGCGCATCCAGCGGTTCTCTGCCGGCTTGTTTAGCCCAGTGATCGAAAGCGCTTTCCTGTCGTTGAAGGATACGGATTTTCGCGGCACTATAGTGGGAGGCATTCTCCATGTCAACCCCATCCAGCGGGAAAGGGATCCCCAGACGACCGCCGCATGCGTTCCTGTTTTCTCACTGCATGGATCCGCCGGCGGATTTTCAGATGACCGTGGGACAACCGTCGGTAAGAATTCCGGCTGCCGGATGATGCTGATAGGGCTAAAACCCCGATTTGGCGCTGAAGAGCGCGTGCCCTGAAGGAGGGGGATCGATCTGCCGGGTGATCAAGAGACATCGACCACAACCCGCAGGCAGTCTCCAGGTCTTTTATCCACCAGGTCCAAGGCATCCCTGACGTGGTCGAGATCAAAACGATGGGTGATCAAGGCATGCAGATCGATCTTCCCGCTTTCGACCGCCTTGATACCGATGTGAAAATCCTTCGGCACCATCCCCCTGCTGCCGATCAGGGTGATCTCTTTGAAGTACATCGCGTAACCGTTGAACCGGTCCATGTCGGCCGGGGCGATCCCGAAGAGCAGAACGGTCCCTCCCGGCCGCACCATCTCCATTGCCTGGCGGAGCGTGTCGCTCGAGCCGACGCATTCAATCACGAGATCGACGCCTCGCCCCGAGGCTTCATGGACCTCCGACACCGGGTTTGTCTGGCCGGCGTTGATGATCCTCGCCCCGAATCTTTCGGCAATCGCGAGTTTCCACGGGCTGCGGGTCACCGCGAACACAGGGTCCGCGCCGCTGATGACCGACAGTCTGGTCTGCAGCAGTCCGGCGGCCCCCTGGCCGATGACGGCAATTGTATCGCCGGGGGTGATGCGGATCTTCTCGTGTGAGCGAAAGACCGTGGCCAGGGAGATCAACCCGGTCCCGTCTTCAAAGGAGATGCTGTCCGGAATCTTGATGCAGTTATAGTCGGGAACGGCGACATATTCGGCAAACGTGCCGTCCACTTCGCGACCCATCAGGCCGCCGTTGGGGCAGAGATTCACCTTCCCGTCATAGCAGTAAGCGCAGTGACGGCAGAAGATGACGGAATTGAGGACCACCCGGTCTCCGACCTTGAAGTCGGTGACACCCGGACCCACCTCCGCGATCTCGCCCGTGGACTCGTGTCCCTGAACAACGGGCAGGCGGGGCACGGATATTTTTCCTTTATAGATGCCGACGTCGGTTCCGCAGACCGCGGTAGATCTTACCCTCACGACGACATGGCCGGATCGCGCCTGAGGACGGGGGATCTCCTCCAGGGCCAGTGCATAGGGGCCTCTTAGCACAGCTGCCTTCATGTCCTTGTCTCCTCGCCTTTCATCTCACCGCCCCCATCCATCTTGCCTCATTGCTTTTTCCATCGATGTATAGCCTTTTTCCTCCTCTGTTTCAACAGAAACCCAAAGACCATTAAAAAGCCCTGCCGCATGATGCAGAGCGGCAGGGCCGGCAAAGACGTTCTATCCGGCGAAGAATCGGGTTCCTACAGTCCCTTCTTCTCGAACCACTTAAACAGGCCGAGGAAGACCGCCGCCAGGACGACGATGACGATCCAGTGGTTGATCCCGAGGACCGACGGCAGGGTGATTTTTCCATAGTCCCCCCATGTCAGGACCGTGGACTTCATGATCGGGTACAATTCGGCATAGATCCCCGCCCCCAGGATCATGCCTCCCAGGGCGAAGAGGCTGTCGTATCGCCCTTCACCGAGGGCACCCATGGCGGTTGCGGGACAATACCCCGCGATCCCCCAGCCGATACCGAAGATCAGGCCGCCCAGGATGTTCGCCCCCATGATGGCGGGCTTGATGGAAAGCTTCACGAGCCCCAGATCAAGCAAGAGGTAAATCCCCACCATGGCCACCGCAATAGTGGTCAGCATGAATTTGACAATGGTCATGTCCTGAAGGCGCAGGGCGCCCAGCTGCCGGTCGTATCGGATCACCTGGGCCTTCTGCATGATAAACCCGAAAAGGATTCCCGTGATGGCGCCGGTAAGCAGTTCATTCATGGCCATTCCCTCCTCCGTACAAGATTCCGGCCATCACTGCCCCGGCCAGAAAGAAGCAGACCAGCGACACATAACCGCTGACGGCTACTTGAGCAAGACCGCTCAAGCCATGACCGCTCGGTCACCCGTCGGCCAGACGCGCCCCGAACATCAGTACCGATCCCCCGACAAAGGCCAGGATCCACCGTTTGGCCCGGGAGGGACCGAAGCGGGCCTCCCACATCGGCGGCACGGCAACCGCCCTCTGTTCGCCCGAAAGCCGCGCCGCTGCCAGGGCGCCAAAGAGCACCCCCACCACAAAGAGAAACTGCCAGTCTAACTTCACCTTTTCCTTAAGGAAATACTCCATGCCCGAAACCTTCTCCGGCGCGACGGCCTGTTCGATAAAGCCCGCCGCGCGCACGAAGGTGGTTGAGGCGCCGAAATATTTCCCCGTCAAGGCGACGGAGAGGACCAGCAGAAGGCCGGCCAGCACACCGGCGGCGTATGGGGACCACGATTTTGCCTGAAAAACGCCCATGATGCTTCACCTCCTTTTCTTCTTGATCACCTCATTGAAACACCGATCGGACAATACTTCGATTGCCGACCGCCTTTTTTAGGATCAAGCAGGAACCTCATCGTTACGGTTTGTGCATCAACAGAGGAAAACGCGTTTGCCGGTTTCAAACAGGATCGAAAGGATAGTGCTTCTTGATGGTGAGATTATAGGGTGAAAAGCGGCTCTCGTCAATCGGATTTCAAAGATCCGGATGCGCCGCGTTGTATTTTCCGCCGGCATCTGATATGAACGAGACATGCCGGACAATCGTCGGGCAGAAGAGATCGGGAGACGGATATGGCCAATCGCATCGAGATCGGGTTCAGACAGGGGATACGGGACGCCCTGGGGGAGAAGATCAAAAAAAGGATTGTGGACCATCTCCGGATCCATGTGGATTCCGTAAAGACTTTTGAAGTTTACACCCTCGAGGGTGACCTGAGCCCCCTGGAGCTGGAAGCGGCCGCCCGCGGCCCCCTTTCCGATCCCGTGATCCAGGAATTCGCCGTCGACCGGGGGCTCGCCGCCGGGTTCGACTGGCTGATCGAGGTGGGTTACCGCCCGGGTGTCACGGATAACGTGGGCAAGACCGCCGCGGAGGCGATCGCCCTGCTGACCGGCAGGAAGGTCCGGGTGTACACCTCCCGGCAGTATGCGATTCGCGGGATCCAGGGCCGGTGCGACCTCGACCTTCTGACCCGGACAGACGCGGAGCGGATCGCCTCGGAGCTTTTAGCCAACGATCTGATCGAGCGCCATGAGATCATCGAGGGCCGCGCCTGGAATCCTGGGCAGGGGATCAAGCCCTACGTGCCTCGCGTCCTGGGGGAAGAACGGATCCGGACGGAGGAGATCGACCTGGATTGCCCGAATGAGACGCTGATCCGGATCAGCCAGGAGAGGGTCCTGGCCCTGAGCCTGGAGGAGATGCGGATCCTCCGGGATTACCTGAAAAACGACGCCGTTCTCGCCCGGCGCAGGACGGTCGGCCTGGGGGCGAAGATGACCGATGCGGAGCTGGAATGCCTCGCCCAGACCTGGTCGGAACACTGCAAGCACAAGATCTTCAACGCCCGGATCGCCTATGACGACGGCCAGGGAAACCTCTCCGAGATCGATTCCCTGTTCAGCAGCTGCATCAAGCGGTCGACCCGCGAGATCCGGGGGCGCATGGGGAAAGACGACTGGTGCCTCTCCGTCTTTTCCGACAATGCGGGGATCATCCGCTTCAACGCGGACTGGAACCTCGTCTTCAAGGTGGAGACCCACAACTCCCCCTCGGCGCTGGACCCTTACGGCGGGGCGCTCACCGGGATCGTCGGCGTCAACCGGGATCCTTTCGGCTGCGGCAAAGGGGCGAAGCTCATCTTCAACACGGACGTCTTCTGTTTCGCACCGCCCGGCTACGACAAGCCCCTGCCGAAGCGGATCCTCCACCCGCGGCGGATCTACGAGGGGGTGCGGGAAGGGGTGGAGCACGGAGGAAACAAGAGCGGCATCCCCACGGTGAACGGCTGCCTGGTCTTTGACGAGCGCTACCTGGGAAAGCCCCTGGTCTACTGCGGCACCGGCGGGATCATGCCGGCCCGGATCGACGGGGAGCCGACCCACACCAAAGAGATCCGACCCAGGGACCTGGTCGTCATGACCGGCGGCCGGATCGGGAAGGACGGGATCCACGGGGCGACCTTCTCCTCGGAGGAGCTCCACGAAGGATCGCCGGTCACGGCGGTCCAGATCGGCGACCCGATCACCCAGAAGAAGATGACCGATTTCCTCCTCGTCGCCCGGGACCGGGGGCTCTACCGCGCCATCACGGACAACGGCGCCGGCGGCCTCTCCTCCTCCGTGGGCGAGACGGCCCGGCTTTCCGGGGGGTGCGAGATCGACCTGAAAGAGGCACCGCTCAAGTATCCGGGGCTGAATCCCTGGGAAATCCTCATCTCCGAATCCCAGGAGCGGATGACGCTCGCCGTGCCGCCGGAGAAAGCGAAGGCATTTCTCGATCTGGCCCGGAAGATGGACTGTGAGGCCACGGTCCTGGGCCGCTACACCGATACAGGCTGGTTCCACATCCGCTACGGGGAAGAGACAGTCGTCTACATCGAGATGGACTTTCTCCATGACGGACTCCCCCAGATGCGCCTCCGGGCGGCCTGGACGCCCCCCCGGCACGCCGAGCCCGCAATCCCCGAGCCGGTGGATATGGGCCAGGCCTTGAGGACGATGCTCGGCAGGCTCAACATCTGCAGCAAGGAGTCGGTCGTCCGCCAGTATGATCACGAGGTCCAGGGGGGAAGCGTCATCAAGCCCCTGACCGGCGTCGTGAACGACGGCCCCAGCGATGCCGCCGTGATCCGGCCGCTGCTCGATTCCTTCGAGGGGATCGTGGTCGCGAGCGGCATCTGCCCCCGCTACAGCGACATCGACGCCTATCACATGGCCGCCTGCGCCATCGACGAGGCGGTCCGCAACACCATCAGCGTGGGGGCGCCGCTCGACCGGCTGGCGGGGCTGGACAACTTCTGCTGGTGCGACCCGGTCCGGTCGGAGAAGACCCCGGACGGGGAATACAAGCTCGCCCAGCTCGTCCGGGCGAACCAGGCCCTCTACGACGTCACCACGTGCTACGGCGTCCCCTGCATCTCGGGGAAGGACAGCATGAAGAACGACTACCAGATCGGCGAGGTAAAGATCTCCATCCCCCCGACACTGCTCTTCTCCACCCTGGGAAAGATGGAGGATGTGCGCAAGGCCGTGACGATGGACGTCAAAAGGCCCGGGGATTTGGTTTACATCCTGGGAAAGACCTTTCGGGAACTGGGCGCCTCGGAATGGTACGCCCTCCACCATGCCGTCGGCAATGGCGTCCCGAAGGTGGATGCAAAGACGGCAAAGATCCGTTACGAGGCCCTCCACCGGGCGATCATGGCGGGACTGGTGGCCTCCTGCCACGACTGCTCCGACGGCGGGCTCGGCGTGGCATTGGCGGAGACGGCATTCGCCGGAGGACTGGGGCTCACGGCCGACCTCAAGGCCGTACCCGCCGAAGGAATCGAAAGGAACGACGAGCTCCTCTTTTCGGAATCGCAGAGCCGCTTCGTCGTCACCGTCTCCCCGGCAAACCGGGAGGCCTTCGAGGCCCTCTTCACCGACGACTGCGCCCGAATCGGAACGGTGATCCCGGAAGGGGTGCTCAGGATCGACGGTCTCGGGGGTAAAAGGATCATCGAAGAGGAACTGGCCGCACTCAAGGCCGCATGGCAAAGGCCGCTCGCCTTCTGACGGGCGGATCGCCCCAGAGCCGCCATGCTTCACGCAGGATCCCGTTGCAGATCCTGAAAACAGGAAAACCACCATGCCGCGACATATCAGAGCAATCGTCATCACGGGAAACGGAACGAACTGCGAAATGGAGATGGCCCATGCCTGCCGCCTGGCCGGCTTCGACGCGGTGGAGATCGTCCATCTGAGCGAGCTCCTCTGCGGCGAGAAGAGGCTCGACGATTACCATTTCCTCAACCTGCCCGGCGGCTTTCTGGACGGCGACGATCTGGGATCGGCCAAGGCGGGTGCGAACCGGATCCTCCATGCCTGCCTCGCGGGCAGCCAGGAGCGGCTCTTCGACCAGTTCCTGCGGTTCATCACGGCAGGCAAGCTCATCCTTGGGGTTTGCAACGGCTTTCAGCTTCTGGTCAAGCTGGGGATGCTCCCGGGCTTCGACAACCAGTACGACCGGCAGGCCGTCACTCTCACTTACAACGACTCCGGGAGGTTCGAGGACCGCTGGGTCCACCTCAAGGCCGATCCCGCCTCCCCCTGCATCTTTACCAGGGGGCTTCAGGGCCTCTACCTGCCCGTCCGCCACGGAGAGGGAAAGTTCATCGCCCAGGATGAAAAGGTTCTGGAAAGGCTCCGCGGGGAACACCTGATTGCCGTGCAGTACAGCAACGGGGACTGTCGGGAAGCGACACAGGAGTATCCCGCCAATCCCAACGGCTCCGCAGACGGGATCGCCGGGATCTGCAGCGCCTCGGGCAGGATCTTCGGCCTGATGCCCCACCCGGAGGCCTTTCTGCACCGGACCAACCATCCCCGCTGGACCAGGGAGGAGCTCCCCGAGGAGGGGGCGGGTCTCTCCCTGTTCCGGAACGCCGCCGCCTTCCTCCGGGGGATGGATTTCTGACGGATTCGGACCTCCCCGGCTGCGATCCTCTCACCCGCCGGAGTCGTGATGCGCTGTTGCAGGAAAGGATTTGTCAAATTTGACGAGAACCTGCCATCGGTCTTCCCGATTTGTCAATCCCTTGCCCCCCGGCGTGGGGTCTCCTTTTGAGAGCGTGTGCTTCCGCTTCTCAGCCTCTTCCAGAGCGTCGTTCTGCTGATTCCCAGCTTTTGCGCGGCGGCGCTCTTGTTGTAGTTCGCAGCTTCGATCGCCTTCCGGATGATTTCCAGCTCGTCGATCCCCTTTGCCGAAGGGATCCTGTGTTTGGCCGCCTCGCGTCCTACAGGGTCCTTTGTCTCGTGGGCGCCGCGGGGCATGAACGCGATCAGATCCGAGTAGAGTTCATCGAAGAGCGCCGGTTTGAACTCCCTTCCGCACAGCAGATAGAGGCGCTCCGTGAAATTTCTGAGCTGCCGCACATTGCCGGGCCAGGGGTACTGTTGCAGTTTCATCAGATATCTCTGGGGTACGGCAAACGGCGCACTGCGATTCTCTTTTGCCAGTGTGTCTATAAAATGTTCGATCAACAGCGGGATATCCTCCAGCCGTTCCCTGAGCGCCGGCACTTTGAGCCGCAGGATGTTCAAACGGAAAAAAAGATCCTCACGGAAGGCGCCGCTGTACACCTCGTTTTCTATGTTGTTGTTCGACGCGGCGATGACGCGAACCTCCACCGGAACGATGCGATCCGCGCCGATCCTCATCACTTCCTTTTCCTGCAGCACCCTGAGCAGATGCCGCTGCACGCGCTGCGAGGTGGAGGCGATCTCATCCAGGAATATCGTCCCTGTATGGGAGATCTCGAACAGCCCCGGTTTCCCCCCTTTTTTGGAGCCGGTGAAGGCCCCTTCTTCATAGCCGAACAGTTCGCTTTCCAGAAGCTGCTCGGAAAGCGCCGCACAATTGATCGAGACGAAGGGGCTCTTGGACCTGGGGCTGCAATAGTGGATGCTCTGCGCGAGAATCTCTTTCCCTGTGCCGGTCTCTCCCATGATCAGGATGGTGGAGTGGGAAGAGGCGAAATGCCTGGCCCTGCTGATCAGCTCCTGCATCACCCTGCTTCTATGAATGAGATCGGCGAAGGTATATTTGGCGACAAAGCCCTTGGACAGGGACTTGCGGACCTCGGATTCGACCTTGATGACGTTCGAGATCGCCTTGAAGGTCGTGACGCTCCCCGTGGCATCTCCATTGAGGATGATCGGAACATGGCTGAAGACAAATTTCTCGTCGTTCAGATCCTCGATCCTGTCCAAGACCGGCTTCTGGCTTTGGATGGCCCTGCAGAGGGAGGGTTTCTTGAAAATGTTTCTGACCTTGTCGCGGATGTCGTCATCGTCGTTGATCTTGAGCAGGGATTTGGCGGCATCGTTGATATTGGTCATATTGCCGGCAAGGTCGAAGGAGATGACCCCTTCGGAAACCGAATCGATGATGCAGCGAAAATTGACGGCCTTTTTTTGCTCTTCCCGGTTGGCACAGATCACGGAGATGGCGTCGTCTATGGAAGAGACGATGACCTCTTCGGGCGTTTTCGACTCCACCACGGGCATTCCGTATTTCTTCGCGATAAGGATCGTGGACGATCCGCCGATGACGATATCGAACTGTTTGTGGCATGAAGCCATGACCCGCTCCAGATCCGCCTGATCCCGGCAGATGATCTGGGTGAGTTTGCAGTCCAGCAGATTCTCGATGATATCCAGGCCGGAGATCTTCTCCAAAAAGGAGATATAGAGGATATTCTTCCCGTAACCGGCGGCCTCCTTGAGGCACGCCATGATATCGGTCGCCGACTGGGGAAAAGAAAGGACGGGAATGCGGACGTTTTCTCTGACGAGCCGCAGGGTCCCTCCCCTGGCCAATATCGCCTCCGCGCCGTCCCTTTCCATACGCTGGGCAACGGGTATGGCGGCATCCAGCCCTACATAGACAACGTCTACGTCAAGCCCCTTCTGTTCCGCGATTCGCTTCGCCGTATCCACAACGGACCGGCTGGCGCAAACAACGCCGATCTTAATCCTTTTCATCGTTCATGGCTTCCTTTGATTTGGGCATTCAGGTCATTCTATCCATTGCTCAATATGAACATATTGTCAACATCAATTAACATAATGTTTATTGCCGGGAGGGCTTGGACGGCGGCATATGCATCATCCCGGCCCGATCTGTCCTGTTTTCCTCGATTTCCGGCGGCATTCGGGTTTGGCATCCTCTTTGCTCCATGAACAAAGGAACAGAAAGGTGAGCCGGGGTATCGTACCGGCCGGAGAGGAAGGGGACATGGGGTTGACGATTGCGGAAAAGCTGATTGCCGCGTCACTGGTGGAAGGGAAAATGGAGCGGGGACAGAGGATCGGGATTCGGGCCGACCAGACGCTGTCTCATGACCTGAACGGCGTCATGTCCTACCAGGTTCTCCAGGCGATCGGCCTTCAAAAGGTCGGGGTCGATCTGGCCGTCCATTATATCGACCACAACATGGTTCAGGCAGACCATAAGAATTCCGACGATCACCGCTACCTTCAGGACATGACGGCGAAGCTGGGCGTGATCTGCGCGCGGCCGGGAAACGGCATCTGCCATCAGCTGCATCTCGAACACTGGGGGGTGCCGGGAAAGACGCTGATCGGCGCGGATTCCCACACCGTCGCGGCCGGAGGGATCGGCATGCTGTCGATCGGTGTCGGAGGTTTCGACGGGGCCATGACCATGGCGGGCGAACCCCTCTATCTCACCATGCCTCACATCGTCAAGATCCATCTCACCGGCAAGCTTCCGCCGCTGGTGTCGACGAAGAACATCATCCTCGAGGTCCTGCGCAGGATGACGATCAAGGGCGGCGTGGGCAAGATCCTGGAATACGCCGGCCCGGGTGTCAATACCCTCAATGTCTCGGAACGCTCGACGATCACCAACATGGGGGCGGAAACAGGGGCCACCACCTCGATCTTCCCCAGCGATGAGAATACCAGACGATGGATGAAGGCCTATCACCGGGAGGAACAATGGATCTCCCTTTGCGCCGATGAAGACGCCCTCTATGATGAAGTGATGGAGATCGATCTTGCCCGTCTTGAACCGCTCATCGCCCTGCCCCACCAGCCGGACAACGTCGTGCCGGTGCGTCAGGTCGCCGGTCTGAAGGTGGATCAGGTGATGATGGGAAGCTGCACCAATACCTCTCTGCAGGATGTCCTGTCGATCGCCCATGTCCTGAACGGCAAACCGATCCATCGCGATGTCGATGCCGCCCTGTATCCCGCCACCCGCACGGTCATCCGCGAAAGCATCCGCCGCGGCGCATACGAGAAGATCATCGCATCCGGGGTCCGTATCTTCGAGCCGATCTGCGGCGGGTGCAACGGCTCCGGTTTCGCACCCCAGTCTGACGGGATTTCGCTCCGGACCAATCCGAGAAATTTCCAGGGGCGCAGCGGTACGGCCACGGCAAGGGTCTATCTGGTGGCCCCGGAGACGGCGGCCGCTTCGGCGCTGACCGGCGTCATCACCGATCCGCGCGATCTGAACCTGCCGCCTCTGGATTATGATATCCCTGAATTCTTCGTTGACGACAGGGACCTGTTTCAATCCCCGGCTGCCGAGCCGAAGCAGATTGCGATCCGCCGCGGTCCCAATCACCGGCCGATTCCGGAGATGCCGGCCCTTCCGGATATCATCTCCGGTGAAGTCCTCCTGAAGGTAGGGGACGATATCACGACCGACCATATCTGCCCGGCAGGGGCCCTCTATATCCCGATCCGCTCCAACATCCCCGAACTGTCCAAACACGCCTTTAAGGTCGTCGACGAGTCCTTCGCCGAGCGCGCCCGGAAGGCGGGCGGCGGCTTTGTGATCGGAGGATCGAATTACGGCCAGGGATCGAGCCGGGAACAGGCGGCAATGCTGCCCAGATATCTGGGAGTGAAAGCGGTGATCGCCAAGAGCTTCGCCCGGCTGCACCTGGCGAACCTGGTCAACTGGGGGCTGCTGCCCCTGGTCTTCGCCAGAGGAGAAGACCTGGATTCCATCAGCCAGAAGGATTCCCTGACCATTGACGCCTCGGAACTGAAGGAAGGACGGCAACTCCTGGTCAGGAACGAAACCACGGGAAAGGACATCCTCGTCATTTCCCCCCTGTGCCGGGAAGATCTCGATACCATCAAGGCCGGGGGGAGATTGAATCAGGTAAAGAACAAAAAACGGTCTTGAAGGATCAGCGGAAGTCGGGATTTCTTTCCCTAATTGAAATCAGCTCACCAAGGAGGACCCTATGCCCAAGGTACTGTTCTTCAACGGCCAGAGCCGGCAGGTCGCGGATATCTTTTGTGAAAAGGCGCCGCAGGGATTCGACGTCTCCTGGCATCCCCATCGCCTGGACGACAATGAAAAAATGGACCTGATGGGGGATGTAGAGTTTCTGGTGCTCCATCCGGCGGAGATCTCGGCGCAGGTCCTGCAAAAGGGCTCATCCCTGCGGCTCGTCCAGCTCCTCACCGCCGGCTACGACAAGATCGACCTCAAGATCACGGCCGAACTGGGGATCCCGGTCGCCACCAACGGCGGCGCCAATGCCTGGGCGGTCGCCGAACACAGCATCGGCTTGCTGCTGGCCCTTTACAAACGACTCCTGCCGTGCGACCGGTCGGTCCGTGAAGGGGGGTGGCGCAAGGCGATCTCAGGATTCGACACATTCGAAGTGGCTGGAAAAACCGTGGGTCTGATCGGAGCGGGCAACATCGGCAGGAAGGTGGCCCGGCGGCTCAAGTCCTTTGAGACGCGCATCCTCTACTACGACGTGCAGCCCGCGCCGGATATCGAAGGCGAGCTGGACGCCCGCAGGGTTTCACTGGACGAGCTGCTTCGGCAGGCGGACATCGTCACGATCCACGTCCCGCTGCTCAGGGAAACCCGAACCCTTATCGGCCGGCGCGAACTCGCTTTACTGAAGCCGACGGCCGTCCTGATCAACACGAGCCGGGGCGAGGTGATAGACGAGGAGGCGCTGGTCAAGGCCCTGCAGGAAAGAAGGATCGCCGGCGCCGGCATCGATGTGTTCCGCAAGGAGCCTATCCCCGCCGACCATCCGCTGCTCACGCTCGAAAACGTGGTCCTCACCCCCCACAGCGCAGGCCATTCCTACGACGGCTGGTTCCGCAGGGTCGATTTCGCCTGGGAGAACATCCAGCGGGTCGCCTCCGGGCAGCCTCCGATTTTTCTGGCGCAGCCTGAAGACGCCTGATCAAGGAAAGGAGCGACAGATGAACTACACACTTTCGGTCCTGGACGTCACCACGCAGGAGGTCAGAAAGGTGATCGACCAGTATCTGGGCGCCGCCTATGATATCCGCTATGCCGCCTCCTACGATCGGCAGGAGCAGCTCGAGCTGGCGGCGGCGGGAGACTTCATCTGGGTCGGCTGGCCGCCGGTCGATGCGGAGATGATCGCGAAGGCGCCCAAGCTCAAACTCATCCACAAGTGCGGCGTGGGGGTGGACAAGATCAATCTGAACGCCGCCCGGGCCAAAGGGATCAAGGTCTTTCTCACAGGGGGGATCAATGCGATTCCCGTTTCGGAGATGGCCCTGCTGCTGATGATGGCCGTCATGCGCCACCTGTTCCACGCCAACCTCTGCCTGCGCGGCGGCAAGTGGATCCAGTCCGAGCTCAAGGGGATCAATCAGCACCTGACGGGCAAAACCGTCGGGATCGTCGGCATGGGCAACATCGGCAAGAACCTGGCCAAGCTTCTCAAGGGTTTCGAATGCAGGGTCCTTTACTTCGACGTGCTGAGGCCCTCCCCGGAGACGGAACAGGCGCTCGGCATCACTTACAGCCCCCTGGAGAAGCTCTTCCGGAGCAGTGAGATCATCAGCCTCCACGCCCCCCTGACGCCCGAGACGACCCACATGATCAACGCCAAAACCTTGGGGATGATGGAAAAGGGCACGATCCTTGTGAACACCGCCCGGGGGGGATTGATCGATGAGAAGGCCCTGATCGACGCCCTGCGAAGCGGAGCGATCGCCGGTGCGGGGCTTGATGTCTTCGAAACAGAGCCCCTCGCTACCGACAGTCCGCTGCTCATCATGGACAATGTGATCCTGAGCCCGCATATCGCCGGCTCGACATTGAACAACATGTCGTCCAGGGCCATCCGCATCGCGAAGAATCTGGACGCCTTTATCAACGGAGGCGAAATCGCCAAAACGGATATTGTGGTCGGTGAATCATAAGGAGGTTTTACAATGAACGGTTTGGAAAAGAAGATGGTGGGGATACTCCGGACGTTGCGCGAAGGTTACGGGGTCACGGCAGTCAAGGTCAATATGGAAGCGGAGGGGATCCGCCTGGAAGAGATCCTCAGGACCAAGGATATCGTCCTGAACGCGGGCGTGGAATTGACGGTCAAGATCGGCGGATGCGAGGCATTGACGGACCTGCGGCTCTCCAAAATTTACGGGGTGAACACGGTCATGGGGCCGATGATTGAGTCCCGGTTCGCGCTGGAGAAATATCTGGCCATGGTCGAGGCCGAGTATGACGCCGAGGCCCGGGAAGATCTCAAGGTGGTGATCAACATCGAGACCGTGGACGGGTATGAGAAATTCGATCAGATCCTGGAGGCGCCCAACAGCAAGCTCCTGACCGGGATCGTCCTGGGGCGAACGGATCTGGCCGCGGCCCTGAATCTCAAGGACGTGAATGCGCCCCAGGTCCTGACGATGACCAAGGATCTCTTTGCCAAAGCCAGGAAGCGCTCCCTCACCTGCATCGTCGGCGGCGGCATGTCGGTCAAATCGATCCCCTTCCTCAAGGAGCTGCAGGGTCTCGTCACAGGGTTCGAAACGAGGAAGGTGGTGTTCGCAGACTATACCAGGGCGGAGCCGAAGATGGCCGAGGGGATCCCGCTGGCCCTGAAATTCGAATACCACTGGTACGAGTGGAAGCAGCAGTACTACGGCAGGATCTGCAATGAGGACGCGGGCAAGATGAAAAGCATGGCCCCGCAGATCGGGATGATGTAACCATTTCACAGGAGGACATGATGGAAAAGATGAGAAGCAGAAGGTGGATCACCCTGTTGAGTTTGGCGATGTTCGTTGCGATCATCGGAATCGGAACCGCGTTCGGGGCGAGCAAGTTTCCGGACAAACCCGTCACGATCATCGTCCATGCCTCCGCGGGGGGCGGCAGCGACATGTTCGCCCGGACGATCGCCTCGGCCATCGAAAAGAACAAGCTGCTCCCCCAGCCGGTCATCGTGGAACCCAAGCCGGGCGGAAGCGGCGGCATCGCCTTCGCCTATGTGGCCGGAAAGAAGAAGGACCCCTACTTCATGGTGACGGCCACTCCGACCTTTCTGACCACGCCGATCATGGGTCTCACGCCGGTGGGTCTGAAGGATTTCACCCCGATCGCCAACCTGGCCTTTGACGAACTTGTCCTGGCGGTCGGCGCCAACTCGAAATACAAATCCTTCAAGGAAGTCGTGGCCGACGCCAAGGCCAATCCCAAGAAGATCTCCCTGGCAGTGACCCAGGTCGGCGGTCCGGACACGATCTGCATGGCCTTGGTCGAAAAGGCGACCGGCACCAAGTTCAACAATGTCGTGTTCAGCGGTCAGGCAGACGCCAATGTGGCCCTCCTGGGAAACCATGTAGACATGTCGGTCGGCAACCCCGGGGAGATGCTGGAGCTGGTCAAGGCGGGCAAGGTCCGGATCCTCACCATCTTCTCCGAAAAGCGGATGGAGCTCGCCCCGGAGATCCCGACCGCCAAGGAACAGGGGGTCAACGTCGTCTTCAGACAGAACCGCAGCCTCGCGGCCCCGGCCGATATCCCTGCGGACGCCCGCAAGGTCCTGGAGGAGACGCTCCTGAAAGTCACCCAGACGGATATCTTCAAGAAGTACTATAAAGACAACATGATCTCCGAGGGCTACATGGCGGGCGATGAGTTCATGAAATACCTCACGGAGATGAGCGGCAAATACGCCGCGATCCTTAACGAAATGGGACTGATCAAGAAGAAGAAATAGGTTTGCTGTCTGTCATAACCGGGTGGGGGCATGAAGACGATCGCTCTCGCCCGTTTTTTTCACCAGGCCCATCTCAGCAGTCCTTGGCTCCATCGCCCGCATCTCCCTCTTCACCCCATCCCCAGGATGGCGTGGCTTCGCTACAGTCAGTAGTCCAAGCCCTTGCCTGTGAGGGCCATGTCGAGAAGCTGCAGGGGGTGAAGGACGGCGATCCGATCCTTCTCATCCATGTTTCCGCCGATCGTGGTTCGGCAGCCAGGGCATCCCGTTACGACGATGCGGGCGCCCGACTCGCGGATGCGATGGATCTTCTTTTCCGTGATCCCTTTGGAAACTTCAGGGAAGTCGAACTGAAATGAGCCGCCCCCGCCGCAGCAGGTGCCCGCCTCTTCCATCTCCACATACTCGAACTGGGGCAGGGCCTTGAGGATCTCCCTCGGAGCGGAGCTGATCCCCTGGGCGCGGACCAGATGGCAGGGGTCGTGATAGGTCACACGGATCTTCCGTCCCTTGTAGTCTTTCGGCAGGGAAAGCTGGTCGAGCCGAGCCGCCACATACTCCATGACGTCCTGGGTCTTCCCCCTGAGAACCTCCGCGCGGGTGGTGTCCATTTTCCTGCGCCTCAAAAGGTCGATATACTCTTTCTTGAAGGCGGCCCCGCAGGTGGCGCAGTCCACCAGGACCGCATCCACCTCGGCCCGGGTAAGGGCGGCGATGTTCCTCTCTACGCCGGCCAGGGGGAGATCCCCCTCGCCGGCGAGGATCGCCGCGATCCCGCAGCACTCCTGGGAGGCGGGGATCTCGATCTCCACCTGGAGCTGCCTCAGGACGTTCACCACCGCCTGTCCGACCTCCCCGGCGAAATAATGGGTAAAGCAGCCGGTGAAATAAAAGACGCGGCCCCTGGGCGCCCCGTCAGGACGGATGAGCCCGCCGAACTGATCGCGGAAGGGCTTGGGATTGACGAGCGGCAGCCTCCCCAAGGGGATGTTCCCGATCCGCATCCCCCTGACAAGCCTCTCCATCAGCCAGTTGCGGCCGAGCCTGGCGAAGATCATGGAGGAACGGAGCATCTTTTCGTTCGTCAAAAGCTGGAAGACCAGGCGTTTCTTCCAGTCCAGCCCGTATGTTCCGACCAGCTCGGCTCGGATGTCGTTGAAGACCTCGTCGTGCCGGACCCCGCTGGGGCAGTTCACCACGCAGGTTTCGCACAGAAGACAGGTCAGGATGATCTCCTTGAACCGCTTCGTCAGCGGGGCCTTCCCTTCGAGGAAGTACTTCACCATCTGTATCCTCCCCCGGGGATTGGCCGCCTCGATGAGCAGCTGCTGATAGACCGGACAGGCCGTCGTGCAGAGCCCGCATTTATTGCAGCGATCGACCATCGCCTTTGTCTTTTTCATCTCCTGAGGATCCATCCGCCTGCTCCAGTTCCGGCTATGCGATGAGGACGACTTTGTCCGGATTGAGAATGTTGTGCGGATCGAACACCTTCTTGAGGCTCTTGGTGATCCCGGTCGCCACCGGTCCGATCTCGAAGGGGACCAGCTCCCGCTTGGCGATTCCGATGCCGTGCTCTCCCGTCAGGGTGCCGCCCAACTCCACGGCCCTGATCGAGATCTCGTCCATCGCCTTCACCACGCGCTCCATCTCTTCCTTATCGTTGACATCGGTTGCAATCTGAGGATGGAGATTGCCGTCCCCCGCGTGGGCGACCACGGGGATCAGCAGCTTGTACTTCTCCGCAATCCTGGCGACCTCCTGAAACATGACCACCAGATTTCCGATGGGAACGGTGCAGTCTTCGGCGATCACCGTGGTCCGCAGCCGGGCCGTCGCGCCGTAAGCCGAACGTCTCGCCCTCCAGACCTCGTCGATCTCCGGGATCGTCCTTGCCGTGGTAACTTCATGGGCACCCATCTCCCGGCAGAGCGCGGTCAGGCGCTCGGACTGGCCCGCGACCGCCGCTTCCGGACCGTCCACTTCGATGAGCAGCATGGCCTCCGCCTCGCGCGGGAGCCCTAGATGGGCATAGTCCTCGATGATGTTGATGCACACCTTGTCCAGGATCTCGAGCGCCACGGGCAGGATGCCGATCTCGAAGACCTTGGCGATCGTCTTTCCCGCATCGCTGAGGTTCTTATAGGCGGCCTGAAGCGTCCTTTTCGTTTCGGGCAGGGGGATCAGTTTGAAGGTCATCTCGGTGATCAGCCCCAACGTCCCCTCCGAACCGCAGAAGAGCTGCGTCAGGTTGTAGCCGGTCACGTTCTTGAGGGTCTTTCCCCCGGTGCGCAGAATCTCCCCCGACGCGAGGACCACCTCCAGCCCGATGAGGTAGTCCTTTGTGACCCCGTATTTCACCGCCCGCGGCCCCCCCGCGTTTTCAGCCACATTCCCGCCCAGCGTCGAAATGGCCATGGATCCGGGATCCGGAGGGTAATACAGCCCCTGCTTGGCGAGCTCCTTCTGGAACTCCATGTTGACGACACCCGGCTGAACCACGGCGACGCGGTTGACCTTGTCGATTTCCAGGATCTTGTTCATCCGGGTGAAGACCAGGACGATTCCCCCCTTGACGGCCACGGACCCGCCGGCAAGGTTCGTCCCCGCCCCCCGGGCGGTCACGGGGATCCTTTCCCTTGAGGCCACCTTCATGATCCGGGAGACTTCGTCCGTACTGACCGGCAGGAGAACCACGTCCGGCATCGCCTGGACCGTGAAGGCGTCGTACGAATAGAGCAAAAGATCCTCGTGGCTGTCCAGGAGTCCCTCCCGGCCCACAATCGCCCTCAGTTCCTCTTTTATCTTCTGATCCAGCATGACCGTCCATCCCCCTCCTTCATAGGGAACCGATTGACCAGACCCTGTGATGGCAAAAGCAATGCGGGGCTATCCGCTTCATGGAGCACAACTTCAACGAATAGCCCCCGCATACAAACCCGTCCCGGAACCGATTCCGCCCGCGTCCCAGGCGCCTTATTTGCCGGCCTTGACCTGCTTCACGATCTCCTTGAACTCCTTCTCGGTGAGAACACGGCCTAGATCATGAGAACGCCGTTTGATCCGCTGGAGGATCTCCATCTTCTTGTCATCGTCGATTTTGAGACGAAGCCTGTCCGCCCAGACGGCGACGTTGTCCAGACCGCTCTTTTTGCCCATGATGATCTCGGGTCTTGGATGGCCGACAAACTCGGGCAGGAGCGGAAAGACAGTTGTCGGATTCTTTTCATACGCGTTCCTGTACCAACCGGTGACGATCCCCGATTCGACGGTGTAGGCCTTATCGCCGACAAAGGGTCGCTGCGGCGGGACCTCCAGTCCGGAAATCTTCATCACCAGCTTGGAGAGCTCGTTGAGTTTGCTGTAATTGAGCCCCACGTCGATGCCGTACATCGTCAGGAGCGCCAGCGCCGTCTCCTCCATGGCGGCGTTTCCGCACCGCTCGCCGATCCCCCCCACGGTGGAATGGATCACCTCCGCCCCCGACAGGACCGCCATGATCGTATTGGCCACGCCGAGGCCGAAATCGGAGTGGAAATGGACCTCGAGGGGCTTTTTCACCCGCTCCTTCACCTTGCGGGTGAAGTAGCTGGCCGCCTGGGGATTGAGCACCCCGAAGGTGTCCACCAGCGTGAAGGCGTCCATATGCCCTTCTTTGGCCACCCGGCCCACCAGGTTGAGCAAAAAGTCCATGTCGGCCCGCGTCCCGTCGATCGTGAAGAAGACCGTGTACAGGCCCTCCTTTTTGGCGCAGGCCGTCGCCTTGATGGACAGTTCGATCGCCTTCTCGAGGGGCCACTTATAGGCCTGCTTCACCATGTGGGCGCTCACGGGAATTTCGATGACGACTCCGGTCACGCCGCAGTCCGCCGCCCGCTTCACATCGTCCACGATGCAGCGGCTGAAGCAGAAGATCTCCGGACCTAGATTGCGTTTCACGATCTCCCGGATCGCCGCCTCATCCATGGGGGAGACGGCCGGCATCCCTGTCTCGATCCGGTGAACGCCGGCTTCCGCCAGTTTCTCCGCAATCCGCACCTTGTCCTGTTTGCGGTAAATGATCCCCGCCTGCTGCTCGCCATCCCGCAGGGTGACGTCATGGATACTTACCTTCTTGGGGGGCTTGAATCCCTGCGTGACCTCCTTGAGGAAGTTCCAGGGGCTGACGAACCAGTCATCCGTTTTCCAGGGGGTGGCCTTGCGACTCACTTTCTTTTTCATACGAATCTCCTCTTTCATTTTGTATGGATACGATCGGGGTGTACCATCCGATGCAGAACGCCGTTTTGGGGAATGCGGCACCCGGGGGATTGAACCCCTCACCCCTGCGACCGGGGTGAGGGGTCTGACTGTCTTACTTTGTCGGGTAGAATTCGCCGGGCAATCCACAGACGATGATGTCCTTCGCGGGCATCCGATAGAAGGACTCCCAGACGCCGTCCTTGTTGATGAAGCCGCAGTTCTCTATTTTCACGCCGTCCTTCATCCACTTTGTGCCGTCCCAGGTCGCGCAGCAGACCTCGACGGCGAAGGTGTAGTTCTTCTTGATCGTTCCGCCGGGGAAGTTGCCGAAGATCTCTCCGGCGCCCAGGAGCGTGTAGCCGGGATCGCCGGAACGTGTGCCGATGGGATGGCCGCCGGAGCCGAAGTAGTAGCGACCGGGCGCGGGGAATTTCTGCTCGCGGCCCCAGCCGCCCGGGAAATCGCCCAGTTTCAGCCATTCCGTCTGGACGTCCTTGGTCGTGATGCCCTCCTTGATGACGCTCTGCATGGCCATCAGACCGTCATAGGCGGCCTTGTAGACCTCTTTCTGGAACTGGGTGGGCTTGTCGCCGCACAGATAGGTCCGGTAGTAGCAGGTGCGGTACCCGTTGAAGCTAACGCCGTTGATGTCGATGACCACGAAGTCGCCGGGGCGGACCCTGCGGTCGGTGGGCATGGCCGGCACGCCGTACCCGGACCGCTCGCCGGTGCAGACCACGAAGCTGGGGCCCTCGAGTTCCTCGGCGCCGTGCTTGAAGCAGCTCTGGGCGGCGACACCGGCGATTTCGAGCTCGGTCATGCCGGGGCGCAGGGCGCGGCAGACATCCCAGTGGGCCGCCTCGGTGATGACGCCGGCCATCTGGAGACAGAAGAGCTCGTCCTGGGTTTTCTCGGTAATGATGTCGACCATGCAGTTGTTGCCGTCGACGATTTTGATCCCGCCCTTTGTGAGCACGTCGAGCATGGTCGGGCTGACCACATCGACCCCCACCGGCATGTCCGCAACGCCGTGCTTCTTCAGCAGAGGCAGGATGTCGTCGACGTTTCTCTGGAAGGATTCGGCCATGAACGTGGGGTGTTCGGGACACCCATTGCACAGCTGGTAGGGCCGGGCCGACTTCAATACATAATGGTCCTTGAACCAGGGCATGCGGAGCTCTTCCCAGGCGTTCGGATACTTGTCGGTATTCACGTAGGGGACCTCTTCGCCCAGAACCACGAGGACGTAAGTGCCCAGCCGGCGGCGGGCATACTGATGAAAGGTGTAATACCCCATGTAGCGGTGATAATCATAGTCGTAGAGAATCAGGGCGCCCAGGCCCCACTTCTTCATGCCCGCCTGGGCCTTGGCCCACCGCTCTTTCCGCATGCGCTCCGGGTTATACGGGCGCTGTTCGTAATCCACTGCATATTGTCCGTACTGCATCTTTCCTCTACCTCCTTAATTATTTGAAATAATTGACGTAAAAAGCAAAAGTCGTTGCTTTAACGGGGCCACAATAAGAGAGGCGCCCTTGCATGTCAAGTGAATTTTGGCTGTTCCTGGCCTCCTTATGTCCCTTGCCGCTACTGCCGTTTGAGAGCCCGCCGAGTCCCGGAAAAGCCGGCTCGAAGGGACGAAAATTGCGTTCCGTCCGCACCCTTCACCCGCCGCCGTTCGGGGGGCCCCCAATCCCTCCGGGCGCTAGTCCCCTGTGTCCGGAATCAGGTCCGCGGCCTGAATACCGTAAACGGCGCAGACTTCATCGTTCTCGGACGTATCCCCGGATATGCCGACTGCCCCGAGGATCTCGCCCTCGGCGGATTTGACGAGCACGCCGCCCGGAACCGGGACCATCCGACCGCCGGACATATCGGAGAGGGCGGCGAAAAAACCCGGCACTTTCAAGGCACGCCGCGCGATCTCCCGGCCCCCGAATCCCATTCCCAGCGTACCCCACGCCTTTCCCAGCGCAATCTCGAACCGAAGCAGGCTCGATCCGTCGTCGCGCTTGGCCACCTTGATCTGTCCTCCGGCGTCGAGAACGACCACGGTCAACGGGCTGAATTTCCGTTCCCGTCCCTTTTCCAGAGATTTGTCCGCGATACGATCCGCCGTGGACAGCGTCAATGTCTTCATCTTGCTCCTCCTTATCCTTTCTGTTTGCGATCCCGCTGTCTTTGAGAGGTTATCCCTCCTGCCCCTTCCGGAGGATTCCGGCCAGCTGTTCGTAGATCTTCATGACGCTCGTCGCGTCCTGCCGGTCCCAGCCAAGATCCATGGCCTTGTGGAGAAACTGCTGGTAGAGCCCGCCCATGGGCAGCATCACCCCCAGCCGCTTGGCGCTGTCGAGTATGACGCCGACGTCCTTGACGGCGACGCTGAGCTGTCCCTTTGGATCAAAGCGACCCGCCAGCATATCCTTCCCCCTGGCGGCAATCAGGTCGCTTGACGCCGCGCCGGAAGCGATCACGTCCCACATGACATCGGGATCGAGGCCCGCCTTGAGCCCCAGCACGAGCCCCTCGATCGCCGCCGCTTGGTTGAGATAGAGGATGTGGTTCACGACCAGCTTGAGCATGGCGGCATCGCCGTTCTTCCCGACGTACACCGTTTTCTTGCCGATGCGATCCAGGACCGGCCGGATGATCTCAAAGACCGACCTTTTTCCCCCGACCATGAAGACCATGTTGCCCGTTCTGGCCTGGGCGGAGGAGCCGGAAATAGGGACATCCAGCCATTCGACCCCCATCCCCGCCATCGCCTTCGCCATGGCGGCCGTCTCCACAGGCGGAGAGGTGCTCAGATCGGCGATGATCGCCCCCTGCCTCACCCCCTGCGCGACACCGTCGTTTCCTTTCACGGCCTCCTGTACGATAGGCCAGTTGGGCAGGGACAGGAGGATGAGATCCGCCTCCACGGCGGCCTCCTTCGGGGATTTGGCGGGTTTCATCCCCAGCGGGACAAGAGCGGACATCTGTTGTTCAACGACGTCGTATCCCGTCACGGCATACCCTGCCCTGAGAAGAAAGGTCGTGATGGGGGTTCCCATCAATCCCAAGCCGATGACTGCAATCCTTTTGATGTTCATCGATCCGATTCCTTCCTTTTTATAACGCCGTCAAGGCCTTCCCTTGCTTCGCAAACTTCGGGTGGGGATTCCTTCCTGCTTTTTGAGCAAATCCAGGATGTTTCCCAATTCCCCGCCGTTAACGTCTACCTTCTGTTCCGCCTCCAGCTTCTTCATGATCGCCAGCATGCGGCCCAGGTGTTTTCTGGTGACCGCGCCCGCCTTACCGGTATCCCGATCCTTGATGCACTCATAAATCTCTTCATGGGCAACAATCGATGTCTTGCGGTTGGTCTCTGCATGAGCGACCACCCGAATATATCGCCGCGTATACTCATTCACGCAGCTCATCATATTCTGAAGAAACACGTTCCCGGAGGATTGCGCGATCTGCATGTGAAACAGGAAATCAAGCTCCCCATAACGGATCGGATCATTGATCGCTTGTCTGCTTTCTTCCAGAATGGCCTCGAAACGCCTCAAATCCTCGTCCGATCGGCGCCTGGCGCTCAATACCGCCGCTTCCCCCTCAATGAGCAGCCGGGCTTCAAAGAAATCGATGATGTCCTTGATGCTCTGATTGGCGAACAGCGGGATGAAGGCATCCGCCAACGTGGAACTGTTCATCTCCCGGGCGACGATCGTCCCCTTGCCGTGCAGCGTCTTGATGATGCCCAGGGCACTGAGCCTCGCCAGGGCCTCCCGCAGGGTAAAGCGGCTGACGGACAATTCCTTCTGAAGCAGCCGCTCGCTCGGCAGTTTCTCCCCGGGTTTGTAAATCCCGCTCTCAATCCGTTCCTTGATATAGTTGACAACGGCATCCGCCGTCGAAATCTTGGACAACCGCGACTTTGTATCCATATCCCTCCTTTTCGTTCACGCCTCGGGCCGGCAGCTACCGCTTTGGGGGGTGGGCGTCATTTTTCCAGCACTTCCGGATTAAAGAGGTGCGACGGCCTTTCCCCCTGGGAAAAGGCAATGATCTCGTCGACGATTTCGTTCACCATGATCTCCCGTTTTTCCGCCACCGCGCTCCCCATATGGGGGGTCATAACGCAATTCGGCATGGCAATCAAGTCTTCCGGAAGCACGGGATAAGGCTCTTGCTCGAACACATCGAGGGCTGCGCCGGCGATCCTTTTTGTGCAAAGCGCATTGACGAGCGCCTCCTGGTCCACCACGGGACCCCGCGACGTATTGATAAGGAAGGCCGTGGGTTTCATAAGGTCCAACTGCTTTTTCCCGATCATGTGGTGCGTCTCGGTTGTGTACTGGGGGACCATGCAGACAAAATCGACCGTTTGCAGCAGCTCTTCAAAAGGGAGATAAGCGGCCGCGAATTTCTCTTCGACATCAGGGTGCCTCTTCCGGGAATAATAGAAAATCCCCATGCCGAACGCCCCGGCCCGGCGGGCAAGCGCCCTGCCGATTTTTCCCATGCCGACGATCCCGATGCGCTTTCCGTACACCCCTGAACCCAAAAGATACAGGGAATGAGGTCCGGGGAAAACGCCGGAACGGACCAGCCTGTCCCCCTCGAGGATCCGCCGGGCAACGGCCATCAGCAGGGCCCAAGTGAGATCGGCCGTTTCCTCGACGATCCCGCTGTATCCTTCCTTCTGATTCGAGATGTCCCTTCCGATGACCGGGATCCCGAACGTCGTCGCCGTTTTCAGATCGATTCCCCCCGAGCCGGTCGCCATCGTGGCGATCAATTTCAGGTTTCTATTCGCGCCGATGACATCGGCATCGATCTGATCCCCCAGGCGGCAGAACAGATAGTCCTTGCCCCGGACCCCGCGGATCAGCGATTCTTTGCGGATCGTTTTTGTCGCGTCCGGATGCACCTCCACCTCCATGCAGGAGACCAGCTTTTTCCATGCCGACTCTTCGATAGGCTGGGTGACAAAAATTTTTATCGGCAACCTCTTCACCTTCTTTCCGACCGCAAATCGGTCCCGCGGATCTGTCTTCCCTGTTTATTCCGTATGCCTTCGCCGCCGCCTCACGAAAGACAGGAGGTTCGTCATCAGGAGCACAGCGGCAATCCCCAGGCAGACGGCGGAAAGGGGCCGGCGGAAGAAGACCATGAAATTCCCCTGAGACAGCAGCAGGGACTGCCGCATGGCGACCTCCAGCAGAGGCCCCAGGATGAAGGCCAGACACAGAGGCGCCGGATCGAACCCGAATTTCCGCATCAGATAACCCAAGACCCCGAAGCCCAGCATCAGCGACAGATCCGTCATGGACAGATTGATGGCATAAACCCCGATGATGCAGAAAAGGACGATCATCGGGAAAATGATCCGGTAGGGGACCTTCAGGACCTTGACCCAGAGCCCGATCAGGGGCAGGTTGAGAATCAGCAGCATGATATTGCCGATATACATGGAAGCCACTATCCCCCAAAAGACCTCGGGATGTTCGGTGATGAGCATGGGACCCGGCCTGACCCCATGGATCATAAGGGCCGCAAACAACAGGGCAACGGTGGCATTCATCGGTATCCCCAGGGAAAGAAGGGGGATGAGGGCGCCTCCGGCCGCGGCATTGTTGGCCGCCTCCGGGCCCGCCACGCCGGCGATCTCGCCGGTTCCGAACCGCTCGGGGTGTCTGGAAAGGCGTTTCTCCACGATGTAGGACATGAAATTGGCGATGATCCCCCCGCCTCCCGGAAGGATGCCCAGGAAAAAGCCCAATACGGATCCGCGGGCGATCGGCCAGGCGCTTTGCCGCCATTCGTCCCTGTCGGGCAAAAGATTCGTGATCTTCGCCCTGGCAAGATCCATGACTGCGTTTTTTTCGAGCTCAAGAAAGACCTCCGACAGGCCGAAAAGCCCCATGACCAGCGGAATCACTCCGACACCGTCGCTCAGTTCCAGAAGACCGAAGGTGAAACGTGAGGTTCCATTGACCAGATCGATCCCCACCCAGGAAAGGAGCATCCCGATCAGCGCGGACATAAGGGCCTTTTGCGGCGACTTCCGGGAGAGATAGGTGGCCAGGGTCAGCCCCATCAGCACCAGGGAAAAGAATTCCGGCGGCCCGAATTTCAGCGCGGCCGTCGCCAGGGGCGCGGCAAGAAACATGAGCAGCACCACGCTGAAGGTCCCTGCAATGAAGCTGCCGAAGGCGGCGATCCCCAATGCCGATCCCGCCCTGCCCTTCAGGGCCATCTGATGCCCGTCCACACAGGTCATCACGCTCGCCGGCTCACCGGGAATGGAGACCAGAATCGAGGTGGTGGATCCGCCGTACATGGATCCGTAATAGATCCCTGCGAGCATGATGATCGACCCGACAGGCGTGATCTGCAGGCTGATGGGCAAAAGTATCGCCATTGCACCGGCCGGCCCGATCCCGGGAAGCACCCCCATGAGCGTGCCGAGAAAAACACCCAGGAAACAAAACAGGAGGTTCGCCGGAGCGGTCGCCACCTGAAAACCGTAAAGGATGTCCGTCCACATCATCGTTTCCGAAATCGTTTCGGGTCATGACGACCCCTCCGCTCCGGCGGAGGGGCACTCCTGCCGGCGCGGCGCCTTCCGCCTATAGGAAAGAAAGCAATCCCTTCGGAAGGCTCAATTGCAAGAGCCGGGAAAAAACCCAATACGTCAAAAGCGAGGCCGCAGCGGCCCCGGCCAAGGCCCATCGCCAGGCTCCTTTTTGATAGACCTGAAACAGGAAACCCAGCAGGAGAAACGTGCAGAGGATAAATCCCACGGACTCCAGGGCCGCGATATAGAGGATATTGGCTCCGATCACCGCAATGATCCGCCCGGGATGGACCTTCTCCATCGCTTCCCTTCCCTGCCCGGCAGACAGGAGCGCGCGGAGAAACTGGAGAAGCGCCAGGATTCCCAGAACCGCGGCGGCACCGAAGATCATGAACCCGGAACCCGGATTCTGAGGCGTTCCCAGTTCCAGGTTCAGCGCTTCGTTGATCACGGCTCCGGAAAAAACCATCAGGAAAAGACCGGTCCACAGATCCACATCATCCTTTTTGGCCAGCCAGTCTTTGACGCCCATCGCTGCCCCCCGTCGGGATACGGTGATCCCACGCAACTACTTTTTCTTTATCCCCAGAGTTTCGATCAATGCCCCTGTCTCCTTGTAGCCCTTCTCAAGGTGGTTCTTGAGCTCCTTGCCGGTCAAAGGCATTCCGTCCTGGAAAACGAATCTCTCTTTGGCGTATTTCTGAAAGCCGGGCGCCTTTCGGCCCGCGTCAAACACATCGGCGAGTTTCTTGACGATGGGCTCGGGCAGCCCCTTGGGTCCGGCCAGCATCAGGCCGGGATAGCTGACGCTCGATTTCATCCCGAATTCCTTTGCCGCCTCCTTGAGGGTCGGGATGTCGGGAAACACCTTGAGTCGCTCGTCGCCCTGCAGAACCGCCAGGGCGCGGAGCTTTCCCGCCTGGACCTGGGAGATGCAGGATTCGATCGCGATCCCGGCCGCCAGCAGATGACCTCCCAGGAGCGCGGCGATCTCCTTGTTCTCGCCGGCAAAGGGGACGTGGGTGATTTTCATTCCCGTTTCGATCGCCATCCCCGCCATGGCCAGATGCGGCACCTGCCCGAATCCCGCATTCCCGAAGGTCAGTTTGTCGGGATTCTGTTTAGCGAACAGGAGCATGTCCTTGATCGTTTTAAAAGGACTGTCGGCCGGAACCACGACAAAATGGGTGAAGATCCCGTAGAAGATGATCGGTGTCATCTCCGCCAGGGGATCGAACTTCAGTTTCATCATGTGGGGGGCCCGCACGAACGGGGCATCGGTTGCCGTAAAGAGGGTATAGCCGTCCGGTTTGGCGTTCACCACATAACTGGCGGCCACCATATGGCTTGCCCCGGGCTTATTCTCCACTAAGATGTCCTGCCCGAGTATCTTCTTGGTCCCGTCCACAAGAACCCGCGTTGCCACGTCGACGACCCCGCCTGGGTCCATCCCGCACACCAGCGTGACCGTCTTGGCGGGGAACTCCTGCGAAAAACCCACGGCCGCCGGAACGATGACCAGCCAAGCAACCCAAAGACAGCAGATCACCCGTTTCATGTTCCATCCTCCCTTCCTTTGATATGATGAAATGTCCTCAAACGCAGATTCGGCGCCGGGGCAGGCATCCCATCCCTCTTACCGGGCTGCCTGCCGTATCTTTTCCGCGATCGCCTCGCCGACGTCCGTGGTCGAGGAATGTCCGCCCAGATCGTAGGTCCGGACCTTCCCCTCGGTCAAAACGTCAACGACGGCCTTCTCGATCCCGGCCGCGGTCTGCTTCTCCCCCAGATATTCAAACATCATCTTCCCCGCCATGATGGCGGCGATCGGATTGACGACGTTCTTATCCGCATACTTGGGGGCCGTTCCATGGATCGGCTCGAAGACCCCCATGGAATCGCCGATATTTCCGGCATAGGCAAACCCCATCCCGCCGATCACCCCGGCGCCCACATCGCTGAGGATGTCGCCGTTGGCGTTCTCGGCAAAGACGATGTCGAACCGCTCGGGGTGCATGACGATCTGCATGGCGCAGGCGTCGATGGTCATGTCCTCCGCGGCGATATCCGGATATTCCTTGGCGATCTCGTAAAACATCCGCCGCATCGGCTCATCGGTATAGGTCAGGACATGGGCCTTGTGGGTGAAGGTGACCTTCTTTCGCCCCTCCCTGCGGGCGAGCGCGAAACAGAAGCGGAGGATACGGTCCATCCCCTTCGTCGTAAAGACCCGCAGGTTGACGTGGTAATCGCCGTCGATATAACCGACCCCCCGGTAGAGCCCCTCGGTATTTTCCCGGACAACGATCAGGTTCGCATTTGTCTTCATGGCGTTCGATCCCGGCAGGGATTTGATCGGCCGGACATTCGCATAGAGATTGAAAGAGAGACGAAAACCCATCAGAACGGCGACGGTGTGGGGGTTTCCCGCGGCCCCGAACAGCACCGCATCGGTCTGGGCAATCCCGTCCAGCGTCTCCTTGGGGAAGGGGCTGCCGTATTTTGCCATTGCCGCATCGCCCGTATCCATCCTCTTGAAATCCATCGCAAAGGCGCCGGATGTCTCATTGATCGCCTCCAGGACGATCTGCGCGGCCCTGATGACGTCCCTCCCGATGCCGTCCCCGGGGATGATGCCGATTCGATACCTTTTCTTTCCCATGAGTCGCTCCTGCTTCTCCCGAATCCCTGTTCGCCGTTACCGGGGGGCCTTTTTCCCGGGCTCATACCCGGGTTCATAGTAGGGCCCCGGATCCTCCTTATCAACGGCCGTGCCGGCGATGCCCCACGACATGTCCTTCATCGCCAGGAAAACCACATCCTCATCGGTCGTGGCGATAGTGGCATGCACCACATTGGCGGGGATATGGATGAGCGTCCCGGGGCTCACCAGCTGCTCCTGGCCTCCGACCATCGCCTTGAGCTTCCCCTTCAGCAGATAGTTGAACTGCTCGTTCGGATGCGTGTGCGGTTTGGCGCCGGTTCCCGCGGCCTTATGAACCAGACTGACCTGAATCCTCTCCCCCTGAACGAGAGGCCCTTTGGCCGTGCTGTAGTCTCCTCCCACATTGACCGTTTCTTCCTCTTCGAGGCGGTAGAAATATCTCATCTGCTTCATGCTCCTTGCTTTGAGCCGTCATGCGGCGCCGCTGCCGTCGAAGAACAGCGGCCGCTACAGGACGGTGATCTCCTTCGGGAATGCATGGAGACATTCGCCGACGCCCTTTTCTCCCACCATGTAATTGTCGCAGAGGATCGCCGTCGCCTGCTTCGTGGCGATCACCGGATGGGGAGCGATGTTCATCCCGGCCTTGAGCTTCATCCGTTCGCCGGGCTGGAACGACGGCCGCTCCACCAGATCATACCCCTGACCGTGCGCATACAGGCGATTCTCCTTCGGATACCCCCTGCTCTGCAAGAAATCGTTGTTCGCCCTCATCAGCGCCTCGGAATCCGCGCCCGGTTTCATCAGATCCAGCGTTACCTTCTGCGCCATCTTCGCATCCTCGAACGCCGCCTGCAGCTCCTCAGAGACGCTCCCGATGCAGGCGATACGGTGCAGGTGGGTATAGTATCCCGCCGGGTCCGTCGCCTCCACCAGGATCCCGATCTGATCCCCCTGCCGGAGCACCCGGTTCATCGCGTGGATCGAGCTGTAGGGGAAGGCCTGGCCCGCCGGGGCCGAGCCGATCAGAATGAACTGCTGTTCGCTTCCCAGCATCCGGCATTTCAGACGCCCCGCCGCGGCGACCTCAAATTCCCGCACCCCGGGACGGATCGCGGCAAAGCAGGCCTTCATCGCCTCGTCGTGCACCCGCGCGCTCTGTCTGATGCACTCGATCTCCTCCATGCTCTTGATCGCCTTGATCTCGTCGATCTCGTCGGTGATATCCACAAAGGTCGCCTGGGTCAAATGACTCCGGATATACCCGGCAAAGCCCTGGGTCATCGCCCCTTCGTTCACGAACGAAATCCGGCAGGGCCCGCATCCTTTCAGTTCCTCCACCACCTTCTGGCCGTCGTAGCTCGTCGTGTAGTTCATCGAAAGCATGATGGGCGTGCTGATCCTCTTTTTCACGCCGCGCAGCAGCCACGCCGCGGGGCCCGCCTCCTTCGGCTCGCTCGAGCCGTGCCAGAAGGTCGTCATCTCATCCTCCCGCGGGAAGATCGCCGCCGCAGGATAGGCGTGAACCGCGGGCATATCCGTAAACCACTTCAGATATCCGCCGAGATAATCGTTATTGTTCTGGATCAACAAAAAATCGATCTTCTCCCCCTTCATCACCTCACGGACCGCCTTCCATCGTCTCTCCAGCTCTCCCGTCGATATCGGGCGCATCACACGCTCCGTAAGCAAATCGTTCTCCATGCCCACCTCCTCAACCCGCTCTGCGCTCAGTCGCAACGGCTGTATTTTGACCACCCGCCCGACGCGCGGCCAAATGCCGGCCGCCGGCATCCTTTCAAAAGCCGCTCTTCTTTTCGGCCCCTATATTTCCTGACGCAACGCCGCCACAACGGCATCGCCCATTTCAGCGGTTCCGGTGCTGCCGCCCAGATCCCGTGTAAGCGCCTTCGCCTCGGCGATCACCCGATCCACCGCCCTGTCGATCAGCCCTGCCGCCTCGGCCGCTTTCGGTTCTCTATTCTTGCGGGCCACCCATTCCAGCAGCATCTTTCCCGAGAGGATCATCGCGGAGGGATTGGCGATCCCCTTTCCCGCGATGTCGGGCGCGGATCCGTGCGTAGCCTGGGCCATCGCGTGACGCTCCCCTGCGCACAGACCCGGGGCAAGACCCAACCCTCCGACGAGACCGGCCCCTTCGTCGCTCAGGATATCGCCGAACAGATTCGTGGTGACCACCACGTCATACGACTGGGGATTCGTCACCAGCTTCATCGCCATCGTGTCCACCATCGCCTCCTCGAAGGCGACATCCGGAAACTCGGCTGCGACTTTGCGACACTCCTCGGCAAACATGCCGCAGACAAGCCTGAACACCGGCTCCTTGTGGACGGCGGTGACCTTCCTGCGCCGCCGCGTTCGGGCGATCTCAAAGGCCTCGCGGGCCACACGGCGGGCGCCGCGGCGCGTGACCACGCGCGTGCCGATGGCGATCTCGTCGTTCGGCCGGAACTCCCCGCCGCCGGCGGAGGAGATGATGGAGGACTGCATCCCTTCGTTCACCTCTCGCACGAAAACGATGTCCACGTCTTTATGCGCCGAGGGCAGATTCGGATATGACTTCACGGGCCTGATAGCGGCAAACAGCTCGAAGCGTTTTCGCACCGGCGGCATGATCCAGGTCGGGTCATTGCGCGGATAGGCACTGTGACCGATCGGCCCCATGATCCAGCCATCGAGTGTAAAGAGCGCCTCCTCTGTGACGGAGGGCAGGGTGTGTCCGTGCAGCTCGTGTCCCCGGCGGCCGATCGGCAATTCGCTCCACTCGATCCGGATACCGACACGATCCGCGGCGGCCTTCATCACCTTCACACACTCGGGAACGACTTCCGGACCGATATCGTCCCCCATGAGGATCCCGATCTTCAGCACCCCTGCCCTCCTCCGCCGAACGCTCCCCTCATCGGGGCGATATACAACCCGCCGCCTCCTTTGCCGGGAAGCGATAGGTAAAGCCTCATCCCTGGTCTTCAATCCATGACCACGCCGACCTTTTGCACAACCTTCGCCCATTTCTCGTTTTCATTCTTCATGAAAGCGGCGAACTCTTCCGGAGACTTGCTGGTCACGGCCTCGATGCCGCTGTCGCCCAGGCGTTTGACGACCCCGGGATCGGCCATCACCCTGGTCATGACGGCAAAGAGCCTGTTCACGATCGGGGCGGGTGTCCCGGCGGGCACATAAACCCCCTGCCAGGAGCCGCTTTTCATGCTCTCATACCCCAGTTCAGGCATGATCGGCACATCGGGCAGCGCCGCGATCCGCTTTTGCGCCGCGATGCCGACGACCTTCAGTTTACCGGCATTGACGTGCGTGATCACAGAGGCCAGGGTCTGGAATCCGCACTGCACCTCGCCGCTGAGAAGGCCGATGGCCGCCGCGCCTGCACCTCCCTTGTAGGGAACATGGACCAGATCGATACCCGTGTAATCCATGAAGAGCTCCATTTCGAGACGGCCGTTGCTGCCGGGACCCGCGGTTCCGAAGTTGAGCTTGCCGGGACGGGCCTTGGCGTATTCGATGAACTCCTTCACCGTCTTCGCCGGTATTGAGGGATGGAGCACCAGGGCCGTGGGGGCGTCAACAACCTGGGTAACGGCCACGAAATCGCGCACCGGCTTGACCGGAAACTTTTTGAAGAGCGCCGGATTGATCGCCATCGTGCCGATGTTGCCCAGCAGGACATTGTACCCGTCATTGGAGGCGCGTGCGGCATAGGCAACTCCGATATTGCCCGAGGCTCCGGCGCGGTTGTCCACGACGATCTGCTGCCCCAATTCTTTACTCATCAGGGGGGATATGATTCTCGCGACCACATCTGAAGCGCCGCCGGGGGCAAAGGGAACGATCAGGTTGATCGGTTTGGCCGGATACTCCTGGGCGATCGCGGCCCCTGCCGCAAGCGCAAACATCACCGCCAAGATAACAGTGTAAATCTTCCTCATGTGGGTGGCTCCTTTCTTGGTTTGAGTTCTCATGACGTTGATCATATCCTTCCTCCGACGGCCATCAGTGTCCGCCGCCGGGCTGTGCGGCGGTCCATCGGCCGGCGATCGGCGACAACAGCGATCCGAAGCTCAGCCGGTGATGCTGCCCCGCTTTTTGCGCATGACCGGCGCCGCCATCAGGACCACGATCAGGACAGTGGCCACAACGAAACCCAGACTGATCGGCCGCCTCAGAAAGATCGTGGGATCGCCCCGAGAGATCAGCAGCGCCCGCCGCAGGTTTTCCTCCATCATCGGCCCCAGGACAAATCCCAGCATCAGCGGCGCCGGCGGGCATTCGAGCTTCAGCCAGAGAAAACCGAGCAAGCCGAAGGCCGCTGTGAGGTAGATGTCGAAGGGGCTGTTGTTGACGCTGTAAATGCCGATCGACGAAAAGACCATGATCGCGGGAAAGAGCAGTCGATAGGGCACCTTGAGCAGGCTCACCCAAAGGCCGATCAACGGAAGGTTGAGCAGGACGAGCATCAGATTGCCGACCCACATGCTGGCGATCAGCCCCCAGAACAGATCGGGGTTCTTGGTCATCACGGTCGGTCCGGGGGCAATCCCGTGAATCATGAGGGCGCCGAGCATCAGGGCCATGGTCCCACTCGCCGGGATCCCCAAGGTGAGCATCGGGATAAACTTGCACTGCGCGTCCGCGTTGTTCGCCGATTCGGGTCCCGCCACCCCCTCGATCGCCCCATGACCGAAACGCGACGGATCCTTCGCCACCTTCTTTTCGACCATGTAAGAAGAAAAAGAGGCGATAGCGGGCCCGGTGCCGGGCAGGACGCCGAAGAAGGCCCCCAGGAGGGTCCCGCGGATGATCGGGCCGATGGACCGCTTCACATCCTCCACGGTCGGGAAGAGGGTCCCGACCTTGGAGGTGAACACCTGGCGCTCCTCCGCTTCCCCGAGGTTGCTGACGATTTCCCCTACGGCGAACACCCCAATGGCAACGACCACGAAACCGATGCCGTCCGTCAATTCGATGATATCGAAACTGAAACGGGCCCATCCGGAATCGACGTCGGTTCCCACGCTGCCCAGCAGAAGCCCCAGCGTCACCATCGCTAGCGACTTGGCCATATCGCCCTGGGCGAGGACCGCGGCAGCCACCAGACCCATGAGCATCAGCGAAAAATATTCCGGAGAATTGAATTTGAGGGCCATCTCGGCGATCGGCGGCCCGAACAGGGCGATCAGCATGGTACAGAAGGTCCCGGCGAAAAAGGATCCCACGGCGGCGATCGCCAGCGCCACTCCCGCGCGGCCCTGCCGCGCCATCTGGTAGCCGTCCATACACGTCACCACGGCCGAGGTCTCGCCGGGCAGGTTGACGAGGATGGCGGTCGTCGAACCGCCGTACTGGGCGCCGTAGAAAATGCCCGCGAGCATGATCAGCGCCGAAACGGCGGGAAGGTTGAACGTGATCGGCATCAGCATCGCGATCGTCGCCAGGGGTCCGATCCCCGGCAGGACACCGATCAGGGTACCCAGGAGGCAACCGATGAAACAGTAAAGCAGGTTCTGAATCGAGAGCGCGACGCTGAATCCGAAAAACAGGTGCTGGAACATTTCCATACCAGTCTCCTCATTCAGGGAAGTTTTATCAGAGGGTACGGCAGTCCCAGCCCCCAGACGAACAGGGACACCGAGAGCAAGGTCAAAAGCAGGGCAAGCCAAAGGACCTCGACAAACTTGAACTCCCTGCCGGCAGCCGCGGACAAAAAGATCAGGGCCGCGAGAGCCGGTATGAAGCCCAGCGATCCCATCAGGATACCAAACAGCACCATCGCCAAGGGCAGCGCGATCAAGGCCCGGACGGACCAGGGGCCTTTGATCCTTTCGCTTCGGCGCAGCCCCCTGGCCATGACATAGAGGCCGAAAAGGAGAAGCAGCCCCCCCAGGACCTGTGGGAAATAGCCGGGTCCCATGCGCAACGTCGTACCGAAGGGGTAATTCCGGGCGATGAACATCGCAGCCCCGCCTATCCCGGCGAACATCAGGCCGGCCCAAAAATCCCTGTTGCCGCCAACCGAACGCATCATCGGAAGCTCCTTTTCAGACGAATTCCTTTTCGTTCCTGTCAGCCCTGCTTTCCGGGAAAGCTCTTTTCCGCCTCCTCGGCGTTTTCGACCTTGTTGTAATCCTGATTGAGGTCTCCGCTTCCGGCCGGATATTTGACCGTGAAGAAAACGGCCGTCCCTCCTACCGCGCGGCTCCGGTGGGGAGTAAATCTCGGGATATGGACGAGATCGCCCCGCTCGACGATTCGCTCTTCCTCCCCTAAAATCATGTGGAGCTTTCCCTCCAGGATCAGAGTGAACTGTTCCTCATTGGGATGCATATGAAGCGGAGGGCCTTCACCGGCGGGTTTGGTGACGATGCCTGCCTTCATGAATTCGCCGGTCACCGTTTGCATCACCATGGCGGGGTTGACATCGGGATGGATCTTCTTCATTTCGGCAATATGGTAAATCGGCATTCCAGGGACCTCCTGAAGCGTGCTGGGCAAACCCTCTGTACGGCGGGCTGCCTAAAGACCGAAACCATGTCCAATCGCCTTGCACGATTTTGTTTTACGGCGGCGGGTGATTGTCTTTCGTACTACTCATCAGACCAGCTGTCAAATGTTTTTTGCTGTCGATAAAAACAATATAGTTACAACTAAATAGGGAGCAAGTTGCTCAGAGCGTCTGCCGCGAGAGCGATAAATTGTCTGTCACGAACAAATGATATGTCCGGTTTTTAACACAAGATCTGTCCGGTTTGGTTAATGTCACCTGGGGAGGTGACGGATGAGGCGGACAGAGATAGAACAGGAGAACCGGAAGATGCGATT
>Ga0172371_10000423_pt1 | contig 64921 bp, 66 predicted proteins | sample Lak12m_FD_114543 | JGI IMG/M metagenome (GOLD analysis project Ga0172371, IMG submission 114543) | Freshwater microbial communities from Kabuno Bay, South-Kivu, Congo - kab_022012_12m | ecosystem: Environmental > Aquatic > Freshwater > Lake | place: Democratic Republic of the Congo: South-Kivu... | reverse complement strand
TTAAGCCCCTGATGGAGCATATCCGCAGGCACGTGGACCAGCTTGAGTGCGTAGTCCCTGATGATACTTGGGACCTGCCCAAGTACAGGGAGATGTTGTTTATAAAATAAGCACCTTATAGTTTTGATTTAGCGAAATCCTTGATCGAACACAGTGAGATCAAGGGTAAAAGCACCCATAATAATTTAGCGAAATCCTTGATCGAACACAGTGAGATCAAGGGTAAATGAACACTTGACTTATTAAGTTTTTATCCGGAGGAATTATGAATATTTTGCAGCTTGTTAAGGCGGGCGGGGTTACCATGATCATGCTTTTAGCCGTATCAGTGGTATCCGTCGCGATTATCCTGGAAAGAGCTATTTTTTATTCCGCTAAATCAAAGTTGAAGCGTAAAGACCTAATGCTGAAGGTCCGCCATGAGCTTAAGAAGGGCGGAGTAAACCCGGCAATGAAAATATGCAAAGATAGCAAAGCTCCTTTTTCTCAGGTAGTTTACGCGGGTTTAAGCTTTTTTGATTGCAGCGAGAAAGAGATCTCCAATAATATGGAACGCCAGGTTATTATTGAAACAATTGTTCTTGAGCGTTTTACTTCGATAATCGGAACTATCGGCAGCGTTTCGGTTTACGTGGGTCTTTTCGGCACGGTTTTAGGGATAATCCGGGCTTTCCATGATATTTCGGTAAGCGGTTCCGGCGGGATAAGCGTGGTTATCAGCGGTATATCCGAAGCCCTGGCTTGTACTGCCGCGGGGCTTTGCGTGGCTGTGCCCGCGGTAGTAGCCTATAATTATTTTATGAAAAAAATAGATGATTTTATTAAAGATATGGAATTAGCTGCCTCCGAAGCCATGGATCTGATCAGCGCGATAAAAAAATGATGACTTTTAGCAGGAAACAAAAGCTAATTGCTGAAATAAATATCACTCCTTTTACCGATGTTATTCTGGTGCTCTTGATCATCTTCATGGTTACTACGCCTTTAATCCTCCAGTCGAATATCCGGGTTAACCTCCCGAGTTCCGCAACCGGCAAACCAACCGAGGATGCCAGGCAAATCAGCATTATGGTAACTAATGAGGGTATGGTGTATCTTGATAATAAGCTTATTTCGAGAAAAGTGCTTAAATCGGAAATTACTAAGCTCCATCAGGTTAACCCGGGCTTAGAGGTGATTTTGTTTTCGGATAAAATGGTCAGGTTTAAGGATATTGTCAGCCTGCTGGATATCCTGAACGAGCTGGGTATAAAGAACTTGAATATCGCTACCAAAACAGAGTGACGCCTTCTTTAATATCCCTTGCGCCAAAGCCACTTTTTTCTTGACTTAACTAAAATTAGATTTATAATTCTAAAAATAATCGAGTTCCTTCCTTAGCCCGGAAGCTAACCTCGCAGGCCGGTTTTTAAGAGAACCCTCCAGAGAATGCGTTCTTTGGATTTTTGTTTATTAGGTGATCATAAGTTGAAAAATGAATTAGTATTATTATTAATTATCTTTATCCCCGTCATCGGCGCGTTTGTTTTGCCTTTTATAGGCAGGATTTCCGCATCTTTTAGAAACGGGTTTTCATTGGTGGTCATCACTTTATCTTTTATGCTTTCTTTTCTCCTTTTACCGCCAGCGCTCAAAAATCACGCGATCTCAATCTTCGAAAGTTTTCCCCTGGGGTTTAATTTTTTTCTTTCCGCGGACAGCTTGGCAGTATATATGGCGATAGTTGCTTCTTTTATAAGCGCGCTGATTGTATTGTATTCCTTCGATTATATAAAACACTATGAGAATCAGAATGAATATTATTCCATGGTGGTTTTGTTTCTTGGCGCGATGATGGGACTGGTTTTCTCCGCTAATTTGATACTACTCTATGTCTTTTGGGAGATTACTGCCGTAAGCAGCTGGCGGCTTATTGGTTTTTTCAGGAAGAAAGAGCATATCTTGCGCGCGGATAAGGCATTCTTGATGACGGTTTTCGGTTCCCTGCTTATGCTGTTAGGTTTTATCAGGATTTATCAGGAGACGGGTTCATTTGATTTATTTACTATCAAGGAAGCTGTTAAACTGCATCCGGTATCTAATTTAACCATAGCTTTGATACTGGCGGGCATATTTTCTAAATCTGCAACCTTGCCTTTTCATACCTGGCTTCCTGATGCCGGCGTCGCGCCTTCCCCGGTTACGGCGCTGCTGCATGCGGCTGTTTTGGTTAAAATCGGCGTCTATGTTTTTGCCAGGATTTTTGTGGCGACTATCCCACTTGCTGTATTTTGGCAGACCGTTATTCCTTCCATTGCCGGAGTAAGCGCCCTGGTTTCCGCAGGCGCAGCTTTAATGGAAACGGATTTAAAAAGGATTATCGCCTATTCCACGATAAGCCAGATTGGTTTTATATTTTTGGGGTTTTCCATAGGGAACCCGGTAGGCACAGCCGGGGCGCTTTTGTTTATATTAATGCATGGCCTGGCAAAAGCCGGGCTTTTTTTATGCGCAGGCATTGTGGAACAAAACGCCAAGACAAAAGATATCAGGCAATTAGGGGGGCTTATGCAGACTATGCCTGTTACGGCTTTATCATTTCTATTCTGTGCTTTTTCGGTGATGAGTATCCCGCCATTTGGCGGATTCTTCAGCAAATATATGGTTATCTCCGGCGCGCTGGAAAACGGGCATTTAATAATTTCCGCTGTTTTTTTATTTGGCGCGTTGTTGACTATTTTGTATCTTTTCCGGGTATTCAATATGGTATTTTTGGGAGAAATAAAAAACTCTGCCAGGGAAGGTTCTTTTCTTATGCTGTTATGCGTGGCTCTATTTGCGGCCCTGTCTTTAGCCGGAGGAATTTTTATTAAATACCCTAATGAAATAGTCCAAACAATTACCCAGCAGTTATTTAGCTTAAGATGATCGAGACTTTTTTATTATTACTTATAGTTTTACCTTTAATCGCCGGCGTCCTTAGTCTTATGTTGCCTAGGGGCTGGAGAGGGGCCTGCGCCGTTGCTGCCAGTTTAGCCAATTTCTTATTTGCGGTTTATTTGTTCAAGAAAGAATCAACTTTTGTTTTTCCCTGGGCCGGGTTTGGGATAGATTTTTCTCTGAGGCTAAATCATTTTAGCGGTTTTATCATTTTAGCGGCTTCTTTCTTTGGTTTGCTCATCAGCCTGTATTCGTTAAATTTCCTAAAAGGCAAAGACAGCCAGAGGCAATTTTATACCTATCTTTTAATATCGATATCATTTGTAAACGGCGCAGTGCTTGCGAATAACCTTGTAGTTTTGCTTTTCTTTTGGGAGGCCCTGCTGCTGACTCAATATGGAATGATTGTCATAGGAGGCAGGCAGGCATTTAAAACCGCAACCAAGGCCTTGATTATTTCCGGCGCTTCTGACCTATGCATGATGGCAGGGATAATCTTAACCGGATACCTTGCTAAAACTTTGATCATTAGCGATATAAGCCTTCCCCTGAATCCGCCTGGAAGCCTTGCTTTTATACTTTTGGCAGCCGGCGCAATTTCAAAGGCCGGCTCCATTCCTTTCCACACCTGGATCCCCGATGCCGCAGAAGCAGCACCGCTTCCTTTTATGGCGTTTTTCCCGGCTGCGATTGAAAAACTTTTAGGGATATATTTTCTTGCCAGGATTACTTTAGATTTATTTAAGCTGAACACAAATTCCATACTTAGCAGCCTGCTTATGATTATCGGTGCCTTGACTATTTTAATTGCGGTAATGATGGCCTTGATACAAAAAGATTACAAAAAACTTCTTTCTTACCATGCTATCAGCCAGGTAGGATATATGATTTTAGGGATAGGCACATGCCTGCCTGCCGGGATAATCGGCGGAATTTTTCACATGATCAACCATGCTTTATATAAATGCGGCCTGTTTCTTACGGGCGGCTCAGTTGAAAAACAAACCGGTACTACGGATTTAGCCAAATTGGGAGGATTAAGTTCGAGTATGCCGGTAACATTCCTTTGTTTTTTGATTACGGCAGCATCCATATCAGGGATTTGGCCGTTTAACGGTTTTTTCTCCAAAGAATTAATATATGATGCCGCTTTGGAGAGGGGTAAGATATTTTATTTGGCTGCTATCCTCGGATCATTTTTTACCGCCGCTTCTTTTTTGAAATTAGGCCACACCGCGTTTTTAGGCAAGGCTGGCCAGAAATATAAGGAAGCGCCGGTCCTTATGCTTATCCCCATGGTTGTCCTTGCGCTTACCTGTGTTATTTTTGGCGTATTTAACCGCTTACCTATAAATAATTTTATCCAGCCTATTTTAGGGTCCGGCGCGCATGGGCATGATTTTTCCGGAATGCCGGCTAATTTTATGTTAGTGATAATTACTATAATTGTTTTATTGGCGGCATTCCTGCACCATTTTATCGCGGTGAGGATTAATGGGGGGGCTATTAAAGCGGCAGAGCATATACATCGGGCGCCTGTACTTTCAACTATTTACCTTTGGGCTGAAAAGAAATATTTTGATCCTTATGAGGCAGGGATCAAGTTAATTGATAAAATCGCGAAAATATTCTGGCGCATAGACAGAGGCATAGATTGGGTATATGGGTCATTGGTAACTAATTTAACTTTAACATTGTCCAGGGCGATCCATAAAATACAGGCAGGCTATTACATAATTTATGTTATCTGGTCATTAGCCGGCGCATTTTTGGTAATTTCATTTGTTTTAAAACAGTAAAAGGGGAAAGGTTTTTATGGTTGCGTTATTTATTTTAGTACCGTTTATTTTATTGCTGATTTTAAATCTGCCTTTTAAATTCTTAAAAGCGACCGTCGCCTTTTGGCTAAGCGCAGTTCTGTTTTTAATCCAGCCGTTGTTGATTTTAACGCATCCATGGTTTACCTGGAGTAATTATCCCGCGGGATTAGGCCGCTTTTTAATATTTAAATTATGGCTGGATCCATTGGCCCTGATCATGCTTTTTACTATCGGGATAGTGGTGTTTGTCTCGCTTTTGGTAGCAAAGAGCACAATTAGCACAGAAAAGCGCAGTTTTAATTTTATTAATCTGCTCCTGGTTTCATTTATCGGCATGAATGCTACGGTATTGGCTGCCGATATTTTTTCTTTGTATGTTTTCGTTGAAATTACCGCCGTAGCAGTATTTGTGCTTATGGCCATAGAGAAGAATCGATTCGCGATAGAAGGGACTTTCAAATACCTGGTTTTATCAATGTTTGCCAGTATTTTCATTTTAACTTCCATTGCTTTCTTCATTCTTGCGGCGGGCGAGATTTCGTTTGCGGGAATCCATAACGCATTTTTAGTAAATTCCAATATTATCTTGCTTAATTTTGCTGTCGCCTTATTTCTATGCGGCTTGTTTATTAAATGCGGGGTAGTGCCTTTTCACGGTTGGGTGCCGGATGCTTATTCTGAAGCGCAATCTGCGGTTTCCGTGCTTTTAGCCGGGATTGCTACTAAAATAACCGGTGTTTATGTATTGATGCGCCTATTTAGTTCGGTTTTTGTTTTAAAGGATTCTTTTCATAATCTAATTATGTTAATTGGGATAATCTCTATTGTCTTTGCGGCACTGGCCGCGTTCAGGCAGAATAATATTAAGCGCATGCTTTCATATTCCAGTATAAGCCAGGTAGGTTATATTGTGCTGGCCATAGGCTGCGCGACTCCTTTGGCAATTTTAGGGGCGGTATTACATTTTTTTAACCACGCGATCTTTAAATCCCTTCTTTTTGTTAATGCCGCATCATTGGAAAAGAAATTCGGTTCTACCGATATGCCAATCATTACCGGCCTGGGTAATCAATTGCCGGTAACCAGCGGTACTTGGCTGGTGGGCTTGCTTTCAACCGCGGGTATCCCGCCGCTTTCCGGTTTTTGGAGCAAGTTAATTATTATAATGGCTCTTTTTAATGCGCAGAGATTTACTTATGGCTGGATTGCTTTATTAGCCAGCGTGTTGACCTTGGCATATTTTCTTTTTATGGAGCGCAATGTTTTCTTCATTAAAACAGAAGCAGCCCCTGGAGACAGGGGGGGAGTTCCTTTTACCCTAAAGTTTTGCGAAGTATTGCTTGCCGCTATTACTATCGGGGCGGGTTTAGGGTTTCCTTTTATTTTAAACAGCCAGATTTTTCAATTAAAGGGGTTCTTGTATTAGAATGATACTTGATTTAATACTATTATCAGCGTTACTTTTATCTGCGATCTGGACAGTAATGACTGTAAGGCTCCTGCGTTCTGTTGTGGGTTTGGCATTAACCAGCGCGATACTGGCTGTGATCATGTACCGGCTTAATTCTCCGCTGGCCGCGGTTTTTGAGCTTTCTGTCTGTTCCGGGCTTATTTCAGTTATTTTCATTACTACGGTAAGCTTTACTCAACGCATAAGCAAGGAAAGACTTATTATCCGCAGAAAAGAGAGGTTGCTGAGATTCCTGTATTTACCTTTTATTATCATTATCGCGGGGTTGTTATTGCTGCGATATTTAAAGATTCCGCAATTTGACCTGCCTCAACCTGCGCAAGTGACAGACGCGCGCGTAGTCCTTTGGAGCTTGCGGCATTTGGATTTATTAGGGCAGGCGATTATTATAATTGCCGGAGTCTTTGGGGTAGTTGTCTTTTTTAAGGAGCCGAATAAATGAACCCGGATACTTTTGAACTATTCAGGTATTTTATTATTTTCATCGCTTTGTTATTTATTGCCGGAGTTTATTGCGTTTTAATCAGTTTTAATTTGATCCGCGCTTTAATTGGGCTGGAGATTTTAATAAAAGCAGTAACATTGTTAATCATATTGGCAGGTTATATCTCTGGCAGGGCCGCATTGGCTCAGGCAATCGTGCTTACCTTAATTGTTATTGAAATTGTGATTATGGTTGTTGCAGGAGGCGTCGTGTTATGGGCTTTTAAATATAATAAGACTATTGACCCCAGACGCCTGAGTAATTTAAGAGGATAAAGATGTCGGATATAATTTTATTTTCACCGCCTGTAGTTTTTATAATAGTGTTTTCGGTTATGCTTATCTTATTTGCTTTTTGTTCACGCAACGCATTCCGCAAAAAGGAACAATCTCCAGGAGCAAAAAAGGCATACGCATGCGGAGAGGATTTTAAGGGGCATTTTATCCAGCCGGATTACAGCCAATTCTTTCCTTTTGCTTTTTTCTTTACTATTTTACATGTAGTTGCTTTGATCATCGCCACGGTCCCGGCGGAGACAGTTGAGATATTCGCTATTGCTGTTGTTTATATAACTGCGGCAATAATCGGGCTTTTAATCCTGTTAAGGAAATAACTATGGGGATAATCTCAAAAATAATCAATTGGTCGCGCCTTAAATCACCCTGGGTCCTGCATTTTAATACGGGTGCTTGTAATGCCTGTGACATAGAAATTATTGCCGCGCTTACTCCGCGTTATGACCTGGAGCGTTTCGGCGTGGTGCTCAAAGCGACTCCGCGCCACGCGGACATACTTTTATGTTCTGGGCCGGTAACTAAACAGATAGAAAGCCGCTTACTGCGTATATATGAGCAGATGCCCGAGCCTAAATTTGTAGTTGCAATAGGTACTTGTGCCTGCAGCGGAGGAGTTTTTAATGGTTGCTATAACGTATGCGGAGGGATAAATTCGGTTTTGCCCGTGTCAGCTTATATCCCGGGTTGCCCGGCAAGTCCGAAGGCCATAATAGATGGTGTGGTAAAACTCTTGCAAAGCCTGGAAGAAAAACCTGGAGACAAAAAATGAACGAAGAAAAGATTAGACAGGAACTGGAAGATAAATTTTCCTATTTGAAAGACGCGGTAAATATTAAGCGGAAAGGCCGCATATTTGCCCATGTCCCTTTAGGCGAATTCAATACAGTATTTGCTTACGCGGTAGAAAAAATGGGTTTTTTGGCGCTTTCCGCAATAACCGGTCTGGACAGGGGGGATGGAGTCTTTGAGGTTATCTATCATCTCAATAAAGAAGGCAGGGTATTGTTGAATTTGAGTGTTATGTTAAATAAAGGAAACCCAGAAGTAAATACTGTTACTTCATATTGTCCCAGCGCGGATATATATGAAAGAGAGCTTATGGATTTGTTGGGGATTAAAGTAAACGGCCTTGCTCCAGGGCACAGGTATCCCTTGACTGATGATTGGCCGCAGGGAGAGTATCCCTTGCGTAAGGACTGGAAAGGCATCATTCCTAATAAAAAATAACAAGGGACACCCCGCGCTTATTGGAATTGTGCGGGTGTCGTCTAGGTAGACGAGGAGGCGAAAAATGCATGAATCTGGAGACGTAAAGATTCCAATCGGACCCCAGCATCCGGCATTGAAAGAACCGGAGAGTTTTTTGATCAGCCTGCGAGGAGAGAAGATAACCGCATCCAGTGTAAGATTAGGTTACAACCACCGTGGCATAGAAAAGGCATGCGAAGAAAGGACGTATACTCAAGGGTTATACCTTATTGAGCGGATTTGCGGTATTTGTTCGCATTCTCACTCCACTTGTTTTGTGCAGGCAGTCGAAGAGATTGCCGGTCTTGAGGTTCCCGCCCGCGCTAAATATATCCGTACGCTCATTGCTGAATTAGAACGTATGCACAGCCATCTTTTGTGGTTAGGTGTAGCCGGACATGAAATCGGTTTTGATACGTTGCTTATGTATACTTGGCGCGACCGTGAAGTGGTAATGGACCTTTTGGCAGCGCTTACCGGAAACAGGGTAAATTACGGTATTAATACTATAGGAGGGGTAAGGCGCGATATCAGCTCTAAGCAAAAAGAAGAGATCTTGAGGGCTATGGATATATTAGAAGACAGGACCAAATACTATATTGATTTAGCCAAGGGCGAAGCGACCTTGATTAAACGTTTGCAGGGGGTAGGGATATTATCTCATGAAGATGCAAAAAAATTAGATGCGGTTGGCCCTACAGCGCGCGCCTCAGGGATAGAGCGGGATGTGCGAAAAGACGATCCCTATGCGGCATATGCTGAACTGGATTTTAAGGTGGTTAGCGTTAATAACTGTGATGTTTATGGCCGTACGCTGGTGCGCTTGGGAGAATTGATGGAGTCTTTTAACTTAGCGCGCCAGGTTGTGCGTAAAATTCCCGAAGGTCCTATTTTAGCAAAACCGCCGCGCAAGATACCGGCGGGGGAAGTGGTAAGCCGTTATGAGGCTCCCCGGGGTGAGGATCTTCATTATGTCCGTTCCAATGGCACGGAAAAACCCGACAGGGTAAAGGTAAGGGCGCCTACCTTGGCCAATATCCAATCAGTTTCCAAGATGCTTGAAGACAGGTATTTGGCGGATATGCCTATTGTTATAGCGGCGATTGACCCGTGTTTTTCCTGTACGGATAGGCTGGTAGCTCTTAGGGACGCAGAGAGTGAGAAGAAGAATACGGTAGCCTGGGAGACCGTCAGGCTTAAGGGCATAGAGTGGCATAAAAACAGAGGAACCGATTTTACATCTTTAAACAAGAAATTAACCAGACTATTTCAGCATGCTTAAAGCATTTTTCCATATTTTGATTTTCCCGGGGCTATTATTCCTTTTTGTTTTTGGGTTCTTTGCCGAGTATGCGGACAGAAAGCTTTATGCCCGGTTTCAAAATAGAATCGGCCCTCCGTGGTTTCAGCCGCTGGCGGATTTTATTAAATTAATAGCTAAAGAAGAAATAATCCCCGAAGAAGCAGACGTTAAGTTTTTTAAGCTGATGCCGGTATTGGCGCTTGCTGCTTCGTCAGTGGCTATCCTTTACATACCCATATGGGGAGAGCAGGCAGTGTTTTCTTTTAACGGCGATGTAATCGTTGTTTTGTATCTTTTAACCATTCCCACGTTTGCTTATTTCCTGGGAGGATGGTATTCGAGGAGCGTTTATTCAATGATTGGAGCTGTGCGTTCCTTGACGCAATTATTCGCTTATGAAGTTCCTTTGTTCTTATGCATCCTTGCTTCGGCGATGCTTGCCGATACCTGGTCGTTGAGTGGGATGGTCAGGTTCTATAGCCAGCATATTGGTTATTGGTTTTGCAACATTATCGGATTTGGGGTTGCTTTGATTTGCCTACTGGGTAAACTTGAGAAGGTTCCTTTTGATATACCGGAGGCCGAGACCGAAATAGTAGCGGGAAGTTTTACCGAATATAACGGAAGGCTCCTGGCGTTTATCCGCATGTCTTTTAATATCGAAACGGTAGCGGGGGCTTCTTTGCTTGCGGCGGTATTTTTGCCATTCGGGCTTAACCTTCCGCCTGCTGCCGCTTTTTTGTGCTACTTGATCCAGGTCTTTCTTATTATCGCGTCAATTTCATTCCTGCGCGCGTTATTCGCACGCCTGCGCCTGGATCAGATGATTAACTTGTGCTGGAAATACCTTGCGCCTTTAGCGTTCCTGCAGGTTTTATTTAATCTTACTTTAAAGGTGGTACTGCCAAGATGAGTAGACCGGGGAAAATAGCCAGACTTCTTATGCAATCAATTTTTAAGAAACCAGCAACACTAAATTACCCCGCTCAAAAGTCCGGGATGCCTGAAGGATTCCGCGGAAAACTAAAGTTTAATGCGCTTATGTGCATTGGCTGCAAGATGTGTATGCGCGACTGCCCCTCGGGGGCAATAGAAATCAGGAAGATCGGCGAAAAACAGTTTGAAGCGGAAATAAATTTAGCAAAATGTATTTATTGCGGGCAATGCGTGGATTCTTGTTTGAAGAAAGCGCTTGAAATTACCGCTGAATTTGAACTCGCCAAATTAGATCCTGCCCAATTAAAGGTAATTTTAAATGCCGGGAATACAGAAAATCCTAAAGGATAGGCTGAAAAACGCTCAAAGAGTTGCTGTCCTGGGTATCGGCTCACAGCTAAGATCCGATGACGCCGCAGGGTTAATTATCGCCAAAGGGCTTAAGGCATTTATTAAAGATAAGAAAAAAAAGAGCCTGCTGAAAGTTTTTTTGGGTGAGACTGCCCCGGAGAATTTAACCGGACAGATAAAGAAGTTCAAGCCCACGCATCTTATTGTTATTGATGCGGTAGATTTTCATCTAAAAACCGGCGCCTTAAGAGTAGTGGATATTTGCGAAGAAGCAGGGGTATCTTTCTCCACGCATAGGGTTCCGATTGGGATCCTCAGGGATTATCTGCATAAGTCTATCGGCTGTGAAACTATACTTATCGGGATGCAGCCTGGATCCACGGAATTCTGCGGAAGGCTTTCAGACGGGATGCAAAATTCAACCCAGGCAGCTTGCAAAGAAATAAGGGAAGCCTTAAAAAGTTTTATCTAAAATCAGGTAAGATTTTCTTAAAGAATAATTGACAAACGCCCGATTTATGATATGATAACTTTCGCTTGCAAAGGGGTAAAGCAGTTATTAAGATAACAGACGTCTTAAGTCCAATATTGGATAGAAGGCGTCAATTTTTTTATTTAAGCCTCATGCAGAAAGAAGATTTATATAAAGGGGTAAAAACCGTAGGTTTTGTTACTTTGGTCCCTTTTATGCTGGCAGCCGGAGCCCTCTCAGGTTATTTCGCCGGCATTTTCTTGAAAAATAAATTTAATCTGCCTGTTTACGTAGTATTGGTTAGTGCCGCTTTTGGTTTTGCGGCAGGGGTAATGGAGATGGTTAAGATCTTGAGGATTTTAGCCAAAATGAATAAAAAATGAGCCAGAATACTTTTGTTCCGGAGTTGCCGGATATCTTTTCTATCCTGGTGGATAAATTTCCCCTAAATCCGTTTTTAAAATTTATCTATCTTTGGGAGCATGTGAGTTTTTCCCTGGCTATTGTTTTGATATTGGGAATACTCGCATATTTTGCATGTAGAAGAAAAAGCCTGATTCCCGGCCGGCTCCAGGCTGCTTTTGAAATGATAGCCGCAGGTCTGGATGATTTTGTTTGCGGCATTATGGGCCCTAAGGGAAGGAGATTTACCCCTTTTATCGGGACTTTATTTATCTATATTCTTTGTATGAATCTTTCGGGCTTAATTCCGTTTATGAAGGCCCCTACCGCCAGCTGGTCCACTACTTTAGCTTTGGCTTTGTGTGTATTCTTTTACGTGCAATATACCGCAATAAAGGAACTGGGGTTTTTGGGTTATTTGGATCACTTGGCAGGCAAGCCGCGGGGGGTGTTGGCTTTTACCATTATTATGCCGCTGTTTATGTTATTCCTGCATGTGATTACAGAATTAATCCGTCCTTTAAGCTTATCTTTGCGTTTACGCGGGAATATCTGGGGGGATGAAGTATTAATCGGCTTACTTTCAGGATTCGGGATCAAAGGGCTGCCATTATTGTTTTTCAATATGTTAATGGCGGTATTGACGGCAATTGTACAGGCAGCGGTTTTCTGCCTGCTAACTACGATATATTTTGCACTTGTTTTAGACCATGAAGAAGAAACTATATAATAAAGGGAGGAGCTAAAATGGATTCAAAAACAGCAATGGATTTAGGTGTAGCTATAGCTTTGGGTACGGCGGCATTTGGGTCAGCGATTGGTTTAGGTATCGCGGTATCTTCGGCTATGGGAGCAATCAGCAGGCAGCCGGAAGCAAACAACAAGATTATGATGAGCATGATTATCGGCTGCGCTTTTATTGAAGCAATTACTATTTATGTGCTGGTATTTGCTTTTATGTATGCCGGCAAGTAGGTCTTAAGAGGAGAAAGAATAGCGTGGAACTTTTAAAAATGCTTAGCGCAAGCGAAATATTCGCGCAGGTCTTAAGTTTCTTCCTGTTGTTATTTTTACTAAGGATATTTGCCTGGAAAAAAATCCTCGGCCTCCTGGATCAGCGCAAGGATAGGATTCATTCTGAATTTGAGAAGATTGAAGAGGCCAAACTTGAAATCTCCAAGTTAAATTCAGATTATGAATCAAAAATTGCGGCAATCCATGAACTGGCCGAAGTAAAGATCAAAGAGGCTGTTGAGGAAGGCAGGAAAATAAGCGCCCAGATGCATAAACAAGCCTATGAAAACGCGCAGGATATTATTAATGATGCCCGTAAGCAGGTAAAGTATGAGATTTCCCAGGTCCAGGAGAAAATCAAGGATAAAATAGTGGATATCGCTTTGGATGCTGCCAGAAGCGTGATCCAGGAGAAGCTTACTGAGGATGGGGATCGCAAGATAGTGGAAAGTTTTATTAAAGAGATGGAAAATGCGGAATGATAAAGAATAAGGTAATTGTCAGCAGGTATGCTGAGGCTTTTATAAGTTTCGCGAGGGAAACTTGCGGGCTGGAGAAGGCCCTGGAAGACCTGGTAACCGTAAAGAACATTATCCGCGATAATCCGGGATTCGGCGAACTGATGAATAATCCGGAGATTTCGCATACTGAAAAATGCGCGGTTATCGATGAAGTAATTAGAGACGGCCTCTCTGATGAAATCCGTAATTTCCTGAAGCTCCTTCTTGAAAAAAAACGTTTTGATATCTTTCTGGATACTGCGGAATATCTGCGTGCAAAATACTCTCATCAGGGCCAAGTGGATGTATTGCTTAGGACCGCTTTCCCCCTGGAGTTGGACCTGATAAAGAATATAGAGGTTGTTTTAAAGCAGAAGCTTAAACAGAATTTAAGGTTTTATATTGATTTAGACGGCAGCCTTTTAGGGGGAGTACAGGTAGTTATCGGAAACACGATCATCGATGGTTCGGTAATAAAACGGCTTAATGATTTAAAGGAAAAGCTTGCTATGGTAAGTTTGGAATAACCAAGGAAGGGTAAAATGGTTTTAAAACCGGAAGAAGTTACTTCTATAATCAAGAAAGAGCTGGAAAAATATAAAACCCGGCTGCGTACTGAATCTATAGGCACGGTTATTCAGGTGGGTGATACTATAGCGCGTGTTTATGGGTTAGATGATGTAATGATGGGTGAGCTGGTGCAGTTTTCTGACAATATCATGGGTATGGTTTTAAATCTGGAGGAGGACAGCGCAGGCGTAGTAATCTTTGGCACGGATAATCCGGATAAAAATATAAGAGAAGGCGATATTGTCAAGCGTACGGGTAATATCGTGCAGGTTCCCGTAGGCGAGGCTCTTGTTGGCAGGGTAGTTAATGCTTTGGGCAGGTCAATTGACGGTAAGGGGCAAGTTATTACGCAAAAGTTCAGGCCCCTGGAATCCAGCGCTCCTAACGTCATACAGAGACAGCCGGTAAAAGAACCTTTGCAGACCGGCATAAAGGCTATTGATGCCATGGCGCCTATAGGCCGCGGCCAGCGCGAATTGGTTATCGGCGACCGTCAGACCGGCAAGACAGCTATTGCCATTGATACTATCATTAACCAAAAAGGTAAGGATGTTTACTGTATTTATTGCGCTATAGGACAGAAATTATCCAGCGTTGTGGCGGTAAATGAGGTGCTTAAAAAGCATGGGGCAATGGAATATACTACTATCGTCAGCGCTTCCAGCCGGGCCTCGGCGAGTTTGCAGTACCTGGCTCCTTATGCGGCATGCGCCATGGCAGAAGATTTCATGTACGCAGGAAAGCATGTTTTAGTAATTTATGATGACCTGTCAAAGCATGCCCAGGCTTACCGGCAATTGTCTTTACTATTAAGGCGGCCGCCGGGAAGAGAAGCATACCCGGGAGATATTTTTTACCTGCATTCAAGGCTCCTTGAAAGGTCTGCTAAATTAAATGATGGATTAGGCGCAGGTTCCATAACCGCAATCCCCATTGTTGAGACTCAGGCCGGAGATATTTCAAGTTATATCCCCACTAATGTGATTTCTATTACTGACGGCCAGATCTATCTGGAAAGTGATTTATTTTATGCCGGAGTGCGCCCTGCAGTAAATGTAGGTTTATCAGTTTCCCGCGTAGGAGGCAAGGCTCAGAGTAAAGCCATGCGCCAGGTTGCTTCAAAATTAAGGCTGGATTTGGCTCAATACCGTGAGTTGGTAACTTTTACCCAATTTGGCACGGATTTAGATAAAACAACGCGCGCGCAGTTAACCCGCGGGGAAAGAATGGTTGAGGTTTTAAAACAGGTGCAGTATGAGCCGCTTGAGACCGCCAAACAGATAATTATTATTTACGCCGGCACTAATGGTTATCTCGACGATTTGCCGGCAGGGGCGGTCAGGAAATTTGAAGCTCAACTTTATAAATTCATAGAAATAAACTATCCGGATCTTCGCTCAGAAATACAGCTAAAGAATGATTTAGATGCAGATTTAAGGAGTAAATTGGATAAGCTGATTATTGATTACAAAAAAGAATTCTTGGCCGATAGTTAAAGATTATGCCGCAGTCTATAAAACAAATAAAAAACCGTATTCGCAGCGTTGAAAATAGCAAAAAAGTGACAAGCGCCATGCAGATGATTTCGGTTGCCAAATTAAACCGGATGGAAAGCAGGTTGTTTAACATGCGTCCGTATGCTTTGAGGCTGGAGAGTATTATGTACAATTTAGCTTCTTTATCGCCAGATTTGCCGCTTGAGTATTTTAAAAAAGATCCCGTCCGGGACAGGATCTTGTTTTGTGTAATAACTTCCGACAGCGGATTATGCGGAGCGTATAACCAGAATATTATCCATGCCGCGGAAGAATTCTTAATAAATAACGGCGCCGACAGGCTGGGCCTGGTTCTCGTAGGCCAAAAGGGCTTGAATTATTTTCGCAAAAGCGGCGCAAAGATTATCAATTCATATGTCGGTTTAAACGCAAAATTTTCACAAACTGTTTGCGATCAAATTACTGCGCAGCTCATCCAGATATTCTTAAGCGGCAAAGCCAGCTCGGTATACCTGGCGTATACATCTTTTGAAAACTCCATTATCCAGAAACCGGTTATCGAGCGGTTATTGAGCATTGAGCCAAAGAAATTAAAGCCAACTGAGTATATAGCAGAGCCGGATCTAAAAAGCATACTGAATGATTTGGTGCCGCAATACCTATTGGTGAAGATGCGGCTTGTTTTTCTGGAGGCGTTTACTTCTGAGCACGCTGCCAGGACTGTGGCTATGAAGACGGCAACCGATAACGCAAAGGAGCTTCTGGAGGCTTTGGTGCTTTTAAGGAATAAGGTCAGGCAGGCAGGGATTACCCAGGATATTTTAGAGATTAGTTCATCTGTTGAAGCATTGAGAGGATAAAATTATGGCAGAAGGGAAAATTATTCAGATTATCGGGCCAAGCGTGGATATCAGCTTTCCGGAAAATCAAGGGCCCCAGCTTTTAAATGCGATCAGGATAGAAGGAAAAGAAGCCAACCTTATCCTGGAGGTTGCCCAGGATATCGGAAATAATACGGTTCGTTGCATTGCCCTGGGTTCTACTGATGGCCTTGTCCGCGGGATGAAGGCAATTGATACAGGCAGCCCGATTACTGTGCCTATAGGCAGGCAGACTCTTGGCAGGATATTTAATCTTTTAGGCGAGCCGATTGACGCAAAGGGCCCCCTGGAACATCCTGAAACGAGGAATCCAATCCATCGGGATTCGCCGAATTTCCAGGAACAACTACCCATTGGAAGTATTTTAGAAACAGGATTAAAAGTCCTGGACCTTTTGGCCCCTATCCCCAAAGGGGGAAAAGTTGGGTTGTTTGGCGGCGCAGGTGTAGGTAAAACAGTCATTGTCATGGAATTAATTCGTACTATAGCTACGGAGCACGGAGGTGTTTCAGTTTTTGCCGGAATAGGAGAGCGTACCAGGGAAGGAAATGAGTTATGGCTCGAGTTAAATGAATCCGGGGTAATTAAAAACAGCGCTCTTGTATTCGGTCAGATGAATGAACCTCCGGGCGCGCGGCTGCGTGTCGGTTTATCGGCATTGACCATGGCGGAGTATTTCCGCGATCAGGAAAGAAAAGATGTGCTTTTGTTTATTGATAATGTTTACCGGTATATCCAGGCAGGCTCAGAGGTTTCTACGCTTTTAGGCAGGATGCCTTCAGCCGTCGGATATCAGCCTAACCTTTCAACAGAGGTAGCTCAGCTTGAAGAGAGGATAGCTTCAACCCGTAACGGTTCGATAACTTCCATACAAGCGGTATATGTTCCGGCCGATGACCTGACTGATCCTGCTCCGGCAGCCATATTCTCTCATCTTGACGCAAAGATAGTTTTATCCCGCCAGATCTCTGAACTGGGTATTTATCCTGCGGTTGACCCCCTAGATTCCACCTCCCGGATTATGGACCCGCGCCTCTTAGGGGAGGAGCATTATAACACGGCATTAGCCGTGCAGAAGGTCCTGCAGCGTTATAAGGACTTAAGGGATATTATTTCAATTTTAGGGGTTGATGAGCTGTCTGATGAAGATAAGCTGACTGTGCAGCGCGCGCGCAAGGTACAAAGATTTTTCTCCCAGCCGTTTTTTGTGGCAGAGAATTTTACCGGGCTTAAAGGAAAATATGTGAAATTAGAAGATACGATCAAAGGGGTTAAGATGATTATCGAGGGGAACCTGGACTCCCTCCACGAACAGGCTTTTTACATGGTTGGTACAATCGAAGAGGCAATAGAGAAAAATAAGCAGCTGCTTAATAATAAGTAAGAAAATGGATAAACTTTTTCAAATTGGTATTTATTCCAGCGATAAGATTATTTATGAGGGGCAGGTAGTTTCTTTGGTTGTGCCTTCGGAATCAGGTTATTTGGGGGTTTTGGCACTCCATGCCCCTTTAATAGCAAAGCTTAGATCGGGAATAATTACATTTAAGGATTCTTTAGGCAAGGTTGCAACCATAAACGTAAACCAGCCGGGGTATATTGAGGTTTTACATAACAAAGCCACGATTCTCCTGAATTAAAGGGCATGCCAAATTTTTATTTTTTGTTCTTGTCTTAACCGGTTTTTTTGCTATACTTAATAATATTCTCTTGCTTAAGCCATGCACGATACCCATCTATTAAAAAATATCCTTAAATACCTTCAAGACCAGGAAGATTTATCTTCGTGCAAGATCAAAAAAATCTTTATTTCTATTTCTGAATTTGGCGCCTTAAACAAAGAACATTTCCTCGAGCATTATAAACAGGCAATTTGCGGCACTAAATGGCAGGGCCTGGAGGTAGCAGTTGATCTTATACCTTTTGGACCGGAGCTGGAGATCACTGGGGTGGAATTTGCAGCAGCCGGCCTTATCGGAGAGGCCGGTACGCGCATCTAGCGCGGAAAAAACGGAGGCTATTAAAAGTGAAATATGCATCGTTGAAGAAAACAAATCTTAATGATTGGTTAGGTTATTTGAAAAAGAAGGCAAAACTTTATGCCCCGCGTAAGAAAGAGAATCTTTTTATCTTCCGCCAGGTAAAAGAAGCAGAAGACGTCTGCCTTGAATATATCCCGACTATCCTGCCTCCCAAAAAATATTATTTTCCCCAGAAAGAAAAGTTATTTAAATTCGGCTCCCAGCCGTTCAAAACCGCCAAAGCAATTGATAAATTCGAAGAATTTATCCTTTTTGGGGTGCATACCTGTGACATTGCCGGGATCCAATGCCTGGATGTGGTTTTTAGGGACGCTCCGGAGGACCCCAATTACCTCAATCGCAAAGACAAAATGACCATTATTGGTATAGAGTGTTTAAAATACTGCGATAAATACGCAAATTGTACCTCTATGGGCAACCATGTCCCGCGCGGAGGTTATGATTTAATGATGGTGGATTTGGGTGAGAAGTTTATTATTCATATTAACTCCGAAAAAGGAGAAAAACTGGTTACCGGGCTGGATTATATTAAAGAAGCTACGGAGGCCGAGATGAGCCTCCTTGAGCGGGCAAGGGAAGCCAAAAAGAAGATATTTAAAGAAGAATTCATCGGCCCCCTCCCCAAAGTTTATGATACTTTTGATAAATCTTTTGCTTCAGCTGTATGGAAAGATGTAGGAAGAAGATGCGTTGCCTGCGGTAATTGCACCGCCGTATGCCCGACCTGTTATTGTTTTGATACTCAGGACGAGCTCGAGTTATCCTTGGATAAGGGGCTAAGATACCGTATTTGGAATTCTTGCCAGATGGATGATTTCGCTAAGGTAGCCGGGGGAGAGGATTTTCGTAAAGGACGGGATAGCCGCCAGAAACACAGGTATTACCGTAAATTTAAATATCCGGTTGATAAATTTAACCGGTATTTTTGTACCGGCTGCGGAAGGTGCACCAGGACATGCATGGCCGATATCAGCTTGATCGAAACGGTAAATTCCCTTCTTGCGGAAGAGGGGCTGCAATAGGTAATCGTGTACCCTTTGTGGTTAACACCCGGCCCGAAAGGAAGTGGCCGGCACATTGTTTTATTTGAGAAACAAGTGCGGCGCTCCTACGTCGTGTACCCTTTGTGGTTAACACCCGGCCCGAAAGGAAGTGGCCGGTGTACCCTTTGTGGGTAAGGAGATAATATGATTGAACGTGAAATACTTTTGGAGAAAATGAGGACTACCCCTTATTTGCCGATGAGGGCAACAATTACCGAAGCGCAAATGGTTACGGATAAGGAAAAATTTTTCCGTATCCAGCTGGAAAATAAAATTAACCTTGGGCATATTCCCGGACAGTTTGTAATGGTTTCTATCTTTGGTTTTGGGGAAGCCCCTATCTCTGTTTGTTCTTCGCCAAGCGATAAAGGTTATTTTGAGCTTACAGTCAGAAGCGCCGGTGTCTTTACCGACAGGCTGCATAAAATGGCTAAAGGCGATGAGATAGGTATCCGGGGCCCTTTTGGCAAAGGATTCCCTATCGATAATATGTTTGGTTATGACGTGATGATTGTCGCCGGAGGATTAGGCATAGTGCCATTGCGTTCACTAATCAGGTATATTATGCATAATCGTAATGATTTCGGCAATGTCCAGATTCTGCTTGGCTGCAGGAGCCCGAGAGAGCTTTTGTTTGAAGAGGAGACTAAGGAGTGGATGAAGAGGTCGGAGATCAAATTCAATTGTACCGTTGACCGGGCAGACCCGGAGTGGAAAGGCAATGTCGGGCTTATCACTACGTTAATTCCCGGGGTGGATATAAACCCCACCCGTACGTACGGGGTTGTGGTAGGGCCGCCGATCATGTATAAGTTTGTTATCGTTAAATTACTGGAGAAAAAAATTCCCGAACATCAGATTATCGTCTCTTTGGAAAGACGCATGCGTTGCGGGCTGGGTAAATGCGGCCACTGTCAGATTGAAGGGGTTTATGTTTGTCAGTCAGGGCCGGTATTTACTTATAATGATTTGAAAAAATTTAAAGGAGAGTGCCATGAAAAAGCAGTCTAAACCCAGGGTGGCATTTTTTGATTTCACGGATTGCGAGGGCTGCCAGCTGCAGTTTGCCAATATGGGCAATACCTTGCTTGAGCTGACCGAGCTTGTCGATATAGTCAATTTCCGGGAGATCATGTCAGAACAGGGGCAGGATTATGATATTGCCATTGTCGAGGGGGCGATAACCACGGATAATGACGTATTGCGTATTAAGAAGATAAGAGAGAAGGCCAAGGCCCTGGTAACATTAGGCGCTTGTGCGACTATCGCCGGGGTAAACGGGATTAAGAACCGTCGGGATCTGGAGACGGCTAAGAAAACAGTGTACGCGGAAAAGTCAGGTTCAATCAATACTATTAAAGCCATGCCGGTTCACGAAGTGGTCCACGTGGATTATGTGATTAACGGCTGCCCGGTTTATATTCCTGAAGTTATCGCCGTGTTGAAATGCCTGCTTATGGGCAAGCCTTATACTGTGCCTAATTATCCGGTTTGTGTCGAGTGCAAAATGAATGAGAATGTCTGCCGTTATGAGAAGGACCAGGAATGCCTGGGGCCTGTAACTCGCGCCGGGTGTAATTCCTGGTGTATTAATAACGGCAATAGATGTTATGGTTGCCGCGGGCTGGTAGATAAACCGGCAAGTGACGCTGCCAAAGATATCCTGCAAAAATACGGTTTAAAGGTAGAAGATATTTTGAACAGTTTTACTTTATATAATGATTCCATGGGGGAGAAATATGACCAAGAGTTTAAATAAAATAGATCCTCAAAACGTAAAAGTCGATGTCCATTATTTGACCCGGGTAGAAGGCCATGGCAATATCGTGGTTGATGTAAAAGAAGGAAAACTGATTAAATGTGAATTTCAGGTGATCGAATCTCCGCGTTTCTTTGAGTCAATGTTGGTGGGAAGATCCATTTGGGAAGCCCAGCACTTGACCAGCCGCATCTGCGGCATCTGCGCCTGCGGACATTCCCTGGCCAGCGTAAAGGCGGGAGAGGATGCTTTAGGAATCAAACCTTCGGATGAGACGATTATGCTAAGAAAGCTCCTGCTTTATACCGAAATGATGGATAGCCATATTCTGCATATCTATATTTTGGTTGCCCCTGATCTATTGGGGGTAAAGAGCATAATGCCTTTGGTCAAGACGCACCGGCCGGTCATTGATATGGCTTTGCGCATGAAAAGGATGAGCGATTACGGCGGAGAAGTTTTAGCTGGAAGGCATATCCACCCCATAAGTTATGTTATCGGTGGGCTTACCCAGCTTCCATCCCGGGAGGGCCTGGAGAAATTATACAGCTTGATGCTGGAATCCCGTAAGGACGGGGAGGAAACGGTAAAGATCATTAAAACATTGAAGTTCCCGGAGTTTCAGAGGCCGACGCAGTATATGTCGCTTACCAGCGATGAAGGATATGCCATGTATGACGGGGACCTGACGGTAAACGGGAAAAAGAGCAAGGTCTCGGATTACCGCAAGCTTTTTATGGAGTCGGTTGTGGATTATTCGCGCGCCAAGATATCCAGGATAAATGGAAAATCTTATGCTGTAGGCGCTCTGGCACGTTTTAACAATAATTCTGACAAGCTGCATAAAAAAGCAAAGGCAGTAGCTAAGGAATTGGGTTTAAAAGCACCCTGCTGTAATCCTTATCTTAATACTGCCGCCCAGCTTGTGGAATGGGTGCATTGCCTGGAAGAGTCCATTACCATACTTGAAAAAATCCTTAAAGACGGCTTGAAAGAGGAAAAGGTTGTTGTAGCCTCCTGGCCGAAGAGAAGCCAGATTGGTAAAATAAAATATAAGCCAAACACCGGCATAGCCTGCGTTGAGGTTCCCCGCGGCAGCCTATTCCATGAATATACGATAGAAGATTCCGCGCATATTACCGCTGCTAACTGCGTAATTCCTACAAATCAGAATATGGGTAATTTGGAGGATGATATGCGTAAGATGGTCCCGGAGTTGCTGGGTAAGAAGACCCAGGAGGAGATTACCCTGGATTTAGAGATGTTGGCACGCGCCTATGATCCTTGCATATCTTGCGCCACGCACCTTTTGGATGTAAGCTTTGTTTAAGAAGACGGCGGTTATCGGTTTAGGTAATAGCCTAAGGGGGGATGACGGAATAGGGATAGCTATTCTGGAATCCCTCCTTAATAATTACAATCGTCAGGAAGCAGATTACCTTAACTTTGGTATCGCCAGTTTCGATCTTATGCATCGCTTGCAGGATTATGATACTGCTTTGTTAATTGATGGCATCTCCGCCGGACTTCCCGCTGGGGAATTAAAGATATTCGATTTAGAACAAGCGGCATTTTCCGAAGGAAGTAGCGCGGTTTCCACCCATGAATTAAATCTTAAAGATATTTTCAGGTTGAGGCGCAATCTGGGGATAAATACCAAAATTTATATTGCCGGGATACAGGTGCAGGATACCGGTTTTGGTGAATCTTTAAGCCAGCCGCTTAAAGAGAATTTAGGGCAGATAACAAAACAGATTGATGATTTTATCCGGGAAAGGTTGTTATAAGCAAGATGTGTTATGCTATACCAGGAAAAATAGAAAGAATAGAAAAGAACATGGTGATCGTTGATTATTTCGGCGAGAAACGTAAAGCTCTCAATGAACTTACGCAGGTTAAGGTCGGTGATTATATCTACGCCCAGGGCGGATTTGTGGTAAATAAGATACCCGCTTCTGAAGCAGAAAACATCCTTGAGGTATGGAAGGAGACATTTTTCCATCTGCAGGAGGTAGATTTAAAACTTTCCCGGCTCAACCCGGGAGATAAAAATACAGATAAAAACCTTCTGGGAATATTAGATAAGGCCAGCCAGTCTAAAGAACTTAGCCGTGATGATCTGTTGTATTTATTGGAATTAAGGGGCCAGGCAGGACTTGAGTTATTGTTTAAGACGGCAAATTTCCTGCGTCAGAAATATCATAAAAATTCCTGTTGCGTACACGGAATAATTGAGATATCTAACTATTGTATCCGGAAATGCCGCTATTGCGGAATATCTCATCATAATAAAGAATTGCAGCGTTATCGTATGACAGGGGATGAAATCCTGAAAAGCGCCCAGATTGCCGTGCAGGAGTATGGTTTTAAATCGCTGGTGCTGCAGAGCGGTGAAGATCCAGGCTATAGCGCTGATGAATTAGCGGATATAATCAGAGAGATAAAAGAGCGATTTCCTTCGTTAATTTTTATCAGTTTCGGGGAGATCGGGATGGATAATCTGGAAAAGCTTTATCAGGCGGGCGCGCGCGGTTTACTTATGCGTTTTGAGAGTTCTAACCCTAAGATTTATGGAGAGCTCCACCCAGGGCAAAATCTGGAAAGCAGGCTAATGCATTTACGGCAGGCTTATAAGATGGGGTATATGATTATCACCGGAGGCTTAATCGGTATACCCGGCCAGGCTAAGGCGGATATCTTAAATGATATATTCCTGGCTAAAGAATTACACGCGGAGATGTTCAGCTTTGGGCCCTTTATACCGCATCCGTACACTCCTTTGGCAGGGGTAAAGCCCGCGCAGGTAGAAAAGGTGGTTAAGGTTTTAGCCGTTGCCAGGATTATTGATAATACCCAGGCCAAAATCTTAGTAACTACCGCGCTTGAAACTTTAAACAGCAAGGCAGCAAGAAGCGGATTACTTGCCGGAGCAAATTCACTTATGCTTAACGTTACTCCTTTAGCATATCGCAGATTCTATTCTATTTATCCCAACCGCGCGCATCAATCCGAAGAAATTGCTGTGCAGATCGAATCTACAATCTCTCTCCTGCGTTCTCTGGGCAGAGCCCCTACAGATCTGGAAACTATTTAAAGAGGTTTCTTTAGGTAAATCGGAGAGTTGTTCCCTTATGGGGACACATCTCCTATTGGCTTGAGAAACGTCCCTGCCTTGGATTCAGAAACGTCCCTGTTTTGTGAAATAAGGAACAAAAAACTTGACATATTATATGAATATGTTATGCTTATATCAGTTATTGTGAAATAAGGAACAATACCATGATTACCAATAAGAGCTGTATAATCAGGCTTTCCCGCTATAAAAACTCCCTGCATAGGCTGCGCGCATTAGGATTTGTTAAGGTCTTTTCTGACAACTTAGCAGATGCGATAGGGGTATTACCTTCCCAGGTGAGAAAAGATTTCTCTTTATTCGGGATATCCGGGAATAAGCGCGGCGGTTATCAGGTGGATACGTTAATAGAGAAGTTAAATACTATCCTTGGAAAAGAACAGACACAGGAGGTTGTTGTCGCGGGCATGGGGAACATCGGTAACGCGCTTATGAAATACAAGGGGTTTGAAAAAGAAGGGATAAGAATTTCTGCCTGTTTTGATATTGATTCGGCTAAATATCACCGGGAGGCGGCTATCCCGGTGCTTCCCCTGGAGGAGATGAAGGATTTCGTAAGGAGCAAGCGTATAAAAATCGGGGTAATCGCTGTTCCGGATATCGCCGCTCAGTCCGTACTGGATATGATGCTGGCCTGTGGCATAAAAGGAGTATTGAATTTTGCGCCGCTAAGATTAAGGGCTCCGGAAGACATTGTGGTTAATAACGTTAATTTAGAGCTTGAGCTGGAGAATGTAATTTATTTTGTTAATGCTCAGGAAAAAACCAAGGTTGGATAAATGCGCACGCAAAGCCTAAAAACAAAGATACTCATTTTATCTTTTGTCAGCATTTTGATCTTTTCAATAGCAGTTTTATTGCTGGGTGCGCATATCATTAAGAACGATATCATCGCCCGGGCGCAGAGGCAGGTTAAAAATGACCTTTTTATTGCCCACTCTATATATTACGGTGAAATTGAGACAATAAAAACAGCTTTTAATATTATCCCTCTTACCGTGGATCTGGCAAAGGTAAAAGAAGCCCTGGGGTTGGATTATTTATATGTGGTTGAACGTCAAGAGCTGCCTAAGGTATCAAGTGAAATTGTGCACAGGGCTTTTCAGGGGATCCCTACAGGCGGCATAAGGATTATTAAGAAACCGGAATTATCGGAGATGGGGGAGGGCATATATAAAAAGGCCCAAATAGAGGTGCTTCCTACTCCCAAGAGCCATCTTAATAATTTAAGGGTGCTGGATAAAGTCATGGCTATCGGTTATGCTATGCCTGTTTTCGACGAACAGAAAGAAGTAAAACGGGTTATTTATGGAGGCAAGGTTATTAACCGGGATTTTGCTCTTGTAGATAAAATACGTAATCTTGTATTTGAGGATAAATTTTACAACTCTAAGCCCCTGGGGACAGTGACAATATTTTTGGATGATATACGTATAGCCACTAATGTGCTGAATAACCAGGGCGAGCGCGCAATAGGCACGGTAGTTTCGGATACCGTATATAATAAGGTTGTTAAAGAAGGCAACACCTGGCTAGACAGGGCTTTTGTAGTTACGGATTGGTATTTAACCGGTTATGAACCGATTAGGAACATCAAGGGTGAGGTTATCGGTATCCTTTATGTGGGGGTTTTGGAGAAGCCTTTTAAAGATATGGAAAAAGGGATATTCCTTGGGTTTCTTGCAATCGTAGGGCTGGTAGCAATTTTAGCGGCAGTTTCTTCTTATATCCTGGCTTATTCTATTTCGCGTCCAGTAACCGGTATGCTTGAAGCGACCGGGAAGATATCCAGCGGAGACCTCGGTTTCCGGGTGAAAACTGAAACCGGGATAAAGGAATTAAATCATCTGGCTGAGTCTTTTAACTTGATGGCGATAAAACTTAAAGAACGCCAGGAAAGCTACCTGGATTTGATAAGTTTTGTCGCTCATGAATTGAAAGGCATACTTTCTTCAACTATACTTAACGCCTATTCCGTGCGCGACGGATTCCTGGGAATGATTAATTTCAAGCAGATTAAAGCAATGGATTCAGTGACGCGTAACCTCGATTATTTAGACTCAACCGTCAAGAATTTCCTGAACTTAAGCAGGATTGAAAAAAATGAGATGGCCCTTATTAAAACAGATTTGCTTGTAAGGGAGGATATTTTTGAAGTAGCGGTGGATGCTTTTTCCAAGCAGGCAAATGATAAACAGATCCAGCTGATAAACGATATCCAGCCCGGTTTAAAAATAAAGGCTGATCTTAATTTGCTTCAGGTGGCAGCTAACAACCTTGTGGGTAATGCCGTTAAATATGCCGAACCCGGAGGAAAAGTAATCCTGAGTTCGACTAAAGTAAATGACCTTCTTGAAATTGAAATATATAATGACGGCAGGCCGATAAAAGAAACTGAGAAAATTAAGCTATTTAAGAAATTTTCCCGCCTTGACTGTCCTTCCGGAGCAAAGGTACAGGGGACAGGGTTGGGTTTGTTTATTACCCGTCAGATAATTGAAAAACACGAAGGCAGGGTTTGGATTGAGGCAAGAGAAAAAGGCAATGCTTTTAAGATGGAGCTGCCAATTTAAAAAAGGGGGAGAGGTGCCGACACCATTAGAAATTATCAAGAAAAAAAGAGCAGAGGCTATAAACAGGATCATCAGCAAGGGTTTCCTTTCTTCGAAGCGTGTTTACGTTGGTATGGCTACCTGTGAGATTGCCGCCGGTTCAGTTGAAGTAATGGAGGTTTTCCAGGAGGCAATCAGGTCTGGGCTAAGCGATGTATATTTGAGCCAAAAAGGATGCGCAGGCAGGTGTAATTTAGAGCCGACAGTTGAGGTGGTGGAGGAAGGTAAAATCCCTTTGAAATACGGGTTGGTGACTAAAGAAAAGGCAAAAGAGATTATCGAAAGGCACTTGAAAAAAGGCGAAGTGATTAAAGAGTGGTTAATTAAATGATTTATTGATAAGGAGATTAAGCGATATGCCGGTAAGATTCAATATTACATTATGCGACGGGCCTTCATGCATACATAAAAGGTCCAAGGAGATTGTCTCTACCATTGAGGGGGAGCTTAAGAAACACGGCCTGAGCGATAAGGTAGGTATCAATTTATCCGGCTGCCTGGGCATGTGCAGCAAGGGGCCGGTAATGATTATCAACCCGGGCTATACGATTTACGGTGCCTTCGCGGAAGAAGATATCCCCGAGATTATACAGCAGCATATTCTGAAAAAGAAGCAGGTCAGCCGTTTTATTATTGACGAAGACCATCTTTACAACCGTTTCTTCCGGGTCTTTGGCGATGTGAATTTCTTCGGCAAACAGATGCGTATCGCTTTGCGAAATTGCGGGATTATCGATCCGGAAAATATCGATGATTATATTTCCTTGCGCGGTTACGAGGCCATGGCCAAGGTGCTTACGGATATGTCCCCGGAAAAAGTTATATCTGAAATTAAAAAATCCGGTTTGCGCGGCAGGGGCGGGGCGGGTTTTCCTACGGGGATTAAATGGGAGCTTACCGCTAAAGAAAAAAGCGATGAGAAATATGTTATTTGTAACGCCGATGAAGGAGACCCCGGGGCCTTTATGGACAGGAGCGCTATTGAGGGTGACCCTCATACAATAGTCGAAGGCATGGTAATTGCCGGTTTTGCCATCGGCGCCAAGAAAGGGATTGTTTACATACGCGCGGAGTATCCTTTAGCTGTGAAGAGGATTAAAAAGGCCATAACGGATGCCAGGAAAGACGGCTTTCTGGGGGAAAATATTTTAGGCTCAAACTTTAATTTTGATATAGAGGTGCGCCTTGGCGCGGGTGCTTTTGTCTGCGGCGAAGAGACGGCGCTCATGCTTTCTATCGAAGGGCATCGCGGCATGCCAAGGCCCAGGCCCCCTTTCCCATCGGTATCCGGGCTTTTTGGCAAGCCCACATTGATTAATAATGTGGAAACCTGGGCGAATATCCCTGTAATTATCCTTGATGGGGCAGACTGGTTTAGTTCTTTAGGCACAGAGAAAAGTAAAGGTACTAAGGTTTTTGCTTTGGCAGGCAAAGTTAAAAACACAGGTTTAGTCGAGGTGCCCATGGGGACTACCTTACGCCAGATTATTTATAATATCGGGGGAGGAATTCCAGGGGATAAGAAATTCAAGGCAGTGCAGACCGGCGGGCCTTCCGGAGGGTGTTTGTCTGAAGAATATTTGGATACAAAGATAGATTATGAGTCTTTAGCCAAGGTTGGTTCGATTATGGGTTCCGGAGGCATGATCGTTATTGATGAAGATTCCTGCATGGTAAATATAGCCAAGTTCTTCCTGGAATTTACCCAGAATGAATCTTGCGGTAAATGTACGCCTTGCAGGGAAGGGACTAAGCGTATGCTGGAAATATTAACCCGTATCACTGAAGGCAAAGGCGTAGAAGAGGACATTGATAAACTCCAGCGCCTGGGTAATATGATAAAGAAAGCTTCCTTGTGCGGACTGGGCCAGTCAGCGCCGAACCCGGTTTTAAGCACGATTAAGAATTTTCGTTCCGAATATGAAGAGCATGTGCGTAATAAGCGCTGCCGCGCGGGAGTTTGCCATCAGCTGCTAGTTTATGAAATTACGGATAAATGTGTCGGCTGCGCAGCCTGCAAAAAGGCCTGTCCGGCAGAGGCGATATCAGGAGCTCCAAAGACAAAACATATTATTGATATAAACAAATGTGTTAAGTGCGGCGTTTGTTTTAAAATTTGTAAGTTCAACGCTATAAGAAAATCTTAAAGGGAGACAATGAAATGATCAATATATTTATCAATGACAAGCCTTATAAGGCGGAAGCCGGGCAAACTATCATGCAGGCAGCGGACAAGTTAGGATTTCATATACCGCGGTTGTGCTATCATCCCAAATTATCTATTGAGGGGGCTTGCCGTGTATGCATTGTTGAGGTGGTGGGGATGCGTAATTATGTCGCTTCTTGCGCATATCCGGTCAGCGAAGGGATGAAGATTTATACGAACACTGAAGAAATAAGGCGCGCCCGGCGCGATATCGTAGAGCTGATCCTGGATAACCATCCGGAAGATTGTCATACTTGTGAAAGGGACGGCAACTGTGAATTGCAAAGGCTGGCTTTTGCCATGGGGATTAGGAAACGGCATTTTGAAGGAGAGAAAAAACATTATGAAAAGGACCTTTCTTCCGCTTCAGTAATCAGGGACCCCAATAAATGTATTCTTTGCGGGCGCTGCGTGAGGATTTGTTCGGAAATCCAAAAAGTAAATGCTTTAGGTTACGCGCATAGAGGTTTTAAGACAGTGGTTATGCCCGCTTATAACATGCCTTTTAAAGACAGCGTTTGTACTACTTGCGGCCAGTGTATCAATGTTTGCCCTACTTCCGCATTTATCGAAAAGAATTTTACGCAGGAGCTCTTTCAGAAACTGGGAGATAAATCTTTAATCAAAGTTGCCCAGGTTGCCCCTTCGGTAAGGGCGGCCATCGGCGAGGCGTTTGCCCTTGAGCCCGGCAGGCAGCTCGAGAAAGAATTGACCGCGGCATTAAGAAAATTAGGCTTTGATTATGTGTTTGATACCCAGTTTTCAGCGGACTTAACGATTATGGAAGAGGCCAGTGAATTCCTGGAGAGGTTCCAGGGCAAAGGCAAGCTCCCCATGATTACTTCCTGTTCAAGCGCCTGGATGAAATGCCTGGAACAATTTTATCCGGATTTAATCGATAACGTATCTACCTGTAAATCTCCGATGTCTATGGCCAGCGCTTTGATTAAGAGTTATTTCGCTAAGAAAATAAATGCGGACCCTAAGAAAATCTTAAGTGTTGCCTGCATGTGTTGTACGGCTAAGAAATACGAAGCGCTCAGGCCCGAGCTTATGGTAGACGGAATGCAGGCTACGGATATAGTGGTTACTACCCGGGAGCTGGCCTGGATGATTAAGTCAGCGGGCATAGATTTACTGCATATTAAAGGAGAAGAGTTTGACCATCCTCTGGGGTATTCTTCGGGTGCCGGAACAATATTCGGAGTAACCGGAGGGGTTATGGAAGCGGCGATAAGAACGGCCTATGAGCTTTATACCGGAGAGACACTTTTGGATATTGAAATTCAGGATATCCGCGGTTTAAAAGGGATTAAGGAGGGCAAGTTAGTTATAGACGGTAAAGAAATACGCATAGCGGTTGCTCATGGTTTAGGTAATGCCAATGAAATATTGAATACTATAAGAAAAGATCCCCAGAGGTATCATTTTGTCGAGATCATGGGGTGCCCCGGGGGTTGCATAGGAGGCGGAGGCCAGCCTTACGCGGGGTCTAATTCTTTGCCTCTTGATGAAGAATGCCTTAAGAAAAGGGCGGAAGCCTTATATGGTTTAGATAGAAATAAGACGATAAGGCGCAGCCATGAGAATCCGGATGTGCAAAGATTATACAAAGAGTTCTTGGGCAGGCCATTAAGTGCTGTATCGCATAAACTGCTGCATACGCATTATAGCCCCAAGCAGCCTCAGGGTATTATCCCGGCGGAGTTAACTGTTAAATAGTATTCTTTAAGGAGGGCAAGCAAGAAATGACTGCAACGGATGATAAAAAGACAAATGAATTAAAAGTTTTTATGCGGGAAGCTAAAACCAAGGATCATCCTGATTCCCAGCTTATTTCAATTTTACATAAAGCGCAGGAGCTTTACGGCTACCTTAGCCAGGATGCGATGAGCCAGGTTGCTAAAGAGATGAATATCCCCACGGCGCATATTTGGGGGGTAGCAACCTTTTACCATTATTTTAATCTTAAGCCAAAGGGGAAACATTCTATTTCCGTCTGCTTAGGCACTGCTTGTTATGTTAAAGGGGCGGAGGAGATCTTGAATGCTATCAGGGAAGACTTAAAAATAGATTTTGGCCAGACATCTGTAGATAATCTTTTCACGTTACAAGAGGCCCGTTGCCTGGGCGCCTGCGGATTGGCTCCGGTAATCATGATAGATGACAAGATTTATGGTTCGCTTACTCCAAAGAAAGCGCTGGAAATAATTAAGAGTTATAAAAAGTAACGTATTATGTATTGCGCGGGTAAAAAGATTTGCTATAATTAAATTCATAGTCGTTTACCTACGCAGGTTAACATGGGAGGCAGATATGTCGAAGAAAGTTCTTATTGTTGATGATGACGGAGACTTTGTAGAGGCGATTTCCACGCTGCTTGAAGCAAAAGGTTATGAAGTTGTTTCTGCCCCAGAAGGAAAAACAGGATTTTCTCAGGCTAAGAAACAGCTGCCCGGATTGATTATACTTGATGTAATGATGACGACAAAAAGCGAAGGATTTGACGTGGCAAAAAAGCTCAAGAGCGATCCGCTAACCAGGGATATCCCGGTAGTTTTGATTACCGGGATCAAGCGTGATATGAATTTGCCTTTTGGTTTTGAACCGGATAATGATTGGCTGCCGGTAAAAGCTGTGTTAGAGAAACCGGTAAAACCGGATCTGCTTTTAAAAACGATAGAAGAATGTATTAAGAAGTAAAACGCAATAATATGAGTTTCCTGCGGTAAGGAGCTAATTACTCTAGCCCAAGGGAGAGTGAGGAAGCGATATCCCAATCTTTCCGCAGGATTATATTTCCGGAGGGTTGGGTTTTTACTTAGTTTAGGGACGGTTCTCAACTCAAAGGAAAAGTGTCCCCTAAAGGGGACAGTTTAGCTTTAGTTTGAGAACCGTCCCTGATATATGGGAGGTAGAGATGGAAAAGCGTTTAGGTTTTGTGGGGGTAATTATCCACAATCGTAAGAAAACCGCCCCGCTTGTTAACAATATGTTGACTGAATTCGGAGAACTGGTTGTCGGCCGTATGGGCATACCTCATGTGAAGAAAGAATTAAGCGTAATTGTATTAATAGTAAATGCGACTACTGATGAGCTGGGGGCCTTAACCGGGAAATTAGGCAGGATTGACGGGGTCTCGGTAAAATCAGCTTTAAGTAAGTCAGAATAAGGGGATATAATGAAATATATCAATGAAGAGAAAATAAATAATTTGCTTGTTGATGCGGCTAAATTTGATAGCCGCAGGCTTGATATTGTTTTGGCTAAGGCAAAATCCCTCCAGCGCCTGACGCTGGAAGAATCCGCGTTTTTACTTTCGGTTGAAAACCCTGAGTATGTCCGGAAGATATTTGAAACGGCCAGTTTTGTTAAGGACACCATTTACGGCAGAAGAGTAGTTTTGTTTGCTCCGATATATATCAGTAACTTATGCAAGAATAACTGTTCTTACTGCGCGTTTAAATCCGATAATCGATTAATTAAACGCAGGGCTCTGGGTGCCGCAGAAATTAAAACTCAGACAGAGTGGTTGCTAAGCCGCGGACATAAAAGAATACTTATGGTTTGCGGCGAGGCTGCCCCGGCAGGCAAGTCAAACGTAGCTTATTATGCCGAAGCGGTTAAGGCTATTTATGCTGCGGGCGTAGGTAAGAATAAAATTAAAAGGGTTAATGTTAATTGCGCCCCTCTTAGTGTCGATGATTTCAAGAGACTTAAATCTTCCGGTATTGGCACCTATCAAATCTTCCAGGAGAGTTATCATCACCAGACATACCTGCGTATGCATCCTAGCGGGCCGAAGTCCGATCCCGATAACAGGATTGGGGCGGTTGACCGCGCATTTAAAGCAGGAATAGATGATATCGGAATCGGGGTGCTTTACGGTTTATTCGATTGGCGCTTTGAAACATTAGGTTTACTTTCGCACATTGAACATATGGAGGAAAGTTCAGGCGTGGGGCCACACACCATTTCTGTGCCGCGTATCGAGCCGGCCGAGGGAGTAGAAATGTCTTCCAATCCGCCGTATAAGCTTACAGATGAAGATTTTAAAAAGGTGGTTGCGGTATTAAGGCTGTCTGTGCCTTATACCGGTATAATTATGTCTACCCGCGAGAGCGCTCAGATGCGGGATTCGCTTTTAAGCCTGGGGGTTTCTCAGATCAGTGCTGAATCAAACACATCTCCGGGGGGTTATTCTGCCGAAAAAGCCGGCATGACTGCCGAAAAAGCCGGCAGTCAATTTTCTCTCGGGGACCATCGCAGTTTAGACCAGATTGTGGGTGCTTTGATTGCCCATGATTACATCCCCAGTTTTTGCGCTGCTTGTTATCGCATGGAAAGAACCGGGGAGACTTTTATGCAATTGGCTAAACCCGGTACGATTAAAGGTAAATGCAGTATGAATGCCTTGATTACCTTGAAAGAATACCTCGATGATTTTGCATCCGGGCCGGTCAGAATGTCAGGTTACAAGATGATCGCGCGTTATTTTAAACAATTGGATCCGCTTGAGCAAGAAAGATTGAAATTATTCTTTGCGCATGTTGATTCCGGGGTAAGGGATGAATATGTTTAAGCCCGCGGAAATCTTAAATAGAATTTATGCTGCCGCCCTGCCAAGCATTGAGGATTTAGAAGAAGTATTATCCTGGCAAGGCCGGCAGGAGCTTGGAGAGTTGTTTATTCTTGCCGATAAGCTGAGAAAAGATTTCTGCGGCGATGGCGTTGTATCGCGGGGGATAATAGAATTCTCCAATTTTTGCGACCGGGAATGTTTTTATTGCGGATTAAACAAGAATAACCGCAGGCTGGAACGTTATCGTATGGACAAAAATGAGCTCTTTAGGGCGGTAGAATACCTGGCTTCATGTAATATTAAGACTGTAGTTTTGCAGTCGGGTGATGGTAAGTGGCTGGATACCGTCTGGTTAAAAGAAGTTATCGAAAATATAAAATCAAATTTTGACATGGCAATTACGCTTTCAGTGGGAGAAAGAAGCGCGGATGATTACAGGATCTGGAGGCAGGCTGGAGCCGACAGGTATTTATTGAAAATAGAAACTTCCGATGAAGATTTATATTCATCTATGCATCCGAAAATGGATTTTAAACACCGCCTGGCTTGCCTGGGTGTTCTGCAAGATTTAGGTTACCAGGTTGGTTCAGGTAATATTATCGGCTTGCCCGGGCAGACCCTGAAAACAATTGCCCGGGATATTATATTCTTTAAGCGGGGCGATTTTGATATGATCGGCATAGGCCCGTTTATTCCCCACCAGGATACAGAGTTTTCCGGGCAGCAAAAAGGCGATGCCCAGCTTAGCTTAAAAGTTATCGCCCTTACCCGCATAGTTACTAAAAATACGCATATCCCGGCGACAACTGCCCTTGGAAGCCTGGATAAAGACTACAGGCTTGAGGGTTTAAAATGCGGAGCAAATGTTTTAATGCCGAATTTTACTCCACAGCCGTATCGCAAGCTTTATGAGATATATCCGCAAAAAAGATGCGTTAATGAACCGGTCGGTTACTGCAGGTTTTGTATGGATGGGATTGCTAAAGATTTGGGCCGGTTTATTGATTATTCAAAAGCTGATTTACTTAAGGGACGGTTCTCAACTCAAAGCAAAAGTGTCCCCTAAAGGGGACAGTTTAGCTTTAGTTTGAGAACCGTCCCTGGTTTTCTTGGGAGGTTAAGATGTATAGGACACCGGCAAGCAACAGGTTACATATAGGAATATTCGGTAAAAGGAACACAGGAAAATCCAGCCTGATTAACGCCCTTACCGGCCAGGATACAGCGATTGTTTCTGAAATTGCCGGCACAACCACGGACCCGGTTTATAAAGCGATGGAGATTTTGCCTATCGGCCCATGCATGCTAATCGATACCGCCGGTATTGATGATGAAGGGGTTTTGGGAGAAGAGAGGGTTAAACGCACACTGGTGGTTTTAAGAAAAACCGATGTCGGTTTGATTGTCGTTGAGCCGAATACGCAGATTGATAGTTTTGAAGAAGACCTGGTTAAGGTTTTCCGCGGCAAAAAGCTGCCATTCTTATTTATAATTAATAAATGCGAGCTGCCCGGTGGAACCGCCCGGGGCTATTTAGAAAAGAATAAACTTCCTTTTATCAAGGTAAGCTCTAAAACAAAGCAGGGAATTGAAGATTTAAAGAAAGAGATCATGGAATTGGCTCCCGGGCATTGGTCACCTATCCCTTTGGTAGGAGATATAATCAGCCCTAAAGACGTGATTATCCTGGTTTGCCCCATTGATAGCGCCATGCCGCAGGGCCGGTTAATCCTGCCCCAGGTGCAGGTTATGCGTGACTGCCTGGATAATAATGCCATAGCGCTGGTTACTAAAGAAACGGAATTACTGGATTGTCTTAAGGCGTTAAAAGAAAAGCCCCGGCTGGTGATTACAGATTCGCAGGTTTTTGAGGATGTGCGCGATAGTTTGCCTGCGGATATAGCTTTAACATCATTTTCCACGGTTTTTACCAGGCATAAAGGCGACCTCAATGCTTATATACAAGGTGTATATGCTTTAGAAGAATTAAAAGATGGGGATGAGATTTTAATCGCCGAGGCTTGCACGCACCATGTGCAGCCGGAAGATATAGGCCGCACCAAAATTCCCACCTGGCTGTTGAATTATACTAAGAAAGATCTTCATTATGAAGTTACCGCGGGCGGGGATTTCCCGGATGATTTAAGCCGCTACAATTTGATTATTTCCTGCGGAGGCTGTATGGTTAACCGTGCCGAGATCATGCATCGTATTGAAAAGGCCAGGGCAGCGGGTATTCCGATTACTAATTATGGCCTGCTTATGGCTTATCTTTCCGGTATTCTCAAACGGATAATCGAGCCGTTTAGAGGCGGGCTGGTAAAACTGGATATGGAATTTGACAAAGCCGTCAGAAAGTAGTAAAAGTAATAGCATAGGTTAAATATGAAGATCATATCTAAGGAAGTGATTGCAGATTACGCGGGCACCAGGATCATAAAGTTATCTTTGCTTGCCCCGGAGATAAGCCGCAAGGCCAGGGCCGGACATTTTGTTGTAGTTATGGCTAATGAAAAAGGGGAAAGGATCCCCCTTACTGTTGTAGACGCAGACAGCAAGTCAGGCAGTATTACGCTTATTTTCCAGGAAGCAGGATTAACTACGCGGATTTTAGGCGCGCTTAATGTTGGCGATGGGTTATATGCTTTGTCCGGGCCTCTGGGGCATGCCACGGAGGTTAAGAATTATGGTAAAGTTATTTTGGTAGGCGGCGGAGTGGGGATTGCCGAGATCCTTCCGGTTGCCCGCGCGTTAAAGGAAGCAGGCAACCATATTACTACTATCTTGGGCTCCAGAAATAAAGCCGCCCTCATCCTGGAAGCTGAACTTAAAAGCGCATCAGACCAGCTTTATATTATGACCGATGATGGTTCTTACGGTTTAAAAGGCTTTACCACCGATATGTTAAAAGAGCTTTTGAGTAAAGGTAAATACGGTTTGATTTATTCCGTGGGCCCCATTCCGATGATGAAGAAGGCGGCAGAGGCAGCTGCGGAATATAAGGTTAAAACTTTAGTATCGCTTAATGCGCTTATGGTCGATGCGACCGGGATGTGCGGTTGTTGCCGGGTAAGTATTTTTGGCGAAGTAAAATTCAGCTGTGTAGACGGCCCGGAGTTTGACGGCTCAGGAGTTGACTGGGAAGAGCTTGAAAAAAGGAATAAGGCGTACAATTGCCAGGAAAAACATATTTGTAACCTTTCTCAATACATTAAACCATGAAAAAAGAACCGGTAAAAGTAAAAGAGGCCCCTGTTGAAATAAGGGTTGGCAATTTTGAAGAGGTCGTGGAAGGTTACTGCGAACAAGAGGCCCTGCAGGAAGCTTTAAGATGCCTGCAGTGTAAAAATCCTTTTTGTATCAGCGGCTGCCCGGTGGGTATCGATATAAAAAAGTTTATTTACCATATTACCCGAAAGGATTACCGGTCCGCTTATTTTACTATCAGGGAAAAAAATAATTTTCCTTCTATCTGCGGAAGAGTCTGTCCGGCTGAATACCAATGCCGCAAGGCTTGCGTGTTTACTAAGAAAGGTTTGCCCTTTGCTTCGGAAGAGGCGATTAATATTCATTTGCTGGAACGCTTTTTGGGGGATTACGGCAAAGAGAATAACCTGGATACCCCCGCGCAAAAAGAGGCTAAATTTTCTACTCTTAAGGTTGCTGTAGCCGGAAGCGGCCCGGCAGGTTTATGTTGCGCCGGAGAGCTGGCGCGTAAAGGGGTAAAGGTTGATATCTTTGAGAGCCTGCATAAGACCGGCGGCGTTTTGCGGTATGGCATTCCGCCATTCAGGCTGCCCGGGGATATTCTGGATTTTGAAATAAATTATCTTAAGAAATTAGGGGTTAATTTTATCACTAATTTTCTCGTAGGTAAAACAGCGACCATTAAAGAATTATTCGATCGAGGATATTCCAAGGTATTCCTGGGGCTGGGTGCGGGAGTGCCTTCCTTCCTGGGTATTAAAGGAGAAAATCTTTCCAATATTTATTCCGCGAATGAATTTTTAACACGGGTGAATTTGATGTCCGCGTATAAATTTCCTGAATTCCATACCCCGGTTAATATCGGCAGGAATGTTTTGATTATCGGAGGAGGCAATACTGCCATGGATGCTGCCAGGGTTGCTTTGAGGCTGCAGAAGATAAGGGGCCTGCCGCTTAATACTACGGTTATCTATAGGCGTACGAATATCGAGATGCCGGCAAGGCGCATGGAGATCGAACATGCCAGGCAAGAGGGGGTAAAGTTTGAATTTCTCGCGCAGCCAAAAGAGTTTATTGGAAGCAACCAGGGTAGTGTTGAAAAGTTAATTTGTCTCAAGTCTAAATTAGGCAAACCGGATAGTTCAGGCAGGAGAAGGCCGATAAATATTGAAGGAAGCGAGTTTGAGCTTGATTGCGATTTATGCGTGATTGCCGCGGGGTTAAAAGCCAACCAGGTCTTGATTAAGGAGACCCCGGAACTAAAAACAGATGCGAATTCAGACGTTATAGTTAACCCCGGGAATATGGAAAGTTCGATTAAAGGGGTTTATGCCGGCGGAGACATTGTGGGTGGAGAAGGCACTGTTATTGAAGCTATGGGTATGGCTAAGAAAGCTGCCCGCGCTATCCTTGATAATTCTTGACAATTTCCTTTTGAGTATTAATATAATAGAATAAAAATTAGACAGCTATTGATACCTTGCGAAGATGCCAGGTTAAGAATTATTAGTAAAAAAGTGGAAGACAAAGACGTCTGAAAACTTAAAGCGGACGTCTATTTTTTTTTAGTATTGCTGCCTAATTATTAGGCATATATTGATTAAATTTTAACAGAAGAGGAGGGTATCCATGATTCAGTGGCCAAAAACAAATGACGCATTAGGAACTGTAAACAGGGGCAATCCTTGTGAAAGCGGATTATGCTCGCTTTGCCGCGTAGATTGTATGGGCAAATGCGAAACCTGGCTTTCCAGCCTGAAAGGAAGAAAACTTTTGTACCCCAGGGATTATAGTTTTACTACCGCAGGCAGCGGGAATACGACCCACATAGGAGTTTCTTATAATTCTTTGCGTATTAATGGTTACAATTACGGTGCCACCGGGCTTCCCAAGGGTCTTTCTAATTCTGAGGATGAATGTATTTTCCCGAATGTAGATATAGAAGGGGAGTTTGGCCAGACAATTAAAACTAAATTTAAGGTTCCAGTGATGACCGGCGCTTTAGGCTCTACTTTTGTGGCGGCTAAATACTGGGAATCTTTCGCTACAGGCGCAGCCTTGGTAGGTGTCCCGATTGTGGTCGGAGAGAACGTGGTGGGCATTGACAAACAGGCAGAAATAAAGAACGGAAAAATCATCAAAGCTCCGGAATTAGACAGGAGGATTGAAACATTCCTGCGTTACTATGAAGGGTTTGGCGCGATTATTGTTCAGATGAATGTTGAGGATACCCGTAATGGGGTTGCCGAATACGTAGCCGGAAAATACGGGGACAAGGTGGTCATAGAATTAAAATGGGGCCAGGGAGCTAAATGTATCGGCGGAGAAATACAGGTTAGCAGCCTTGAGTATGCCCAGTTCCTTAAAAAGCGGGGTTATGTAGTTGATCCCGATCCCACATTGCCTGAAGTGCAGGAAGCTTTTAAGTCAGGGGCAATTAAATCTATCGCCCGCCATAGCCGCTTAGGTTACACCAGCCTTTCCTCGGAGAGCCAGGTTGAAGAGAGTTTTATGAAAGCGGTTAAGTATCTGCGTAAGATCGGCTATAAAAGGATATCGTTGAAAACCGGCTCATATGGGATGGAGGCTTTGGCGATGTCTATAAAATATGCTTCTGAAGCTAAGCTTGATTTGCTTACCATTGACGGTTCAGGCGGCGGCACAGGGATGAGCCCCTGGAATATGATGGAGACCTGGGGTGTTCCGTCCATACTATTGCATTCTAAGGCCTACGAATACGCAGAGATTTTGCGTAAAAAAGGCAAGAAAGTGGTGGATATGGCTTTTGCGGGAGGACTGGCCCGCGAGGACCACATATTCAAGGCCTTGGCATTAGGCGCTCCTTATACAAAATTAGTGTGTATGGGTCGGGCTTTAATGATCCCGGCGTATCTTGGTTCTAATATTGAAGGAGTTTTGAACCCGCAAGTTAAAGCAAAAGTAAGCGGAAGCTGGGATAAACTTCCGGCATCCGTAGCAGAACTCGGCATGACTGCTGAAGAACTTTTTGCCGGTTATTATGACCTGCAAAAAAAGGTTGGCAAGGATGAGATGAAGAATATTCCTTTGGGCGCAGTGGCATTTTGGACCCTGGCGGATAAATTAGCGGCAGGCCTGCAGCAGTTAATGGCCGGAGCCAGAAGGTTTACGCTTAAGGCGATCAGCCGCGCCGATATCTTTTCGGCAAATCGTGAGACCGAGAAGGAAACCGGCGTGCCTTTTATCACAGATGTAGCAGATGACAAGGCTAAAAAAATAATGAAAAGGTAAGTTAAGGAATACGGGTTCCGTTTGGAATAAATGTGCCGCGTTCATATGAACGCGGCACATTTGTTTTTATCTGGCCTTTGGTCTACCCGGAAAAGATTTTTAAGTTGCAGTAGTAATTATTTAGTTGTAAAATAGCGTTCATGAACAAAGAAGAAATTATTGAAGATTTTTTCCGCGGTTTAAGAGTTGCTCTTACCAATGCCTTTTCTTATCCCAAAGACCATCCTTATTTTATTAAATCAGTAGAGAATTTTAAGGTTAAGCTTGAGACGCTCCTGGCTATTTTTAATCCGTTTAAGATTGGGGTAACCAGTTCAGGCCTTATAGTCGACGGTAAGAATCTTTCTAAAACCGGCTTATATGATGAATTGGCCCGCCTGCTGCATCAACGTAAAATAAAAAGCATAGAAATCAAAGGGGGTTTAGGCCTCCAGGAACTAGTCCAATTCCTTTCTGTTATTTCCCTGCCTCAAAAAGAGATCTTTAAGTGCGGAGGGTTGAGCGCGATTTTAGAGAAGGAGCGCCTGGTCCATTTTACTATTCAAGAGTTGGATTATTCGGCGTTCCTGCGCGGGGAAGGCCAGGAGTGTACTGACGTATGGGGGTATATGCTTAAAGATGCGCTCTATAGCGATGATACTGCCAAGATAAACCAGTTTGCCGATAGCTTTGGTTCGTTTATTAAACGGGTTAGCGAAAAAGATCTTTTTGATACCAATGGTATTTCTACCGAGGTAAACGAATTCTTAATCAGCCTGAGGGGGAAGAACAAAGAGAAATTTGATAAATGTTTAAATGATGTTTTTCTTTGGCTTCTGCGGAATAAAAAGACGCTTAGCCAGGACAAGCTGGTAAAAATTAAACCGGCCTTTAATGATTTAAGCCAGGATGAATTTACCACTCTTCTCAAAGAGGGATTCCTGCAGGAAGATAATTTCGATTCTTTAAGCCTGCAGCTTTTTTCTAAAATCTCTGAACAGGGCGCGCCTGCCGATATTACTAAAAACTTTTTTAATAAAATGGATGAAATGCCGGGTTTAAAAGATAACCCCAATTCGGTAAAGAAGATCCGTAATATATTAAGCAGCTCCCAGGATGACCCAATGTCCGCGGTATACCGCAATACGCTTGATTCTTTGGTTAAAAATATTTCTTTTTCCGGTAAGCTGTCCTTTGACCATGAAACGCTTAAAGAGAACTACCGCTATATAGTTTTAGGGATATTCGCAACCGATCAAAACCAGGAAATCCTGGAGATGACAGCGGCAATCCTGGAGCAAGAGCTGGCAGGTATTTTTAAGGATAATGATGCCGGTTTCCTAAAAGAACTTTGGGGGTTATTGAACAAGAGGAAGGGAGAAGAAATAAAAGTATGCGCTGATCTTGAAAAGTTTTTTTCTTCTTTTGTCGAAGATATTGTTTTAAATGACGGCCTGTCTCCTGAGCAGGAATTTCTTCTGGGGGCGGTTTCTTCCGCCAGCAAAGAGATGAATTTATACCTGGATAAAATATTCGCCGCTGAAAGAATGAATAAGCAGGCTTTAGCTTTGTTTTTAAGATTGTTTCAGCCCAGCCTCGATGATTTTTATGCGAGGCTTGACCAGAAAATCCAGGATATAGAGTTTCTTGCCAGCCTCGCCGAGGCGTTAAGCCAGATCGAAGCGCCTGCAACTTTAAATATATTAGAATATATTTATTCCGGTGCCAATGAATTGGTCAAAATTGAGTCATTAAAAGCTATGCGTAAGCTAAAGAAGGTAGATGCCGCCTTTCTTATGCGGCAATTAAATACAGCTTCATCTTCGCTCAAAGGCCAGTTACTTTCCGTATTAATATTAGACAAGCAGGCAAAAAATGATATTTTGGATATGCTCTTTAAGGTATCCGGCTTCCTGGGGAGTAAAAATGAATTACTTATTGAAAATATGAAGATTATTTTTGACCTGCATTTTGTTGAAGCAGCCGTCTGTATCAAGGATTTAAGCCGCAGGAGATTTTTCTGGAACAAGAAACTGCGCGATAAAGCGAACTGGATATTGAAGGAGTGGAATGTTAACTAAAATCGAAGTAACTTTTAAAGAGCTGCTCACCTGTCTTCAGACCGCTAAGATGTACGGAACGGTGCATCCTATGTTCCAGAAGTCTTTGGATAAGGCGTATGCGGCTTTTGAGGATGTTTTTAGCCAGCGCCAGGAGATAGTTATCGGTATTGTGGGCGATGAATTGGCTTTCGAGAAAGAGATTTTTTTTGAACTGGGTAAGCTTTTAAGGACGGCGATCCTGTATTTGAAAGAGAGGAATATAGAAAGGCTTGCTTTTTACCGCGGTTTAAGCAAGGAAGAATTGAGTAAATTTGTGGGTATTATCAGCGGGCCGAAAGAAGACTTTAAGACAGATCCGCAGCAGTTATTGGTTTTTGCCGGGATAGAAAATATAAGCATAGGTAAACTTAAGGTTGCTGACAGCCAGGATAAGGGGGCAGTGGAATTTAATCAGCCCAATCTTTACGATTTCTCTATAGATAAAGTTGCCCAGGTTGTATCCAGTGTGCTTAACCTTGAAAAGATCGATCCGCGGGTACTCAAAGTTTCCCTGAATAATATTATTGATAGCTTAAGTATACAGCGCCAGGAGTTGCTGAAACTGGCCACGGTAAAAAGATATGACGCGGAAGTTTATGTGCATATGCTTAATGTAGCAATATTTTCCATGTATTTTTCTTCACGCTTAGAATTTGAGAAAAGTGACGTCCTGGATATCGGCGTAGCCGCCCTTTTCCATGATATCGGCAAGATGTATATTTCGCGAAAGACTTTACATAAACCCGACAAGCTTAGCGAGCAGGAGTTTGACCGCATTAAGAGCCATACGGTTTTGGGCGGCGAATTTATGTTTAAATATGTCGATAGCCTGGGTATCCTGCCGGTGGTAGTTAGTTTTGAACATCATTTGAAATATGATATGTCCGGATATCCACGTATGCCTTTATTGAGAAAACAGCATATCGTTTCTTCAATCGTAGCTATCTGCGATGTTTACGATGCTCTTTCTCAAAGGAGAGGTTATAAACAGGATTATTCCCCGGATGTAGTTTATAATATTATGAATAAGGATAAAGGGAGCGCTTTTGACCCGGCATTACTGGATAAATTCTTCCAATTCATGGGTCTTTGGCCGGTAGGTTCGGTAGTAGCATTAAATGACGGCAGTATCGCATTAGTCAGGGAAGAGAATGAATCTGATATCTGCCGGCCAAAAATTGAAATAGTCGCTCCGGAAGAGAAGAAAAGAATGGTTGATTTGCTTAAAGACAGCGGCTTGTGCATTGAGCGTTATCTTAACCCGTGGAAGGAAGGCAGGGAGTACCTTGGGCTTGGCCATTAGCGTTAAAGAAAGAAATTGACAATTGGTTAAGGGGTGTTATAATCAACAAACAAAGGCGTTTAGAAGCCAAACTCCCGGCACTAAATGCCTTTTTTATAAAGAAAATCAACCTAAAAGGTATAAATATGCGGGCATTTCTTGTCTTAGAAGATGGAAAAGTATTTAGAGGCAACTCATTTGGTGCAAGCGGTGAGCGTACGGGGGAAGTAGTTTTTAATACCAGCATGGCCGGATACCAAGAGATTGTTACCGATCCTTCTTATAAGGGGCAGATTGTAGTTATGACATATCCTTTAATGGGCAACTATGGCGTGAATAAGGAAGACGCGGAATCCCGCAGGCCTTTTTTAGAAGGTTTTGCGGTGAAAGAATATAGTAAGATAGCCAGTAACTGGATAAAAGAGCAATCTTTAGGAGAATACTTAAAAGAAAACAATATCCTGGGGATTGAGGGTATTGATACCAGGGAGCTTACCTTGCACATAAGGGAAAAAGGAGCGATGAAAGCTGTTTTGTCCACGCAGGATTCTGATGAGTCAAGCTTGATTAAAAAAGCTCAATCCTGCCGCGGGCTGATCGGTATAGATTTGGTTAAAGAGGTAAGTGTCTCCAGGAAATATAATTATGCCCATGTTAAGGATGCTGAATATAAGGTAGCGGTATTGGATTGCGGGGTAAAATACAACATATTGAGAAAACTGGCGCGTAGCCATTGTAATGTAGCAGTGTTCCCCGCGCAGGCGACTTATGAAGAGATCCTTGATTCAGGTGCTGATGGTGTTCTGCTTTCTAACGGCCCGGGGGATCCGGCAGCCGTAGATTACGTGGTTAAAACAGTAAGGAATCTTATCGGCAAGATTCCTATTTTCGGAATTTGCCTGGGGCATCAGATGCTCGGGCTTGCTTTAGGCGGCAAGACTTATAAGCTTAAGTTTGGCCATCACGGGGCAAACCATCCGGTTAAGGATTTAAGGACAGGAAAAGTTTCCATAACTGCCCAGAATCACGGTTTTTGTGTGGATATAGATTCATTGAGCAAGAAAGACATTGAATTGACTCATGTAAATTTAAATGACGGTACCTTGGAGGGGTTACGCCATAAGAAGCTGCCGCTATTTTGCGTGCAATTTCATCCTGAAGCTTCTCCCGGTCCGCACGACGCAGGGTATTTATTTGCCGAGTTCATAAAATTAATGCGGAAATCAAAGAAACAGGGACGGTTCTCAAAGCAAAGGAAAACTGTCCCCTAAAAGGGACACTTTAGCTTTGAATTGAGAACCGTCCCTAACTTAATATGCCCAAGAGAAAAGACATCAGAAAGATATTGATTATTGGCTCCGGCCCCATTGTCATCGGCCAGGCCTGTGAATTTGACTATTCCGGCACTCAGGCTTGCAAGGTCCTAAAGCAGGAGGGGTTTAAAATAGTCCTGGTAAATTCTAACCCGGCGACAATCATGACTGACCCTGAGGTTGCCGATAGAACATATATTGAGCCGATTACTGCAGAGGCGGTAGAAAAGATTATCGCGAAAGAAAGGCCGGATGCGCTTCTGCCTACGCTTGGCGGCCAAACCGCATTAAATACTACCGTGGAGTTGGCGGATAAAGGCGTGTTAAAGAAATATAAAGTTGAAACCATCGGAGCTAATATAAAGGCGATTAAAAAAGGCGAGGACCGCCAGTTATTTAAAGCGGCCATGGAAAGAATAGGCCTGGATCTACCTAAGAGCGGCCGGGCTTATAATTTGGATGAGGCCCTTGCTGTGGCGAAAAAAATAGGCTTTCCCTTGATTATCCGTCCTAGTTTTACTTTAGGGGGAGTTGGCGGATCAAGCGCTTATAATATTGAAGAGTTTAAGGTTTTAGCCAAGCGCGGGCTTGAATCAAGCATGATCAGCGAGATCCTGGTTGAAGAATCCGTCTCGGGCTGGAAAGAATTTGAGTTGGAGGTTATGCGTGATTTAAAAGATAACGTAGTGGTTATTTGTACTATTGAAAACTTTGACCCTATGGGCATACATACCGGAGACAGTATCACGGTGGCGCCTATCCAGACATTAACGGATAAGCAATATCAATTGATGCGCGATGCGGCTATCGCTTGTATCCGGGAGATCGGAGTTGAAACCGGCGGTTCAAATATACAGTTTGCGGTACACCCGGGAAACGGCAGGATGGTGATTATCGAGATGAATCCCCGGGTTTCACGCAGTTCAGCTTTGTCATCGAAAGCCACAGGTTTTCCTATTGCTAAAATCGCCGCTAAGCTTGCCGTTGGTTATACCTTGGATGAAATTACCAATGATATCACGCGGTCAACCCCTGCTTGTTTTGAGCCGGCTATTGATTATTGCGTGGTAAAGGTCCCGCGGTTTACTTTTGAGAAATTCTCTTCGGCTAACAATACCCTGGGGATATCCATGAAGTCGGTAGGCGAAGCTATGGCTATCGGCCGTACGTTCAAAGAGGCGCTGCAGAAAGGTTTACGTTCGCTGGAGATTAAAAAATACGGGTTAGAAAGCATTGTTTTTGATAACCCGGATGATATTAAGATTGAAAATGGTCTTTTAGATAAGATTTATCAGAAGCTAAGACAGCCTAATGCGGAAAGGATCTTTTATATCGGGGATGCGTTTCGCGCTAATCTGGATATTGATAAGATTTATGAACTGACTAAAATTGACCGCTGGTTTTTATATAACATCAAGGAGATTATTGATTGCGAAAGGGAGATACTTAAGAGTAAGCCTGAGCTTCCCGCAGAATTGCTCAAGAAGGCTAAAGAATATGGCTTTAGCGATAGACAGCTGGCCAAGCTTTTATCTTTGAGTGAAATGCAGGTCCACGCTTTAAGAAAATCCATGAATATACTCCCGGGTTTTAAACTGGTTGATACCTGCGCCGCGGAATTCATAGCGCACACTCCATATTTCTATTCTACATATGACAGGTAAATAGGTTTGCCTACTTGGTTATGAATAAATTTTCTTCGTGTAATATTTTTTAATCTAAATATGTCAGTTAAAATAAAATTCCTCGGAGGCGCAAAGACTGTTACCGGCTCAAGCCATTTGATCACGGCCGGCAGCACGGAGATACTTCTTGACGGCGGGCTGTTCCAGGGGCACCGCGATGCCTTTTATGAAATCAATACTACCTTTCATTATAACCCGCGAACGATTAACGCCATGGTCTTATCGCATGCGCACATTGATCATTGTGGTAACATCCCCAATTTAATTAAACGCGGATTACGCTGCAAGATCTATACCACTTCAGCGACTAAAGATTTGGCAGACCTGATGCTGGTGGATTCAGGAAAAATCCAGGAAGAAGACGTGCGTTACGTGAATAAAATCAACAGGCGCATGGATTTACCTTTACGCAAGGCCTTATATACGGCAAAGGAGGCCTCCAGGGCGACTAAAATATTCCGTTCGATTTCTTACAATCAAAAGTTTTGCATTGCCAAAGATGTTTCAGCCACTATTCTTGATGCCGGGCATATCTTAGGTTCAGGGATTATTGTTTTAGATATTAAGGATGCCGAACAGACATTGCGTTTAGGCTACGCGGTAGACCTGGGGAGAAAGAACCTGCCCCTGTTGAATGACCCTGTAATTCCGAAGGGCTTAGACTATTTGATCATGGAGTCTACTTATGGCGGCAGGATGCATCGGCCGATTGAGGAAGCGCAATCGAAATTAAGGGAGGCGATCTCCCGTGCGGTAAAAAGAGGGGGGAAGGTAATAATTCCTTCTTTCACCCTGGAGCGCACGCAGGAGGTAATCTATTTTTTGAATGAATTACTTAAAGAAAAGCTTATTCCTTCGGTGCCTATTTATGTAGACAGCCCGTTAGCTACGAATATTACCGACCTTTTTAAGTTTCACCTTGATTTTCTAAATGAAAAGACCCGCCAATCATTCAGCAAAGGGGATAACCCGTTTGAATTATTGAATTTGCGTTTTATCCGTGAACAAAGAGAGTCTAAGGCTTTAAATACCGATAAACGGCCGATGATTATTATCGCCGGAAGCGGCATGTGTGAATCCGGGAGGGTGCTGCATCATCTGCAGAATAATATAGAGGATTCACGCAATATGATTTTAGTCGTTGGGTATATGGCTAAAGATACCTTGGGCAGGAGGATAGTTGAGAAAATACCTTTTGTCAGGATATTCGGGGTGGAGTATGAACTTAACGCGGAGGTGGTGGTTATCAACGCTTTTTCAGGCCATGCCGACCAGTCGGAGTTATTGAATTTCGTTTCCGGCTGCCTTCCCGACGGCAAACCGGGGTTGCCGTTTAAACGTATTTTTCTGGTGCATGGTGAACCTGAACAATCGCTGACCCTTTCCGGAATATTGACTCAAAAAGGACTAAATGTGCATATCCCGGATAAAGATGAAGAGGTATTGCTTAATTAAATATTTTATGCTACATTAACTGTTCAAATTAATTATATAAGGAGGACTAAAATGATTGGTGGTTTTTCGACTCCCAAGAAAGATAAAGCGCTTAAATCAAGCGGCGGAAAACCGGTTAAAACCGGAGAGATACTGGTGCGCGGAATCAATACCTATAAGGCAGGGGTAGGGGTCCGGGGCTTAGGCACTTTATTTGCCGCTTATCCGGGTAAAGTTTATTTTACCCGTAAAAAGACCAGCCACGGAAGCCTGCGAACCTTTGTTAATGTGGCGCCTTTAGCAAAAAAAGAAACTAAAAAATAAAGATGGCTGATTTAGCCAGAAAATATTCACATCAAAAATATTTATTAAGTATCATTGATACGTTTTATAGCATGGCCCTGATCCTGGTTGTTTTGGGATCGGGGTTTTGTCTTTCCTTAGAGAATTTTATTAAAAGTTTTGGCCTGCCTGGATATTTATCGATTGCTGTTTTCCTGCTGATTATTTTATTTTTTTATTACTTATTAAGCCTGCCGCTTAATTTCTACGCAGGCTATATCCTTGAGCATAAGTTCAATCTAAGTAAACAGAAAATAAGCTCATGGTGGCTGGATCAGTTAAAATCCGGGATGCTGGGGTATATAATTTTCTTGATACTGATTTCATGTTTCTACTGGATTTTAACCACATTTGACCAATGGTGGCTGGTTGTTTCAATTTTCTGGATTGTATTTAGCGTGGTTTTAGCCAAGCTAACCCCGGTTTTGATTATTCCGTTGTTTTTTAAATATAAGAAACTGGAAGACGAAGCTTTACGCCAAAGGGTATTCAGTTTAGCCGAGAAAATGCAGGTTAAACTGATGGATGTCTTTGAGATAGATTTCAGCAAGAAAACGCTCAAGGCCAATGCCGCCTTTACCGGTATGGGTAAAACTAAACGGGTGATTTTAGCCGATACCTTAAAAGATAAGTACAGCCATGATGAGGTTGAGGCAATACTCGCGCATGAATTCGCGCATTTTCAGCGCAAGCATATCTTTAAATTGATCGCTATAAATTCCCTGTTAACCTTAGGATTGTTCTACCTGCTTTTTAAGACCAGTGTTTATTTTCTGGGGGTATTTAAATTAAATTCTCTTTCACAATTAGCCAGCTTGCCTTTGATTTTTCTTTATTTTATGCTTTTTGGGATTATTATGCAGCCCTTGGAGGCCTACATAAGCAGAAGGTTTGAGAAAGAGGCGGATAGGCTGGCGCTTAAAACAACCCAAAACAAAGAAGCGTTTATTTCTTTAATGGATAAACTCGCAGAGCAAAACCTCGCCGATAGGAATCCGCATCCGTTGATCAAGTTTTTCTTTTTTGACCACCCGCCTATTGATGAACGAATAAATACGGCAAAATCATATTAAGCCTAACAATGATATTTTGTTCTTCGGGATATTGTCCCGCGCTCTGAAAACTTTCGCCGAGTGCTTCGGCTTACGACTCACTCCCGGATGACGTATGCTTCCAAGAGGTCCTTCGTTCGTCGTAATTCCTCGCACTCATCTGCCGAAAGTTTTCTAATGCGCGCTCCACAATATCCCTCGATCAAAATATCTATAGCTAAAATCGACATTCGCTGTGGAATTTACCGGCTTCATTATAGAGAATTAACACATTATTTAGCGGGAGCCGAGACTTGCCCTTGTTCGCTTACGCTCTCAAGGACTTCATTAAAGGAAACTGTAAGGTGCTTGGTTCGAGCAGCATCTCAAAAATTGAGCGGGCACGGTCCCGCCGGAGGCGGGGAGCGAAATTTTTGCCGAAGCGCAGCTCGCCACGCCGGGGCGAGCAAGCGGTGATGCGAGAACAAGGCTCGGCAGGACCCGCTAAATAAATAATTTGTTTTATTGTTATTTACTATTTGAGGAAGTCTAGGATGAGTTTGGCGGCGCGGTCAGCTGCTCCCGGCTCCCCGAGTGAGGATTTTACATAAGCTAAGTCTTCAAGCATTTGCTTGGCTGGTTCAGGTTTTTGCAGATACTCTAAAGCGGCGCGCGCAATCATTTCCGGCCGGGCGCTAAATTGAATAAACTCCGGGACAATCTTTTTGCCTGCCACTATGTTGACCATGCCTATGTAGGGAATTTTTACCTGGGGCCGGTAAAGCAGGTAATTCAACAGGTTCATCTTATATACGATCACAAATGGTTTTTGCATGATTGCCGCCTCCAGCGTTGCCGTGCCTGAACATATGAGGCAGAAGTCGGCGATATTCAGGCAGTCGTAAGTCTTGCCGTCAACAATCTTTAAATCCAGGCCATATTTTTTGCACTCTTTCTGGTATATCCGTGTATCGAGGCTGGGAGACTTAGCGATGATAAATTGCGTATTGGGGATTTCTTTATTGATAAGCCGGGCAGCTTTAAGCATTATAGGCAGGATCAGCCTGATTTCCTGCTTACGGGAACCGGGAAGAAGAGCGATAATCTTTTGGGATGAGTTAATCCGGAGATTATCAAGCAATTTCTGTTTCTCTAAAGTCGGGCGTACCAGATTTATTAAAGGATGGCCCACGCAGTGCGTTTTGAGGCCGTGTTTCCTGTAAAACTCCTCTTCAAACTTAAAAAGCACAATCATTTCAGAGATATAATCCCTGACGCATTTTACCCTTTTTTCTCTTGAGGCCCAAACCTGAGGGCTTACGTAATAAATGGTTGGTATGCCTTTATTGATCGCCTTGGCCAAGCGCAGATTAAAACCGGAGAAATCAACGAGGATTATCGCATCTGGTTTATGCGTATTGATTTTTTCAAGGATCAGCTGTTTTAGTTTAAGGAATTTAGGCAGTTTTTTTAAAACATCAAAAAAACCCATTACGGATAATTCTTTGATATTACAGAGGATTTCAACTCCGGCTTTTTCTAAATTTTCCCCTCCGACTCCGGCGACTTTAATTGCCGGGTTGAGATTTTTTATTGCCCGGATAAGGTCTCCGGCCAGCAGGTCTCCGGAAGGTTCGCCGCAGACAATAAATATTTTCTTTATTTGCGCCATATCTGATTTTGAATTTCTAAAGCTACCGCTAAAGCTTCTCTGGCGATAGGCCCGGAAACCAGGGGAGTTTTTTTGTTGATTACGCAGTCAACAAATGACGCCAGTTCTTTCTGCAAAGGTTGTTCTTTTTCAATAGGCAGGCGTTCTTTGGTAATCTTGCCCTGGGTCCTTCGGTAAACCGAGGCTTCGGCATTTTTATAGTCCAGCGAAATATAGGTATCTTCCTGAAATATACGGATCTTGCGCATTACTTCATCGGAGACCCGGCTGGCAGTAAGATTAGCAATACAGCCATTTTTAAAAGTTAAGCGGGCGTTAGCAATATCTTCGAAGGAGGTGAGCACATTTACTCCTACGGATTCAACCCGTTCCAACGGTGAATCCACGAGCCCTAAAACAATGTCAATATCGTGAATCATGATATCAAGCACCGCGCCAACGTCTAATGAACGGTTAGGAAAAACAGAGAGGCGGTGGCATTCAATGAACTTCGGGTTATGGATTATTTTCTGTGTTGCGCAAAAAGCAGAGTTAAATCTTTCAATATGGCCTACCTGCAGGATGAGATTCTTTCTCTTTGCTATTTCAATTAGATTGTCCGCTTGTTCGAGATTTACGGTAAACGGTTTTTCAACCAGAAGGTGTATATCTTTTTCGAGGAAATCACGGGCTATCTGATGATGCAGGAGTGTGGGTGCGGCAATGCTGGCAGCGTCAATTTTACCGAAGAGTTCACGATAGTCGCTGTAACCGGGAACGCGCAGGGAGCCGGAAACGGCTTTTAGGGAAGCCGGATTTGTATCGCATACCCCTACCAGGGTGCAGGCGGGGATTTGTTTATAAATTTTGGCATGAATACTGCCTAAGTGGCCCGCGCCGATTACCGCTACTTTAAGTTTATCCATCCTATAATAATAGCAAACTGCGCATTTTGATGCAATTAAAATTTTAGTCATGTTTAATAAACCTGTTAAGTTTATCGCTCAGGTTGCGCTTACGCAGAGGCGAAAGCGCAACATTCGCTACGAAATTTGGCAGGTTCATTAGAGAACTTATGGTTATTAATTTAGCGGGTGACTGCCAAGACGAAGCCCTTGCCGCGCGCAGCAAAAACGAGCACGGCGAGGTGGATTGGCAGGCAGGACCCGCTAAGTACAAAATTTACGAGAAATTGCCCGTATAAAGTATAAGAAAAGGTTTGCCATGCCCGGGTAGATATGTTAAAATAACCTCTCTTTAGGAAAGGCAGGAGATGAAGGATTATCTTAAGTTATTAAAATTCGTACGGCCTTATTATGGTTTGTTTGCTATAGCCATAGTTTGCATGGGGTTTTCTGCCATATTTGACGGCGTGTCTTTGGCGATGATTGTGCCTTTGGCGGATAAGGTTTTGACCAATAAAAAGATCATTATCCCGGCTCAATTACCGGATTTCCTGGCTGATTTCGTGGATAAGATAAATAATACCCCTCCGGAAGTATTGTTAAGTTATATGGTTGTAACCGTCCTGGTGCTTTTCTTCTTAAAAGGGGTTTTTGGGTTCTTCCAAAGCTATTTCATGTCGGATATCGGCCAGCGCGTGGTCAGGGATATCAAGTCTAAGCTTTATACCAAGATACAGTCTTTATCGCTTAGCTATTTTACCCACAAGCGCGGCGGAGAGCTCATGTCACGTATCAATAATGACGTCAGACTTGTGGAGAATGCTGTATCATACGGTTCAACTGACCTGATTTATCAGAGCTTACAGGTGGTTATTTTTTCCATAGTCATTTTCTTTATCTATTTTAAAATGGCCTTAGTTTCGATTATATTTGTGCCTTTAATCAGTTTGCCGATTATAAAGGTCGGTAAGGTTTTAAGAAAACTCTCCAAACGCACCCAGGAGAATGCCGCTGATACTAATTCCCTGCTTTATGAGACGATTATGGGGGCGCGTATTGTCAAGGCCTTCAATATGGAAGAGCATGAGATCAGTAAGTTTAACAAGGTAAACATGGATTATTATAGGCTTTCCATGAAGTCAATTAAACGTACACTGCTGCTTAATCCTATTACAGAGTTTTTAGGGTGTGTTGCCGGTGTGTTGGTATTTTTCTGGGGCGGCCGCGAAGTTATCGCCGGTAAGATATCTTTTGGAGTTTTTGGCCTGTTTTTGGGTTCACTTCTATCTTTAATCAGGCCTTTGAAGAAATTAAGCCAGGTAAATGCATTAAACCAGCAAGCTATGGCGGCCAGCGAGCGTATACATGAGGTGCTGGAGACAGAGTCGACCGTAAAAGAACATCTTCTGCCTAAAAGTTTGACCAATTTTAAACAGAGTATCAGGTTTGATGATGTTTGGTTCAGCTATGCCGATACAAAAATTTTAAAGGGAATTAACCTTGAGGTTGATTATGGCCAGATGCTGGCAATTGTCGGGCCTAGCGGTACTGGAAAAAGTACATTAGTGGATCTAATCCCGCGGTTTTATGATCCCCAAAAGGGAAATGTGTTTATTGACGGTGTGGATCTGCGGGAATTTGATTTAAAGTCATTGCGTAACCAGATAGGCATTGTGAATCAGGAAACCATGCTTTTTAATGATACGATCCGGGCTAATATCGCTTATGGCAAGCTGGATGCGACTGACAAAGAAATAGAAGAGGCTTCCAGGAGGGCTTATGCGCATGATTTTATATCTAAATGTCCGCAAGGCTATGATACTATAATTGGGGATAGGGGAGTAAAAATCTCCGGAGGAGAACGCCAGCGTATTGCTATAGCCAGGGCTCTTTTAAAGAATGCCCCGATATTAATACTGGATGAAGCTACCTCACAGCTTGATTCTGCATCTGAGCGCATTGTTCAGGATGCCCTGGACAGCCTTGTTACCGGCAGGACGGTTTTTGTGATTGCCCACCGGCTTTCAACAGTAAGGAACGCCAGCAGGATCGTAGTTTTAGATAAAGGTGCGATCGTTGAGCAGGGCACGCATAGCCAACTGCTGGAGAAGGAAGGTTTGTATAAACGGCTTTATGACGCTCAAGAAATACAATAAACTGTTGCAAATAGGTAAAAATTTGTTATAATTATAAAATTAACTTTTTGCCTTAATTTTCCGGCTTATTTGGAGTGCGGGAAGGCAGAAAAACATATTAACTATAAAAAGAGGGGGAATAAAAACGTGCCGTCAGAATTAATTAAGCAGCTTTTAGAAGCAGGGGTACATTTTGGCCATCAGACTAAGCGCTGGAATCCCAAAATGAAGAAGTTTATTTTTGGCTCAAGAAGCGGTATTTACATCATTGACCTGGAAAAGACCGAGGAGTGCATTAACGCCGCCCGGGATTTCTTGATGGATATAACTTCAAAAGGCGAATTTGTCCTTTTTGTGGGAACCAAAAAACAGGCACAAGATGTAATCAAGCAGGAGGCAATACGCTGCGGGATGTATTATGTTACTGACCGCTGGCCGGGCGGGATGCTTACTAATTTTGCCACTATTAAAAAGAGCATTAACCGCCTGAAAGACATTGAAAAGATGCGAACTGACGGGACATTTGAGAAATTAACCAAAAAAGAGGTTTCCCGGCTGGAAAAAGAACTGGCTAAACTGAATAAAAATTTCTCCGGTATAGTCGCCATGGAGCGTATGCCTAAGGCGGCATTTATTATAGATACCAAGAAAGAGGAGACCGCGGTGCTTGAGGCGCGCAGGCTGGGAATTCCGATAATCGGGCTGATTGATACTAATTCCAATCCTGATCTGGTGGATTATCCTATCCCGGGCAATGATGATGCCACTAAGTCTATCCGCACGGTAGCTACGATCATCGCCGATACCATTGTTGAAGGAAGGAAGAAATTCCTATCCTATCTTTCTCAGGAAGGGGTTAAAGTAGAAGAGTTAAAGCAGGATATTTCTCCGGAGGTGCTTCCGGAAGAAGAGATCAAGATCAAAGAGATCGAGGAAATCGTTGAGGACAGCCAGCCGTCAATTGATGAAGCTGGGGCGGCAAAAAGGGCGCACATTAAGGCGGCTGCGGAAACAAAGCTGAAATCGAAAAAGAAGGGATCGTTTTAAAATGAAAAGTTCACTGAGTGCTATTAAAGAATTAAGGGATATGACCTGTTCAAGTATCGCTCATTGCAGGAAGGCCCTGGAAGATGCCAAAGGAGACATAAAACAGGCAGCAGTATTGTTAAGGAAACAGGGATTAGAAATTGCCGCTAAAAAACAGAGCCGTTCTGCCAAGGAAGGCAGGATTGATTGTTATATACATCATGGCAATAAAATCGGTGTTTTGTTAGAGGTAAACTGTGAATCTGATTTCGCGGCTAAGAATGAAGAATTTACTAAATTTACCAGGGACCTGGCTATGCATATTGCCGCCTCCAGCCCTGTGTATATAAAGAAAGAGGATGTCCCGGAAGATATCCTGAAGCATGAAAATGATAAAAGCAAGGAAGATTTCTATAAGAATAATTGTCTGTTGGAGCAGGTTTTTGTCAAAGACCCGAGTCTAACGATCAAAGATTATTTGGGCAGCATTGTGGGAAAGATTGGCGAAAATATTGTTATCCGCAGGTTCATCCGCTATAAGATCGGCGAATAAATGCTCAAACCGGTTTACAAGAGAATTGTCCTTAAGCTTAGTGGAGAAGCGCTTCAGGGTAAAAATACGCATGGCATAGATCCCGAGGTGCTTAAAACCATATCGCGCCAGATTAAAGAAATCAGGGATTTGAGCGTGGATGTGGCGGTTGTTTTAGGCGCGGGCAATATTTTGCGTGGCCAGGAGAATACCGCTTCGCGCGGCCTGGACCTGGATCGCAGCGTTGCCGATTACATGGGGATGCTGGCGACTGTAATTAACGGGCTTTCCCTGCAGGACGCGCTGGAAAAATCAGGAGTGCCTACCAGGGTGATGACAGCTATCGAGATGCAAAGGATAGCCGAGCCTTATATTAAAAGAAGGGCTATACGGCATTTGGAAAAAGGAAGAGTGGTTATTTTTGTCGCCGGTACAGGAAATCCCTATTTTACTACCGATACGGCCGCAGCGCTTCGGGCTATGGAGATTAACGCGGATGCTATTTTGAAAGCTACCAAAGTTGACGGGGTTTATGCCGCTGACCCGATGAAGGTAAAAGGCGCCAAAAGATTTAACCAGTTAAAATATATAGACGTGCTCAAGAAAGGCTTAAAGGTAATGGATGCTACAGCAATCAGCCTGTGTATGGATAACAAGTTACCCATCGTTGTCTTTGATCTTAACCGGCAGGGGAATATCAAGCGCGTAATTTTGGGTGAGAAGATCGGTACGGTTGTAAGATAAGCGAAAGGCGGGAGAATATGACTATTAAAGAAATATTGCATAATACAGAAGAGAAGATGAAAAAGGCTTTTGAGTCAATGAACCGGGAGTTCCATGAAGTAAGGACCGGAAGAGCCTCTCCCAGTTTGGTTGAAGGTATGCATATCGATTATTATGGTACTCCGACCATGCTCAAACAGCTGGCAGCTATATCTGCCCCTGATGCGCATTTGATTGTTATCCAGCCTTGGGACCCTACGGTGATCGTCGAAATTGAAAAGTCGATTATAAAGTCCAACCTTGGGGTTAATCCTTCTAACGACGGGAAAATAATCAGGCTTGTCGTTCCGCAACTGTCTAAGGAGAGACGGCAGGAGTTGGCTAAATTGATACATAAGATGTCTGAAGACGGCCGGGTATCTATGCGCACGATTAGAAGGGACGCTAAAGAAACCGTGGAGAAACTGGAAAAAGATAAAGTTATTTCTGAAGATGAAAAGTTCCGCGGTGTTGATGAATTGCAGAAAGTAGTCGACAGATATATCGCTAAGATTGACGAGCTCCTGAAAAATAAAGAAAAAGAAGTGTTGGAGTTTTAGTTTTCAGTCGTCAGCTGAAAGCTGATAAGTTTGGGCCTCTAGCTCTCCTCCGTTGGAGGATTCGCTAGAAGGTCGGTAAATGAAACCTAGATTTAAGGGCCTCTAGCTCATCAGGTAGAGCACCACACTTTTAATGTGGTTGTGCCGCGTTCGAGTCGCGGGAGGCTCAAAAAAATTTTTGAATTTCAAAATTTTTTTGCTCGGTGCGATACAACAATCGAAACTAATTTAAGCATATGGTAATTAGGTTTTAAGCACGGAGCCAGGCAGGTGGAAAGAGGAAAATTCCGGGCGGATGGCGGAATTGGCATACGCGATAGCCTTAGGAGCTATTGGGGTAACCCTTGGAGGTTCAAATCCTCTTCCGCCCAATTGATAATAAGCTATGCAGCACCCGGCGTTAATAATAGGCACCTGGCCTAATGAGTATCGGCTAGTGTCACCTCGTGGCGAATATTGCGTTGGTGCGCGATAGGGATCTTGCGGCACCTTGCGCTTAACGGCACCCGACGCTTATTTGAATTGCGTCGGTGTCCGCTATGTAGCGGAAATTGCGTTGGTGCGCGATAGGGATCTTGCGGCACCTTGCGCTTAATGGTATTGCGCAAGTGCCGCGCTTGTTGCGCGGGAGTAGCTCAGCTGGCTAGAGCGCAACCTTGCCAAGGTTGATGTCGCGGGTTCGAATCCCGTCTCCCGCTTTTGTTTTTCCGGAACTTAAAGAAGCGCTTTTAAGGCAGGCATAGAATCTTCATGGATTTTAATTTTGAGTTTATTATTTGAAAGGAGAAACAAATGCAGATAATGGATTTTCTTTCTAAGAAAGCGATTCTCACCGATATAAAATCTACCCGCAAAGAAGATGTGATTAAAGAGATGGTGGATCTCTTGATTGAATCCGGAGATGTGGAGAAGCGCAATCGTAACAAGCTCATTGAAGCCCTTATGTCAAGAGAGGCCTTGGGCTCTACCGCCATCGGCCAGGGTATAGCCATTCCCCACGCAAAATGCGACTGCGTGGATAAATTAGTGGCAGCATTCGGGCTTTCTAAAAAAGGAGTGGATTTTGATTCTTTGGACGGAGAGCTGGCTTACATCTTTTTTCTGCTTGTTGCCCCGCAGGATTCCGCCGGACCGCACCTTAAGGCCTTGGCCCGGATATCGCGCCTCTTAAAGGATAAATACTTCCGTGATACCCTGCGCACCTGTATAGACGAAAAATCTGTAATTAAGATTATCACCCAGGAAGACGAGAAGAAAATTTAGCCCGTTTGTTTTATTTGGTAAATTCCTCGTAAATTAAGAATGAAAGCAGCTTCCAGCGTCATCTTAAAATGGTTTTATCCGGGAATAGGCATTAAGCGGTGGGTAGGCTTAAGTGCTTTCGGCGTCTTACTTTTAATTATAGGGACAGCTAACCTGAGAGCTGAACAATTTTGGCTGATCCAGCTTTTGGATGCCCTGGTTGTAATCTCGGGAATCATAATCTTAATCCTTGGAATAAAAAGGATGATGCGTTCATTCATCGCGGTATTTGTCCCATCGTCCAGGGGTTCGGAGCTGGTTGACCTTTTGTATCAGAAGAAACATTTAAGCCGCGGGCCGCATATAGTTACCGTAGGCGGGGGAACAGGTTTATCCGTTCTTTTAAGCGGATTAAAAAGTTACTCTTCAAATATTTCAGCCATAGTTACGGTGGCTGATGATGGAGGTTCAAGCGGCCGGCTCCGGCAGCAGTTTGATGTCCTGCCTCCCGGTGATATACGCAACTGTTTGGTAGCTTTAGCTGATGCGCCGGCATTGATGCGTGATCTTTTCCAATTCCGTTTTGACAAAAACTCCGAATTTTCCGGGCATTCCTTTGGCAACCTTTTTCTTACAGTGATGACCCGTTTAACCGGTGATTTTGAAAAGGCGATCAAGGAAACCAGCAAAGTTTTAGCTTTGCGGGGCCAGGTTATTCCTTCTACATTGGGCGATGTAACGCTTGTGGCGCATTATAAAGATGGCTCTGTAGTTGCCGGGGAAGAACAGATACCTAAGGCAAGAAAGAGAATCAACAGCGTAAGCCTTACTCCCGAACAGCCATTGGCTACTCCGGATGCGATAAAGGCAATTAAAGAAGCGCAGATCATTGTTTTGGGCCCGGGTTCTTTATATACGAGTATTATCCCCAATCTTTTAATTAAAGAGATCACCCGGGAGATAGCGGAATCTGATGCGATCAAGGTTTACGTCTGTAATGTAATGACCCAGCCGGGAGAAACAGACGGTTACAGCGTTTGCGATCATATTAAAGCCCTGGTCAGCCATAGTTCTGCGCGTATCCTGGATTATTGCATTGTGAATAACGGCGAGGTTCCGGAAGAGGTTTTAAAGCGTTATTCCGGGGAGAATTCCCTCCTCGTGGTTAATGACCGCAAGAATATCGAGAGCCTGGGTTACCGGGTGGTAGAAGAAGATTTCAGCATGATCCAGGACGGCGTGATCCGCCATGACGCGGAAAAGTTAGCAAGAATTATCATGAGTTTTATTGAAGAGATTTGAGCACCTTAAGTTTTTATCCAGCGAAATCCTTGATTGAACGAAGTGAAATCAAGGATAAGAACACCTTGCGTTTTACGCAAGGGCCTGACGAATAGTTTATGAGTCGGGAAAAATGACGAAAGCTCATAAATATATGCCTTTAATTAAAAAAGAATTAACCGTAAAAAATGGACAGGGCTTACACGCCCGGCCTGCTGCTTTATTTGTGCAGGTAGCTAATAAATTTGATTCGCGCATAACCGTCCGCCACGAAGGTGAGGAGGTCAACGGCAAATCCATTATGGGCATTCTTATGCTTGGGGCGGAGAAGGGGAGCCTGGTTATTGTTGAAGCCGACGGTTCCGACGCAGAACAGGCTTTGATAGAGTTAGAAAAGATAATTAACAGCGAGGAAGCTTTATGATCCAGTTAAAAGGTATAGGTGCCGCAGGCGGAATAAGTATCGGTATGGCTTACAAGCTTGGAAAGGAAGAGTTTGTTGTCTTTCCTGAAGCTATCGCCTGGGAAGATATCCCTATGCAGATTCAGCTTTTTGAAGAAGCCCTGATTAAGACCCGCCGTGAGATTATCGAGCTGCAAAAAAGAATAAGTTCTGACATGGGCCAGGAAGAGGCGCAGATTTTTGACGCCCACCTTTTGGTATTGGAAGACCGCATGCTTATCGAAGAGGTCATCTCCAGGCTTAAGAAAGAACAATTAAACGTTGCTTACATTTTCTCGGAGGTCTTAAAGAAATATATCAGCGTATTCTTGAAGATCGAAGACGAATACCTTAAGGAGAGAATCGCCGATATTAACGATGTCGGCAAAAGGATATTAAGAAACCTTTTGGGCAAGGAGAAAAGGGGCCTGGAGGATCTTAAGGAGAAAGCGATTATTGTTTCGCATGATCTTTCGCCTTCGGATACCGCGGCAATGCATACCAAAAATGTCGCTGCTTTTGTTACCGACATGGGCGGCAAGACTTCGCATACCGCGATTATGGCTAAATCCCTGGAGATACCTGCAGTAGTAGGCTTGGAAGGGATCACCTCCAAAGTTAATACAGGGGATATTCTTATTGTTGACGGTAACACCGGCACGGTAATTATCAATCCCGATGATGAGACGCTTAAGAATTATCAGCAGGAGCTGGTAAAATTAAAGAATATAGCCGAAAGATTTTTGTCGGTTAAAGAACTCCCTGCGGTTACCACTGATGGCCGGCCGATTTTAATTAATGCCAATATTGAATTTCCCGATGAGGTTTTATCTGTCAAGCTGCATGGCAGCCAGGGTATCGGTCTTTACCGCACAGAGTTTTTTTATATGAACCGTAAGGATTCTCCCAGCGAAGAAGAACATTATCAGGCTTATAAGTATGTTGCCGAGCAGATGAACCCGCATCCGGTAGTTATCCGCACCCTGGATTTGGGGGGGGATAAATTCCTTTCGCAGTTCCAGATTCCCCATGAAATGCAGCCGTTTTTAGGCTGGAGGGCGATCAGGTTCTGCCTGGCGCGGCCGGATATATTTAAATTGCAGCTGCGCGCTATTTTGAGGGCCTCGGTTTATGGCAACCTGAAGCTTATGTACCCTATGGTTTCCGGGATTGAGGAATTACGCCAAGCTAATGGCCTGCTCCAGGAAGCAAAAGACGAGCTAAGGCAAAAGGGACTTGAGTTTGATGATAGGATCCTGGTCGGCGTGATGATCGAGGTCCCTTCGGCGGCAATGACCGCTGATATTTTAGCGAAAGAGGCGGATTTTTTCAGTATCGGGACAAATGATCTTATCCAATATTGCTTGGCGGTTGACCGAGGCAATGAAAAAGTAGCTTATCTGTATGAGCCGGCGCACCCGGCAGTCTTGAGGATGGTAAAGCAGATTATCGACGCAGCGCATGAGGCGGAGATTAAGGTGGCAATGTGCGGTGAGATGGCCGGCGAACCGTCGCTGGCAATTATTCTTTTGGGCCTGGGGTTGGATGAATTTAGCGTTCCGCCGCAGGTAATCCCGGAGCTAAAATTCATAATTCGCGCAATAGGGTTTAAAAATGTGCAGGAGATTGCACGTGAAGCAATGAAGCTTTCAACCGGCACCCAGGTAGAAGAGTTTGCCAGAAAGAAATTAGCGGAGATTTTAAGATAGGATGAAGGCGTTAATTTTAGCCGCCGGATATGCGACTCGGCTTTATCCATTAACCAGGCAGTACCCCAAGCCGCTGCTGGAAATCAAGGGCAGGCCGATTATAAATTATATAGTTGATAAATTAGATTCTGTTAGCGCTATCGATGAGATTTATATTGTTACTAACAGCAAATTTATCCAGGTTTTTCGCAAGTGGGCTAAGACAGTTAAATCTTCCAAAAAGATAATCTTGGTCGATGATTTGACTAAGAGCAACCATGACAGGCTGGGTTCTATCGGAGACATGAATTTTGTGATAGCCAGGAAAAATATCCGTGATGATCTTTTGGTAATTGGAGGAGATAACCTGTTCAGCGGTTCCTTGAATGTTTTCCTGAATTCAATCAAGAGAAATGCCCGGGCTGTAAATATTGGCCTGTATAGATTAAAACAGAAAAGAGATGCCAGCCGTTATGGGGTGGCCAAGTTGGATAGTCATAAGAAAGTGATTAGTTTTGAAGAAAAACCCCTGCATCCGCAGAGCCGGTTGGTAGCGATGTGCCTCTACTTTATCCCTAAAGAAGGGCTGGGCTTGATTAAGGAATATATTCATGGGAGGAAAAATAAAATTGATGCCACCGGAGGCTATATTGCCTGGCTTAAAGATAGGGCGCCTGTTTACGGATACGTATTCAGCGGTTTTTGGTTTGATATCGGAGATTATAAGTACTTAAACGCGGCAAAAGAAAAATTTGCCTAACTATCACCCGGCCCTAATGGAAGCGGCCGGCACATTGTTTTATTTGAGAAACAAGTGCGACGTCTTTAGCGTCGTGTACCCTTTTTGGGTAAGGAGGAGTCATGTCGGTGCGGAAACATTATTTTTCTTCGGAATCAGTAACTGAAGGGCATCCGGATAAGTTATGCGATCAGATTTCGGATGGAGTATTGGACGCTTGTTTAAAAAATGATATTTACGCCCGCGTAGCCTGTGAGACTTATGTGACGATGGGGCTTTTGATCGTAGGCGGGGAGATAACCACCCGTGGTTTTATACATGTACATGAAATCTGCAGGAATATTATTGAAGAGATAGGGTATAATCATCCTAAATACGGGTTTGATTTCCATACCTGCGCCATACTTAACGCCATCCATTCCCAGTCTCCGGATATTTCCCAGGGGGTCGATGCCGGCGGAGCAGGAGACCAGGGGATTATGTTTGGTTATGCCTGCAAAGAGACCAAAGAATTGATGCCGCTGGCTTTGATGCTGGCGCAGAAACTTTCTATGCGCCTGACAGAGGTGCGTAAAAACAAGATTTTAAAATATCTTGGCCCGGATGGCAAGACCCAGGTGACTGTGGAATACGATAACGATAAGCCGGTGCGCGTGGATTCCGTGGTATTGGCTTCACAACATACCGAAGATATCCTGGATAAAAGCGGGAAACGCATTACTGAAAAAGCGCGGCTTGAAATTATCAGGGAAGTGGCCGGTCCGATCCTTAGGGGCTGGGTGGATAAAGATACCAAATATTTTGTTAACCAGACGGGAAAATTTGTAGTTGGCGGGCCGCAGTCTGATACCGGCATGACCGGCAGAAAGATAATTGTGGATACTTACGGCGGCGCGGTTGCCCATGGCGGCGGGGCGTTTTCCGGCAAGGATCCTACTAAAGTTGACCGTTCGGCAGCATATATGTGCCGTTATATTGCTAAGAATATTGTAGCGGCGGGGCTGGCGGAGAAATGCCTTATTCAGCTGGCTTATGTTATTGGCCATGCTGAACCCCTGTCGGTTATGGTAAAAACAGAGGGGACTTCGGTTATCCCGGAAGAGTCTTTAGTAAAATTAATCCGGCAGAATTTTCAGCTTACTCCTAAAGGTATTATTGAGTCGTTGAATTTACGCCGGCCCATATACAGAAAGACTGCCAGTTACGGACATTTTGGCAGGACGGAGCCGACTTTTACCTGGGAGAAGACGGATAAAGCGGCAGCATTAAAAAAACAAGCCAGCTGTTTATAAAATAAGAGGCAGCAATTTAAGGAGAGGGCATAGTTATGAAATATGATATTAAAGATATAAATTTAGCTAAGAAGGGCGCCTTAAGAATTGAATGGGCAGGCAAAAATATGCCTGTGCTTAGTTTGATTAAGCAGAGGTTCTCCAAAGAGAAGCCTTTAGCAGGCTTAAAGGTTGCCTGCTGCCTGCACGTTACTACGGAGACCGCCGTGTTAACGGATGTTTTAAAAGCAGGCGGCGCAGATTTATATGTTTGCGCATCAAATCCGCTTTCTACCCAGGATGATGTAGCTGCCGCTTTGGTAAAAGACCTGAAGGTTGCTGTTTTCGCGATTAAAGGCGAGGATACCAAGACTTATTATAGCCATATAAAATCCGCTTTATCAGTTAAGCCGGATATCACCATGGATGACGGAGCAGACCTGGTAAGCACCATTCATCAGCGTCCCGTTGAAGAACATGCCAATATTATCGGCGGTACAGAGGAGACTACTACCGGGGTGATCCGCCTGCGCGCCCTGGCTAAGGAAGGTAAGCTGCGTTATCCTATAATCGCGGTCAATGATGCTTTAACTAAGCATCTTTTTGATAACCGTTATGGCACAGGCCAGTCGACTCTTGACGGGGTTATCCGTTCGACTAATAAACTTATTGCCGGAGCCAATTTCGTAGTTTGCGGTTATGGCTGGTGCGGTAAAGGCGCAGCCATGCGCGCCAAGGGGATGGGCGCGAAAGTAATCGTTATTGAAGTTGACCCTTTGCGGGCTCTTGAGGCGACTATGGATGGTTTTAGGGTTATGCCGATTAAAGAAGCGGCCAAAACAGGCGATATTTTCGTAACGGTAACAGGCGATATTAACGTAATCCGTAAAGAACATTTTGGTTTGATGAAAGACGGCGCCATTGTGGCTAATTCAGGTCATTTTAATGTTGAAATCGATATCCCCGGTTTGACAGAGATAGCTAAATCTAAAAGGGCAACCCGTGATTTTGTCGATGAATATACCTTAAAAGATAACCGCAAGATTTATATTTTAGGGGAAGGCCGCCTGATTAACCTGGCGGCGGCTGAAGGGCATCCGGCAAGTGTTATGGATATGTCTTTTGCCAACCAGGCATTCTCCGCGGAATATATGGCCAAGAATTACCGCAAATTGAAAAAGCAGGTTTATACGGTCCCGGAGGATATCGATAAAAATATCGCCGGGCTTAAACTTAAATCTATGGGGATTAAAATAGATGTACTTACCCCGGAGCAGAAGAAATATTTAGCCAGCTGGGAGATGGGCACTTGAGCGGAATTGGCGGGGAACCCATATGTCGATGAAGAGAATAGCAGTATTGACTACGGGAGGGGATGCCCCGGGTATGAACCCGGCAATCCGCTCTGTTGTGCGCTACGGGATCAACCAGAAATTAGAGGTAATGGGGGTTTTTCGCGGCTGGTGGGGCCTGATCAATGAAGAGTTGAAAGCCTTGGACCA
>Ga0172371_10000420_pt1 | contig 65006 bp, 33 predicted proteins | sample Lak12m_FD_114543 | JGI IMG/M metagenome (GOLD analysis project Ga0172371, IMG submission 114543) | Freshwater microbial communities from Kabuno Bay, South-Kivu, Congo - kab_022012_12m | ecosystem: Environmental > Aquatic > Freshwater > Lake | place: Democratic Republic of the Congo: South-Kivu... | reverse complement strand
CGATGCCGGCATACTGGTCGTTGAGGTAGCGGCGGTAGGTGTCGAGGCACTTTGGGTGGACGCAGCAGCCCAGGGTGACGCCCTCGTCACCCAGAGAGTAACAGAAAACCCCATGCTCGCGGCGCTGCTGCTGGTGGCGCACCAGCCGGTACACATAGTCGTCGATGGCGGGCTCGTCGTTCCAGCAGAGGGTGGTGTTGGTGCCGTCCTCCTGGCGCACCTGCATGACGCCCTGGGCGTCCTTGGGGTCCTGGATGCGCGTCACATAGGGCACTACCGAGATATCGCTGGCGGCAAGGGCCGGGACCGGCTTCGTCTCGCTGAAGCTGCCCAGGAGGCAGAGGCTCATCCCCGCCTGCCGCAACTGCTGCCAGGCGTAGCCCCCCAGCACGTCCGTGGGCGTATCCCATTGCAGGAAGTTGAACTGCCCACGGCGGCGCTTGGGTACCTGGAAGGACGCCTCCCGGGCGTCCATCTCGGCGTCCTCTGAGAGGATCACGGCCTCGCAGCGCATCAGAATGGTGTCATGAGGCCCCGGCGAGTACTCAAACGGCACCGCCGCGCCCTCGGCCATGGGCGCCGCCAGATCGACCTGGTGAAGGACCCGGTCGAAGGCATCGCGGAAACGCAGCCGCAGGACGCTGCCCGCCGGCACCGCCCCCCGCAGCGTGACCCGGCCGGTCAGGCGCTCGCCCGGTTCAGCAAACGAGGCATCGAGGGCCAGCGCCTCGATGCCGAAGGGCGACTCGACCTCGAAGGTGGTCGCAGCGCAGGCCTCCACCCCCCGCCGGCTGCGCACGATGGCGTCGAGGACGTAGGCTCCGGCCCGCAGAGGGGGAAGGTCGACCGGTATGACGCCGGGGCGGTCGGTGTAGACCCACTCGCTCTCCTCGTCCAGGGCCAGCACCCAGCCATCGCCACGGCGCCGCACGTTGACGTCGACGTGCAGCCGGGCCGGCGCCACCTCGCGGCGCCCCAGTTCGAGCACCCACGACGGCCGCTGCGGCACCGGGCCGCCCTGCGCCCGCGCCCGGAAGCACACCGATACATCCCCCTCCCGACCGGCGGCCCAGAGCAGGCTGCGAACCACCCATAGCAAGCGGTAGTCATACTCGGCCAAGCCCTTGTAACTGAACTCATGCTGCGGGACCAGGGCTGCCGTCGGGTAGTCCAGCCAGGCCCCGCGCCCGGCCCCGAGGCGGTAGGCGCGGATCACGTCGGCGGGCACCTTGCCGTCCAGTTCTGGCAGACCGTCCATGAGCCAGGGCACCGGCGCCGGGAGTCGGCGCCGTTCCGTCATGTAGTCCGCCGCGGCCGGTCCGCAACAGAGCAACCCGGCCCCCTTGGCGACCTGCTCCATGATCAGGTACTGGAAGCGCGGCGGCAGGTTGCCGAGCTGGGCGTTGGCGAACACGTAGACCTGGTAGGGGGTCGCCAGGAGCCTTTCTGCCCGCCGCCGGCCGAGCTCCATGCCGAAGAACTCGTTGCCCTGAGCGCCGCCGAAGAAGATGGCGTCTGCCTGCAGGTCTACACGCTGGCCCAACTCAACCACTTCCCGCAGGCGTGTCTCCGGAGCGAACCACTCGCCGCCATAGCCCCCGGGATTGACGAAGAAGAGGGCGCGAACCGGCCCCCCGGCATACTCGGTAGCCCAGGGGCGATGAGGGGTGATCAGCCGGGAGGACAAGCTCTGGTCCTCCTCGACCTCCTGTTCGGTGATCGCGCCAACCGCCCCGGCGCAGAACGCCAGCAGAGCCGCCGCCACCCTTGCCAGGTCCCGCATGCCGACGTGCCTCACAAGCTGTGCTCCCGTGCTGTCGACCCCTGCACCTGGAACACAGTATACCGGAATCGCGGTCTTGGCACGCAGCCACGCGGGGCTGACGGCCGGCGAAGCTCCGCCTCAAACCGCCAAGAGCTCCCAGCGGTCTGGAGGCCGGGATCTCCGCATCCCGGCGGCGGGTTACGGAGAACCCGCCCACCAGGCGTTGCCGGCGTGGCCGGGAACCTGCCTCGACCGTGCGGATGCTGCGTCACCAAGTGCAGTCAGGACCTGGCCATGGCTCTATGGCCGACCTGAGACGGGTCTCAGGCCACCGATCGCCGGCAGAGCGCCAGGCCAAGCCGCCAGGCCCCACCGGCCAGCAGCGCCGCCAGCCCGGCGATGGGAAACACGCCCGCCAGCAGGCTGACAACCCCGGCGAGGATGAGCACGGTCGCCAACGAGCGCTGGTGGCGCGGCTCCAGCGCCCGCGCCGACCAGGTGCGGCGCAGAGCCAGGACCGCGAGGACCACCAGCACCGCCACCCCAAACCGCTGCAACCGGTCCACCGCCCGCACGGAAAGGGCCCGCGCGCTCAGCGCCACCGAACCGCGCGGGGTGGTGAACCCGTGACGCGTCCAGCGTTCGGGATCGAAGCCGGGGAAGGCGACGTCAAGGCTGGCCAGACCGGTCGGCACAGCGCCGCCACCAGGCTCCGCATTCAGGTAGGCCCCGCCGGCCGCCTGGCCAGAGCCCAGGAGCGCATGCCCGCCCATGCTGAAGGCTCCGCGGCCGAGTTGCCCGCCCTGCGCCAGATCGCCGAGGCGGGCGTGGTTGTCGGCCTGTACTGGGGTGGGCGCCGCAGTCGCGGCCGGGGCGCCGCCCGCCGGCATCCCCGGCATGAGGGGGACCCCCAGTTCCACGGCCTGGGTCACATCGCCGGCAACCGTCTTGCCGCGGGCTTCTGCCAGTTTCGCCTGGTACTGAGCGGCCCGGCTCTGCACTCCGCGGCGCCCGGCGGCGCTCTTGGCGGGCGACTGGGGTGCAGGCTGTCCGGCCTGCTTGCCGGCCTGTAGCTTGTCGATCTGCACCGCCTGGGGCTCCTCAGGGACGGCGGGCGGCTGGCCGGCCATCCCAGGGGCCACGGAAGGCCGTCTTGCCGGGGCCTTCTTGGCGGCGTCCGTGGGGGCCTCTTCCCCCTGCTGATCCGCCTTCTCTCCCACCGCCGGCTTGCCCTCGACACTCAGGGAGTTGCTGTACAACCAGTCCTGGCGGAAGTGGTCCACAGCCGCCGTGCCGGTGCCCTTGCGGACCTCTTCCACGTCCCAGTTGGCGCCCGCCTCGACGACCCGGTTCCGCGCCAGCCCGGTGGCCTGCTCGCCGAAGGCCTGGTTCATGCGTCCGCGGTTGTCCGCGGCAACGACTGCCCCCTGCGCCGACTCGGCTTCGCGCAGTTGCACGTCGGCGTCCTGGACCAGCTTCTGGGATTGCTCCATCTGGACCTGGAGGGCCTCGTTGCGCAACAGCCCCTCTCCGGCACTGAGCAACTGCTGGGACTCCAGCATCTGCACGTTGACCTGCTTCAGGTTGCTCACGGCCCGCGCCTTCTCGAAGACGTTCCCGTACTGAAGGGTCTCCATGAGGCGCTTCGCGAGCTTGTTCTGGTAAGCCAGGTAACCGGCCTCGAACTCGCCGCCCTCCCGCACCTGCCGCAGGGTGCCGCCGAAGCCGAACCAACGCCGGGTGGCCGGTAGCCACAACTCCACCTGGCTCTGCTCCACGTTGATGTTCGCCGTCAGCACGAAGGGCAGGTCCGACGCCGCCACCGGCCCGGGCACGCGGAGGGTCCCGGCGTACTTCAGCACGACGGTGTAGTCCAGGTCGCCGGCGGCGGTCTTCACCAGGGGGACCTGGAGGCGCTGCGGGTCGGCCGGGTCGGGCAGGACCGGCTTGGCCAGCTCATCGCCAACCCGCACTGTCCACGCCTGCGCGCCCGGAGGCAGGTGCAGCTCAAGGAACTGCTCGGTACGGTTGTCAATGCGGTAGGTCTGCGAGGCCCGATAGGCACCGCTGTCGTCGATGATCATCAGGGTCTCCGCCAGGCCGATGCGGGCTCCGGCGGTCTCGACCGTCACCCGGGCCTTGGTGCGGAAGGTCAGCCGCGGGGCCGCGACCCCGGAGCGGGCCAGGTAAGCCTGCGTCGAGCCGCCCTGGAAGAGCGCCGAGACCGCTGACCATTCCTTCTGCTGGGGCGTCAGCGGGTCGAAGCCGTCGCCAGGGTCCACCAGGACCTCGTCGCGGCCGGCATTCTCGATGGCCAGGTACTGACGGTCCGAGCGGCCGGTTTCGACGACCGGGAGCGTGACGGTCTGCTCGGCGTCGCTCAGCAACCGGTCATGCTCGATGAGGACGCGGACATCGTCGCTCACGATGTCCTGAAGCTCGAGCCGCACCGCCACGGTACCGCTGTCCGGCACCGGCTGGACCGTCTTCTGGCGCAGGTGCGGTACCGTGATGCGGGCGTCCGCCAGAGACGCGGGCAGGCGGAAACGGAGCTCCTGAACCCCGGCCCGGTAGATCCCGAAGTACAGCAGGGCGGTCTCTTCGATGGCCCGATCGGTGACACGGACGTTGGTGACCGTATGGCAGCGGACCCCAGGCGACAGGGGCTGCAGCGCCACCGCCCCGGAGTGGTCCGCCTGAGTGTAGCGGAACGCCAACCGCGTGAGGGGCTTCTGCGCCTCTGTCAGCCAGTCCCAGACCTGGCCCAGCGGCACCGCCTCCAGGTTCACGGGGGTCCGCGGGACCAGGTCGTAGAGCGGGTCCACCTGGACCGCGAGGAGCCCCTCCTGCCGGCCGATGTCCAGCACCCACAGCCGCGGCAGGGAAACGTCCGTGACCACGGCAACGGGTCCCAGACGACCCGTCAGCACAATAGGGACTTCGCCCTGGACACCATGGGCCAGGTAGACGGTGATGACCTGCTGCCCATCCGCTTTCGCCGTGCCCCACTCGAACTGCCCGGGCGCGGTGACACGATCCACATCGAGATCCGCGGGGACCTCGATGCGGACCCGGTGCAACGGGCTCTGCTGCACCTGGAGCACCACCCGGCTCTCCAGGTCCCGTTCGCGTTCGGCGATGCGCAGGATGGTCTGCACCCGGGCGGTGACGTCCGGCAGGGCCGGACCGACCGCGAAGGCCAGCACAAAGGGCACCCGGACGAACTCGTAGGCCTGGAACGGGCGCACGCCCAGAGGACTCTCCCGCACGGCCGGCGCGGGCTCATCCCGCAAGTCAACCCGCCGCAGGCTATCCTGGTCGCCGGCGCGGACCGTCAGGGCGGGGCTGTGCCGCACCAGGATCCGCCCGCTGTGACGGACGGCCCCGGCCACCTGCAGAACCGGCACCTGCACGGTCGTCTCCCCGGCACTGCCGATGGCTCCCTGACGCCAGGCATGGAGGGTCAGGCTCTCGCTGTTGCGGGCCTGCTTGAGGAGACTGATATCGAGGTGCTGCGTGGTGCCTTCCGGGCGGACTTCCCAGCCGCGGACGTTGGTTCCCTCGACCTTCTCGACCTGATAGCCGGGGGGCAGGTCCACGGTGAAGACCTCCCGGTCGCCATGGCGAAAGGCCAGTTCCATGGCCCAGGCCGTCTGCAGCCTGTCTTCGAGGATGTCGAAGGTGGCATTGGCAGTCACGGTCAGGCTCTGGTCCACCTGCCCCTCGCTGATTTTCGGACGCCACTGCAGACGCAGGGCCCCCGACTCGGGCAGGGCGGTACGGATCACGTCCCCGGCAGCGCTCGCGTCGTAGACGGTGCGGTCGGGCAGGCCGCTGAAGCGCACTTCGGTGCCAGCCTCGGCCACCGTCAGCTCCAGGCTGGCGGCGGGCACGGGCGGCAGACGCCCGGCAGCCACGCGCCAGCCGCCCTGCCGTTCGAGCCGCAGCCGGGCGGTCACCTCGAGCCGGTGCCGGCCACGCCCCAGCACCGGCAAGGAAATAAGCGTGTCGGGGACCGCGGGCTGGACCGGTGCGGCCTGCTGGGCGGCCGCATCGGGGACCGGCGCCGGCTGGACCACCCGCAGGCGCGCCGGTTGCCCATCGAGCACGGCCCGGGTCAGGACCACATTCCCCAGCGGCAGGGACACGTCGGCAAAGTCCTCGGTGAAGACGTCCACCTCCACCTGGCCCTCGAGCACCAGGAACTCCGCCTGGCCGAGGGTGCCGGTGAGCGTCATCCCCGCCAGGGCCCAGGGCGCGGGAGGCGCGCGGCGGGTCGGGTCGGGATAGGCCGCCTCCCAGAGGGCCGCAAAGCGCTCCCGCGACACCAGCAGGACCTCCCCGGGCTGGCCCTCCTGACCAGGAGCATAGGGCACGATGAGCGCATCCCTGGGCACCGACACGGGCTCGACCACGGGCAGACCCTGGATGATCACCGGCCACGTCGCCGGCGGCGTCGCCTCGGCGGCCCGGACGTGACCTGCCGACAGCGACAACCCCAGCACCGCTGCCGCCAGGAGGGACGCCAGGACGCTCGGCGAGGCCGGCCGGCGCGCGCGCCCCACCCGCGTCGCTTCGCGCCAGGCACGGGTCGCGACGCCCACAACCAGGTAGTACGGCAGCAGAGCTGCAGCGGCGTAGAACACGGCGTTGAAGAGCCCGGTCAGCCCAGCGACGCCCGGCAGGACCGGCAGCGCGGTGGCAGCCCCGAGCAAGGCCGCCAGGTAGGCGGTGCGGGACCGGAGACTGCGCCGGGTGAGCCAGACGCCCCCCAGGAGGACCCCCGCAACCGCGGCCCAGTTCAGGGCTTCGAGCCGAGCGCTGCTGGCCGTCAGCAGACGCAGCGTCGGGCGGTCACCGAGACTGCGGAACAAGAGGCTGGTCCCCTCGGCCGCGAGGTCGATGGTGAGGCTGCGGGCGCCTTCGACAGCTCCCTGCCCAGGGGCTGTGGGTTCGGGGGTCGGGGTCGCCGGTTGGGGCTGCGCCTGGTCCGGCGGCGCCGGCTGCACCGGTTCGCCGGCAGCCACCTGGACGCCGTCGCGCCGCTCGCGGCCGGCGGCGCGGAAGAGCCGCTCTGTTTTGCTGGGGGCCGCGGCCGGCGGCGGTGTGGCCGCGGGAGCCTTGGCGGCAGCAACTCCGGCATAGTCCGCTTCGTCGGTGGGGGCCGCGGCGGTCTCTGTCTTGGCCTCGCTCAGGGTACGGCCGAGAGCCACCCGGGCCCGGGCTGCCGGAGCCAGGGCTGCCATGCAGCCGCCTAGGAGCCCATGGCCGAAGTGCAGGCCGCCGCTGAGACGGTAGAGCGCCCGGAACAGTTCCACCGCGGCCAGGCCAGGCCTGGCGAAACGGCCTGCCACCACGCTCCCCGAGGTCGAGAGCACGGTGACGCCGCTGGGAAGGTACACACGCCAGTGCAGGTCCGTCGCGGGGACTTCCGTCCCGGCCGTGCCGTCGCCGTCGTGCAGGACCAGCCGCGGGGCCTCCAGGCGCGTCCGGGCCAAGGCCGACAAGGGTGGAGCCATCGCCTCATACACCAGCACCAGTTCCCGGACCGCGGCCACCTGGCTGGCGGGCAGGTCGACGAGGATCCGGGGACCCTCCTGTTGCGGTCGCACGGGCTCCCCGTCCAGAGTCACGGACCAGAGCTGCGCGGCCTGAGGCAGCCCGATCTCGAGGTAGACGGCCTTGGTGTGGAGGGCAAAGGCGGCCTGAGACTGGACTGTGCCGTTGGCTGCGAGCACGCTGATGATCTGGGCCTCCCGGATGATCGCTGGTGGCAGGCCGCAGCCTTGCGCGCGCAGCACGCTCAGCCTGACCTCCGGCGGCTCGCCCACGAAGCTGTAGGCACCCAGCAGGCGCGGGCCGGGCTGGTACTCCGCCTCAACCAGTTCGCCGATGTCCACCTTGCGGGGCGGCTGGGGGACCCGTACCTCCAGTTCCGGGTGGCCTTCGACGGCCAGGAAGCCGGATTGGTAGGCAACCCCGCCCGCACGGACGATCGGCAGCGGCACCGAGGCGGACTCGCCCCCGTCCAGCGGCATCTGGAAGTCCACCGCGAGCTTGCGTGTGCCGGCGGCAGGTTGGGCCAGGTCGACGGTCCAGCGCCGCCATTCGCCGGCCTCCTGGCTGGAGAACTCCTTGACGGCCGTGTCACCCACTCCCCGGATCGCCAGGGCCGTGGGAGTGCTGGCCGGCAGGAATACCTCCAGCCGCGCGGCGCTAGCCTCCTCGACGTCGTAGGCGATCTCGGCGTGGCAGACGAGGGCGTCCTGTTCCACCCGGAAGAAGGAGAAGCTCTCGGCGGTCAGGCGCGGATCGATGCGATCCACGGCGAGGGTGGCGGCATAGGGAGGACTGTCGTAGCGGTAGGCCAATGTCGTCTCAACGCCTGCCAGGCCATAGCGGGCCTTCTCGTTGGCGTTCAGAGCGGTGAGCCCCTGAAGGGTCTCGGGACGCACGCGCACGTCATCGACGCCGCTGGCGGCAAGGGCACCGATGTCGCGGCTGGCGTGGCGGACGGCGAAGGCTGGATAGGTCACCGTCTGGGCGGTCCACGGGTCGAGCCACGCGGGCGGCACATGCACCGCCTCCAACACCACGGTCTGCTGGGTGCCGGGGGCGAAGCCCTTGGGGAAGCGCACCAGCAGGCGTCCGGGCTGTCCCGCCTCGCCATAGCGCTCGAAGGCCAGTGCCGTCCCGGCGGCATCGCTGACGCGGGTCACATCCCAGCCCGCCGGGGCGTCGATCTCGACGCTGAAGAGGGTCTCGTTCTCCGCCAGCAGCGCGAAGCCGCCGCGGAGCGCCAGGCCACCTTTGCCCACGGTCAGCACCAGGTTGCTGGTGACGCGCAGGCCCGGGGGCGGTTTCGCGAAGCGACCCGAGAGCGCGTAGTCGCCCGCGGGCGCGTAATAGGCGAGGGCCGCGCGCAGAGGTGGCCGCCCCGGGTCCTCCAGCCGCGCCGAGGGTGGCAGGGCGTTGAGGATGACGGAGCTGTCGATGTCCATCAGGCCGCTGGCGCTGACCGCCTCGAGTTGCAGGCGGTCCTCGAGCAGGACCCCAACCACGGCCACCTGGCCGACGACGTCCTGCGCCGCCAAGCGGGGGCACTGCCAGGCCGATAGGTCCGGACGGGTCCGCAGCGCCGATAGGGCCAGGACCACGGTGCCGGTCGTCTCCTCGCGCAGGAAGACCTGCACCTGGGAGCCGCCGGCGACGGGGGTCACCGCCCAGCGGCTGAGCAGGGGCGACTGGACCTCCGTGACCTCGAAGCCTGTGGGCACCTGGAAGCGGAACTCGTCGACGGCGCGGTGCAGCACGTCCAGGGACACGGTGGCATGCAGGCGCTCGTAGGCCTGGGTCACCTCGGCGATGAGGACACTGCGGACCACGACGACGCGGTCTTTGCGCTTGAGCCGGCTGTTGAGGGTCAGGACCAGGGCGAGATGCTCGCCGGCCGGGACCAGTTCGAAGCGGGTCTCTCCCGCCTTCTCGTCCCAGGTGCGGGAGGCCACGGCAGCGCCGCTGCGCAACTCGACATCGCCGGGGACTGCCAGGGTGATGCGGCTTCCTGGCGGCAGGGGGAGCGCCACGTCGAGGACCTGGCGCGCGGCCGTGGTCTGCAGCGGCGCCACGGCCTCGATGGCGAGGGTGTGGTCGCTCTGGCCCTCGACGAACAGCGCCAGGTGGCCATCGTCGCGACGGCCCAGCGGCGCAGGCCGGCTGTCCAGGGTCGCGTTCCGCAGTCCCAGGCCGGAGAAACCCAGGGGTACGGACTGCAGTCCTTCGCCGAGGACGCTGACCTTGAGTTCACCCGTGATCACGGCCCGGTCCTGGCCGACGGCCAGGTGGTACTGAGCCGCCGATAGCAGGGCCGGCACCGGCGGCACCATGGCCTCGCGCCGGCGGGCCAGGGCCTGGAGCTCCTCGAACTGGCCGCGGGGCAGCAGGACGCGGTCGGACTCTCTCTCGAACAGGACGGGGATCGCCTCGAACGGGACCCGGATCTCGCGCACCAGGGCTGGCTCGTCCCCGCTCACCAGGGCGAGCGCGAGCAGCATCAGCCCGCACACCGCCCAGCGGATCGGCACACTCCGGAGGCCCTTCGGCCAGGCCCCGGGAAGCTCAGAGAGGAAGCGGCACATGGCGACACCCTCCTTCACTTCTGGCCCTGGTCGCCGGCGTCTCCGGGAGGCGGCGGTGGTACCGGCGGGGCTACGGGGGGGGCGGCCAGGACCGTGCGAGTCACGCCGGCGGCGGCCACGGCCGCCTGGCGGCGACGGGCCTCCTCGCGCTGGCGCTGCCGCTCACGGACCAGAGGGTCGCGGGGCCGGGTGACGACCACGTACCAGAGGAGCCAGGCGATGAGCACGGCCAGGGCGGCGGCGACCGTGGCGTTGGTGACCAGGGCCCGGACCAGGCTCGGCAGGAAGACAGCCAGGAGCAGCAGCCCGATGGCGGCCAGGCCAAGCACCTGCGCGCGTCTCACCAACCCCGACCGCAGAAGGGCCAGACCGACCACAAGGCCAACCAGGACCACCACGCTCTGCAACAGCAGGTCCCGGATGGCCCGAAGACGCAGGGCACCGGCCTCTCCCGCGGGGGGCCGCAGGGTCGAGTAGAGGAGATGGCGGCCGTCGGTGGCGAAGCTGGCCATGCTCTCCTGGCTCACTTCCAGCCCTTCACTCACCCACTGGTAGAGGGCTGCCGGGAAGCGGTTGGCCCGCGGCCAGGAGGAGTAGCCCCGCACGACCCAGACGAACTCGTCGTTCCACGGGCCGCTGGACCCCAGGTAGGACAGCTCCTGCGGCAGGAAAACCGAGAGGTAGACCCGCTGCGTAGCGGGCTCCTGGGGGAAGGTCGGGCATTCGAGGCGCAAGCCCTGACCGCGAACCGTGTACCGCAGTTCCACGAGGAAGGGGATGTTCTGGGCCTGGGCCGTGAGGGGGATGTAGTACTCGGTGCCAGCGCCCTGTTCGAGCGCCACGGGCCGCCCGTTGAGGTGCAGCGGCTGCGTGTCGAACTCCACCGCGCCCGGGAGCTGCACGGTGAGCCGCTGCCGGGCGCTGCGCATGCGGTAGAGGGCCTGGACACTGGTCACGCCGCTGCGTGTGACCACCGCCGTGACGAGGGCCCGCTCGATGCTGGTGGCCTTCACGTCCTTGGCTTCGTAGCGCGTGGCCTGAACGGTCAGCGCCCAGTCTCCGAGGAACTCCAGGGCCCGGGCCGCGTCGCGGCTGCCGGCGCCGGGCATGAGGTCATGCTGCGGGTCGATGCCGCGCAGGCCCGAGCGGGTCTCGGTGGGCGCTACGTCGATGGACTCAGCCTTGGCCAGCAGGATCTGACCCCAGGCACGGTCTACCCCCTGCGGAATCAGCCGCGGGACCGGGATATCCACACTGCCGCCCACATCGAGCTTCTCCAGCTTCTGCTCCCAGACCATCGGGATCACCACCGCACCCAGGAACTCAGCCTCGCCGCTCAGGCGCCAGGCGACGTAGCCTTCGGCCAGATCCGCACGCTCAGCCGGGGCCTCGATGACCTCGTGGCGGATCCCGCCCATCACCCGGACCTGCTCAGCCAGCGCCGCCGGCAGGTCGATGCGCAGGCTCTTCACGCCACTGTAGAGGACGTCAGCGAAGAAGGTGGCCTCGAAGCGGGCGACGCCGGACTCGATCCTGAGACTGAGGAGTTGCCGCACCGTGAGGTGGGGCTTGCGGCGCTCGGCATCCACACTCAGGGACGCCGCCTCGTCCGCGAAGGCGAAGGCCATGACCGGCCGTTCCGCCGTGGGGGGTGGTACCGCCGGGAACCCCTGCATGGCCTCGGCCTGTGAGATCGTCCGCAGTCCTTTCGTATCCCGTGGGTTGAAGCGCAGACTGTCGGGGCCGTAGAGCACCACTCTGCCGGTCTCGCGGAAGACGGTCTGGGAATCGGCACGGGGGATCGGCAGCGGGATGGTCGCCGGGCTGCCGGTGGGCGTGAGGAGATTGGGCTCGGTCAGACGCCTGGACAGTTGCAGGGCAATCGCCACCCGGCCGATGGCCTGGCGCGAGAGGGTCACTGCCAGCTTCCCTGGCTGGCCCTCGACCCGATGATGTCCATCCACCTCCGCGGGGGTCGCATTCTCGACGGTCTCCCCCCGCACGCTGCGGACCTCCCAATCGGGGGGCACCATGAAGACGAACTGGAACACACCCGCCCGCTGGACGTCGAGGACGCTGCGGACATCGACCGTGACCGACTCTGGCTGCAGGTGCGTCTCGACGAGGGTGTCGGCGACCAGCCGCGGCAGGATCTTCTCGACCCGCAGGGCCAGGTCGAAGGGCAGGATGGCATAGCGGTAGGCGAAGTCCCACTTCTCGACCGCCAGCGCCGGGGGCAGCTCCCCGGCGTCGAGCTGCAGCAGGCCCTCGCGTCTGACCGCCTCGGCCCGCAGGCCGGCCCCGACGCGCACGGCGACGGTCCCTTGCTGGCGGCCGACGTCCAGGGCCCGGACCACCGGCACCGCCACCTCGGGGTCGGTCGCGAAGCGCTCCAGTTCCAGCAGCAGGGCCTGCCTCTCGCGCGCCGGCTCGAAGAGCTGGGCCGTAACGCGCTGGGCGCCCTCCTCCGTGGCCACGGACCACTCCCGCACGTTCGGGTCGAAGACATTGACGATCTTCTGGTCGGGCGGCACCTCGACGCGGAGCTGGGGCAGCTCGGCCCGGCTGACGGCGTAGGCCAGCTCCACGCGGGTCCGGGTCACCCCCTCGTCGATCGTCACCCGCGTGTCGGCCTGGACCGTGGCCAGCGCCGCCAGGCCCTTGGCGCCCTCGGACTTCGGGGTCCACTCGATCCGCACGCTCGGGGTTGCCCCCACGAAGGCCTGCACGTGCGTCTCCAGGGCGCCGCCCGTGGCCGGCACCTCGCTGGCGGCAAGCAACGGCTGGACATCGACCTTCACCCCGGGCTCTGGAATGCGGATATCCCAGCGGCTCACCGGGGTCACCGGGGCCTCGAAAGAGACGCTATTGCGCCCGGGGGCCCGGGTGTAGGCCTTGGCAAACTGCAGCACGACCTCGACCACCTCCGGCGTCTTGGCGGGATGCTCCACCAGCAGCGCGTAGCCGCCCTCAGCCGGGATCAGCCGGGCCGGGGCATCGCCGATGGTGGCGCTCGAAATGGCGACGTCGCCCAACCGCAGGGGCACCTGGAGCCAGCCGTCTCTGAGCAGTTCCACGCGCGCCCTGGCGGTCACGCGGATGACGTCCTTCGACACCACCGCGTCACCCGTCACCTCGCTGACCAGGCAGTCCACCGGCGGCTTGGCATCGGGGACCCGGGCGGCCGCGCCGCGGGCCGCCTGCCACAACGCCTGGAACTGCTCGTAGGGCAGGAACACGCCCCGCCCCGCCTTCTCGAAGGTCTTGCGCAGGTCCTCGTAGGGGATGTAGACGACCTGCTCCCGGAAGGTCTCCGGTGCCGGGGCGGCAACCGTCGCGGCCGGGGGCGCGACCACGGCAGGGGCGGCCGGCGTCACGGCCGGCGGTGGGGCAGGCACGGCCGCGGCAGGCGGCGCGGCGACCACCGGAGCGGCTGGCGCAGCCACCCCCGGCGTCGCCACGGCCGCCGCCGGGGAAACCGCCTCTTGAGCCAGGGCGAACGCCGCGAACACTACACCGACACCCGCGCACGCGGCGCGCAACGAGAAGGCCGTCTTCATGGTTCCAGGCTCCCGCACGATCGGCACCATGCCGGAATCCCCATGGGGCATCTGCTGCACCACTGCCCTTACCATCAGATATGACGTATGGGGGCCACAGGCATTAGGCGGCGCTCGCGATTTGCGCCTCCGCAGCCCGGTGTGCCCTCCGGCGCTGGCGCCGTGCGCGAGGCGTCACCGGGCGGACCGGCGAGGACCTCAATGCCGCTAAGTCCAAGTTCGTAGACGCGGCGCCGGTTGCACCTGCCACCAGCAGGTCGGGGGTGCCAGTACCCGACCCCGGTCGCGAGCGGCGCGAGCGACCGGCAGCGCCGAGGGCTGGGTGGCCGACCGCGGGACCTAACGGCATTGGCGAGGCCCCCCCTGGCCCGTGGCCGTGGCCAGGCCGATCAGCGCGGAGACCGCCTCGTCGGTGGCCGCAAAGGCGTCGGCTCCCTGGTTGCAGCACACGAGGATGGCAAAACCCCGCTGCGGCGCCACCCAGGCATTGGCGTAGAACATGGTGTTGCAGCCACAGTGGTTCAGCACCGTGCCGCCGCCCCAGGCCCGTTCGGCCACGCCCCAGCCCAAGCCATAGTCCGCCCCGAAGGCCGACGGCAGCAAGATCATCCGGTAGGTGGCGGAACTCAGCAGCACGGGCTGCTCGCCGCGCAAGCCGCGGAGCACGTCGGCGACGAAGCGACCCCAGTCCGCCAGGGTGCAATGCACGCAGCCGGCCGGGCCCAGCACGGGGGGGTTGTCCACGCCCGGGCCATTCTCGCCGACGGGCTGTCCGCGGCGGGAGTGGCCCCACGGTTGGTCAAGCTCGCCGGGAGTGCCCACCCCGCCGAAGCCGGCAGAACGCATCCCCAGGGGAGCGAAGATCCCCTCCCTCATGGCCTCCTCCCAGGAGCGGTCCACGACCCTCTCGATCATCGCCCCTGCCACCACATAGCCCAAGTTCGAGTAGAGCAGCGTGGTGCCCGGGGGACCCTCGGGCCGGCTCGAGAAAGCCATACGGACCGCCTGGAGGCGCTGTTCGCGCACCGTCCCGGTCTGTGCCAGCAGGCCCCAGTCGAGGTTGGCGGGGATGCCGGCACGGTGGTTGAGCAGGTGCATGAGAGTGACCGTGCTGAACTCCGGCCTGAACTCTTCTGCATACTCTGGGAAAAGCTCTGCTGGAGTGACTTGCCTTGTCATCTTCCCAGACTCAACAAGGCGGGCCGCGAGCACGGCAGTCATGGCCTTGGTGTTGGATCCGAGATGCCAGAGGTCCCCCGACCCGGCAGGCGTCTCAGTGCCCCACTTGCGGACCCCCACGACGCCGGCCTGCTGGGGGCCGCCGACGGTCACCACCGTCGCCGCCAGGGCCGGGACACCGTGCTTCTCGCGAATGGGCTGCAGGAGCTCGGAGACGCTCGTCTCCCCGGCCGCGGGAGCGGACGACAGAGCGCGCCCCGGGCCACGGGCACCGTCGAAACCGCGAGGCTGTTGGCAACCGGCGGCGGCTAACAGCAGTGCGCCGGACAGACACCGTGCGAGGAGAGCCATGGTCACGTCCCCCTGGGCAGCATGGGGTAACCTACAGCCCCGAGCCCCCCCGCGGCAAGCGGCGCCGCTGGCCCCGCGGCGGGCGGCGGCGGGGAAGGACCGGCGCGATCTGGCGGGTCTGACGGACCTGACGGATCATCCGGGGCGGGCCGGGCCGAGCTGCGAGCGGGGCCGAGCGGCGCCGCCCCGGCACCGGTCAAGGCATCTCCTGCCTCTCCGCCGCCGTCTTCTTCCGGATACGGTGCATGGTGGACTTGCCGCAGGCGGGACAGTGCCCGAGTCGCCGGGGCTCGCCTGCCGCCTTGTAGCGTACGCCGCCGGAGTCCCAGAGATCCCGGCGGTGCCCGCAGGGACACTCGGCCAGCCAGGCCTTGGTTCCCTCCCGGACCGCCACGAAGGCCCTGGACGGCAGGACGAACCTGAGGAACCGGTGTTCTGCTGGCATAGGACCTGACCTCATTGGCCAACGGTTCCGCCCGGCGGCTGCGACCACCGCCCTGCGCCGCTGACGGCGTCAGCCACCTTCACGCGGCGACGCGCCAGTGCCTGCGGCTGGGAGGTCGCAGAGCCGACCGCCTGGCCATCTGCGGAACCGGCACTACTTTAGCGCCACGGCCAGCCCCCTGCGCCGCGGACAGCCTGGGGCGGGACCCGGCCGAGCCAGAGACGAGGAGCCGGTCCGCCGCACGCCGGCAGGTTACGCGCGGACCCGCAGAGCAGGAGCCGTTGCCGCCATGCCACCCAACCTGGCCAACATGCCGCACCCGGACTTCGGCGTCGCCAACTACGCGGTGCTGTTCATCTACTTTGCCGCCATGCTGTTCATCGGCATCTGGTGCGGCCGCGATGTCGGCGGCGCCAAGAGCTACTTCACGGCCGAGGGCAAGGTGAACCACTGGCTGGTGGGCATTTCGCTGCTCGGGACGTACCTGTCCTCGCTGACCATGATGGCCTTGCCGGCGGTCTCATTCGGCGCGGCAGACTTCATCTGGACCATCCAGCTTCCCTTCCTGCTGGTGACCGCGGTGCTGATCACCGGCTTCGTCCTGCCGCGCTACCGGAAGGAAGGGTGCGTCAGCGTCTACGAGTTCCTCGAACGCCGCATCCACGTCTCCTCGCGCCTGGTTGCGGCCATCGCCTTCATCGTCCTCTCGGTGGGGCGCATGGGGCTGGTGCTGTACCTTCCGGCCCTGGCCTTCTCAGTGGTCACCGGGGCGCATTTGGTCGGCACCATCGTGGTCATGGGGGTGGTGGTGGTCATCTACACCGTCCTGGGAGGCATCAAAGGCGTCATCTGGACCGATGCCATCCAGGTGGTCATCTTCGTGGTCGGTGCCATCGCCACGCTCTTCTACATCTTCGCCCCGAACGTGGACTTCTGGGCCGTAGCCAGCGCCAGCCACAAGTTCCGCACCCTGGATCTGCGTTTCGATCCGACCCAGGTGGTGACTGTCTGGCTGGTTCTCCAGACCTTGTTCGAGACGGTCCGCATCTACGCCACGCAGCAGGAGATGACGCAGCGCTACCTGACGGCCGAGTCCACGGCCAAGGCCAATGCCAGCGTCTGGATGTCCATCCTGGGCTACATCCCACTGGGCTACCTGTTCTACTTCATCGGTGTGGCGCTGTTCGTCTACTACCAGGCCAACCCGGAACCGGCCGTGACCATCCTGAAGGACGCCAAGCGGTTGGATTCCCTCTATGCCTACTTCGTGGTCACGCGCATGCCTGCCGGCCTGGCGGGTCTGGTCATCGCCGCCTTCTTCGCCGCCGCCATGTCGACCATCTCCTCGAGCATGAACTCCTGCTCGGCGGTCTGCGTGGAGGATTTCCTCAAGCGCTTCGGGAGCCAGGACAGGGGAGACCGGTACTACCTGGTGCTGGCGAAGTCCATGTCGTTGGTCTGGGGCGTGCTGACCATCGTCATGGCGATCCTGTTCATGCGGATCGCGCTGGCGCAGGTGGTCTGGAGCAAGGTGATGGCGGTCTCGACCTGCGGCGTCCTCGGGCTGATGGCCCTGGCCTTCCTGCCGTGGAAGGTGAACCGCTGGGCGGGCATTGCGGGCGTGCTGGCATCCTATGCCTGCCTGGCCGTGATGATGCTGTTCCTGCAGGTGAAGCCCAGCATCGCCTTCGTCTACCCGGTACCCAAGGACGCCGGGATGAGCTTCCTGCTCTGGCCGGTGATCTGCAACCTGGTGAGCTTCGGCGTGGGGCTGCTGATCGACCGAATCTCACCGCGCCAGCAGGCGGACGGCTGACCGGCTCAACGCACGGCGCCTCCGGACGGCGATGGGCGGCTGGCCGGTTCGTCGTCGAGGCTGTGGCCGGTCCGATGTCCGCGACGCCCGATACCGCACGGTTCGGCGGCGTCTCGGCGGATGCCGCGGCCCGTGGTCTCATCCCACGCGTGCCCCAGCCGTAGAGCCGTGCTGGAACGGCCGCGGCCCAAGGGGCGAACGCCCCCGCGGCCAGATGCTCCCGCGGCCGCGGGACCGAGGGCGCGCCAGTGGGGGATGCGGAGACCGCACGACCAGTGGCTGGGACCCAGCCATGGCTCTACGGCAGACGTGAGACGGGTATCAGCGCAGGCCGAGGCCTGGCCGACCATCCCGCGCCCGGACGTTCCGCAGGACTGCCGACAGGGAGGCCCGCGCCCCCGGACGAGTGAGGACGAGACTCTGGCCCGATCGGGGGTCGGCCACGAGGTCGCCACCGTCGCGGCGCACCCGTGCTCCCCGGGCCGTGAACTCGGCCCCGGCAAAGGGGTCCCGAAGACGCGTTGCGTGAGGGCGGTGGCGCGCGGGGCCGAAGCCAGCATCTCGTCGCACCACGCATCGAGCAGCTCGAGGTGCCCGCTGGGCGCGGCGGGCCAGAACGTCTCCTGGACATTCCTATCGCAATGGCAGTCGCCCCGCCATGGCGGCAGGATGCCGTCCATAGCCCACACGCCCTGCAGGCCGGGCGGCCGGCCGCCGGGCCAGGATGAGCACGCCAGGAGGTAGAGCCCATCGCGCCAGAGGAACTCCAGGTCCACCTCGGGCAGGGCCACCTCGGAGCCAGCCCAGAAGCGCCGCCAGGAGGTGGCGTGGCCCCTCAGGAGGGCCCCAAAGCCCTGTCCGGCGGCCTGCGCCCAAGTGGCCCGCGCCTTCGCCGCCGCCGCGGCCGCCGTCGGGGCAGTCTCGAGTGCGACCCGGAACTCGGGGCCGCGGCGGTTCCAGGCAACCGCATAGCAGGGGCTGTTGGGCACCTCCTGGGACAGGACTGTGACCGCCGCGTCTTCACTGACCACGGCCCCGGGCAGGTTGAGCCGGGCGAGTTCGGGACCGGTCGCGACCAGGGGGAGCACCCGGAGTTCCGGCGCCGTGCGAGCACTGTCCAGCCGCAGGCAGAGGACATTCATGTCGCGGTGGACGAAGGCCTGGAACCGACAGGTCCCGGCCGGGGTCTGCAGGCGGCCGGACACCAGGGCCCGCCGCAGGTCGAGGCAGGCCTCGAAGCGCCGGGCCGGCCCCAGGTCGAGCTCGGCCCGCCCGCCGTAGAGCTTGGAGGGGCCCACGGGGTTGTCCTGGGCATAGCGGTCCTCGAAGAGGCCCTTGGCCTGGTCGAATTGCCCGGCGGCGACGCACTGCCTCAGCCCGGCGTAGGTGAAGCCGGGCTCATCGAGGCAGGACTCATCCCGGCGCAGGTCCCACAGGTCGGCGTGGTCCAGGGTCAGCGCCAAGGGGGCGCCATCGCCCCAGAGCATCACCCCCATCCGGCCATTCCCCAGCGGGAAGCCGTCCTGCCAGCGCCGCGGCGGCTGGCGGTGGGTAAGGGTGTGACGAGGGGCGTCTGCGTGTGCTGGCAGTCTGGCCATAGGGATCACCCGGTGCCTCCGGTCCCGTCGGGTACCCGCGGGGTCGCCTGGACCCAGGCAGGCAACGTACAGGCTGCCGCGGCCCCGGCAAGCCCCGCGCCCACGTAGGTCACGGCGGCCACCGGCCCCGAGCCGCCGCGAAGGGACAGACGTGACCCGCGGCCCCCGACCGCCACACGCACCCACGTAGGTCACGGCTGCCATCGGCCCCGAGCGACGGCGAGGGGACAGACGTGACCCGCAGAGCCCGACCGCCACACGCACCCACGTAGGTCACGGCTGCCATCGGCCCCGAGCGACGGCGAGGGGACAGACGTGACCGTCCGGAAGTGACCTGAACTGCCAGGTACGCGCCGGTTGCAGCGGGCACCTCTGCCCGTATAGTGCCATCGGTACAGGGAGACCGCAGTCCATGCCGGCACCCACCGTAGTCCGCGACCTGGTGGAGCGTTTCGAGACGAACCGCGACGCCTACCACGCGGGGAGCTACAACGAGACGCAGCTTCGCCGCGAGTTCCTCGACCCTCTCTTCAGGGCCCTCGGCTGGGACATCGACAACACCGCAGGATATGCCGAAGCCTACAAGGATGTGATCCACGAGGACGCGATCCGCATCGGGGCCTTCGTCAAGGCACCAGACTACTGCTTCCGGATCGGCGGCGCCCGCAAGTTCTTCCTCGAAGCCAAGAAACCAGCGGTGGACATCCGGGGCGGCACCAGCCCGGCCTTCCAGCTCCGCCGCTATGCCTGGAGCGCCAAACTGCCCTTGAGCATCCTGAGCGACTTCGAGGAGTTTGCCGTCTACGACTGCCGGGTCCGGCCCGCCAAGGACGATCCGGCCAGCACTGCCCGGGTGTTCTTCTGCACCTGCGACGAGTTCGAGGACCAGTGGGACTGGATCGCCTCGGTCTTCTCGCGCGAGGCCGTGCTCAAGGGCTCGTTCGACAAGTACGCCGAGGGCAACAGGACCAAGCGCGGCACCGCCGAGGTGGACGACGACTTCCTGGCCACCATCGAGGCCTGGCGCGCCGACCTCGCCCGCAACCTGGCCCTGCGAAACCCGCAGCTCTCACAGCGCGAACTGAACTTCGCGGTCCAGCGCATCATCGACCGCATCATCTTCCTGCGCATCTGCGAAGACCGCGGCATCGAGAACTACGGACGCCTCCAGGCACTGACCGGCGGCGACCGGATCTACCCGCGGCTGTGCGAGCTGTTCTACCACGCCGACCAGCGCTACAACTCGGGCCTGTTCCACTTCAGGACAGACCCCAGCCGCAGCGAGCCGCCGGACGAACTGACGGCCAGCCTGGGGGTCGACGACAAGCTCCTGCGCGACCTCCTGGGCGGTCTCTACTACCCCGAGAGCCCGTACGAATTCAGTGTGTTCTCGGCCGATATCCTCGGCCAGGTCTACGAGCAGTTCCTGGGCAAGGTCATCCGCCTGACCGAGGGACACCAGGCGAAGGTCGAGGAAAAGCCCGAGGTCCGCAAGGCCGGCGGCGTCTACTACACGCCTACCTACATCGTCGACTACATCGTCAGGAACACTGTCGGCGCGCTCGTCGACGGCAAGACACCGAAGCAGGCCGAACCCCTCCGCGTCCTGGATATGGCCTGCGGCTCGGGCTCCTTCCTCATCGGCGCCTACCAGTACCTGCTGGACTGGCACCTGGTCTGGTACACGGCCAACGACCCGGAGCGCTGGGCCCGCGGTCGCAAGCCGGCACTGGTCCAGACGCGCGGGGGCTGGCGCCTGACCATCGATGAACGCAAACGCATCCTCCTGAGTAACCTCTACGGGGTGGACATCGACGCCCAGGCGGTCGAGGTCACCAAGCTCTCGCTCCTGCTCAAGGTGCTCGAAGGCGAGACCCAGCAGACCCTCCAGCCCAGCTTCGCCCTCTTCCATGAACGCGCTCTCCCCGACCTGGGCTGCAATATCAAGTGCGGCAACTCGCTCATCGGCTCGGACTTCTACCAACAGCCCGGCCTGCCCCTGATGGACATGGAAGAGACCCTGCGCATCAACGCCTTCGACTGGGACGGACCCAGGGGCTTCCCCGAGATCATGAAGGCCGGCGGCTTCGATGCCGTCATCGGGAATCCGCCGTACCTCGGGGGACGGGAGTGGACGGGCGAACTCTGGCGGCAACGCCCGTATTACCTCCGGGCATACGAGTGCATGACTGACCAGTACGACTTGTATGGGCTGTTCGTGCAGAAGACAGTCGGCATTACCCGGACGGGAGGACGCTTGGGCCTGATCACCCCCAACACGTGGTTCAACAACGACCATTACCTGCGGCTGAGGGAGTGGGTGCTGGCACGGACAGAGGTGCGGGTCATCGGCGACTTCCGCGATGTCCGGGTGTTCCGGCACGCCACTGTCCTGCCTGTGGTAGTCGTGGGAGTGAGGACCGACAGGCCGGACGCAGGGCTTCTGTGCGAGGTGCAGCAGTTCTCCAGCCCGTCGAACAGCCGTGTGTTCGCGTCCTCTGCGGCCATCTGGAAGGCCTTCGCTGGCTGTGTGTTCAACCTGTCCATCTCAGCGAACGACATCCCGGTACTCCGCCGGATGGAGGTGAATGGGGTCCCGCTCGGGGAACTGGCCGAGGTGCGGTTCGGCGTCAAGGTCTACCAACGCGGCAAAGGAGTCCCCCCGCAGTCCGGAGGCGAGGCCGCCGACAGGGCGTTCGAGGCAGAGACGAGGTTGAGCGACGAGCACCTACCATATGTGTGGGGCGAACACGTGCTGCCCTGGCGGGTTCAGTCACAGAGAGCATGGCTCCGGTATGGTCCGCACCTGGCGGAGCCAAGGAATGTGCAGTTGTTCATGGGGCCGCGCGTTCTGGTGCGTAGGATCCTGGGCTCGCGCCTGATCCTCTGCCCTGTGGTGGACACGATGGTTGCCGACCAACTGGTCCACACAGTGAAACCGGCAGGTCCCCGGGCCGACTTCCGCTTCCTGGCTGCGGTCCTGGCCAGCCGGCCGTTAGCATACTACCTACGGAAACGCTTCAACCGTACGGAGAAGGTGTTCCCGGAGGTCCGCGTGGCGGAACTCCGCTCGCTGCCCGTGCCGTGTGAGACGGGTACGGGTGCCGGAGGGGACCAGCCGCAACAGCAGGTTGCAGCCCTCGCCGACCGCATGCTGGCGCTGCACGCGCAGCTTGGCGCGGCGAAGCTGCCGCAGGAGCGCGAGGCCCTTCAGCGGCAGATCGAGGTGACGGATCAGCAGATCGACCGCCTGGTCTACGAACTCTACGGACTGACCGATGAGGAGATCCGTATCGTCGAGGAGGCGACCTGTAGACGAGAGCAGACTTGATGTCGCCGCCCAGGGTCACGTCTGGCCCGACAACGGGCCTGGGGCAGCCGTGACCTACTTCGCACGCCCGGGGGGCGAGGCAGCGCGCGGGCGGGTGGCAGCCGTGACCTACTTCGCACGCCCGGGGGGCGAGGCAGCGCGCGGGGTGCCTACCAGGGCATGCTATCGCGCTGGACGGAGCGCTCACTCCACGATCCGTAGGGCCACTTCGACGGGGAGTCCACGAGTCCAGCCCTGACGGGGTTGTCTCGTATATAGGCGTCGATACGGGTGTCCTCGTCAGCCGACCGGGACCAGTGGTCGAACCACTCCGCCTGCCAGAAGCGCTGGCGCGGTACCTGGAGCAGGGGTAACGCCCTCTTCCCAGTCCACTCTTTGAACGAGCTGATGGCTGGTTTGAGGCGCCCCTTCAGGAGCTTCAGGAAGAGGTGCAGGTGGCTGGGCATCAGGACGTAGTGGTAGACCTGCCAGATCCTCAGTTGCTCACGTTGATGTAGGGCGTCGACCACGACCTGTGCGACCGCGGGCTGCACAAGGTCAGTGACGGGCGGGCTGGTGTCGAGCCAGCGCTCCATTTCGCGGAAGAGCAGGCGCCGCAGCCGCAGCCCGTCCTGGCCGTTCTGCACCGCGGCATTGAGCCGGGCGGCCAGATCCCTGACCTGCTCCGCGCCTGCACGCGGGATCGCTCCGTGCAGATGCACCGTGATGAAGTACCGGCCATCGGCGACTTCCCAATGAGGAAGCTGGCCGCGCCAGAACGCGATTGTCTGTGGCTTCTGCCGCATCGACACACCTCCAGCGAACGCCAGCGGTTCTGAGCCGCCCGCCCAGGGTCACGTCTGGCCCGGCAACGGGCCTGGGGCAGCCGTGACCTACTTCGCCCGCCCAGGGTCACGTCTGGCCCGGCAACGGGCCTGGGGCAGCCGTGACCTACTTCAGGGCGCCGGGCGCAGAGCCAGGGCGTCGAACCACAGGGCGTAGTGGTGGTCGGGCTGGTCGCGCCGGCCGGTGAGGCGCAGGCGGAAGGTGTGTTCGCCGGCCTGCAGGGCGAGGGTTCCGAGCACGCTGACGCCTTCTGGGGCGCCGGGCACATCCCCGGGAAGCGGCGTGGCGGCCGTGGCGGGCTGTTCGGGGCCACCATCCATCTGCCAGACGAAGGGGGAGAGGGAGGACGGCGCCTGGAGGCGCGACAGCCGGTTGCCGGCAAACAGCAACTCGTAGCGCCCGGCCTGCGGTGGGGTGAGCTTGGCCTCGACCCAGTACCCGTCTGGTCCCGGTTCCTCGTCGCGCCAGATGTCGACCGTGCGGCCTTCGGAGAACCCGTCGTGGGGGGAGATGCCCCAGCCGACCGAGAAACGCCCCGCCTCGGCCTCGATGACAGCCATATCCACGGGGCGTGAGACCGCGGCGGACAGGACGTCCAGGCGCCGAGCACCATGGATGAACAGACGGGCACCGGTCACGAAGCCGTTGCGGGCCAGGTCCAGCGTGGCCTTACCCTCGCGCAGAACCAGTGGGGTAGTACGCCCGAACTCGTCGGTGACCGTCACCGGCCGGTCGGCGTCGACGGGGGCCGCCTCGACGACCACGCTGCGGGCGGTAGCGAAGAGCTTGGCGGCGCGGGCCTCCTGGCCCACCACGGCGATGAGCTCATCCCCACGCTGGAAGAGGTCCAGATCGCAGCCGGGGGCGCTGCTGTGGCGGAGCCAGGTGGCCATGCCGAGGCAGTGTGCGCCGACGGCGAAGCGGATGGCCGGGGCTCGGGGGGTGAGGTCCTGGTTCACCAGCAGCCGGAACGGCTCGTAGCCGATGTTGATGTGGCAGAACTTGAACGAGCGCTCGATGCCATCGGCCAGGTTGCGCAGCGGCACCTCGCTGAGCTCCTCCGAATTCCAGATGGGCAGGTTGAGGTGGTGCTTGCCGAGGAGTTCCTTCCAGGCCTTGGTCCAGCCCGGGTTGATGTCGGTGTAGTGGACGCTGAGGATATCCAGGTCCTGCCCCATGCCAAGGGCAAACACACGGTCTGCGAAGTCATGACCTCCGACGAAGCCGGCGGCGGCGATGCGGGCCTGGGGGTTGCCGCGCTTCAGGGCCCGGCTGGTATGGCGGACCAGTTCAGCGAAGTCCTCGGGGGTACCGGTCCAGTACTGGTTCGGGCTATTGGCCTCGTTCCAGATCTCCCACACGCCGATGTCGTCGGCGAAGTCTCGGGCGAGGTTCGCCATGAACGAGTCCCAGAGCGCGTAGTCCTTGGGCTTGACGCGGTTGTAGACGGGCCCGGCGTCGCCGACCACGTCGGTGGCATCGGGCTGCGAGGACAGCTCGCGGGGGCACTGGGCGATCTCGCCCATGACCAAGAGGTCCTCGCGCCGCAGGGCCTGGACCATCTGGCGGGCCGCGGACCAGTCCCCGCGGGCGTCGGGGGTGGCGCCGCCGGCAAGGGTCACCTTACCATAGGTATGGGCCCAGAAGTTGAAGCGGACCCAGGAGGCGCCCAGGAGCCGGAGGTTGCTGGCGATGTCGGCCATGGACTGCTCGGGGGTACGGCCCTTGAAGGTGAAGGGGATGTAGAAGATGCCCCAGGGCGATGCCTCGGTGACAGCCGCCGGGGCGAAGACGACCCCGAGGGTAGTCTGCGTGCTGGCCGTCTGGGCCCCGCACCGCGCCGTCACCGAGAGCGTGTAGAGACCGCGCCCCGGCAGGCCCAAGGCCAGCGGCGCCTCCCCGGAGCTGTCCGGGCCGGGCGTGACCGTGACGCTCCCCCTCCCCTGCCACGGCCCCTCGCTTTCCGACACCGTGTAGTCGACGGACACCGCCCCCTGCGCCCTGCCGACAGCCACGCGTACGTCGACGGCCTCGCTATCGGTGAAGAGCAGGCCCATCCGCGGGGACGTGGCGCGGACCGTGAGCTCGGCGGCCACTGGGGCCGCGGCCTCAGCCGCCGCAAAGACCCCGCCGCAGAGACAGAGCAGCGCACCGGCCGAAGCAAGGACCGGCAACGGCAGTTTCAGCCAGACGCCCATGGTTCTCTCCTCACAGCAACGGCTCGCGCCCCAAGACCAGCAACCGCAGCCCGGCGAAGCCGGGAGGGACACTGAAGGTGAAATCCAGTCTGCCGTCCGCCGGCACCCGCGGTCCGAGGCCCTCGTCAGCGCCGTTCTCAAAGGGGTGCACGAGCCAGCCCTGGGCCCCGTCCGGGACCCCGGCCTCGGCGCCGTCGACCGTGATGCGGACGTCGGGGGTCGGCCCGAAGTTGAGCACGGGGATGACCACCGCCTTGCCGACGCGCTCGGCGAAGCAGACCACGTCCCCGGGACGGCCCGCAGCCGCTTCCTGCCACCACACCGGCGAGACCGCCCGTGAGGAGAGCACCAGCTCGGCCCGGCGCATGGCGTAGGCCCAGTCGATGGCACGCCAGACGCGCTCGTCCCAGGCCCCGACCGTGCCCGAGGTGCAGGGCGTGAAGCCGAACGCCACGCACAACGCCAGGTAGCGCGTCTCGTCGCTCCAGTAGAGCGGCAGCATGGCGCGCTGGGGGGTGTGCAGGACCTTGGTGTCGAAGCAGAACTCGACGGCCTGGCGCCAGGGGGCCGTCGCCCCGAAGAAGGAGCATTCGAGCCAGTAGAGGTCGCCGTAGGGCCAGCCCTGCGAGTTCAGCAGCACGGCCCGCCCGGGGGCGGTGTTGTGGACCGTCTCCTGCTGTTGCCGGAAGAAGTCGTTCCAGGTATCCGGCAGGACCGGTCGCCGCAGGCGGTAGTCCGAGGTCTCGAGGGCGACCCCGCCATCGCAGTAGATCCAGCCGGGCTGGTAGGCCTTGCACACGGCCACCAGGCGCTGGCGGTAGTGTTCACACCAGGCCTCGTCCAAGGGGTTGAAGAAGTGCATCTCGCCGGCGGGGTTGTCGCGGAAGCCGCTGAAGAAGGGCTTGCCGTCGGCGGTCTGGAGGGCCCATTCGGGGTGGTTGCGGAAGGCAGCGGACAGGCTGTCGATCAGGCAGCCCTGGAAGTAGAGGCCGAGCTGCACCTGCGGGTCCGCCTGGAAGGCCGCGACGCGGGTCTGCAGGTACTCGGGCGTGAGGATGAGGGAGCCCGGCTCGTTGAGAAAGGGCCTCTCGGTCTCGTAGTCCCCGTCGAGGCTCCAGGCGAAGACCCCCAGCGGGAGATAGCCGCCGCCGAGGCGTCGGGCGGTGGCATGGGCCCCCTCGATCTGGGGCTTGTCGTCCGCCGGCGTCACCTGCCAGAAACCGCCTGCCTTGCAGCGGCTCACCCACTCGGGCACCGGCCGCTCGTCCCAGACGCGGTGTTCCGGAAGCGCGCGATAGCGGCGCCAGACATCGAGCCAGTCGCCGGGACAGACGAGGTAGTGTGCCGTGGCCTCGACGGGCGCCTTCTCGCCGTCCAGCGTATGGAGCAGTTGGAAGTGCCAGCCGGCCGGCGTGTAGGTCAGCGCCTGGGCGCTCTGGGCCCCCCAGGCCCCGACGACCGCCGACGGCATGACATGCTGGCCGCGGACGGCCCAGCGGTAATGCCCCAGTGCCGGCGCGCCCTCGCGAAAGGCGGCCACCAGCCGGTTGTCCCAGCCAGCCCCCGAGACCACGTCGCTGGTGATCCCCGCCGCCGCCCGGATGCCACTGAGATCCCGGTCGGCGGGCGCGCCCCACGACTGCCGGGCGGAGTAGTAGAAGGCGCCCTGACGGTAGGCCGGGGCCAGCGCCACCAACGATCGCACCCGCAACTCGCCGCGACGGCGGAGAGGCCCGACGCTGACGGTCTTGGCCAAGGCCCAGCCGTCGGCGGCCAGGGCGTAGTGCTTGGTGATCGTCTCGTCGAGCGTGTCGTTGCGACAGGTGAGGACCAGTCCGTCTGCCGCCTGGCGCCGGTCGACGACCTGATCCTGCGCCTCCGACGAGAGCACCTCGCCGCTGTCATCCCGCCAGAGGTAGAGGTCCTGACACTCGGCCAGGATGGCAGTCTCGCCGGCGGTGGCGCCCAGGAGGTTGCCCCAGGCCGCCGAGATCGCGAAGCTCGCCTGGGCAGACCGCAGCACCTCGTCGGCCGCCCCCGCGGCCACGACCGTCACGAAGGTCGCGGCCAGGAGGCAGAGGACGGACTCCCGCAACGAGGCACTAACGCAGGCTGATCTCATCGAGGACCGCCTCCTTGCCATCGACCGTCGAGAGGACCCGCAGACGCAGCGAGGTGGTGCGGGTGGGGACCAGGGCCATGTCGTGTCGGCCCGGTTCCTGGTTGCCGGTCAGGCGAGCCACCTCGGCCCACTGGCCATCGCGCCGGGCCTCGACGACCAGGTCCCGGGGGGTGCCGTCGCCAGCCAGACCCTCGGCCGAGCGAGACCAGGTCAGCGCGTGCACCTCGCAGGGCCCGGCGAAGGTGAGGGCGACCTCTGCCTCGCCCGGCTGGGCCGCACGCCAGCACGACTCCTCGCCGAGTCGGCCGTCGAGGAGGTTCTCCGGCCGGTACTGGCGGCGGAAGAGGGTGCGAGGGGTCACGAGGCGGGCCTGGGCCGCCAGGTTCTGACCGGCCACATCGAGCACCTGGAATTCGTCCAGCGCCGCCTGGGGCCCCAGGGAGCCCGGCTGGGCCTTGGTGACCCCCATGCGCACGCCGCGGGCAGAGACCGGCGGGAAGCGGTGTTCGAAGACCATCCCCGTGCGCGGGATGGCTGCAGGTTCGTACCAAAAATCGTTCTGCGATAATACCTGCTGCCATGTTTCACCGTCCTGGCTGACCTCGATGGTGAAGTCGCGCGGGAGGTTGCGGGCGTCAGCCCAGTCGCTGGCGCCGGCAAGCGGCCGGCCATCCCGGCTCCAGCGCACGGCGGCGACCATGGAGCCGGTCGGCAGATCACAGCGCACCCAGCTCTGCCCCGAGCGCTGGAGCCAGACCGTCTGGCCGAAGACGCCATCGTGCAACTCGGGGACGTCGTCCTCCCTGGCCAACGGGGCAGCCGTCGACGAGGCGCTGACCCGGATGGCGCCCGCGCTCACCAGGCCCGGGGCCGGGGCGTCAGCCAGGGGCGCGGTGGGCACAGGGATGGTCTCCAGCCCGACGTAAAGAGGCTGGTCCGAGAAGCGGACCTCGTCGATGAGCGTGTCGGCAGCGCTGCCCCACAGACCCGGCGGGCCGATGCGCAGGGGCCCTTCGGGCGCCGCGAAGGCCATGGGGTCCTTGAAGAGGCGTTTGGCCACCAGCCGCCCGTCCGCAAAGAGCCACTCGCTGTGCTCGGTCCAACTGGCGGCGAGATGGTGCCACTGGTTCGGACCCCAGCCCAGTTGCTCGACGGGACAGGTGATACAGTTGTCCACTCCGTCGTGGATGTTGAAGGCCAGGGTCCGGCTCTCGCCCATGCGGCCATGGTGGTAGAGCGCCAGGCTCTGCCAATGCCCGCCCTCCATCTTGATCGAGAGGAAGCTGTGGTGGTCGCGGTCCGTGGCCCAGTCCCAGCGCGTCCTGACCCAGGCTTCCAGGGTCCCCTGTGCCAGGGAGGTCTGCGGCGAGACCGGCAGGTCCAGGCCGGCGGGGGTCGCGGCGTCGAGGGCCCTGCCGGCGGGGTCGGCCGGACACCCGGTCCCAGAGGCGGAGAGGGCCAGCCCGGCGCTGCCGTGGCGGTCGCCGAAGTCGTTCACGGCGGCCGTGGTATCGTCCTTGAAGTGGCAGACGATCTGGCCACCCGCCAGAGGCAACGCCAGGGCAAGGAGCAATCCTGCCGCCAGGGTGGCAGCCGGTGGTATCATGCGGTCCATGGCTTGCCGTCTCCTGTCTGGGGAGTGGTTGTGCCCGGGGGCTACCTTAGCGTCTGTCGGCACGCGTGGCGCGAGGCCAACCGTGAGTTTGGCGCTACGTTATGCGCGGCGAAAGGAGAACCCCACATGTCACAGCAGCGAACCGTCAACGGATTTCACCATGCGGCCATGAAGGTCGCCAACTTCGAGGCCGTGGTCGGGTTCTACAAACAGGGCCTCGGCCTGACCGAGAAGATCGCCTGGGGCGAAGGCAACGGCCGAGCCGTCATGCTCGACTGCGGCAACCGCAACTACCTCGAGATCTTCGCCGGTGGCGCCGGGGGCAGCGTGCCTGAAGGACTGGTGACGCATCTGGCCCTGCGCACCACGGATTGCGATGCGGCGTTGGCCCGGGCAGTGGCCGCGGGCGCGGTGGTCACCATGGCGCCCAAGGATGTCACCATCCCCAGCACGCCCCAGCCCACCCCCGTGCGGATCGCCTTCTGTCGCGGGCTGGCGGGCGAGATCATCGAATTGTTCCAGAATGAGCTGACGTGAAAGCCCCGGGCGAAGGTGAGCAGATGATCCCCAGGCCTGATGAGATGTCGGCGATGTTGGAGTGGGCGGCGCGCCTCACGGACAACGATGGCGCCAGGGCGCCGTTCTCGTTCGACTACGGCACCGCCACGGCGCCCACCGCCCTTCCTGCCTGGAGCGGCGACTCGCAGGCCGACACCCCGGCGTCGGGGGTAACGCGCCACACCGTCACCCGGGTCGACCCTGCCACAGGCCTGCAGGTCTGTGCAGAGGTCAACGTGCACGATGACTCCCCGGCGGTGGAATGGGTCCTGCACCTGCGCAACACGGGCCCTGCCGACACGCCCATCGTCGAGCACCTCCTGCCGCTCGACGGGGTCTTGCCCCTGGCTGCCGACGAACCGTGCGTGGTGCGCTACTCGAAGGGAGCCCTGTGCTCGCCGGAGGACTTCGAGGTGATCGAGCGCCCCTTGCGGCCCCAGGGCGAACTGCGCTTGCGGCCCGGAGGGGGGCGTTCGTCGAGCGAGGTCCTGCCCTTCTGGAACGTGATGCTGGCCGGGCGCGGGGTCGTGTTGGCGGTAGGCTGGACGGGCGAGTGGATGACGCGCATGGCGCGCTCTGCCGAGGGCGCATTGCGTCTGCAGGCGGGCATGGCCCAGACCCGGTTCTGCCTCCACCCGGGTGAGGAAATAAGGACGCCGCGGATCCTCATGATCTTCTGGTCGGGAGACCCGATGCGCGGGCACAACCTCCTGCGGCGCTTCATCCTGGCGCACCATCGGCCCTGCCCTGGCGGCACGCCGCTGGTGGCCCCGCTCTGCAACGGCAACTGGGGTGGCACCCCGGCCGAGGTCCACCTCGACAACGTGCGCCGGATCGTCCAGCAGGCCCTCCCCATCGAGTACTACTGGATCGACGCGGAGTGGTTCGGCAAGCCCGGCCACTGGATGAAGAGCGCCGGGGACTGGACCCCGCGGGCTGACCTCTACCCGGACGGATTCGCCCCCATCAGCGAGGCGCTCCATGCGGCCGGCCGCAGGCTGCTGGTGTGGTTCGAGCCGGAGCGGGTGGCACCCGGGACGCCCTGGTTCAGGGAGCTGGACCAGTGGCTCCTGCGGATCTCGCCCGAAAAGGCCATCACCTGGGCTGACTACGGCGACTACCTCTCGCGTGAAGACTGGATAAAGATGGAGAGCGCCCGCAACCAGCTCAACCCGGGCGACCGTCTGCTGAACCTCGGCCACCCCGAGGCGCGACGCTTCCTGACGGACTACCTCTCTGACTGCATTACGCGCTTCGGGATCGACTGCCTGCGCTGGGACTCCAACATCGCCCAGTTGGCCTACTGGCGCCAGGCCGATGCCCCTGACCGCCAGGGCATCACCGAGATCCGCTACGTCGAAGGGCAGTACACCCTCTGGGACGAGCTGCTGGAGCGGCACCCCGGGCTGATCATCGACAACTGCGCCAGCGGCGGGCGCCGCATTGACATCGAGTCCATCTCCCGCGCGACGCCCTTGTGGCGAACCGACTATGCCGTCGGCCACCGCGACCCGACGGTCGCCCAGCGCCACACCTTCGGCCTCATGCACTGGGTCCCCATCAACGGGGTGGGTGGCGGCTACCTCAAGGACTGGGATGAGTACACCCTCCGCAGCACGATGTGCTCGGCCCTGGTCGTCGGCCTGTGGGGCAGCGGCGATGCCCGCCAGGACACGATCCCGGAGGACTACCCATTCGCCCATGCCTGCGGCCTCCTGGACCAGTACATGGCCATCCGACGCTTCTACTATGGCGACTTCTACCCGCTGACCGAGTGCACCCGTGCCGAAGATGCGTGGCTGGCCTATGAACTGAACCTGCCCGAGGCCGACGAAGGCCTCATGGTGATCCTCAAGCGGCCGAACAGCCCCTTCACCAACGCCGTGTTCAGGCTGCACGAACTCGACCCCGACACCGCCTACACCTTCAGCCTCGTCGATGGGACCGTCATCGGCTCGGTGACCGGCCAGGACGCCATGGAGGCCGGCATCGAGATCGAGCTCCTCGGCCAGCCGGACTCGGCCGTGGTGTTCTTCCGGGCCACCTGAACGGCCCGCGGCGTCCGCCGTGGCCTCGCGCGTCCAGCGTCGCCGAGGCCGGCCTGGAATCCGTCGCGTCTGGCGTTGCCGTTCCCGGCAGCGCTTGCTCGGTGCCCCCCTTGCCTTGTGCGTCCCTTGGGGAGAAGTGCGCCTTCTGACTTGCCTTTGACTATTCGGTCACTATACTGACTCTTTCGTCATGCCGCAAACCTCCCAGTCACCGCAGGCGGGCGCGGGCGCTGGCAGGACCGCCTAAGGAGAGCGCCGATGAGCGACCTGGTACAGCGCCGCAAGGCCATGGGCGAGGAGATGATGCGCGACGCGATCTGCGCCGCGGCCACGACGGTGCTGGCCGAGGTCGGTTTCACGGCCCTGACCATGGAGCGGGTGGCGGAGGCGACCGGCGTGTCCAAGGGTACGCTCTATAACTACTTTCAGGACAAGGACGCGCTGTTCCTGGAGGTCATCGACCGGGCCTTTGCCGTGGTGGCCGCCGCCGTGGATCAGGCCATGGCCAAGGATGACAGCCCCCGGGCGAAGCTGACCCGCGTGGTGCGGCTTCTTCTCAGCGGGCTCGAGGCGCACCGCGGCCTGGGGCAGGCCGTCTGCAGCAGCGAGTTGTCTCCACGGCTGGACGAGGCGCTGCGGGGCAAGCAGATGCGGATGCGGAAGCACTTCGCGACGATTCTCCATGAAGCCCAGGCGACCGGCGCGTTGCGCGACGACAGCCAGGACCCGGAAGCACTGAGCCGCCTGCTGGCCATGACCATCGACGGCGTGGTCGACGAACGGATGCTGCACGGCGAGGAGTGCCCGCCGCTGGAGGACGAGGTGGCCACCATCGAGGCAATGGTGCTGCGGCACTGGTTCAGGGAAGCCCGCCGATGAGAGCCTTCGTGGCCGGGCACTGAGGCGCTCGCAGGGCGGGCGCAAATCCCTGCCCTGTGCCATACGTCACGTGGTATAGGTCGGCAGAGCAGGCTCCGGCCGCACCCCAACGTACCGCGTGGTGCCGCCTGTGCGGTTGCGGCTCTCCGGTTCCTCGGCGCTGCTTTGCCTAGGCGTGCTTCGCGCGCGGTGTCCGGACCGGTCCCGATGGCAGTCCGCAACCCATCGATGGTCAGGCCGAAGGCCCATGGCAGTTACGCACGGAGCACGAATGCCCCGGGGCAAGTGCTCTAACAACCATAGCTCGGCTCGATCGAGGAGTACACCGTGGAAACACTGGACAGGAATCCCGAGGTCCGGACTCTGCATGACCGTATCGCCGAGCTGGAAGCAGCCCTGGCCGATGCCTGCCAGGACCTGCGCCTAACGCGGGCCTGGGTGCGCCTTGCCCGTGGCCAGGAAGACCCGCTACCCGGGCTGCCGCCACGGCTCGCACGCGCAGGCCTGCGTCATAGCCACAGTAGCCTTGCCGTCGGCGATTAGCACCGGCGGGCGGAAGTGAGCTCCCGCGTGTCGGCGCACGGCCCGCCCGGGACGCCGAGACGGGAGCGCTGCGGCGAAGCCGTAAGTCTCCCGTTTATGGGACCTTCCTTCACTGGCAGACGACGGCCAGTGAAGGAAGGTCCGGCTGGGACCGGATGGGTGCGGGGACTGGGGCATGGCCCGTTTTCTCCCCAGCGCGTGGGTCAGGGGTTCGGCGGGACTGCGGGAGGCGGCGCGGGTGAGGTCGCCAGCAGCGCCGCAAGGCTGCGGGCGAGGGCCTGGAGAGAGTCTCCCGTGGGCAGCGCCACGGTCAGGCGCACGACGCCTCTGTCATCCTTCTCGGTGCACTGCGCCAGACTGCGCTCGATCTCGGCCGCCAGGCGTGCCGACTCCGGCGCCTCGGGGGGTCGGGGCAGCAGCTCGCCCATGAAGGCGAAGGCGGCGCTGAGTAACTGGCCACCCGCGGCGGCAACGCGCTCCCGGCGTTCCGCCAGGGCTCGTGCCTCGGCTTCCACGCGCTCCTTCTCGGCGGTGTCTGTCGGCGCGGGGGGCTTGTGTCCCAGGAGGACCTCCAGCCGACGTTTGAGTTCCTCCATGCCGCTCTGCAGGTCGACCGCCGTGACCTCCGCGGCGGGGTCCAGGGCCGCGAGGGCCAGTTCATGCTTGGCCGAGAGGGTCCCCAGGAGGTTCTCCTCGATGGTATCCTCGGTGACGAGCAGGTATACCTGTACCGGCCGCTGCTGGCCCATGCGGTGGGCCCGTGAGATGCGCTGTTCGAGCACAGCGGGGTTCCAGGGCAGGTCCACGTTGACGACCGTGTTCGCCGCCTGCAGGTTGAGTCCCGTGGCGCCGGCGTTGGTGGTGAGGAAGAAGCGGCACTCGGGCTGGCCCTGGAACTCCCGAACCAGCCCGGCGCGCTGCTTCTGCGGCACCGAGCCGTCCAGACGCACGGAGCCGATGCCGCCCTCGGTCAGGATGGGCTCGATGACGTCGAGCATGGTCGTCCACTCGCTGAACAGGATCACCTTGCGGTCAGCCTCCGCCGCCAGTTCGGGCAGGAGCCCGCGCAGCACCTCGAGCTTGCTCGAGTGGCCTGGGTACTGCTTGTCCACCAGGAACGTGCCGTTGGCGCACATCCGACACATCAGGAGGGCCTTCTGCAGTCGCAGCAGGTCCATTTCCGTGAGGGACCTCTTGCGCACGATGGTGGCCACCACGAGCATGTGCCCGGCATGGACCTCGAGCTGCTGCTGCGTCGGCGTGATGCGGACGATCTCCGTGCTGCGGGGCGGAAGCTGGTGGGCGACCGTCTCGCGGGTCCGGCGGAGGAGGACCGGCCGGATCTGTTCGCGGAGCGTGTCGAGGTTGCGGTAGCCCAGGACCTTGCCGCGCTCGTCGGTGACCCGGAACGTGTTCAGGAAGCGGAACGCGGGGCCCAAGCGTCGCTCGTCGACGAAACTGACCACGCTATAGAGCTCCTCCAGGCGGTTCTCCAGCGGCGTCCCGGTGAGCACCAGGGCGAAGGGTGACCGCAGGCCCTTGACGATGCGGGTGGTCTTGGCCTCCCAGTTCTTGATCCGCTGGCCCTCGTCCAGCATGATCAGGTCCCAGCGCGTCCGCTCGATGGCCACGATATCGCGCCTGACCTGCTCGTAGTTCACGATGGTGAAGAAGACGTCGGCGCCATACTGGGCGGCGCGTTCGGCGGCGCTCCCGGCGACGAGCTGGCATGAGCGCCGCGAGAAGCGCTGGATCTCGCTTCGCCATTGGGACTTGAGCGAGACCGGGCAGACCACCAGCACGCGCGAAATGTCGGCTTCCCGGGCGAGCAGCTCCGCGACGCCGACCCCCTGGATGGTCTTGCCCAGGCCCATGTCGTCGGCGAGGACGGCCCGGCCCGCGCCGACGGCGAAGGCGATGCCGTCGAGCTGGTACGGCAGGAGCTCGCAGAGAAGCAGGTCCCGGCGCAGCGGATGCCCGACGGGATCGCGCCGGATCTCGGCCACCCGGGCAGCGGTGCGGTCGCGATAGAGCCACTGCTGGATGTACTCCTCGGCATCCGGGTAGACCGTCACCCGGTGCCCGGCCGCCTCCACCAGCCCTACCACCCGCAGCAGCCCGTGCACATCGCTGACGGCCCTGCCATAGACGGGCCGGACCAGCGCCTCGGTCCCCGCGGGGAACGGCTCCGGCGTCAGCAGGCGCAGCTCCAACGCCCGTCCATAGCGCAGGTAGACGGCGAAGCTATCCTGCCGGTGACGGGTGCGCAACGTTTTGGCCGGGAAGCTCTTGGAGGCCCACGCCTGGACCTTGAGAACGTGCTTGCAGGTACCCAGGGTGTTGGTGCGGAAGTCCGGGCAGGAGCAATAGGACTCGCCGCGCTCCAGGCCGCGCAGGGCTACCCGGTAGGTCCGGCCCGAGGCCGGGTTGCTGACCGTGTAATCGGTCCAGACCTGGCCAGCGACTGCCGGCTTCACGGTCATCCGTTCGGTCTCGGCCTTCTCCTGCCGCGCGGCCAGGGCCTCGCGTTCGAGGGCCGTCTCGCTCAGGTTCTCGACGGGAACGCGCTCGACGGGGGGCTTCGAGAGGCCCAGGGCCATCTTCTCTTCCAGCACCAGCGAGAAGGCGGCCCCGATGTGGCAGCAGGCGTGCCCATGGCAGGCCGTGCAGTCCCAGAGGACCTCCTTCGGGCGGGCCGGGTCCGGACGGAGGATGGCGATGGCTCCGGGCAGGCGCACCTCAAGCCGTTCGGGGGTGAAGCGGACCTGGTCGGCGATGTCCACCTCCATCTGCCCGCCCTCGCGCAGCAACCGGGGCGCCTCGTCGCCGAGCCAGCGGCGGACGTCGCGGTGGGTGGCATAGGCCAGGCGGTCCCTGAAGGTCACCTCGCGCGGGGTGGGAACCATCGCACAACTCCTCCGCAGTGGGAACCGGGTAGGCAGGAGCGCTCAGCGCTCGTGGTACAGGTGCACGCCATAGAGGGCGAACGCGTCGGTGATCGTGCCGGCCGCCACAGACACCTCGCCCGTCTCCGCCACCCGCCCGAAGGCGCGCGTCGGTCCGTCGACGCGCAACCGGGCGGTCGCGGGCTCAGGGCCCTCGTTGGCGGCGATGATCCAGAGCTTGCCGTCGACGCGACGGCCTTGGGCCAGGACGCCGGGGGCGCCCTCGACCCCCACCGTCACGCGCTCGGCCGAGACCAGCGCGGGGGTGATATCGGCCAGTTCCCGCGCCGTCCGCCGCAGCGCGTCCCAGATGGCCGAGTCCTGGGCTTCGTAGCTGGCGCCCCAGTAGACGATGCCGACGGCCCCGTGGAGGACCGCATCGTAGGCCATGAAGCGGGTCTCGTCCCAGGTCGGGGCGCGCTTGTGCACCTTGGGGTCCTTCTCCCAGGCGCTCCAGCCGAAGCCCTGGAGGATGGCCCACACCGGCTTGCGGCCGGCGGCGGTGGCGTCCGCCTGCAGTTCCGGCGGCAGGGTCGTGCGGTGCTGCTTGTCCATCTCGGCGCCGACCACACTGAGCGTCTTGTTGGGCAGGTCGGAGTGGTCTGCCCCCTCGACGGGGTAGATATCCATGCCGGTCACGTCGGCCCAGCGCACGTAGCGCGCCAGGTCAGCGATGTGGTTGCGGGGGGCCTGGTTCTGCCAGAAGGCGCAGGTGGGCATGGCAGCCCGGGCGGCCAGGTAGGCGTTGCGCACCTTGGAGACCGGTACCCCGTTCCACAAGGCCTCGTCGCACATCCATCCCAGGAAGGCCGGGTGCCCTGCGACATTGGCGGCCGTCTTCTGGAAGCGCCGTTCGCGTTCGTCGAAGGGGATCTCGTCATAGGCCCAGGCGTTGTTCCACTCCATCAGGTACAGCCCCAGGCCGCGAGCCCGGTCGAGGATCTCGCGGACCTTCTCAGGCGGCTCGTGCGTGAAGCCCCCGGTGGCAATCAGGTTGAAGCCGGCTGCGGCCAGCCGCTCGGCCACCGGGTCCAGCACCGGCATGCTGCACACGCCAATGGGGAACCAGGGCTTGCCAGCCACCTCCGCGACGTGGTCAGCCCGGAAGAAGAGCCCGGGAGCATCCGCCGCCACGATATCCAAGGGCGCCACCTCGGAGGCCAGCACGGTGCCATCGACCTTGGTGGCCTCGCCCAGGACGCGGTAGGCGCCGCGCGGCAGGGCCGCAAGGTCCAGTTGCCACTGGCCGGTAGCCGCCGCCGGTCGGTTCTCATTGAGGACCTTCCCCGCGGCGTCGGCGAGGGCCAGCCGCAGGCGGACCTCCTCACCCTCGGTGGCGGTCATGGCAAAGCGCACGCTCACCGCCCGCGGGTCGACGCCGTCACGGATGAGTCCCCGGGCATTGGGCGCCTCGACGCGCAGGTCGATCTGCGCCACCAGGCGTTGCTCCATGAGGGCCGCAGCGTCAAACCAGACGGTCCCGCCGGAGAGAGCCTGCAACAGTACCCGGGCCTGCTCGGCGGCCGGCGGCGCCAGAACCCCCAGAGCCTTGCGTTGCCAGCCTTCGGTGGTCTGGTCCTTGAACTCCTCGACGGCGATCGCCTTGCCTCCCTGCAGCCACTCGACCGCCAGGCGGATCTCGCGGCCGAACGTGTCAGCCCGGGTGGCGGCCGAGAACTCGTAGCGCAGGGCCGGGGTCACGGCAATCCCATCCTGGGTCCACGCCGGGGATGGGCCGGTAGCCTCGGCAGGCCGGCGGATGCGCACGCTGTGTCCCCCGGATTGGTGCACCTCGCCGTCCCAGGCCAGGGCCTCCCCGGTGGCCGCCTGGGGGCTCCAGGCGTCGGGTTGGCCGTTGCCATCGGCATCGGAGTCGAAGCCGCCGTTCTTCAGCACCTGGGTTCCCTTGCCGGGGGCCGGGACCTGTTCGAGTCGGATGGAGTCGAAGGCGTAGGTGCCCTCGGCGTAGCAGCGCAGCAGCACGTAGACGTGAGTTGCGCCCGCGGGGGGCGTGACGGGCCCGAGCGCGAGCGTGACCCAGGCATCCTTGGCCGCGGCGCCGGCGGCATCCCGGGAGACAAAGGCTCCCGCCTCCGTAAACCACTGCAGTTCGATGGAATGCGATCCAGGCTCCGGGTTCGAGGCCAGGACCGAACCGGTGAGCATGCAGGCCGAGCCCGGTTGCAGGCGCGTCGATCCCGCGGCGGGCCGGAAGTCACACTGGCCGGCCTGGGTCACGGTGGCCTCCAGGCAAGCGGATCCACCCACCCCGCCGTCGCCGCGGCGCCGGCCCGCCGACTGGCCATTGGCTCGGTCGAAGACCCAGCCTGCCGCCAGGTCGCCCTCGGCCTGCTCAAAGCCCCCGTTGGGCAGCAGCCCGCTGTCCTGGGCCAAGGCCGAACACGCCACCCAGCCGAGCACCATGGCGCCGCAGGCAACCGCGAGGGAGACACGGGAACGCGTCGATGCAGAACGCATGGAGAGCCACCCCTGTATGCTCGCCAAGCCGGCCGGCGCCCGCCGCCTGGCGGATGCCACCGGCCGCCATGGGCCAAGCTAACGCCGTCGCCTCGGGAAGTCCACCGGTCCGCCCGATCCGCCCGATCCGCCGGAGAGACGCCCCATCCCCGGTCTGCCCGTCACCACGCATTGGCCGGCGCCATGGGCCAGGCGCGGACGCGCCGGACGGGGGTCGGCGCGCCCTGGCTGAAGAAGGCCAGACCCAGGCTGTCGGGGCGGGTCGGGTAGACGTGCTGGGTCAGGCACTGGCGGCCATTGGCGAAGACCTCGATGATGGAGCGGTCGAGGAAGACGCGCAACCGCAGCGGCTCTCCCTCGGGCAGTTCCAGCGGCGCCTCCTGGACCGTGACCGCCGGGTTGTCGCCGCCGAACATGCAGAAGGTCCGGTGTACGATGGCCGGGTCCAGGCTCGAGCGGCTCAGGTCGATGCTGAGCACACCCCGTCGCGGCTCCCAGGTGATGGCCGTGGCCTCCTGGCCGTCCGGCGAACGGCGTACGACGAGCCCCAGGCGCGTGGCGGCCGAGGGGGCGAACTCGATGTCCATCTCCAGCGTGTCGCCGGCGATGGCCTCCCAGAGCAACGGTGCCTCCCCATCGGGGATGGCCAACCCGGCCCCCGAGACCTCGGCTCCGCGCAGGCGCTCGAACTCGGGAGCAGGCTCGATGCGGAGGGTCTTGTCGGGCGCGAGGGAGAGCACCCGCGGCAGCGTCATGGTGCCGCTCCAGCCGGCCTCGCGGATGCGTTCCAGCGGTCTGCGGTCGAGGACCCAGGCCCACATGACCCGCCGGCCCTGGCCGTCCAGCAGGCTCTCGGGTGCGAAGCAGGTGCCGCCGGGCCAGTTCATGCGGGCGTGAGACTCAGGGGTGAAGACCCCGTCACGGAACTGGCCAAGGTAGTACCGGCAGCCGCGCTTGTGGCTGATGCAGAGGAGCATCTGCCGGTCGCCGAGGGCGAACAGGTCGGGGCAGGAGAGGTCCTCGTCCGGATCGACGCCGGGCAGGTCATGCGCCATCAGTCTGCCGACGAACTGCCAGGACTCGAGGGTCGTGGCCCGGAACGCGGTGGCCGGGTTCCCGCCGAAGACAGCCCAGTACGTGTCGCCATCCAGCCAGCCGTGCGGGTCCCAACTGCTGTACTTGCCGAAGTCCGGCTCGCCCTCCTTGGGGCTGCGCACGATGGGGTTCGTGGGCGATTTCCTCCAGCCGTCCAGGTTGGGGTCGGCGCAGGTGGCGATGCAGTTACCGACGCCGACGCCGTGGTAGAGCAGCACCGCCTGGCCATCTTTGGCCACGAAGGCATTGCCGCTGAAGATGCCGCGGTCGGGGTCGCCCGGCTCCGGGGCGAGGTAGGGTTCGTGGAAACGCCAATGCACGAGGTCGGCGCTCGAGGCGTGGCCCCAGCAGTGCCCGCGCTCGTCCTGGAAGATGAAACCGAGGTGGTAGCGGCCGTTCCACCAGAGGGCGCCGTTGGGGTCGAAGGGCATGCAGTACCCTTCCGGCGCGACGAAGTGGTACGCCGGCCGTGACGGGTCTTGCAGCAGTGCCTGGCGGTGGGAACGGACCTGGGCCAGGCGAGAGTCCTGGGTCGAGGGGTTGGCCAGTGTCCGGGCCTGGCCAGGCCGCAACGCCAGCAGGTAACTCTCCGTGCCATCCAGGACCAGGCAGCCATCCACGACGGCCGCATGGCCGTTGAGCAGCGTGTGCGGGAAGGTCCCCCTGCGGTCCTGGGTCTGCCCATCGGCGAAGGACCACCAGGCCCATGGGGCCGGCTCCGAGGCCACGTGGGGACGGAGGGCCTTGAGCTGGTCCGGGGAGAGGGCCACGACGTAGACCCGGGCATCGGCGATGCGGCCGGCGAAGCAGGCGCGATCGGTGGCTTCCAGATGGCGCAAACCGATGACGGCCATGCTGTTAGCCCCAAAGACCTGCGGCGCATCGATGTCGTAGGCTTGTGTCTCGGCACCGTCCCGCAGGACCGTGACATGCCGGTCACGGTAGACGACCGCGACCTGCACGAAGGCATCAGGTCCCAGGCTCTCCACCGGGGAGGCGCCCTGGTCCGCCAGCGTCCGCAGGAAGTAGTTGCTGCCCGCCATCCAGACGCCTGGCCGGCGCTCGCCGAAGACGACCCCGTCGAAACAGCCGTCCCCGTTGTCAAGGGTCAACGCACTGCCGCCGTGCTGAGTGAGGTTGGCCGGGCTTGCCCAGACCACCAGCGTCTTGTCCGTCACGGTCTGCATGGTTCCTCCCACGCTGAAGGGCGCAGCGGCGATGAGCACCAGACAGACACCGCGCGCCAACGCTGACGTGACCATATCTGGCCTCCCGCCGGGCTGGCCAGCCAGGCAGACCGGCGCCACTCCGTCCGGGCCAGGCCTGCCGATGACAGAGGGGCCCGGTCCCGGCACGCTCCCCAATATGCAGGGCGCCAGGGGGAACGCCAGCCCTTGCCGACGCGTGCCAGAACTCTCCCAAGACGGCCGTCCGCGCACCTCGGTGGAAGGCGACAGCCTATCTGGCGTGGGCGCCGCGAAGCCGAGCCAGGCGCAGGCTGAGGAACACACTCCACGACCACGGGGTCCAATGAGTTGCTTGGCCGGTTCCGGTCAGCGGACGGCCACCCACCCAGTCGCCTGCGGCAGGACGCAGAGGAGGCCCCATGAGCGACGAGACGAAGGCGTGTCCGGTGTGCGCGGAGACGATCAAGGCGGCCGCCCTCAAGTGTCGTTTCTGCGGGGAAGACCTGCAGGCCTATGCGCAGAAGCAGGAAATGGCGGTTGAGAAGGTGATCTTCAGCGGCCGCCCGGCGGTGCTCTATACGGTCGGTCAGTACTGCCTGGTGTTCGTCACGCTTGGTATCGCCTACCTCGTCTACTGGATGAAGAGCCGCAGCACGAGGTACGAGATCACCAGCCAGCGGATGAAGATCGAGACCGGGCTGTTCTCCACGGAGACGGAAGTGATCGAGCTCTACCGGGTGGACGACTTCGACTGCCAGCGGCCCTTCGGCATGCGGGTTCTCGGCTACGGTGTCCTCTGCGTCATGTCCTCGGACAAGGACGCGCCGCTCGCACGGATCGTCGGCATCCGCCCCGTCGAGGACCTCTACGAGAAGCTCCGAGTGTGTGCGCTCCGGGAGCGCGAGAGGCGCGGCGTCAAGGTCCTGGCGGGGGCCTGAGCGTCGGGGTCTCCCGATCCGGGGCCGCCTCAGCGCGACAACCCCAGCAGCATCCCCTGCCCTGGCGCCAGCCACTTGTGTTCGCCGCCCCAGGGATCATGTGAGCCCGTGTAGGCGTTCACCCACTGGACCTGGCCGGCCGCCTTGAAGGTCACGTCATAGGGCGTGGACTGGTGCAGGTCTTTGTTGACGACCAGCACGTACGGGCGTCCCGCCGGCTCCTCGAACTCGCCCACCAGCAGGCTGCCGCCGCTGACCGCCGACAGGTGGCGGCTCGTGGCCAGGGCGCTGCATCCTTCGGGGACATCCGGGTGATGGAAAACGTTGACGCTCTTGAGGGTCACGTAGGTCGGCCCAAGGCGATGCAACTGCAGGTTCACCGGCCGAAGCATCTCCCAGGTCGCGGTGGGGTTTCCGAACTGGTCCACCGGCGCCAGACGGTAGTTGCCCACAGCCGGCGCAAAGTAGGTGAAGTAGGAGATGCCCCGGCCGCCATAGGCCAGGGTCGTGTAGAGCTGGAAGCGGAACCCGGCAGGGCTGGGCTCCGCATAGTGGAAGTGGGCATTGGCCAGCACGCAGTTCCAGAAGGGGACCTGGTGGCGCAGCGCCGCGGCCCGCACGGCCTCCAGGTTCTGGAAGTAGCCTTGGCGCAGGGACCCGTCGGCCATGAGGGCATAGTGGTCATAGCTCAGGAAGGGGGGCCTGACCGTGGTGAGGTAGGCGTCGAGGTACTCGGCATAGGTCGGGGTGCCCAGTTGCTGCGGCGAGGCATAGGTCGGGAAGAGGTTGATGTAGGGCAGCGCTTCCGGGGCGGCAGCCTTCACGGCCGCCACCCACCGCCCCAGGCCGGGGAAGGCGCTGGCGCCGGGCTCATCGCGTAGGTAGTAGCCGAAACAGGCCGGATGCCCAGCCACCGCCTGGGCCGCAGCCTGGGCCCGCCGCCCGATCTCCTCGGCGGACAGGCCACAGGCCGCGTCATCCGCATGAATGGCCGGCGCGGAGACAATGGCCTTCAGCCCAGCGGCTGCCACCTGGTCGAGGTGCTCGACATTCACGAAGCCGGCCAGGTTGAAGCCGCACTCGCGGATGCCATTGAGGAGCGCCCGGTCACCAGGCGTCCAACCCCAGGCCAGCACGGCGAACTCCTCAGGCTTCATCGCGGGAACTCCTTCGGGCTGGGCCTGGGCAACCGCGCCCAACCACAGCACGCCCAGGCTGAACAGCACGTCACGGGGGCGCATGGCAGGCCTCCGACGGATGAACCGACGACCGGACTCCGGCCCCTACTCTACCGCCAGACCGCGGAGCCGCCAGAGCCGGACCGGCGGGAGGGCGCAAGTCACCTCCGTAGGCCTATCCCCCCCGGCCGTGTGGACCACGGCACAGGATGCGCCCGTGCCCCGGGTGCGCAAGCGCCGCTACCGCCGCCGTGGGGAGCCCACGCCGGTCGCCCACGTCCGGCGGCAGGGGTTCGTAGTGACGCCTCCGGGCGTTTCCCCTCCCCGGGAAGGGCTTCCGCCTGCGGCGGACCCGCCTCTGGCGGGGAAGCCCGCAACGACGAGCCCCAGAGGCCGCGCCGCCGCAGCCGCCGGCGTGCAGGGCGCCACCACCGGCGCTACAGTAACCGCGGCAGCCGGTGGCAACGGGGCACAGCCCGCGTTCCTGCCGGGGTTGCTTCCGGTCCCTGGTCCCTGGTCCCTGGTCCCTGGTCCCTGGTCCCTGGTCCCTGGTCCCTGGTCCCTGGTCCGCAGTCCCTGGCCTCTCCGCAACTCATCTGGAGTACCCGGCACATGCCTGCCACAGCTCTTCCGGTCCCCTCCTATCTCAGAGACCATGCCGGGCGCTGGGTCACGGATCCGCATGCGGCGAACCTGGCCTGGTGGCGGCAGGCGAAGCTTGGCCTGTTCGTCCACTACGGGCTCTATTCGCAACTGGCGGAACACGAGTGGGTCCAGTTTCGGCGCAGGATCCCGGTGGCGCAGTACGCCCGGCTCAAGGACAACTTCACCGCGCACCGTTTCGACGCCGAGTTCCTGACGGACCTCGCCATCGAGGCGGAGATGAAGTATGTGAACCTAGTGACCTGTCACCACGAGAGCTTCTGCCTGTGGGGCTCGAAGGCGGAGCCCTTCAACAGCGTCAACTCCCCCTGCGGCCGCGACCTGGTTGGCGAGTTGGCGGCCGCCTGTGCCCGCAAAGGGCTGGGCTTCTTCACCTACTACACCTTCATGCTCAACTGGCGGCACCCCTACTTCCTGGGCCAGAGCGAGTTCCCCTACGCCCGGCCGGCGTACGAGCAACCGCAGCCCGAGTACCTCTACCGGACCCGGGACGACTTCCGGCGCTACCTCGACTACGTGCGGAGCTGTCTGACCGAGCTGCTCACGGGCTATGGGCCACTGGCAGGCATGTGGCTGGACCTGATCATGGCCTGGTACCTGCTCGGTCCTGAGGTCATCCCCATCGAGGAGTTCTACGCCCTGATCCGCGCGCAGCAGCCGCACATCATGCTCTCCTGGAAACAGGGCGCCACCGGCACTGAGGATTTCGGCTCGCCGGAGCAGCATTTCCATTCGCTGGAAGACCGCTGCCGGCAGCAGGGCGGCGAGGCGGCGGCGGCCCGGGCGCGGGTGGCCTGGGAGGCGAACCACGCCAAGCACAACGAGATCTGCGCCACCCTGCAACCCGGCAGTTGGGGTTTCAACGCCTTCGAGCCGCACCGTACCTCGCAGGAGGTCTACGATCTGCTGGGGCACGCCCTGGCCCATGACTGCAACCTGCTGCTGAACATCGGCCCGCTGGCGGATGGCTCCGTGCATCCCACCCAGGTGCGGCTGCTCCGCGACCTCGGCGCTCGCATACGCAAGGACGGCTGGCCGCAGGCGGGTGCCGGAGGAAAGGCCCCGGGCGCGGCACCAGCACTGTAGAACCTGTCCGGTTCAAAGCGTTGTGTCCGGAAACGGATCCAGGCCATGGTAAGAGCCGGGACGAGCGTGGATTGGCAGAGGTGCAGAGCGGCCAGGAAGACGCGCCGGCCGCCGCTGGCGGTCCGGTCACGGTAGCGTCCTGTCGGAAGTGATGCCGGAGTGTGCATGGAGACATTACATCAGCAACCCGGCCGACGACAGCCACTTCGGCATGCCGTCTTGGTTCCGGCTCGGCCGGCTTGGGCTGAAGAGGCTAAGGACTGGCCATGAAACAACTGCGCATCACCGACCTGCGGCCTGACGCCACGCGCCTGTTCCCCGAGCTGCTCGGGAGCGCCGGCATCGCCCACGGCGGGGTCTACGTGTTCAGGCCCGGCGAGACGGCCCATCCCGAGCCCCGTCACGTGCACGAGGTGGACGAGGTCTTCATCATCCTGCAGGGCAAGGGAGTCATCCCCATCGACGGCATCGACTACCCGGTGCGGACAGGAGACGTCGTGATCGTCGAAGCGGGCGAGGACCATCACACGCGCAGCTCCGTCGAGGAGCCCCTGGTGACCGCCTGGTACGTGACGGACCGCCGGCGACTTGCTCAAGCCTGAGCGCCCGACCAGTGCCGGCACAGGGGTCCCCCAGGCCCGAAGACGGGGTCTGCGTCCGGCAGAGGCACCGCGGCGATCCGCACCTCGGCTGCCGGTTGCTCGTCGGCCTTGCCGTAGCACAGGTCAGGAGACAGACCGGGCGGGTAGGCGCCCACCACGGCGAAGTCGGGCGTCGAACGGAGACGCTTGTGGGCCACCCCGGCAGGGATCACAACCGCGTCGCCGGCAGTGACCTCCAGCACCAACCCGCCCGGTCCCCCCATCTGGACCGTCGCCCGGCCGCGGTACACGCCCAGGACCTCGTGCGCGGTGCTGTGGTAGTGGTGCGTGGCGTAGACGCCGTTCCGCCAGCTCCCGCCCCAGCCATTGGCAGCGAAGGTCCGCTCGAAGGTCTCCGGGTGACCCACGGCCGACGGCAGGGCCTGCGGCAGGACCACCAACGGCAGCCGCGGGTTGTTGGGGAGGCCGCCGGCCGCAGGCAGCACATGGGCCACGCTGCGAGGCTGGGCTGGACTCGTTCCTGACGGCATGGTGAGAGGCCCTTGCCGGCGGACAGCATGCGACGCCGGCGCCAAGGTAATGCCGGAGATGCCGGCCCTGCAAGCGCCGCACCTCGGTGGATCGCGACTGTGCTGGCCGAAGGCCGAGCCTTGGAGCCGGCGGCTTGCCGCCGCTCTGGGCCTGGCAGGGCGCTGCCGCCGCGTGTTCGGAGCCCGCCGAGTCCATAGCAGGCAGGGCCGACCACCCGCCTTGAGGAAGCCCTGCCCGTCCCCCACACACACCGACCTTGACGGGCCTCCCCACAAACGGTAGGGTCCACACGCGGTGACAGCGCTGGCCGCACGCCAGGGCAGACAGGTGGGCCGGGGGTGGTCTGCGGCAATGCCGCTAAGCCTGTAGACGCGGCGCCGGTTGCACATACCACGGGTCGGGGGTGACGCAGTCCCTGAGCGTTGCCGAAGGGCCAGTACCCGACCCTGGTCGCGAGCGGCGCCAGCGACCGGCAACGTCGAGGGCTGGACGGCCGACCGCGAAGCATAGCGGCATTGGTGGCCTGCAGTCGCCGGCCGGGAGGGCGCAGCCGTGGTGGATCTCTACTATGCCGTATTGGATGGAACCGACTGGCGCGTCGTCGCCATCCTCGGGTTGTTCTTCGGGCTGTTCCTGGTGGGATGGCTGCTCTACCGACTCGTGGCGCGCCTCATACCATGGGACTGCCCGTACTGCGGGTTCCCGGCTTTGCGCCGGGTCGCGGGGGCCGGTCCTGACACCGCCCGCGCCGTGACCAGGGCGGCTGAACGCGTTGCCGGATGGCGCTTGGACCCACCCGCTTGGCGCGTCTGCTCGTCGTGCAAACGGGTCGTGGATCCGGCCATTCTGCTGGGGCAGGATCCGGCCCGGTACTGGGTCGTGGTCCCGCAGAAGAGCACCGTCGGGAACCCGGGGGAGGTCGTTGCGTATCCACCCGTGCCCTGTCGGCGTTGCGGTCAGGGCTTCGTGACGTCCGGGGGACCACCGGAGTTCCGTACCTGCGGCGCGTGCGGGACGGTCCACCAATGGTGCCAGGATGAAGAGAGCGGATACAGCTTCTACATCGCGGATCCGTCCAAGAGCGAGGCGGACGCCGGACCCGCTGGTCCCGGGGGGCAACCGGTCCCCCAGAAGGAGGATGCCTCGGCCCGCTTGTCTTGACGGAAGCCGCCCGAAACGCTAGGCTCCTCGAACCGGGCGTTCAGCTACCCCCCGACGGGGAGGACCTCGCCATGATCCTGCGCACCGCGTCTCTGCTGATGGTCTCCGCGGCCGGGGCCTGGGCCGCGGAGGGGCCCTCGCTGGCCAACGGGCAGACTCTTGTGCACGCCGTGGGCGAAGCGGGGCACTACACCGGCTTCGACGTGCTGGCGCGAGAGGGCGGCCGCGACACTCCGGTCGCCCGCGTGCGCTGGACGTCGGCCGCCCGCTGGACCTGCGCGCGCTGCGAGGTTACGGGTACCGCCCTGCGCTTCAGCGGTTTCGCGACGGACGGCACCCAGACCCCGACGCTGGCTCCGGAAACCACAGTGGCCGTGACGCTCACGGCCGGAGACCCCTTCCCTGCCGTGTCTTTCCGCCTGGCGGCGACGGCCTTCGACGCGGCCGCCTGGCGGCGTGCCTGGAAGGACCTCTGTCCGCTCTATTTCCTGCGTCTGTCACTGCCTGGCGACGCCGATCCCGGGCAGCTCTTCTACCAGGGCGGCGAGTTGTACCCGGGACCCGAGGTGGACCCTTTCCCCATCACCATGGGCCCCATGCGGGGCGACTGGAGTCCGCGCTGGTCCTACGCTCCGGCGCTGGGGGCAGCTCCCATTCCCGCCGTCGGGCTCTGGGCCCCCGCCAGCCGGCTGTTCGTTGCCGGCGAGTTCCAGGCCGCCCGCAACACCGACCGCTCCGACACGTTCATCGCCTCAAGCTACTGCGCCGGACTGCCGGACCATCCCGGCCAGTTCGTCTGCCTGTCCTACCCGCACGCCAAAGGGTGGCTCAACCTGCGGCTCCCGGAAGGGCCCTTCGATATCGGCACCACGTTCCGTCTCCTGTACCACCGCGACATGCCCTCGGACTCCGATCCGAACCGGTTCGTCATCAACCACCTGCTGGCGCGGTACCGGGAGGCCCTCACCCCGGCGCCGCGCATGAACGACATGGGCTGGCTGCGCCAGGGGATAGAGGTCTCCCAGCGGCTCTTCCTGTACGACCTGGGACTGGCCAAGGACTATCCCCAGGCCGGGGTCGCGCCGATCCTCTGGCGCCCCTACGAGACCTGCGAGAAGACCTTCTTCGATCCGGGGGCCGTGCAGCTCCTGGCCCACCAGACCGGCAAGAGCGCCCGCATGGCCTGGGTCGTCAAGGACACGGCCGGCCTCGCCGAGCTCCGCCGCCAGCTCGACGACCTTATGGCCCATGCCAAGACCGAGCGCTTCGGCGACGACGAGTGCATCGTCTGGGAGCACCCGGTCAAAGGGCAGTTCAAGCAGGGCTTCGGAGGCGCTCCGGCGACCGGGACCCGGCACATGTTCAACTGGGGCATCGCCTCGGCCATGCTCTGGTTCTACCGCCAGGAGAAGGCGACCGAGTACCTTCCCGTGATCGATGGCATGGTCCGCTGGACGCGGCACTGTCTCTACGACCGGGCCGGTATGGCGGATCTGCCCTGGGCGGTCTTCTCCATGGGCGCGGCCAACGGCGGCGAGTTCCTGCTCGACTACTCCTACACGTTCCGTGACGACCCCGAGCGCCGGGCCCTGGCCGAAGAGGCCTGGCGCCTCGCCGAGGTCATCGTCTACCGCAATACCTATTACTACACCGGGGACCCCGATGCCGCGGACGCCCTGGATCCCACCTTCCTGCTGCAGGCGGTCAACAGCCACTACTGGCTGGGCCAGGTCACCTGGGGCGAGATGGGGCGCGTCCCCGAGATGGCCATCCAGATTTACCTGGAGACGGGCGACCCGTTTTTCCGCTACCTCGTCCGGGGTTGCCTGGAGCGGTTCTACCTGGGCACCATCGACGTCAATGGGCACTACACCGAGAACCTGTCCATCTTCGGCGAAACCGGCAAGAAGGGCTCCTCCTCGGGGGGCTGGGGCGCGAACAACTTCCGCTGGCTGGCGGAACCCCTCGGCGAGGCCCTGCTGCAGGTGGACGTGGGGCCCCGCGGCGCCATGGCCTTCTGCCGCGGCACCAAGGCCATCGACATCGCGGACTATGCCTTTGCCCCCGAAGCCAGCTACGCCTTCACCGTCACCGTCGACGCGCGCCTGCCAGGAGCCCCGAACGGCCCCTTCGACATCATGGTCACCAGCCCCCGGCGCAGCCTTGCCGGCGCGACCGTGACGCTCAACGGTAAGGCCCTGCCCACGGAACGGTTCGTCATCGGCACCGCAGCGACCGACGCGTACCTCCGCGGGGTGCGCGCCGGCGACCGGGTGGTCATGGGGGCCGCGGACGCGAAGCCGGTGCCCGTGCCCCTGCGGGAACTGCCGGTTCGCGGGGCGTTTTCAGCCGATCCGTCGGGCCGCCACGCTTTTGTGGACCTGACCGCCCAGGCCACGGTCCCGGTGAACGAGACCTGGACCGGTGACTGGGGCGGCCTCATCCCAGGTCCCATGGCCGCGGCCCATGTGCACTTCTGCCTGATCGACCCAGCCGCCAACGCCGGCCGGGGTGCGGTGGCGCTGGAGCCCGCGGCGACCGTGCCGGTCCCCGCCGGCGCGGGGCCCTTGGTGGTGGTGCTGGGTGGCCCCCACGAGGTGCCCGACGACGCCGAGTGCGCGCGCCTCGAACTCAGCGATGGGGTGGGGCCCGCCAAGGAGGTCCTCAGCCTGCGGCCCGATGACGGGATCAGGGTGCAGCACGGCATGGAGTGGTACGGCAAGGACTGGTGGCTGCGGGCCTTCGTCGTCGGCCAGGAGGGCAAGGCCATACGCACCGTGAAGCTCACGGGCTCCGCCTTCCTGTTCGCCCTCTCCGTGCCGTCCGGCGCGGCCGTTGCCGAGGGGGCCGGCCTGAGCGCTGAGGTGGCCAACGCCCGCCTGCTCGCGCTGCGCCAGCGCCAGCGCCAGGCCTACCAGCTCTACCAGGCGCCGACGGCGACATCACCCCTCGACGTGCCCTGGCTGGACCAGCCTTACCCGTACCGTTTCCTGCTCCGGCTCGATCCCATCGTCCAGCCGCGCCGCGCTGCCATCATCCGCATCAAGGAGCGCCTCGACGCCCTGTTGCGCCAGGTGGGTATCGACGAGATCCCGGACCCGAGCATGGTCCGGGCCGTCGCCCTGGACGACGCCGGCAGGCCCGCCGGCGAGGTGGAGGCCCAGTTCACCCCGCGCGGGACCCCCGCCGGCCGCGGAGAACTGCTCCTGCGCTTCCCTGGCGAGTGGACCGCGCCGCGCTGGGTTGCGGTCTACCTCGGGACCACCGCCAACCCAGGCCCCAGGGCCCTGCCGTCAGCATCCCTGACCGTCCGGCAGGACGAGGAGGTGCTCCGCTGTTCCTCGAGCCAGGCCCGCCTGGCCTTCGGACTGACCGGTGCCGGCCCAGGCCCTCGCCTCATGGAACTGGCCTTCGGCGGGGGGCCCAACCTCCTTGCCAAGGCCGGCTGGGATGAGGGTTTCGGACACCTCTGTGCCTGCCAGGATGGCGTGACCTGGTACGACTTCGGCGCGCTCCAGGACACGCCCGCCAAGGCCGAGGTCATCGACCACGGGCCCCTGGCCCTGACGGTCCGCGTCAGGGACCTGGAGGTCTTCGGCGCAGGCACGAGTGTCCCCCTCGACGGCGTCGGCAGCAAGGGCCGGACCGCGGCCGCGGTCAAGGGCCACGCGGACTGGTTCTTCCGCCTCTATGCCGACGACGCGCGGGTCGATTCGTGGGTCGAATACGCCATCGCCGACCCGGACACGCGCTGGAGCCGGCCCATGGAGGCCCGCTACGCCTTGGCAGAGCGGACCGATGGCCAGACCGGCGACGCCGAACGCACGGGGGTTGCCTGGGCTACCCAGGGCGGCCTCTGCCTGGTTGGCCTGGATGACGAGGGCGAAGCGCCGGCGCGGCCGTACTTCTCGGGCGACGACGGCGCGGTGCTGGGGGTACACTTCTCCAAGCCGGCCTTCCCGTCGGTCTATCGTTCGGACAAGTGGCGCGCCCTCCCGGCAGGCCTGGACGAGGGCGCCGTCCTCGCCGAGGCGGCCCCGGTCGGCATCGAGCAGTTCGCGGTCGAGGCCCGCCGCCAGGGCCGCACCGAACGCCCCAAGCCGCAGCCGCTGGAGCCCGAACGGGATGAGGAGATGGACTTCACGCGCGTCTGGGCAGACCCTGGTGTGCCGTCCTTCAGGGCTGGCCAGCCCGATGTGGCCAACGGCCTCGCCAACCGCGACAACCCCGACGAGGGGGCCAGCCTCCGCGAGACCCTGGCAGGGCGCTGGTGTCTGGTCCCCGGCAAGACCCCGGCCGGCGGACCGCAGCGGTTCGTCTACTTCGCCCTCACCTCGACGCCCCAGGTCCCGCCGGAGGGAATCCGGGCCTATGTGGTGGTGGAGTATCACGACCGCGGCACGGGCTCAGCTCTCCTGGAGTATGATTCGGTCGACCCCACGGTCACCAAGAGCGTCGTGCCCGGGGCCTTCAAGGAAGCCGGCGAGAGGCTGACCCTCGGCAACACGCGCGAGTGGCGTACCCAGGTCTTCCTTTGCCCCGATGCCCGGTTCGCCAGGCACTGCAACGGAGCGGACTTCCGCCTCGACCTCGGGAGCGGTTCCCTGGCCGTCTCGCGAGTGGCGGTCGTACTGGCGGGAGCCGGCCCGGGCAGGTGACACATCAGGGCTGCTCCAAGATCGCGCGCCGGCCCCCCTTTCCCTGGACCGCCCGCGGCCTCGCGGGCACTGGCCCCGCGCCTGCGGGGCCGCTCCACCTTCGTATGGATCGTGCCCAGGCCTTGTGCCTCGCCCTGCGGTTGGTCCTGACCCTGGCCGCCGTGACGAGCCATGGCGCCCTCATCGCGATCTACGTGTCACCCGGCGGCGGGGGGGATGGCAGCCGTGCTCGTCCCACGGACCTGCAGAGCGCCCCCAACCTGAGCAGAACGGCCGGTTCCGGCACGGTCATCCGCCTGCAGCAGGGGTCTTATCTCACAGGCACCCAGGCCTTCACCCTCACAGGAGCGACTGGCGTGGTGGGTGGTTGGTTCTTCGGCGCCAAGCCGAAGGTCTGCCTGGAGGACCCGACGACCGGTAAGCGCAAGTCCTGCAAGGCTGTCACCGTGGGCATGGACCCGGCCACGGGGGCCAGTTGGCTGACCTTGGTCGTGCCGGTCCTCCCGGAACTGGAGCACGACAACTACCGCCTGATCATCGTCTCGCCCGTCGGCTCCTGCAGCCAGGAGTTCCCTATCAGCACCGGGGAGCTGTGAGGAGAGGGGTACAGCCTGAACCGCACCCCCCTCCGCACGGAATGGCCCCTCACCTCGTCGCACCGGGGGAGGTCACGACGCCGTGCGAGGACTGGCGTTGCGTCTGGGGTCATCGACCACGGGCTGCGAAGGGGCACTCAGTCGCCGGCCACCCGCGTCCAGGAGCCAAAGGGGATGCCGATCTGGGTGTTGGCGGTGGCGCGGTACCACATCGCGTGGCCATCGCAGAAGCCGAAGTTCACGCCCTGGCCATGGCGGTTGGCAGCCACTCCGGGGCAGGTCGTGCCCTGGGTCGGGTAGGCTGCCCAGGGACCGATGTTGACGCAGGTCGAGTCCGCCATCCAGACGCACTGCGAGGGCTCGCCAATGGCACTCGTCTTCTGGCCCAGGGGTCCGTGCCAGTTGGGCACCTGAGTGCCGTTCTGACCGCCGGAACCGCAGTTGGCGCCATAGTGCACGCTGCGGTTGTTGCTCGGACCGCACGTGCTGCCATGCCAGGCGGCCCCATCCGCCGCGGGGCACTCGAACAGCTTCATGTCACCGGCGTAGGGGATCACGCCCTGCACCCACCAGTCGGGACCCTGGGCCCAGAACACGAAGCGCTGGTTGTAGTCGTTGGCGTACATCAGCGCGCCTAGGGTGACCTGCTTGACTTGCGACGTGCAACTGATGGTCTGGGCCTTCTCGCGGGCCTTGGCCAGCGCCGGCAGCAGCATGGCTGCCAGGATGGCGATGATGGCGATGACAACCAACAGCTCGATCAGAGTGAAACATCGGCGAGTCATGGGACCAACCTCCTTTTCTTCTTTTCGCGTTCCGCCGACCCGAGACTGGCGCTGCAGAGGGGCAGAACCAGCCAGATTCACGGCTTATTCATAGCTGCTCAAGGGGGAAGGCGCAACTGGACCAAGGCTCTATTCGACCGCTGATCCGTCCCTGGCGGGCACGCCGGGCCTTGTGCGGCTATCTTGGGACCATCGCCACGGAGCCGGCGGGATGCGCGCCGCAGACGCCTGGGTCGGGAGCGCTGCCTGGAAGGCCGGCCGTAACCGTACTCCTCTAGGGAGCAGACGGTGACCGGTGAGGCGCCGGGCGCCGCGACCTGGGCTCCCCGGCCGTAGAGCACGGGCAGGTACATGGCCCCGCGACGGGCAGCGAGGATCACGATGGCGACCTCTATGCGGTGTCCGGGACTCGTGGTGGCAACAGCCTTCCTGGGCGCGCTGGCCGGGGCAGCGGAGCTGTCCGTGGAGATGGCCGACTCGGGCCTGGTGCAGGGGCTGAAGGTGGACGGCCAGGGAGTCGCGGAGAGCCTCAACCTGTTGGTCCCAAAGCCGGGCTGGCAGGGCTACCATGGCACCCTGCGGGAGGCTCGCGTCAGCGGCCGTCGTGGCGACCTGGCAGCCGGGCCGCTCCGCGTCGAGGGGGTCCTCTCCGCGGGCGAGGATGCAGCGTTGGCGTATACCTGCACGCTGCAACGACAGGCAGGCGGGCTGCGGTTCGACTACGAGATCACGCCACGGCGGGACCTCGACGTCGCGGGGGTGGTCGCCCAGGTCTTGCTGGGGGGACCAGCCCTGCAGGGGCGCGACTGGACGCTGGTGGACGGGCGGACGGTCCGCAGCGGGACGTTCCCGGCCGAGCTCCCGGAGGCCTACACCTTCTTCTCCGAGAGCGGCTTCGAGCGGCTGGCCTGGCCCGGCGCCGGAGGGGAGCTGGTGGCCCTGGTCCCCGACTGGCAGACGGTCTCGCGGGTGAACGTCCAGGACGACCGGCGCTTCGGCATGCCCGCTTACGAGATCCAGATCTACGCCCATGCCCCCGGGACCCTGGCGCAGGGCAAGCCGGTCCGGCTGAGCTTCAGCCTGGTGCCGGTGGCGGCCACGGAGATCAGGGCCATGCAGGCTCAGGCACAGGCCCTCTCGGCGGCCGCGCGTGGCTCGCTGACGGGAAGCGCGGCAACCGTGGTCCGGGGGGTGACGCCGGCCGCCGAGTCGGTGGCGGCCTATGGCCGGTTCGAGGCAACGGTGGACCTGTCGGCCCGCTACGACAACCCCTTCGATCCGGACCAGGTCGCCCTGGATGGGCATTTCGTCACACCGTCCGGCAAGGAGGAGACCGTCCCCGGTTTCTACGCCTGGGACTACGAGCGCGCGCTCCGCGGCGGCAGCGAACGGCTGACGCCCACCGGCCAGGGCGGCTGGCGCCTGCGCTACTGCCCGCGGGAGCCGGGTCGGTATCGCTACTGGGTGACGCTCAACAGCGGCGGCGCCACGGCCAGAAGCACCGAGGCCGCCTTCACCTGCACGGCCTCCACACACCCAGGCTTCGTCCGCATCAGCCGGGGCAACCCGCTCTACCTCGAGACGGACAACGGCGAGCCCTACTTCGCCATCGGTGAGAACGTCTGCTGGCCAGGCCGCGGCGGGACCTTCGACTACGACCGTTACTGGCAGCGCCTGGCGGAGAACGGCGCCAACTATGCCCGCGTCTGGATCGGTCCCTTCGACTGCTTCACCCTGGAGCGCACGGCCCGGGGCCCCGAAGATATGGCTGGCCTGGGCCGCATCGATCTGGCAGCCGCCTGGCGCATCGACTCCATGCTGGACCTGGCGGAACAGCGCGGCATCCGGGTGATGTTCTGCATCGACTCGTTCAACTCGCTGCGGGCCAGCCCGCCGCACGCGGTGTGGGCAAGCTGTCCCTACAATGCCGCGGTCGGTGGCCCCCTCGAGAAGCCGGAGCAGTTCTTCACCGACGCCAAGGCCCAGAAGCTGTTCCGCAGCCGTCTGCGCTACATCGTGGCCCGCTGGGGCCACCAGGCCTCGGTGCTCTCGTGGGAGTTCTGGAACGAGGTCAACATCATCGAGAAGTACGTCAGCGCCGACGCCGCGGCCTGGCACCGTGAGATGGCCCGCTACCTGCGCGGCATCGATGTCTACGCGCACCCCATCACCACGAGCTGGGCCGGCGTCGACGGCGATCCGGCGGTGGATGGCCTGCCTGAGATGGACTACATCCAGAGCCACCAGTACGGAGCTCACGATCCCGCCGCCTACATGGCCCGCATCTGCCGGGAGAAGGTCGCGCGGTTCGGCAAACCGCACTACTTCGGCGAATTCGGCACCGGGACCGAGGCCGAGGGCACCGGTGAGGACAAGCCCGGCATCCACCTGCACGACGGCCTGTGGAGCGGCCTCATGAGCCAGGCCGCCGGAACCGGCATGCTCTGGTGGTGGGACAACTACGTGGAGCCCAAGGATCTGTATCACCACTTCCGGCCCATCGCCGAGTTCGTCAAGGGGCTGCCGCTGACGGCCACGCGCTTCCAGCCGCTGTCGGGTGCCACGGTGAGCTACGCCGGGGCACCGCCGGCGCCGCGCCTCGAGGACCTCGATCTGGCCCCCGAGGCTGGAAGCTGGAACCCGGCCCCGTTCAACCAGCCCAACCGCTTCGTGGTCGATCCGGACGGCCGGGTCGAGAACGGCGAGAACCTGGCCCGCGTGCTGCACGGCAAGCGGAACCACCCCACGCTGCACAACCCGGCGACCTTCGCGGTGGACTACGGCCAGGCCGGCGAGTTCGTCGTGAACGTCACCGGGGTATCCGGCCACGGCGGCGCCAATCTGCGGCTCCTGGTCGACGACAGGCAGGTGCTGGCAGAGGAGTTCCCGGATGAGGACCAGGGCACGGAGACGCTGACCCGGTTCAACGGGCCCTACAAGGCAGCGGTCCCGGCCGGCAAGCACACGGTCCGGGTGGTCAACGAGGGCAACGACTGGGCCTACGTCAGCTACACGCTTCCGGCGTACCGGCGGCGCACGGACCCGGGCCTCCAGGTCTATGGCCTGGCCAACGGCAGCACGACGCCTGGCCAAGTGGCGGCGATCCTGTGGCTGAAGAACGAGCGCTGCACCTGGTACCTGCACAACCGCGGGGTCGATGCCGGGACCATCCCGCCGACGCGGGTAGCACTGACCGGAATCGCCGCGGGGCACTACGAGGTCGAGTGGTGGAACACGACCACCGGCAAGCCCGGCGAACGGACGCCGGTCAGCGCGGCCGCCGGGACGGTCACGGTCACGGCGCCTGCGGTTACCTCCGATGTCGCCGCCAAGCTGTGGCGCGTGGGGAAGTAAGGGACCGTCAGGGCCGCGACCACGGGCCGCGGCCATCGAGAGAGCGGCCCGCGGGATGACCCGTGAGCGTCTTCTGGCACCCCGCCAGGGTGCCTCCCGCACGATTCCCCATTCCGGGGGTGTCGGCGCGTTGCCGCACGCCTCGACCCCCGGCTACGTTCTGGCACCCCCGCCGGGGTGCATCCCTCCTGGTCCCGGATTCCGGGGGTGTCGGCGCGCTGCCGCACGCCTCAACCCCCGGCTACGTTCTGGCACCCCCGCCGGGGTGCACCGCGCCACCGCTACGGGGTGGCAGACAGTAGCCGGGGGTCGAGCGCAGCGACACCCCCGGACAGGCGACAACCAGCCATTCCCACCCTGGAGGGGTGGCAGACAGTAGCCGGGGTCGAGCGCAGCGATGCCTCCGTCACCTGCCACACGGAGAGAGACCTCTGCGACCTCCATGTCAACCCCAGGGACGGCGCTGCCTGCCGCCAGTGGCGGAACACCTGGCGGCAGAGCATCGCGGCGACGGGCAACTTCCCGGCGTACCCGGACCGGCCGGCCTATTGCAGGGGCTTCCGCCACGCGGGCCAGCCGGTCGTCTTCAGCGAAACCGGCAGGGGCCCAGCGTCGGCCGACAGGGGGTGCGGTTCGTAGGGTTGACCAGGGCCACGGCGGCCCGTATAGTCTATCGTGTTGTCGCGGATCGGGGACGTGGCCTCGCCGAGCGCCCATGGGCTGTGCGGCGTGCATCCCTGTGTCCGTCTGCCGGTCGGTCTCCCCCGATCCAGGCCGGCGCAACCTGGACACCCCGTGGCGACCGATGACCAACCGTCTGGCATCCTGACCAGCCTGCTGTCCGGGCTCACGCTCTGGGCGTTGGTCGGTGCTGTCGCGGGTGGATGTTACTGCTGGGACCGCTTGAGCTTCCGGTGGAAGTACGGCAAGATCGTGGCCGCATGCAGAGAGAAGGTGGTCTTTGACGCCGAGGTCGCGGGTCCCATCGAGGGGAGAATCCTCGTCTGTGACGACAAGGGCCGCAGGCGCCCCGTGGACGGACTGCGTCCGGAGCTGCTTGCCGGCAAAGCGGCCGAAGTGGAGACTGTCGTCTTCGTGCGCGAGAGTCGCCACGTGGTGGGAACGTACTCGCCATTGCTCGGAGGTGGCCGGCACACACCGGCCCGGGATCTGGTCTACTCGGTGGCGGCAGTGGACGCGTCCTCGCTGAATCTGGTCGCCGCCAGGACTTTCTGCATCGACCCGCCCACCGTGTGGTCGTCGACCGATCCGGACGAGCAGGAGGACCGGGCCGAGAAAGTCCTGGCCAGTTGGCTGGCGGTGTGCGTGCGCTGCGATGCTGCCGAGGCGAGCGCCGCGGATCAGACAACGACGGCCCCAACCGGGTCTCCGGAGACGCCGGGGGCGGTCTCTCCGGGCGATGTCCGGCCCCCAGGAGACGTCACCAGGGCCGTCGCCGACCAGCCGTCCCGCTCCTGGACAGGCAACCGAGGGCAGACCCTTGAGACCCGACTTGTCCGCATGGAACTCCGCGGCCAGCCGTTCCGCTCCTGGACAGACAACCGAGGGCGGACCATTGAGGCCCGACTCGTCAGCGTGGAATCGGGGGGGGCTGTCGTGGTCCTCGAGAAGCGCTCGGGGAAGACCGGGAGTTGCGGCTACGAGACCCTCTCCAGCGCCGACCAGGACTACGTCCGCACGGCCATGGCCGGGGGCGCAGCCGGAGCCGGGGGAAGCCCATAGGCTGACCGCGCGACGCCTTGGCGCGCTCTGCGGCAGGCCTCGAGTGCGAGCAGGCAGGCCACGGGCGTCGTCGTTGCCGAGACCGCGGCCACTAGGGGCCCGCCTCCGGGGCCTCCGTATAACCGCGTTCTGGCACCCCGCTGGGGTGCGTCCCTCCTGGTCCCGGATTCCGGGGGTGTCGGCGCGCTGCCGCACGCCTCAACCCCCGGCTACGTTCTGGCACCCCCGCCGGGGTGCACCGCGCCACCCCGACGGGGTGGCAGACACTAGCCGGGGTTCGAGCGCAGCGACACCCCCGGACAGGCGACAACCAGCCATTCCCACCCTGGAAGGGTGGCAGACACTAGCCGGGGGTCGAGCGCAGCGACACCCCCGGACAGGCGACAACCAGCCATTCCCACCCTAGAGGGGTGGCAGACACCGGCCGCGCCCTCCTCGCTCCAGGCCGAGGTGCCCGAGCCGGTAGTTCAGGCGGGTGCGCTTCGTGTGCAGCCGCCGGGCCGTCTCGCTGCGGTTGCCGTCGCAGTCGTGGAGGACCCGTCCCAGCAGACGGCGCTCGAACTCGCGCCGGGCGGTCTCGTTGTCGACACCTTCCCCGCCGCCAGGTGTCCCCAGTGGAGATGCGGCGGGCCCCCGCCGCCCGGCGTTCGAGGCCGAGCGCGTCTCCCGGGGCGGACGGCCCGCCTCCGGAGTCTGGGGTTGGCAGGCAACCTGCTCTGTGGTACCGTACCCGTGGCGCCCGGTGCATGGCGACTGGGGACACAGGGCCCGGGTGAGTGACGGGCGAGCGAGGCCCCGCCTCAACCCGCCAAGAGCTCCCAGCGGCATGGAGGCCGCGATCTCCGCATCCCGACGGCGGGTTCCGGAGGACCCGCCCTCCAGGCGTTCCCGGCTTGGCCGGGAACTTGCCTCAACGGTACTGATGTTGCCTCATGATGCGCCTAGGAGCGAGCGACCATGAAGATGGACGAGATCTGCACGCAGAAGCTGGCCCTGCTGGGGGGGCCGAAGGCGGTGACGGCCGACCCGGGGGACATCTTCCGCTGGCCGATCGTCACGGCGGAGGACGAGGAGGCGGTCCTGGCGGTGTTGCGGCGCGGCGGCATGAGCGGCACCGAGGTGACGAAGGAGTTCGAGAAGGAGTTTGCGGCCTGGGCGGGGACGACGTTTGCCCTGGGGTACCCAAACGGCACGGAGAGCCTGCGAGCGGCCATGTGGGCCTGCGGGGTCGGCGCGGGGGACGAGATCATCTGCCCGAGCTTGACCTACTGGGCCAGTGCGGCGCCGGCCCTGTCGCTGGGAGCCGCGGTGAACTTCGCCGACGTCGAGGAGACCTCGCTCTGCCTGGACCCGACGGACATCGAGCACCGGATCGGGCGGCGCACGCGGGCCATCGTGGTGGTGCACTATGCGGGCTATCCGGCAGACATGGACCCGATCATGGAGACTGCCCGGCGCTACGGGGTGAAGGTGATTGAGGACGTGTCGCACGCCCAGGGCGCCCTCTACAAGGGGCGGATGGTGGGGACGATCGGCGACATCGGCGCCATGTCCCTGATGTCGGGCAAGAGCCTGGCTGTGGGCGAGGCCGGCATGGCCATCACCAACCAGCGCGAGCTCTACGAGCGCTGCATCGCCTACGGGCACTACGAACGGACCGGAGCGCCCAGCAACTACAACCCGCCGGACCAGCAGATCACCGACACCTCCCTGCGCCGGTTCTCGGGGGTGCCTCTGGGCGGCTTCAAACACCGCATGCACCAACTGTCCTCTGCCATGGGCCGCGTGCAACTGCGGCACTACCCGGCGAGGATGGGCGAGATCCAGCGGGCCATGAATCGTTTCTGGGACCTGCTGGAAGGGGTCCCGGGGATCCGGGCACACCGGCCGCCGAAGGGCTCGGGATCGACCATGGGCGGCTGGTATTTCGCGCGGGGGCTGTACCGGGCCGAGGAACTCGGTGGACTACCGTGTGCGAAGTACGCCGAGGCGGTCCGGGCCGAAGGGGTCGCTTTCGCCACGCCCGGGGCCAACTACCCGCTCCATACGCACAACGTGTTCCACTACGCGGACCTCTTCCATACGGGAAAGCCGACAATGATCTCCTGGACGGAGCGGGATGTGCGTCAGGGGCCTGGCACGCTGCCGGTGGCGGAGCGTTCTGCCCAGATCATTGTCGGGGTGCCCTGGTTCAAGCATGACCGGCCGGCCGTGATCGAGGAGTACGCGGCCGCATACCGCAAGGTGGCCCAGCAGGCGGGAGCCCTGAAGTAGAGAGTGCCGCCATGGGACCCAGCGCGAAGCGGTTGGCAACGGCTGATCCGGCGGTATCTTGGCCAGCGCCCGCAGACGACGGCGTCTGGAGCCTTTACACCGAGGAGGTAACCGGGCATGCAGCACAAGAGTGAAGGCAAGTCCAAGGGCAAGGAGCTGATAACCGTTCGTGGCGTCGTGACCCCCTCCGAGTGGGACATGCGTGACGAGGTGACGGCGGTTACCATCTACGCCCTCGACGAGACCGAGTATGTGGTCAGTGCCAGGCCCATGGTGAAGCGCCTGATGAAGTACATGGACGAGGAGATCGAGGCACACGGGTACGTCACCCAGGACGAATACGGCAGCGAGGTCCTCGTCGTCGCGGACTTCGCCCCTCTGGATGTGGCCGAGGGCGAGGCGGAGAAGGCCGAGGACTGGGAGGAGGACGACGGGGGGCTGGACGAGACGGAAGACTGGGAGGAGGGCGACGAGGAGGGCGCGGAGGACGAGGGCGAAGAGGGCTGGGAGGGCAAGGACGACGACGACGGCGCCGGCGGGGGCCGGTGGAAGGCCCGGCGCCGCCGCTGACTGCCTGCGTCCGGAACGGCGACGGACCCCAGGCCGCGGTATGGACCCAGGACGGAGCGGCAGAGCACGTGCCCACGAAGACATCCTCCATCGAACGCTGGACCAGCGAGCGCTCGGCGGACCTCTATGGCATCCGCGAGTGGGGTTCCGGATACTTCGCCGTCAATGACAACGGCGAAGTGGTGGTCACCCTCCAGGGCGAGGAAGGGGCCTGCGCCATCAGCCTCATGGCGGCGGTGGCCGGCCTGAAGGCCCGCGGCCTGGGTCTGCCGCTGCTGCTGCGTTTCGGCGACATCCTCGACTCGCGGATCGCGATGCTGAACACCGAGTTCCGCAGCGCCATGCAGGAGGCGGGCTACAAGGGCGAGTACCGGGGCGTCTACCCCATCAAGGTCAATCAGCAGCAGCAGGTGATCGAGGAGATCACCCGGTTCGGCAAGCGCTACCACCACGGGCTGGAGGCCGGCAGCAAGGCGGAACTCGTGGCAGCCCTGGCCTACCTGGACGACCCGGAGGCCTTCCTGGTCTGCAACGGCTACAAGGACGAGGAGTTCATCGACCTGGCCTTGTTCGGGCAGAGGATGGGCGTCAACGCGATCCTGGTGCTGGAGATGCCGGGGGAGCTGCCGTTGATCCTGCGCCGGGCCCAGGCCTTGGGGGTCAGGCCGCGCATCGGCGTGCGCATGAAGCCCAGCACCAAGGCGGGTGGCCACTGGAACGAGTCCGGGGGCGACCGCAGCGTCTTCGGCCTGAATACGGCCCAGCTCATCGAGGTCGTGGACCAACTGCGCGAAGCCGGGATGCTGGACTGCCTCCAGATGCTCCACTACCACCTGGGCTCACAGTTGCCCAATATCCGGGACATCCGCCGCGGCGTCGCTGAAGCCTGCCGGGTCTACGCCGGCCTGGCTCAGGAAGGGGCCGCCATGGGCATCCTGGACATCGGCGGCGGCCTGGCCGTGGACTACGATGGCTCCCACACCAACTTCGGTAGCAGCCGCAACTACACCATGAGCGAGTACTGCTCGGACATGGTCGATGTGGTCATGAGCCTGTGCGATGAGGTCGGCATCCCTCATCCGACACTCATCAGCGAGTCGGGCCGCGCGCTGGTGGCCTACTACTCGGTCCTGCTGTTCAACATTCTCGATACCAACCAGTTCAGCATTGACCTGACGAGCCCGAAGGTGAGCGGGGAGATGCATGAGCTGGTGCAGAACATGCTGCAGGTCAGGAACGACCTCACGGTGAAGAACGCCCAGGAGTGCCTGCACGACCTGCTCTACTACCGGGACGAGGCCAGGGCCCGTTTCGAGCATGGCGGCATCTCGCTGCGCCAGCGGGCCGTGGCGGAGCAGATTTTCTGGACCGTGCTGACGGAGATCGGGGAGATGGTCCCCAACCGGCGCTATGTGCCGGAGGAGCTGACCGGCCTGGCCGATGCGCTGACCGACATCTACTACGCCAACTTCAGCGTCTTCCAGAGCCTCCCGGACGCCTGGGCTATCGACCAGCTCTTCCCCATCATGCCGATCCATCGCCTCGGCGAGCGGCCGACCCGCCAGGCCATCCTCTCGGACATCACCTGCGACTGCGACGGCAAGATCGACCGCTTCATCGACCTCCACGACGTCAAGGGCAGCCTGCCCCTGCACCCCTGCAAACCCGGCGACGAATACATCCTCGGAGCCTTCCTCGTGGGTGCCTACCAGGAGACCCTGGGCGACCTGCACAACCTCCTCGGCGACACCAACGTCATCACGGTCCGCTGCATCGGCGACGGCGAGGTGGAGTATACCCGCGAGATCGAGGGCGACAGTGTGGCCGACGTACTGGCCTACGTCGAGTACGATCCCAAGGTGATGACCGACCTCGTGCGGCAGAAGGCGGAGCGGGCCGTGCGCTCTGGACTCATCTCCCCCCGGGACCGGCGCGAAATCCTCGACGCCTACCAGAACGGCCTGCGCGGCTACACCTACTACGAACCGTAGCGTCAGCAAAGACGCCGGCCGTTGGGCGGCTACAGTACCGGCTGCTCACGCCACGCATTCCCCGCGTCGGTGCCGCTGCCGCCAGCGCAGCCTGGCGCGGGTGCCCTCGCCCGGGTACCGGGTCGTGGGCTGCTGAACGGCAACGGAAGGATGCATGGACCTGGAAAACCATATCGTCGATTATCTGGGCAGTAACGAGCTGGTTCTCGGAGTCGTGCAGCGCCAGCACCAGGATCGGCTGCAGGTACTGATCGACGGCGGCCGGCACGAACGCGCCTCAGCCCGGCAGGTCGTTGCCATACACGGCAGTGTGACGGGGGACCCGGACCGGGCCCTGCAGGCCCTGTCCCAGCGCATCCAGACGGCCATGGCCGAGGTGGATCTCGCCCTGCTCTGGGAGACGCTCCAGGGCCGGGAGGGCCCGATACCGATCCCTGAGATGGCCCGCGAGTACTTCGGCGACGGTACCCCCGTGCACCTCTCGGCCCTGGCCCGCTGCCTGGCAGCCGACCCGGTCCGCTTCCGGCGGAAAGGGCTGGAGTTCTCCGTGCGCAGCCGGGAGGAAGCTGTCGAGGTCGCGGACCTGCGCCGACGCCGGGCGGAGAAGGCAGCGGTCCGGGAGCGCGCCCGGCAGTGGATCGGGGAGGTCCTCGGCGGCCACGCCGCCGGGCCGGTAGCCATCCCCGAGGCCCTGCGCGACGTGGTGCGCCAGACCCGCGACTTCCTGCTCGCCGGGCACAACTCCGAAGCGGTCAATATCCTGTCGGAGGTCGCCGGCTCCCGGCGGACGGCCCGCGAAGTAGCCCTGGACCTGCTCACCCGCACCGGCAGCCTGCCGTCGGACGCGGACCCCTTCCTGTTGGTGAACGGGATCCACGCGGGGTTCTCGGTGGCCGTGCTGGAGTGTGCCCAGGCCCTGGAGCCCTACGCCGGCGACCACGGCCGGACCGACTACACGACCGCCGAGACCTTCAGCATCGATGACGACGATACCCGCGAGGTCGACGACGCGCTCTCCGTCGAGCGCCAGGGAGACCGGACCATCGTCGGCATCCACATCGCCGACCCGGCCCACTTCGTCGCCAAGGGCGACCCCCTGGACCAGGCCGCCGTGGACCGGCCCCTGTCCCTGTACCTGCCGACCACCACGGTCATGATGTTCCCGGAACGCCTGAGTTGCGATCTGGCCAGCCTCAGCGAGGGCCAGTTGCGGGCGGCCCTGAGCTTCCGCGTCACCTTCGGACCGGATGGCACCATCGAGGACTGGGAGTTCGCCGGCGCCCAGGTGCGCATCTCCCGCCGCCTCAGCTACGACGATGCCGATGCCCTGCTGGCGGCGCCTGCGGGCAGCCTGGGCTCGGCCCTGACCGAGCTCCTGCGGCTGAGCGAAAACCTGGCCGCGGCGCGGACCCAGGCGGGCGCCTTCACCCTCTCCCGGCCCGAACCCAAGATCCACGTCGGGAATGGCCAGATCAGCGTGAAGCTCCTCGACCCCCACTCGCCGTCGCGCCGCCTGGTCAGTGAGATGATGGTTCTGGCGAACCGGCTGACGGCGCAGTATGCGCTGCGGCACGACATCCCGGTCATCTACCGGGTTCAGGACCCGCCTTCGGAGCCGGTGCGGAGCCTGGCGACGTACGACCCGGTCGAGTTCGAGCGCCAGGTGCGCAAGCTGAAACGCACGCGCCTGAGCACCATTCCGCAGCCCCATGCCGGGTTGGGCCTGGAGCTCTACACGCAGATCAGTTCGCCCATCCGCCGGTACGCCGACCTGGTCCTGGCCCGCCAGTTGGATGCCCAGGTTGAGGGGCGTGAGCTGCCCTACTCCCAGACGGAGCTCCTGGAGGTCCTCGAAGCGGTCGAGCGCACCAGTCAGCAGAACCGGTCTCTGGAGCGCGAAGCCCGCCGGCGGTGGTTGCTGGAGTACGTGTCCCGATACCGGGCGGGCGAGGAGCTGGAGGGCACGGTGGTCACCCGCGACGGCCGGTTCACCCTCGTAGAACTGGACGGCATCCTCGAACGCGGGGTGCTGTTCACGCGCGGACTGGTGCAGCTCGGCCAGCGTGTTCGCGCCCGCGTGCGCGACGTCCAGCCGAAAGAAGGCAAGCTGGCGCTGGACATGGTGTCGTAGGACCCCTGGAGCGCGGCATCTCCGCCTGCCGCCACTCCCTGGGAGGCGGCATCTCCGCCTGCCGCCACT
>Ga0172371_10000419_pt1 | contig 65029 bp, 65 predicted proteins | sample Lak12m_FD_114543 | JGI IMG/M metagenome (GOLD analysis project Ga0172371, IMG submission 114543) | Freshwater microbial communities from Kabuno Bay, South-Kivu, Congo - kab_022012_12m | ecosystem: Environmental > Aquatic > Freshwater > Lake | place: Democratic Republic of the Congo: South-Kivu... | reverse complement strand
CGCCAGCGCCTCGCCGCTGCGGTTCATGTAGAGCACCGGTTTGACCAGGACGACCTCGCCCGCCCCGAGCCTGCCCGCCGCCGTCGCGCAACCGTCGCGCACGGGGCCGAAGCACAGCCGCGCGCGGGCGGCCAGGGCGTCCAGCACGAGGAAGCCGAGGTTGTGCCGCGTCCAGGCGTAGCGTTCGCCGGGATTGCCCAGGCCCACGACCAGTTGCAAGTCCGCCCCCCTTCGGGCGCGCGGCGGCGCCGCAACGCGAACGGCGAGGCGGCCGCAGCCGCCCCGCCGTGATCCCGCACCGGCGCGTCGGCCGGCAGCGACTACTTCGCGTCGTCCTTCTTCTCGGGGACGGCGGCGGCCTCGGCCTCGGCGGGCGCCGCGACGGCCTCGATGAAGGTGTGGGTGTTCAGCTTGAGGATGATCTCGTCGGCGTCGGTGAGGATCCGGCCCTTCTCCAGGACGAGGTTCCGCACGGTCAGCTTGTCGCCGATCTTCAGTTCGGTGTAGTCGACGTCCAGGTGCGCGGGCACGTCGCGCGGCAGGCATTCGATCTCGACGGTGCGCCGCACCACGTCCACGATGGCGTCGCCCGCGCGCACCAGCTTGTTCGCCTCGCCGTGGATGTTCAATCCCACCTCGAGCGTCAGGGGCACGTCCAGCGGGATCTCCAGCAGGTCGCAGTGGTAGACCATGTCGCTCACCGGATGCTGCTGCAGGTCGCGCATCACGGCCACGAAGGACTCGCCGGTGCCCTCGACCTTCAGGGAGAGCATGAGATTCTGGCCGCCGTGCGTGTCGAGGATGCGCTCGAGCTGGACGGTATCGAACTCCAGGTTGCTCGCCTGCTCGCGGTTGTTGCCGTAGACCACGGCGGGCGTGCGGCCGGACGCGCGCGTCCGGCGGTTCGCGTTCTTGCCGGCGGTCGTCCGGGGATAGACGGTCATGTCGATCAGAGCCATGGCAGCAGCCTCCACCAGATGTCGTGTGCGTCGTCGGCCGTCGGCACCGGGCGCCGCGGCCCATCCCCGGGGGACACGCCGGAACGCCCGGTCGCGCGGCTTTCGCCTGCGCGCCGCGGTCCGGCACGGGGTCGGCGGTCATTCCGCCTCAAAGACCGCCAAATAAAGCATTTTTCCGGAGGATTGTCAAGGACCGGGACCGGGCGTCAGACGAACAGCTTGCTGACGGTCTTTTCCAGGTGGATCCGCTCGATGGCGTCGGCCAGCAGTCCGGAGAGGTCCAGGACCTTCACCTTGGGACACTCGGCTCCCCGGGTGAAGGGCAGCGTGTTGCTCACCACGACCTCGGACACGCTCGAAGCCGCCAGGCGCTCGAGGGCCTGCCCCGAGAAGATCGGGTGCGTGGCGCAGGCCGTGACCGACGCGGCGCCGTTCTGCACGCAGACGTCGGCCGCCTGGGTGATGGTGCCCGCGGTGTCGATCATGTCGTCGAAGATGATGACGTCCATCCCGCGCACGTCGCCGATGAAGTTCATGACCACCGCCTCGTTGGGGCGCGGCCGGCGCTTGTCGATGACCGACAGCGGCGCCTCGAGGCGCTTGGCGAAGGAGCGGGCCATCTTGATGCTGCCGACGTCGGGGGCCACCACGGCCAGGTTCTCGCGCGAGCGGTCCTTGAAGTGCTCGAGCAGGACCGGCGCCGAGTAGAGGTGGTCCAGCGGGATGTCGAAGAAGCCCTGGATCTGGGGGGCATGCAGGTCGATCGTCAGCACGCGGTCCGCCCCCGCGGTGGTGATCAGGTTGGCCATCAGGCGGGCCCCGATCGGCACCCGCGGCTGGTCCTTGCGGTCCTGGCGCGCGTACCCGAAGTACGGCAGCACCGCGGTCACCCGCCGGCAGGAGGCCCGTCGCACCGCGTCGATGAGCAGCAGCAGCTCCATCATGTTCTCGGCCGGCGGCTGCGTGGGCTGGATGATGAACACGTCGGTGCCGCGGATGTTCTCCTTGATCTTGATGTTGATCTCCCCGTCGGAGAAGCGCGCGACCTCGACGCTGAGCAGGGACTTCTCGAGGTGGGCGGCGATCTTCTCCCCCATCCCGCGGTGGGCGTTGCCGCTGATCAGCACGAGTTCGTTCATGGCCGGGGGTCCTTTCGAGGGGCGGGGGCGCGGGACGGACGGCCGGAACGCCGTGAACGCGGCGCAAAGATAGGGCAAGGGGCGGACGCGGTAAACAGGGAATCGGGGGCGCAGGAGGGGATGGCTGGGGCGGCAGGATTCGAACCTGCGAATGCAAGGACCAAAACCTTGTGTCTTACCACTTGACGACGCCCCAGCGAGACGAACCTCTAGAAGCTCTCCTCGAGGGCGGAGTCCTCGTGGCGGCCGGAGAGGATGGGCACTTCGCCCCGTTCGGCGCGCTGGAGCTCCTGCTTGTACGCGGCGATGATCAGGTTCTCCATCCACTCGCGGGTGGACATGTTGATGGGGTGCGCGATATCCTGGAAGGTCCCGTCCTTGCGTCGCCGGTTCGGCATCGCGACGAACATGCCGGTGGCGCCCTCGATGATCTTCAGGCCGCGCACGACGAAGCTGTTGTCCAGGGTGATGCTCGCGAAACCGCGCAGCTTCTCGTCGTCCCTCAGGGTGATCCTGATCTCCGTGATTTCCAAGACAGCACCTCTCCGTGGTGGCTCGTCCGGCGCGGGCTCATTCGTGGTCGGCGTCGTCCCTGACGCGCACACCGCCTGGCCAGGGGTCGACATCCCAGGCATCCCACCCGGGCTGCACGGCCTCCTGCCGGGCCGATTCCCGCCGGCGTCCGTCGCCGTAGACGGCGAAGACCGCCGAACCGCTGCCGCACATCAGGGCCACGGTTGCGTTCTCTCGCAACGACTGCACGAGTCGCTGCAGGGCGGGTTGCGTGGGCAGGACGACATCTTCCAGACGATTCGCCCCGAACCAGGAACCCGTTGGAAAACGGGCGATTAGGGCCTCAACGGTACGGATGTTAACCTTGGGGCTGCGCAATGTCAATCCCATATTCAAGCCCGCATAGACGTCCGAAGTCCGCAACGCGATGTCCGGCTTCACGATCAGGAATTTGCCCTTGGTGATGGCCGGCAGCGCCTGCAGGTCGGTGCCGCGACCGCGCGCCACCTGGGTCCCCCCCCTGATGAAGAACGGCACGTCGGAACCCAGTTCGGCGCCCAACTCCTCGAGCCGCTCGAGCGACAGGCCGGTCCCGTACAGTCGGTTGCAGGCGACCAGGACCGCTGCGGCGTCGCTGCTGCCCCCGCCGAGTCCCGCTTCGGCGGGGATGCGCTTGGTCAGCATCAGCCCGAGCTCGCCGCCGAGCCCGCAGGTCCGGCAGTACAGTTCGGCCGCCCGCCAGGCCAGGTTCAGGGAGGATTCGGGCGCGGTGCCGAAGGGCTCGACCGACAGGGAGATCCGGGGCGGACCGCCGGCGCCGCGATCGCGCAGTTCGACGCGGACCTCGTCGCAGAGCGAGACGGTCTGCAGGATCGTCTCGATCTCGTGGTAGCCGTCCGCGCGGGCGCGCAGGACCTCGAGGTGGAGGTTGACCTTGGCCGGTGCCACGACCGTCACGGCGCGACAGGCGGACTTGTCTGCGGGATGCGATGGGCGCTCATGCATCGGCGGCGACCTCCCATGCCGGGTCGCGTCCCGCCGCGACGTCGTCGCCCAGGGCGTGCCAGGGCGTCCTCGCCGCGGCGGCGCGACGGCTGCCCGAGGCGGCGATCCGGCGGGCCCATCCCCAGCGGCGTTCGGGCCGCCACGGTCGCGGCGTCGCGTCGGAGAGGGGCGGCCCGTCGAGGTCCCCGACCAGGGTCCTGCCGTCCGCATCCCACCGCCAACCGCTGGTACGCGCGGCGCGCAGAAGCGGCATCGTCCCGGGATCCCAGCCCAGGCTACGCGCCGTCCACGCGTCGAGGGCGAGCGGGTCGCGTCCCGCCAGCAGCCGGTTGCGCATCACGGCGCGCCCGTCGGGCGCCGCGGCCACGGTGAGGTCCACCAGCAGCCACGGCCCGTCGACGGCCGCGTGGCGGGCCCGCTCCAGCAGCGCCTGCGGCGACTTCACGGCGGCCCCGAGTTCGTCCGCGTCGGCCCCGGCCAGCGCCGCGATGCAGGCGCAGGCGCCCAGCCGCGGGTGCAGAGCGCCGGCGACCGCCAGCAGCGGCGGCCCGTCCCCCGGCGGGCAGGCCGCCGTCAGGGCGGCGAGCGTCCAGCTGGGCACGCCGCCGGTCGGGTGGGGACCCACCGCGCGCGCGGCCGACACGCCGCGCGGGCCGGCTCCGGTGTTTCGTCCGGCGAGCGCCAGCGCCCGCGCGGCGTCGCACGGCAGCGTTTCCGGCCGAGCCCGGACCAGGGCGACGAACGAAACCAAGGCTGCTCCTCGCGCCGTCACCGGTGCAGGCCGATGATCAGGCAGACACAGGTGATCCATCCCAGCACCGCGACCTGGATGGCGGGGTCGGTCAGCAGGATCTCGTGGGGGCGACCGCCGCGGTCGTCCTTGAACACCAGCACCAGGTAGCGGCCCAGCCCGGCCGCCACGAAGGGCGCGGTGAACACCAGCCGGGTGGTGCCGAACTGCGCGACGGTCCCGTCGGCCAGCGTGTAGAAGACGTAGGCCGTCAGGGTCGACGCGAAGGACGACAGGACCAGCACGTCCAGCAGCCGTCGGCCGTAGTGGCGCAGCGAGGGACGGGTCGCGTGGTTGGTCGACGCCTCCTGCACGAATTCGGCCCGTCGCTTGGCGAAACCCAGGAACAGCGCCAGCAGGAAGGTGCACAGGATCAGCCACGGCGACAGCGGCACGGCGCCCTGCACCGGTCGCAGCACCTCGACGCTGGCCACCGCCCGCAGGACGAAGCCAACCGCGATACCCACCACATCCAGGATGACGACCCGCTTCAGGCCCAGGGAATACCCGAGATTCAGCACCATGAAGGCCGATGCCGTGGCGCCGAAGCCGACGCCCAGCAGCCAGCTCGCGGCCAGGGCGGTCAGCGCCAAGCCGAGGGCCCAACGCTTCGCGACCGCGGCCGACAGGCGGCCGGCGGCGATCGGACGGTGCCGTTTCAGGGGATGCCGGCGGTCCTGGGGCGCGTCGATGCAGTCGTTGAACAGGTAGACGGCGCCCGAGAGCAGGCAGAACACCAGACAGCCCAAGGTGGCGCGCACGATCGACGGCAGCTCGGCGGCGCTCTGCGAGAAGACCAGGCCCGCGAACAGCAACAGGTTCTTGGTCCACTGGCGCGGGCGCAGGCTGACGAGCAGCGCCATTGCGGTCCCGGCGTTCACGGGCGGGATCCCGCCGGCCCGGCGTCCGCGAGCCCCCGCTCCAGCAGGGCGCAGAGCAGGTGACCCATCAGGATGTGGATCTCCTGGATGCGCGGCGTGTCCGCCGCCGGCGCCACCAGGGCGCCGTCGACCAGCCCGCGCAGCCTGCCGCCGTCGCGCCCGAGGAAGCCGTGGACCCGCAACCCGCCGGCCCGCGCGCGCTCCGCGGCCCGGACGCAGTTGGGGGAATTCCCGGAGGTCGACACCACCAGCAGCACGTCGCCGGGCCGTCCCAGCCCGTCGACCTGGCGGGCGAAGATCTCGTCGAATCCGTAGTCGTTGGCCACGGCCGTCAGGGTGGAGGCGTTGACCGTCAGCGCCAGGGCCGCGCAGGCCCGCCGCTCCCGTTCGAAGCGTCCGACGAGTTCGGCCACGATGTGCTGGGCGTCGGCGGCGCTGCCGCCGTTCCCGCAGACCAGCAGCCGGCCTCCCCCGCTCCAGGCCCGCGCGACGTCGCCGGCCAGGGCCACGATCGCGGCGAGGTGCTCGGGACCGAGACGCGCGACGGCGTCGCGGTGGTCCCGCAGGGTGTCGGCGAAGATCCGCTCCGTCGCGTCGTCGCACCGTTCTGCGGATTCGGTCATGGCCGGACTCCGGGTTCGGGTGACTCGTGCCGCGCGAGCCCCGCAATATAACGCTCCACGGCGTCCTGCCAAGACGGACGGGGACCGAGCCCGATGGATTCCAGGTTCCGGCTGCGCAGGATCGAGCAGGCGGGCCGCCGCGCCGGCGTCGGGTACGCCGCGGTGGCGCAGGGCAGGATCCGCTCGGGGTCGGCGCCGCTGTGCCGCGCGACCTCGCGCGCGAACGCGTGCCAGGTCGTCGCGCCCGCGTTGGTGGCGTGGAAGATGCCCCGGCCCCTGCCCAGCAGGATCAGGCGCAGGACGCGCGCCAGGTCCGGCGCGTAGGTGGGGCAGCCGGTCTGGTCGTCGACGACCGTCAGCGTCTCCCGCTCCGCCAGCAGCCTGCGGATCGTCAGCACGAAGTTCTTCGGCCCGGGACCGAAGAGCCAGCTCGTGCGGATGATCCGCCAGTCGCCGCCGGCCGTCTGGACCTCCTCCTCGCCCAGGGCCTTGGTGCGCCCGTAGACGCCCAGGGGCCGGCGTTCGGCGTCCTCGAAGTACCCGGCTGGATCCTCGCCGTCGAAGACGTAGTCCGTGCTGATGTAGGTGAACGGGATGTTGAGGGACGTGCAGCAGCGGGCCAGCAGGCGGGTGGCCTCGGCGTTCACGGCGTGGGCGCGCTCCGGGTCGCTCTCGGCCCGGTCGACGTCCGTGTAGGCTGCGGCGTGGACGACGTGATGCGGGGAATGCTGCATCATCAATTCCAGGGCCGTGTCCCGCAGGGTGAGGTCCCCGTCAGGCAGGTCGACGCCGACGCAGTGGCCCGAGCCCTCGTACTCGTCGAGGATGGCGCGGCCGAGCATCCCCGCGGCTCCGGTCACCAGGATCTTCATGCAGGATCCTCCCCGTCCTCGTCGACTTGCCGGGCCGGGACCGTGGCCCGCACGGCGTCGGCGGCCGTCCCGGGCGGGAAGCCGCGACCGATCAGGAAACGCTGTCCCTTGGCCAGAGCGCGCGCGTCGGCGTCACCGCGCTGCCGCCGCCACCAGGACCGTGCGGCCGTCCGCGCCAGCTCCGCCTCGTCGCCGGGCGGCAACTGCTCGGCGGCGACGGCGGCGGCGAGCGACGGCGGCACCCCCGACCTGGCCAGGCGGTCGGCGATCAGGCGCCGCCCGACGGGCCTGGCTCGGAGCGTGTCGCGGCACCAGGCCTCGGCGAAGCGCCGGTCCGAATGGACGCCCGTTTCCTCGAACCGCTCCAGCACCTCGTCGACGGGACCCGGCGGGAAGCCGGCTGCGAGCAGGCGGGACCTCAGGTCCGCCCGCGTGCGCAGCCGGCGATCGAGTTCGCGGAAGAGGCGCCGGGCGATCTGCTTGCGGACCGCGGCCTCGTGGAGCGCGGCGAGCAGCGCCGACGGCAGGATCTCCCCGCAGGCGGGCAGTCCCGGCGGCAGCGACGACGTCGCCAGCTCCAGCACCGTGCCGTCGCTCAGGGCGAGCCGGACCTCGCCGTCGCCGCGGTCCAGGGCCAGCAGTCGGATCCCGGGCTCCGTCCCGTCCACGGCTCAGTCCGTCGCGACGGCGCGTCGCCCGCGTCCGGACTTGGGCGCCTCGTCGGCCCCGCCCTCGGCCGCGGCCTTCGCGGCCGGCGCGGCCGCGTCGGCCGCCGCGACCGGGTCGGTCTTCACGCCGTAGTGGACGAGCACCTTGTGTTCGATGCGGGAGTAGAGGTCGGGATTGGCGCGCAGCAGGTCGCGCACGTTCTCCTTGCCCTGGCCGAGCCGCTCGTCGCCGTAGCTGTACCAGGCGCCGGATTTCTGGATGATCTCGGCGGCGGTGCCCAGCTCGATCAGGTCGCCCTCCTTGGAGATGCCCTCGCCGTAGAGGATGTCGAACTCCGCCTTCTTGAAGGGCGGCGCCACCTTGTTCTTGACCACCTTCACGCGCACGTGGTTGCCGACCACGTCCTCGCCCTGGCTGATGGCGCCGATGCGGCGGATGTCGAGCCGCACCGAGCTGTAGAACTTCAGCGCGTTGCCGCCGGACGTGGTCTCGGGGTTGCCGAACATCACGCCGATCTTCATGCGGATCTGGTTGGTGAAGATGACCAGCGTGTGGGTCTTGCTGATCGCGCCGGTGAGCTTGCGCAGGGCCTGGCTCATCAGGCGGGCCTGCAGGCCGACGTGCTGGTCGCCCATCTCGCCCTCGATCTCGGCGCGCGGCACCAGGGCGGCCACCGAGTCGATCACCACGACATCGACGGCGCCCGAGCGCACGAGCATCTCGGTGATCTCCAGGGCCTGCTCGCCGGTATCCGGCTGCGAGACCAGCAGGTTGTCGATGTCCACGCCGATGAGCCGGGCGTAGACCGGGTCCAGGGCGTGTTCGGCGTCCACGAAGGCCGCCACGCCGCCCTTGCGCTGCGCGTTGGCGACCGTGGTCAGGGCGAGGGTGGTCTTGCCGCTGCCCTCGGGCCCGAAGATCTCGACCACGCGCCCCTTGGGCAGGCCGCCCACGCCGAGCGCGATGTCCAGCGCGAGGCTGCCGGTGGAGATCGGCTCGATGCCCTCGACCACCTGGTTCTCCCCGAGCAGCATGATCGATCCCTTGCCGAACTGCTTCTCGATCTGGGCCCGCGTCAGCTCCAGGGCCTTGGCCTTCTCCTGCTGCCTGTCCATAGCCATTGCGAATCACTCCTTGGGTGTGGGACTGCGTCCGGGAGATCGTGCGGGCGGCGAGCCAGGCCGCGCCGGGGCGGTCGGTATGCGCGACCTTACTACGGCGCCGCGGCCCCCGCCAGCGGGAAAACAGCGCGCGTCTCGTGGCGGGCGCCCCCGGGCGCGAGCGTGCTCTGCACCAGGCGGATCCCGGTGACGTCGATCCCGGAAACGCGCGGCGCCGTTTCGCGCCGCAGGGCTGCGAGTTCGCGCGACGGCGGTCCGGCGCGGAACCGCGCGAGGGTCAGATGGGCCCGGAACCCGCCCGCCGTCGCGCCGAGCCCCGGACACCGCCGGGCCATCGCGCCCGCGATGCGCACCGCCAGCGCCTCGAGCGCGCCGCCGCTCTCCATCTGCAAGAAGAGAACCCGCGGCCGGCGCCAGCCCGGGAAGGCCTCGAGGCCGCCGGCCTGCATGCTGAACGGCGGGGTCTCCCCCGCCGCCGCCGCCAGGGCCGCCCGCAGGACATCGATCCGCTCGGGCGGCCACTCGCCGAGGAAGCGCAACGTGACGTGCAGCTGCTCCGTCCGCGCCCAGCCCAGGTCCCAGCGCGCCCGCCAGGCGTCCAGGCAGGGCGACACCTCCGCGCGGAAGCGCTCCCCGGGATCGACGGACACGAACAGCCTCACGACCAGCCGTCGGCTTCCGTGTGCGCGAAGGGATCGCCGCCGTCGGCGAGGTGGCGTCGCAGGGCGTCCAGCGCCGCCGCCACGGCGAGTTCGCGGTTGCGGGCGCGGTGCGCGAGGAAGCGCGCGCGTCCGGCGAACGTCCCTTGCGCCGAGGCCAGGCCGATCCAGACGGTGCCCACCGGCTTGGCCGCCGAGCCGCCGCCCGGCCCGGCGACGCCGGTCACCGACAGCGCGGTGTCGGCGCGGCAGCGGGTCCGGCAGCCCGCGGCCATCGCGCGGGCGCACTCCCCGCTGACGGCCCCGTGGTCCCGCAACAGCGCCGCCGGCACGTCCAGCAGGTCCCGCTTGACGTCGTCGGCGTAGGCGACGATCCCGCCGCGGTACGCGTCCGACGCGCCGGGCACGTCGGTCAACGCGGCGCCGAGCAGGCCGCCGGTGCAGGACTCCGCGGCGGCCACCGTCAAGCCGGCGCCGCGCAGCGCCGACAGGACCACGGCCGGCAAGTCGACGAACTCGCGCGCCCAGACGCGGTCGCCCAGCGTCTCGTCCAGCCGCGCGGCGAGGCCGTCGGGCATCGCGTCCACACCGGCCGGCGCCAGCGCCTGGACGTCGACGCCCCAGCGCGTGAGCCACCACGACCAGGCGCAGCCTGGGAACTCCTGCAGCAGCGGCGCCGTCAGCCGGTCCAGGACGGGCTCGCTCAAACGCGTCGTGCGGCGCAGCAGGACGGGTCGAGCCGGACCGAGCCGGCCGCTCTCGTCCAACCAGGCTTCGACCAGCGGCCACAGGACCCGCATCTCCGAGGGCACGCCGGGCAGCAGGACCAGCGTGCGGTCGCACAGGTCCCCGACCATCGCCGGTGCCGAACCCTCGGGGTTGGGGAGCGCGGCGAGGCCCGACGGCAGCATCCCCTGCTTCACCATGTTGGGGCCGTAGGGGCGGCCACGCGCCTCGCAGCGCGCGCGCAGGATGGCGGCGATGGCCTCCTCTTCGCGCAGCGGGACCTTCGCCCAGGCCGCGACCGCTTCGGCGGTCAGGTCATCCTGGGTCGGGCCGAGGCCTCCGGTCAGCACGACCAGGCAACCAGCGAGCGTGGCGTCCAGGGCCGTCGCGATGGCGGCGGCGCGGTCCGGCACGACGGCCACGCCGCCCACGACCACGCCGCGGCGCGAGAGGCGCTGCTGGATCTCGTGGGAATTGGCGTCGAGCGTGCGCCCGTTGAGCAGTTCATCCCCGACCGCGATCAGGCGGGCCTTGATCAGACGCGCCATGTTCACCAACCCGTCACGGACAGGGTGACACGCAGCAGCAGGTGGGCGTACACGCCCGCCAGCAGGTCGTCGCACATGATGCCCCAGCCGCCGGGCAGGGCTTCCAGCCTGCGGATCGGGAACGGCTTGGCGATGTCGAAGACGCGGAACCACAGGAAACCGGCCAGCCAGCCGGCCCAGCCCGTGGTGAGGCCGAAGTAGGTGACCAGCATGCCGGCCACCTCGTCGCAGACCACGCGGTGCGGGTCCTTGCCGTGGCGCCGCTCCATCCAGGTGGCCGCCGGCACGCCCAGCGCCACGACCAGCGCCAGCAGGCCGACCTGGGCGGCCAAGGGCACCGGCGACGCCAGTCCCCACAGCACGGTCACGCCCAGGCTGGCGACCGTGGCCGGCGCGAAGGGCGCCAGCCCCGTCCCGAGGAAGGTGGCGAAGGCGTTGATCAGCAGGCGCCCCACGGCGGTGTCCTTTCGGCGAAGTCCAGGCCGGCGCGCACGACGGGCGCGTGCAGGATAAGCCAGGCGCGGCGGGTGGTCAACGCAGCGGGTCGTCAACGCGGCGGGCCGCCGGCTCGGCGAGGGTCGGAGCGTGCGGGATCCGGTGGCGCCGTTCAGCGCAGGCGGGCGAGCAGCAGGGCCAGCAGGTCGGGCAGTCCCTCGCCGGTGGTGGCGACCGTGGGCACGGACGGCCAGCCGACCGGGTTGAGCAGGGTCTCGAGTTCGTCGAGGGGCAGGGCCTCGGGGTCGTCGCGGTGGTTGTACTGCAGCAGCAGCGCAGCGCGGTCGCCGGGGCCGGCGGCGGCGAGTTCGGCGCCGAGCTCGTCGAGCAGGATGAGGTTGGCGTCCTGGCGCCAGCCGCGGCTGTCAGCCGTGAAGACGACGGCGTCGGCGCCGCGCAGCAGCAGCCGGCGCTCTTCGCTGCAGGACAGGCGGCCCGGCGTGGTCAGCAGATGCAGCGCGGAGCGCTGCGCGTCGGCCGGCACGGTGAGGTACTCGAACCCGTCGCCGGACGCCACGGCGGACGGCAATGCGGCCGCCTGCCGCTCGGCATGCCGCGAAACGGCGAGCGCATCCGGCGCGCCGAACAGGCCGACCCAGGTCGCCAGCGTCGCCGACTTGCCACCGCGTCCGGGGCCGTACAGGACGGCGCGGCGCACCTCGGGCAGGTTCCCGGCGCGGTCCCGTTCGGCGGCGGGAATCATGCCCGCCTCGTCGACGATTCCGGATCGGCGTCTTCGAACAGCAGCCCGACGGCCTCGCGCATGCTCGCCAGCAGGCTGCCCACCGTCCGGTGCGCCAGCCCCGGCCAGAGGTCCTCGTTCCCGAAGACCATGAGCACCAGACCCCGGGCCACATGGGCGGCGTGGACCCGGTGCTCCCCGTCGAGCAGGAAGGCCGAGGCGTCGGGCGCGGCGTCGGCGCCCAGCACGCCGGCCGCGGCCAGCGCCGCCCGCAGGCGGGCCACCGCGGCTTCGGGCAAGCCCTGCGGGGCCTCCCCCACGTGCAGCACGAGACGCCCCTGCCCGTCCACGAGCGCCACGCCGCGCACGCCGGTGCGCTCGAGCAGCGCGACCGCGGCTGAGTACAGCAGGGTGTAGGCGTCGTCGCGGGTGCGGGTCGGGGTCGTCACGTCCTACCTCCGGAAACGGCGGCGGGTCGTCGGTGACCGGCCGCTGAGCCATTGCCCGTGGTATCGGCGGTGGAGATGAGGGATTGAGCCTAAAAATCCCGGCGGAACTGGAAGGCCCGGTGCAGGGTCGCCTCGTCGGTGTAGGCCAGCGCGCCGCCCACCGGGATGCCCGTGGCGAGGCGGCTGAGGCGCAGTTCGCGGCCGCTGAACATGCGCTGGATGTAGAGGGAGGTCGCTTCGCCCTCGACGCTCGCGTCCAGGGCCAGGATCATCTCGCCGATCCCGTCCTGCTCCACGCGCGCGGCCAGGCGCGCGAACGGCAGGTCCTCGGCCCGCACGCCGTCCAGGGGGGACAGCAGGCGGCCGAGCACGAAGTAGCGGCCGCGGAAGAAGCCGGCCTTCTCGAAGGGCAGCACGTCCACGGGTGAAGCCACCACGCAGAGCTGGTGCGGCTCCCGCGACGGGGACGTGCAGATGGCGCAGGGGTCGGCTTCGGTGATGGCGCCGCAGCGGCCGCAGTGGCGGACGTTGGCGCGGGCCTCGGCGAGCGCTTCGGACAGTTCGCGAGGCGACGCGGCGTCCTCGCGCAGCAGGTCCAGCGCGATGCGGGTGGCCGACTTGCGCCCGAGGCCCGGCAGCCGGCTCAGGGCGCGGACCAGCCGCTCCAGCGAGGGGGACTGGAACTCGCCGCCCTCGCGGGTCCGGGCGGCGTGGCGGATGGCGGGGGCGGTGTGGTCCATGACCTACATCCCCGGCAGCTTCAGGCCGCCGGTCAGGGCGCCCATCTCCTTTTCGACCATCTCGTCGACGCGGCGCACCGCCTCGTTGACCGCGCTGACGACCAGGTCCTGGAGGAACTCCACGTCCTGCGGGTCGACGATCTCGGGCCGGATGTTCAGCGAGACGAGCTGGTGGCGACCGTTCATCACGGCGACGACCTGGCCGCCGGCGACCTCGGCCGCGACCTCGCGCTGGGCCAACTGCTCCTGGGTCTCCTGCATCTGCTTCTGCATCTGCTGGGCCTGCTTCATCAGGGCGCGCATGTCCACGGTGTTCTCCTCGCGCCGGCGGGGCCGGGCGCCGTTGTCAGTCTTCGCGCGGCGCGGTCCCGCCCCGGTCGGGCGCGGTGTGCCAGGCGTCGCGATCCGCAGCAGGCACGACTTCGGCGTCGAGCCGTCGCACCAGGTGGTCCAGGGCCGCGTCGCCGCCGCAGGCTCGCTGCAGCGTCTCGTGCTCGGTGGGCGCCACGTGGCGGCGCAGCTCCTCGCGGTGCTCGCGCCGCGCCGCCTCGGCGCCGGAAACCAGGTTCAGGACGATGTCGCGGCCCAGCAGTTCGCGCGCGAGCTCCTGCAGCCGCGGCAGGTCCTTCTGGATCAGCTGCAGCTGGAACTGCTTCTCGACGGGGAAGGACAGCGCGATGCGTCCGTCCTCCTCGGCCGGGATGCCCTCCATGATGCAGGAGCCGAGGCCGGGCTGGCGACCGAGCAGCGTCTCGACGAAGGCCGTCCAGCCGTCGACGGTGGTGGCGGCCGCCGCCGTCGACGCGTCGCGCACGCGCGAGGCGCCGTGGTCCCGCGCGGCGAGCGGCTCCGGCGCGGCGTCCTCGGGGGGCGCGGCCCGCGCGGATGACGGCTTGACGGCGGGCGGTTTGGCCGCGGATGCCGGCCGGCCCGCGGCGGTGCGTCGGTCGGCGCCGGGGCCGCCGCCGCCGGACAGCGGCTGCCCGGTCAGGGCTTCCAGGCGACGCACGAGGTCCGACAGCACGACCCGCGACTCCAGCAGGACCAGTTCGACGAGCAGGGCCTCGAGCAGCACGCGGGGCTGCCCGCTGCGGTGGATGCGCTCGAAGCCGCGGCTGGCGCGATCGAGCAGGGCCAGCAGGTCCTGGGGCGCGAAGTGTCCAGCCTGCCGGCGCAGGATCTCGATCTGGTCCTCGGGCAGGCTGATGCCCGCCGCGAGCGCGGGGTCGATGCGCAGCAGCAGCAGGTTGCGGAAGTTGTCGACCAGTCCGCGGGCGAAGTCGTCGAGGCTCTGGCCGCCCGCGGCCACGCGGTCGGCCAGGCGCAGCGCACGGCCGGCGTCGCGCGACATGACCGCCTCGTTCAGCTCGATCGCCACCTCGCTGCCCACCAGCCCGAACAGGTCCACGACGGCCTGCTCGTCGATGCGCTCGGGGCTCGCGGCCAGGACCTGGTCCAGGATGCTCAGCGCGTCGCGCATGGACCCTTCCGCCTGCGCCACGACCAGCCGCAGGGCGCCGGGCTCCAACTGGACGCCTTCCTCGGCCGCGATCGCGGTCAGGCGCGCCGACAGCTCGTCGCGTGTCAGCAGGCGGAAGTCGAAGCGCTGGCAGCGCGAGAGGATCGTGCGCGGGATCTTGGCGGGCTCGGTCGTCGCGAAGAAGAAGAAGACGCGCGCCGGCGGCTCCTCGAGGATCTTCAACAGCGCGTTGAAGGCCCCCTTCGAGAGCATGTGGACCTCGTCGATGATGAAGACCCGGCTCGCCCCGGGGCTGGGCGTGTACTGGGCCATGTCGCGCAGCTCACGCACGTTGTCCACGCCGGTGTGGCTGGCGGCGTCGATCTCCAGCACGTCCAGCGACGAACCGGCGGCGACCGCTGCGCAGGCCTCGCAGACCCCGCACGGCTCGTCCCTGACGCCGGCCGTGCAGTTCAGGGCCTTGGCCAGCAGCCGCGCCACGGTGGTCTTGCCGCAGCCGCGGGGGCCGGAGAACAGGTAGGCGTGGGCGAGCTTGTCGCGGCGCAGCGCCGCGCGCAGCGTGCGCGTGACGTGCTCCTGGCCCACCATCGCATCGAAGGTTGCGGGGCGGTACTTGCGGGCCAGCGCGTGGTAGGACATGGCACCTTCGTGGAGAAGGGTCTGTCGGGGGAAGGTGGGCCAGGCTGGCGGCGCACACGACAGCTTCCGCGTACCGCTGCTACTTTCCAGTCCTGACGGGGTTAGCTCACCGGCGTCGCACCGGGCCTGGCCCATCGAGTCGGTCGGGGTTCCTTCCCCAGCGAGAAATCACTTCGAGATGAGGTGGTGGAGATGATCGGGTTCGAACCGACGACCCCTACGTTGCGAACGTAGTGCTCTCCCAGCTGAGCTACATCCCCACCCGGTCCATTCGTTCAGAGCGCGGCGATCATGGCGGAGAGGCAGGGATTCGAACCCTGGGAACACTTGCGTGTTCAACGGTTTTCGAGACCGCCCCGTTCAACCGCTCCGGCACCTCTCCGCCCCGTTCGCGATCATGGCGGAGAGTCAGGGATTCGAACCCTGGGTACCTTGCGGTACACACGATTTCCAGTCGTGCCGATTCGACCGCTCTCGCAACTCTCCGCTCGATTCGATGCGGCCGGCAATATAGCACGGACCCGGACTGAAATCAACTCGCGCCGCGGCACGGAATTCCCGGTTTTTCAGCCCTCCGCGCCCCCCCGGGCGCGCAGCCGGCGGAAGAAATCCCGCAGCAGGTCCGCGCACTCGGCTTCCAGGACTCCACCCAGCACTTCGAAGGCGAGGCGGTAGGGATTGGTCTCCAGCAAGCGCGCGGTCGACACCAGGGCCCCGGCGCGCGGGTCGGTCGCCCCGTAGACGATCTGCCGCGGACGGCCGAGCAGGACGGCGCCGGCGCACATCGTGCAGGGCTCGAGCGTCGAGTAGAGCGTGCACTCGTCCAGGCGCCAGTCGCCCAGCGAGGCGGCCGCCGCCCCGAGCGCGAGGATCTCCGCGTGGGCCGTCGGGTCCTTGAGCGCCTCGACCTGGTTGCGGCCGCGGCCGATGACCCGGTCCCGGTGCACGACGACCGCGCCAACGGGCACGTCCCCGGCCTCGCCGGCGGCGCGCGCCTCCGCCAGGGCGAGGCGCATCCAGCGCTCGTGGCTGACGAAGAGACCGGTATCCTGGTCCATGGCCGCGATCCTCGTCGGAACGTGCATCCCGGGAATGGAGCGACCCGCCGGCGGCGGGTCGCTCGAAGTGGCGCGCCCAGGAGGATTCGAACCCCCAACCTTCTAATCCGTAGTCAGATGCTCTATCCAATTGAGCTATGGGCGCGACCGCGGCAATATACCATTCCCCCCGCGGCCAGGCAAGACGGCGACGACGTGCGGCATCTGCCTGATAATTTCTTGACAGGATGGAGGTCCGCCCCGATCTAGTGTTACGTATCTGACAATCGTAACACCATGACCGGAGGCGAACCATGATCCCACGCCCGCCGTCGCGCCGAACCTGCCCGGCGATCGCGATCCTGATCGCGACGCTGTCGCTGGCGCACGCGCCAGCCGACGCCCACGACGTGTTCTGGGCCGCCGGCGCCGTCGCCGACACGCTCCTGGAAGGCCACCTTTCCGGGCACCGGCACGGCGGCGCCGGCAACCAGCCGCTCGACGCCCCACGGGTCGCCTGGCTGGCGACCGTCGGCGCCGACGGCGCCCTGCTCGTCGCGCCGGTGCCCGCCGCCGCACCGGTGACCGTGCCGGCCGACGGCCTCGCCGACTTCGCGCTCGTGGACTGGGGCTGGTGGACCAAGACCGCCGACGGCACCGTCAACCGCCACCCGTCGGAGGTCGCACGTCCCCTGCAGGCGTGGCGCTCGCAGGAGACGGTCAAGCACCTGCGCGGCTGGTCGCCGGGCCTGGCGACACCGCTGGGGCGGGGCTTCGAACTGACGCCGCTGACCGACCCGCGGGTCCTCTCCCCCGGCGACAAGCTCGCCGTGCTGGCGACCGCCGACGGGCAGCCCGTGGCGGGCGCGGCGGTGGCCTACGGCGACGACACCCGCGGCGCCACCGGTCCCGACGGCCGGATCAACATCCGCCTCCGCCACGCGGGTCCGCAGGTCGTGCGCGCCTCCTGGCGCCGGCCCGACGCGGACGATCCCCGACACGAGGATGTCCGCACGGCGGTGCTCACGTTCGACCTGGCGGCCCGCTGATGCGCGCCGCGCTGCTGCCGGTCGTCCTCGCGCTGCTGATCGAGCCCGTCGCGGCGACGGCGCACGGCCTGGACCACACCATCGCCGGCGACCGCGCGGTCGTCGTGACGCTGACGTACGACGACGGCGCCCCGTTCTCCTTCGAATCCTGCGAGGTCACGCCGCCCGACGCGGACGCGCCATCGCAGGTCGGCCGCACCGACCGCCGCGGACGAGTCGTGTTCCTGGCGGACCGGCCCGGCGACTGGCGGGTGCGCGTCGTGGCCCAGGACGGCCACGGCGCCGACCTGACGGTGCCGGTCGGCGCCGACCTGCTGCCGTCGCAGGACCACGCGGCCGGCCCCACCCGTCCCGTCAAGCTCGTCACCGGCGTGTCGGTGCTGTTCGGCATCTTCGGCGTCGTCGCCCTGCTGATGTCCAGGAGGAAACCGTGAACCGCCAGCACACCCGCGGCCTCGCCGCTTTCGTGGTCCTGTCCGCCTCCCTGTTGTCGGCGGGCGCGGCGGGCGCCCATCACGGCGTCGCGTCGCTCGGCGTCGCCGGACTCGCCGGACCCGGCGCGCCCCTGGAGACTTCCAGTTCGCAGACGCTGCCGCGCGCCGCCTGGTTGGCCTGCGTCAAGATCGACCAGCCGACGTTCGCGGCCTTCACGCCGGAGCGCGACGGCGAGGGCGACCGCAGCACCTTCATGATGTTCGGCCTGGGCTACGGCGTGCGGCCCTGGCTGTCGATCTACGCCTTCCTGCCGTTCAGCGCCAAGACGGTGCAGGACAACTCCTACAACACGGCCGGCTTCACCGACCTCTCGTTCGTCGCCGTGGCCGGGCTGCGCTGGGACGGCGGACCACGCCTCGTGCCGGCGAACGAGAGCCTCGACGATCTCGAGGACCTGCACCTCACGCTCAGCGCCGGGACGTCCCTGCCCACGGGCGAGGAGAACCTGCGCGACCGCGACGGCGCGATCGATCCCGGCCTGTCCCTGGGCTTCGGCGGCCCCTCGTGGAACTGCGGCCTGACGGCGACGAAAGCGCTCGCCCCGCGCTGGACGGCCGTGGCCGAGGCGTCGGTCGTGGGGTTCACGGAACACGAGTACGCCGACGGCGCGCGGGTCCGCTTCGGCCGCGAGACGCGCCTGAACGCGGCGCTGGTGGCGCGGGTGCTGACCCGGCCGGCGTCGAAGCTGCGGCTCGACGTCAACGTCGAGTCCAACCTCCTGGACCTCGGGCGCGACGAGACGGACGGCGTCGGCGAGACGGCCACCGGCGGCCTGATCCTCTACGGGGTCGGCGGCGTCCGGCTCACCAAGGGCGCCGCGAGTCTGGGGCTGGGCTGGAAGAAACCGGTCTGGACCGACCTCCACGAGGATTCCCTGCAGCAGGGCGCGGAGGGCAAGGAGACGGGCCGGCTCATCGCCGCCCTGTCCTGCCTGTTCTGAACGACCCTGAACGGCTCTGAAAGACCGTGAAACGGAGCGGCCATGCACGTCCCCGACGGCTTCCTGGGACCCCAGACCTACCTGCCCGCCTACGGCCTCGCCGCCGCGGCGTGGACGGTCGGGCTGCGCCGCCTGCGCGCCCGCCTGGACGCGGCGACCCTGCCGCGCCTCGCGGTGGTCACCGCGACCGCCTTCGTGCTGATGATGATCACCGTGCCGCTGCCCGGCGGCACCACGGTCCACGTCGCGGGCATCGGCATGCTCGCGGTCCTGTTCGGGGTCTGGAACGCGTTCCTGTCGCTGTCGCTCGTCCTGCTGCTGCAGGCGCTGATGTTCGGGGACGGCGGCGTGACGGCGCTGCCGGTCAACGCCCTGGCCATGGGGCTGGTCGGCAGCCTCGCCGCGGTCGGCGCGCACCGCCTGTTGCGGCCGTTGAACCGCGACGCCGCCCTGTTCGCCGCGGGCTGGGCCGGCACCGTGGCGTCCGCGACGGTGATGGCCGGCGTGCTGGGCCTGCAGCCGCTGCTCTCCCGCGCGCCCGACGGATCGCCGCTGTTCTTCCCCTTCGGCTGGAAGACCACGCTGCCGGCCGTGGTCCTCCCGCATCTGGTGGTCGGCGTGGCGGACGGGGTCCTCGCACTGCTGGCCGGGCGCTGCCTGGCGCCGCGACCGGCGACGGCGGCGCCTTCCCGAGGACCGGAGGCGCCGTGAGGGACCGCGCCCTGCTGCTGCTCTACCTCGGCGCGATCGTGGCCGCGACGTTCGTGCACGAACCCGCCCGGCTCGCCGCCGCGCTGGCGGCGGTCCTGCTCGCGTCCGGCAGGCGGGCGCCCCGCGTGCTGGCACGGGCGGCGCGCGCCGCGGCCCCGTTCGCCGCGGCGGTCTCGCTGGGCTGGCTGGCGGCGTCCTGGTGGGAGCAACGCCCGGCCGGCGCCGCGCTGCTGCGGTTGAACCTGCGCGTGCTGCTGATGACCTGCCTGACCTTCGCGCTGGCCGCCCGCCTCGACCTGCAGAGCGCGCTGGGCTTCTCGCGGACGCTGAGCTTCGCGCTGGTGCTGACCGTCAGCCAGGTGCTGACGTTCCGCCGGCTCCACGCGGACTTCCGGCTGGCCCTGCGCAGCCGCTCGCCGCGCCGGGCCTCGACGGCCGCCTCGCTGCGCCACGGCGCGGCGGCCGGCGCCTGGTTCCTGCGACGGGCCGAGCACGACGCCGTCGAGATCGCCCAGGCCCTGGACGCACGGGGGTTCTTCCTTGATCGACGTTGAACGGCTGGACCACGCCTACGACGGCGCCGCGACCCTGCGCGACGTTTCGTTCCGACTCGAGGCCGGCGAGAAGGCCGTGCTGCTCGGCTGCAACGGCTGCGGGAAATCGACGCTGCTGAAGATCCTTGCCGGGCTGGTGCACCCGCTGTCCGGCGGGTACCGCTACGACGGCCGCCCCGTCGACGCGGCGGCGCTGCGCGACGCGGCGTTCCGCCGCCGCTTCCGCGCCGAGGTCGGGCTGCTCTTCCAGCGCAGCGACGCCATGCTCTTCAACCCGACCGTCCGCGACGAGATCGCCTTCGGGCCGCGCCAGCACGGGATGGGCGACGCGGAGGCCAGGGTCGTGCGCTGGGCGAAGGCCCTGGGCGTCGCGGAGCTGCTGGACCGCGCGCCGTGGACGCTCAGCGCGGGCCAGAAGCAGATGGTCTGCCTGGCGTCGCTGCTGGTGCTCGAGCCGCGGCTGCTGCTGCTGGACGAACCCACCGCCGCGCTGGACCCCCGCTCGACGGGATGGCTGGTGGACTTCCTGCAGGACCTCGACCAGACTCTGCTGGTGACCACGCACAACCTGTCGTTGGCGCCGGAGCTGGGCCCGCGCTGCCTCGTGCTGGGCGAGGACCACGCGCTGCTGCACGACGGCGGGGCGGACGGGCTGGCCGACGACCTGGACCTGCTGCGCCGCGCGAACCTCGTGCACGGGCACCGCCACCGCCACGACGGCCGGGAGCACCGGCACGACCACACCCACGACTGGGACTAGGAACATGGCCAGGCAAGAGACCATCCGCTTCACCGTGTCGCTGCCCGCCTCGCTGCTCGAGGCGCTGGACCGGCGCATCGTCGGCCGCGGCTACGAGTCGCGCTCGGAATTCGTGCGCGACCTGATCCGCGCCCGCCTGGTCGAGGAGGCCTGGGCCGGCGCCGCCACCGAGGTGCACGGCGCGCTGACCATCGTCTACGACCACCACCGCCGCGGCCTCACCGACAAGCTCCACCGGGTCCAGCACAACCAGTTCGTCCACATCCTCTGCACGCAGCACGTGCACCTGGACCACGACCACTGCCTCGAGACCATCGTGCTGCGCGGCACGCCGGGCGAGATCGAGCGCATGGCGCTGGAGATCGGCGGGCTGAAGGGCGTGAGCTTCGCGGAGCTGGCGCGCACGGCCGTCGTCGAGGACTGAGCGCGACGCCGCCGGGCGGACAGACGAAGGCCCCGCCGCTTCAGTGCGGCGGGGCCTTCGAGGTGGTACGCCCAGGAGGATTCGAACCCCCAACCTTCTAATCCGTAGTCAGATGCTCTGTCCAGTTGAGCTATGGGCGCGCCAACAGGGGTCTGGCGGAGAGGGAGGGATTCGAACCCTCGGTGAGTTTCCCCACACACGCTTAGCAGGCGTGCGCCTTAAGCCACTCGGCAACCTCTCCCGCCTGTGATCCTGGCGGAGGGCGGGGGATTCGAACCCCCAGGGGATCGCTCCCGGCGGTTTTCAAGACCGCTGCCTTACCAGTTAGGACTAGCCCTCCGGCTGCCGTGTCATCCGAAAGACGCTGTCATCCGCAAGACGTCCGGCGCCGGGGCCCGCCCCGACGGTGGCGCCCTGAGGCGCCGCGGACCAGGACGTTACGTCCTGTCCCCGGGTTTGTCAAGGAGCCCTACCGCCAGGCGGCCTGGCGTCCCGAGTTCGCGAGGTCCAGGTTCACCTCGGGCCCCCCCGTGCGTCCCGTCAGCCTCAGACCCAGCGCGATGCGGCCGTCGTCGCCCTTCAGCAGGTCGGCGAACGGCGTCATCGAACCCAGGTCGGGCCGGAAACCGGCCGGCAGCTTCACGACCAGGACCAGGTCGAGCGGCCCTGCGAAGTCGAGCCAGCCTCCCCCCCGCCAGTCGGTGTCGGGACCCTCGAGCTTCAGGTCCTGCGTCGCGAGCCGGCCTTCGCGCAACACCAGCCGACCGGTCAGGGTGCGGTAGCGGATGTCCTGCAGGTCGCGCCGCTCCCCCAGGTAGGAGGCGACGTCGGTCAGCCATTCCCGCGCGTGCACGACGCCGTCGCGCGCTTCGATGTCGGCGTCGAACTCGAAGGTCGCGACCGCCTCGCCGGGGCGACCGCAGGCGAAGCCGCCCCGGATCTCGGCGTCGGACGTCCCGGAAACGTAGCCCACGGCGCCGGGCGCGAGCACCCGCAGCAGGACCGCGAGATCGACCGCTCCGCAGTCCGCCTCGAAGCTGCAGCGCCGCTCGTCGCGGCCCAGGTCGGCCAGGTCGAAGCGGCCCGCCACGCGGCCGTCGCCGATCCCGACCACGATGTCGCTCACCTCGAGGCGGCCGCCCAGGAGCCCGGCCCGCGCGCTCACGTTCCAGGGCGCTTCGCTCCCGGCGAAGCTCACGGCCAGGTCCGACACCTCCGCGTTCCCGGTCAGGCCGGGTACGAGATCGCGGAAACGGACCGGCGCCGGCAACGGCCACGCCCAGTCGAAACCGCCCGCGGCTTCCAACTTCCCGCCGTCCAGCCCGGCGACGGGCGTCGGGCCCAGGAAGGGCCGACGGGGCAGTGCGGCGAACAGCGCGCCCGCATCGCATCGCTCCAGGCGCCACTCCCCCCGTAACCGGCCGGGACCCGGCCAGCCCTCCCAAGTCGCGTCGGCCGAGACTGCGGTCCCGTTCCATTCCGCCTCGTCCACGCGCAACCGCAAGCTTCCGGGCACAGGGATGATCGTGACCGCGGCGACCTGCGCGGCCCCGGCCGTGATGCCGTCACCCATGACAACGTCTAGGCGCAGTTGCGCCAACTTCACGTCGCGCAGGGCGGCGCGCCCGCCCGCCAGCTCTCGCCAGTCGGGACGCACCGTCGCCGACTTCGCCTGCAGGAACCAGAAAGCGCCGCCCGGCGCCGCGGCGCGCGCCTCGGGGCCGGGTGTCACCGACACGTTCGGCAGCACGACCCGCGGCGTCGGCCAGAGGTCGACCCGCGCGTCACCTACGAAGACATCGAGACCCGACCCCGCGTTCACTTCGGCGAGCGCCGACCGGACGTAGCGGTCGACCGGCAGCAGGAAGCGCACGGCCAGCGTCAGCGCCGCCAGCAGCAGCACGAGGACCAGCAGGCTGGCCATCCAGCGGCGCGGCAGTTTCACGACGCATCCCCTCCCTGCGCGGGACCGGCGCCGACGATGCGCCCGCCGCCGCAGACGCGGTCCCCCCGGTAGAGCACCAGGAACTGGCCCGGCGCCACGCCTTCGGCCGCGCCGTCCAGTTCGACCTCGAACCTCGCACCGTCCCGCGACCAGTCCTGCACCGGCACGCCGGCGTGGCGGTGGCGCAATTGCACCGTCCACGGACCGGGACCGGCCGGGCCGCGTCGCGGCACGCCGGCCAGATCGACGAACCCGTCGCAACGCACGCGGCCGACCCGCAGCGCGTCCCGGGGCCCGACCACCACGCGGTTGCCTTCCTTCTCGAGCGCGACGACGAACAGGGGTTCGCCGCCGGCGACGCCCAGCCCGCGCCGCTGCCCGACGGTGTAGTGGGCGAGGCCGCGGTGCCGCCCCAGGACCCGCCCGTCCCGGTGGACGATCTCGCCGCCGGGGCCCGTGTCGCGGCCGGCGAACAGGAACGAACGGTCGTCGTCCGGCACGAAGCAGATCTCCTGGCTGTCCGGGCGCGCCGCCGCCTCGAGGCCCAGCGCGGCTGCGGCCGCGCGCACGTCGGGCTTGGCCGACCAGCCCAGCGGGAACACGCACCGCGCCAGCACGTCGCGTTCCAGGCGGTGCAGGAAGTAGGACTGGTCCTTGTCGGGGTCGAGCGCGCGGTGGAGTTCGGGGCCGTCGGGGCCGGCCAGGACGCGGGCGTAGTGGCCGGTCGCGACGAGATCGAGGCCCAGCTCGTCGGCCAGGTGCGTCAACTGCGGGAAACGGACGGCGGCGTTGCAGCCCACGCAGGGGTTCGGCGTGCGGCCGGCGAGGTACTCGTCCACGAAGGGCTCGATCACCCGCGAACGGAACGCCGGTTCCACGCCGCTCACCCAGTGGCGTGCGCCCAGGGCGGCGGCGGTGCGGCGCGCGGCGTCGATGGCGTCGAGCGAGCAGCACGAGCGGTTGCCCTCGCCGCCGAAGCTCCCGTCGCTCGTGCAGAAGTTCTTCAGGGTGACCGCATGCACCTCGCAACCGAGGTGCACGAGCAGGGCGAGCGCCACGCTGCTGTCCACGCCGCCGCTGAGGCCGAGCAGCACGCCGCTGCCGCGCGGCAGCGCGGCGCGCAGGGCGTCGGGAACGGGCAGCGGGAAGCTCATCGCGCTCCGGCGGACCGACCGGCGGGCCGGGTCAGGAATGGGAGGGCGCCGCGACCCCGGCGGGGACCTCGGCCTTCATGAGGTCCTGGATCACCTTGATGTTCTGGCGCGAGCGTTCGCCGATGTCGCCGTCGCGGTCGTACTTGGCGGCGGCCTCCCACTCGCGGATCGCCTCGCGGTACAGCTTCGATTCGGCGAACATGATCGCCAGGTTGTAGTGCGCCAGGGCGCTGCGGGGGTTGCCGGCCAGCACCGTGTTGAACTGCTCGATCGCCTCGGCGTACTGGTGGCGGCGGAAGTTCAGCGAGCCGAGGTTGCAGCGTGCCTTCTCGTCGTCCGGTCGCAGCCGGATGGCGTGCTGGTAGCACTCGCGCGCCGAGGTGAGCGCGTTGCGGGCGATGACGTCGCGCCCCTCGGCCACGTCGTCCCAGATCAGGCCGGCGTTCACCAGCGGTTCCACGAACAGGGTGTCGAGCGCCGAGGCCCGCTGGAAGTAGGCCAGGGCGGAGTCCAGGGTGGCGCTGCGGCCCGTCGGCGAGTCCGGACCGGGGGGCGGGGCGTCGTCGTCGGCGGCGGCCTGGTAGGCCAGGTTGCCGAGCTCGTACCATACGAGGTGGGCCGGTGCCGAGCCGTCGGCCAGGGCGCGGCGCAACGCCGCTTCCTGCTGTTCGAGGGGCAGCCCGCGGAACGGGGCCAGGGCTGCGTCCAGCGCGCCCACCGCGGGTTTTTCCCGGCAGCCGCTCACCAGCAGGGTCAGGGCGGCGGTCAGCAGGATGCCGAGCGCCGGGAACCGGATATCCGATCGCGTGCCGTGCCTCAAGTCCACTCCCCTCCCGTTGGGACGCGCGCCCACCCGAGCGCCTCCCCTGATCCTACCACCAACGCTCGAGACCCGCCAGCGAGACCGTCAGGCGCCAGGTGCGGTCGGTCAGCCCGTTGTCCTGACGGTCGCCGGTCCAGCCGTACGACAGGGCCACGTCCAGGTGCCCGCTCTGTTCGCGGAACGTCAGGCCCGTGCCCGCCGCGATCCTGGTCTCCAGCACGTCGGCGCCGCCGACCTGGTAGGGCCAGCGTTGCCGCGTGACTCCCAGACGCAGCGGCAGGTTGCGCCAGCCGCCGCGGCGGCGCCACTGCTCGACGCGCTCCACGCCCGCGCTCCAGCGCCAGGCATCGACCATCTCGGCCGCCCAGGCTTCGTTGCCCGCGAAGCCGCTGAAGGGCTGGGATTCGTACTCGCACCCGGCGCGCCAGCGTCCGCGCACGGGCATCTGGGCGCCCAGGGTCCAGGTCGCCGGCAGACGGACCTCGTACGCCTGCGTCCGCGCGCCCGGCAGGCCCAGCATGTCCCGGGTCCGGGTCATGTCCCAGCCGTGGCCCGGGGTGACCGTCGCGCCGACGCGCAGGTCCCGCCACGGCCTGGCCTGGACGGACCACGTCGTCGACAGCCCGCTGATGTCGTCGGTGAGGACCTCCGACACGGCCACGTAGGGCGAATCGCCGGTGCCGTCCGGCGTGCCCACATCGTCGCGGAGGCGCTCGCGCACCACGCCGCGCACCAGGTTCAGGCTCGCGCCCAGCGAGAGCCGGTCGTTCACCCGGTAGGCGCCGCCGAGCGGCACCTCGAACTGCGTGCCCTCGCGCACCAGCGTCTCGGTCCCGTGGAAGACCACCGGGTCGCCCAGCGGATCGGCGGGATCGGGCAACAGCGTCTCCAGGGGGGTGACGCTCGTGTACTGGGTGCCGCGCAGCGCGCGGAACCCCGCCGTCAGGGCGGCGCGGCCGTCCAGCAGCGGCAGGCCGACGCGCACGCTCGGGGTGGTGACGCGGCTCGTGTTGCGGTCGGCCGTCGCCGACTCGCTGGCGGTCAGCGCGGCGAAGCCGCAGACCGAGATGGCCACATGTCGCAGTCCCGGCAGCCCGGCGAGGTTGTGGAAGGACGGCGACAGCGTGTCGCTCTCCGCGACCCCCCACCCGCCGCGACCCTCGATGCGGGCGTCGCTGACGCGGATGTCCTGGCCGATGTTCGTGCGGGCGAAGGGGCTCTGGGCCGACGACGAGGCGGCGCCCAGCGACAGCAACAGGGCGGCGGCGGCCGCGACGCGCGCGCAGGCGCTCATGACCCACCTCCGCTGAAAGGCGTGAACGTGATCTCGAAGTGCGGCGCCAGCGAGGGGTGGCCCGCGCCCAGGAAGAGCATCCGGCCGAAGTAGAAATCCGGCGAGTAGTTCCCGCTGACGCTGTAGCCGCCGAACTCCTCGCCCGCGGTCAGCAGCAGCACCGTGTCCGGCGCGAGGGCGCCGTTGAGCGCGCGCTGCACGGTGCCGGTGATGTCGAAGCCGACCCAGGTCTCTTCGTCGAAGATCATCTGGCCGAGGTCGGCCGCGAGGATCCCGGTGGCGGTCGTGGCGGCCGCTTCGATCTCCTGGACGGTGACCGTGTCGCGGTCGGCCAGCAGGGACAGCGGCACCTCGTGCAGGACGAGCGACTCCACCGGCCCGAACGAGGCCGGGTCGATCGCCAGCCTCAGGACGGCGCGGTTGACCAGGATGTCGTCCGGGAGGTCGCCGAGGTCGGGGAAGAAGTAGGGGTAGCGCCGCAGGTGCGTCTGGACCTCGAGGCCGGCGTCGAAGCCGGCGGGAGGCGTCGCGAGCGCGTGGAAGGTCGAGACGTCGGCATCCGGCGCGAAGACGAACGCGGTGTCCAACGCGGCGGCCTCGTTCCGGTACGCGACCGTCAGCACGGGGCCGACCGTCGTGCCGGCGCCGACCAGGTCGATCTCCTGGTAGCCCGCCGTCGTCATGTCGACGGCGGCGTAGCCCAGCAGCCCGGGCTGCGAGCCGGCGCCCTCGCGGATCAGCAGGCCGTTCATGCCCGAGGCCACCCAGATCAGGAACTGCGCGACGGGCACGTCCAGGAACACCGAAGCGCCGGATCCCTCCTGGGAGCCGAGCGGGTCCGCCGTCGCCGGCTCCGGACCGGGATAGAGGGCGACGTCCAGGGGCGCGGCCAGCGTGTGGAGCTCGAACACCTTCGTCGGGTTCTGCGGCACCAGCGGGTGCACGACGTCCAGCAGCGAGTCGGGGACGGCCGCGTAGGCCTCGGTGCGGAAGAGCCGCAGCTTCACGCTGGTGACGGTCGTCTCGTCCAGCGGGGCGCCCTCCGGCAGGCTGTCCGGGAGCGTCTGCACGGAGTAGTGCGCGAGGATCGAGGAGGCGTCGGCGCCCTGGCTGCCGAAGTAGAGCAGCTCGTTGTGATCGTAGGACAGCGACTCGTCCTTGACGGCCACCCGGCCGCTCGCGGACAGGGCCTCGACGAACACCGTCTGGGGCGTGTTGAGCTGCAGCTCGCCCGGCAGACCCGTGCCGACGAGGTTCGCCTCGTCGCTCGTGCAGCCGGCCAGGACGGCGCTCAGGGCGCAGGCGGCGAGCAGGGCGCCGGCGATGATCGCCGAGGTCCGCGGCTGCGGCGCCCGCGGTGGGAACTGGGACATGCGGTCTCCTTCGCTGATCCGGGAAGCCGGCGCGGCGGGCCGGCGCATACTAGGTCTCGGCCCGGGCAGCGTCAAGGCGCGCTCCCGGGAGCGGCGGCCTCGACGCGCGCGGACAGGCTCACGCGCGCGTAGCCGCTGTCCTTGATGAGGTCGATCAGGTGCACGACGCGGCCGTGCTGGCTGTTGGTGTCGGCGCGCAGGACGATGCGGTCGTCGCCGGATTCGGCCAGCCGCGCGCGCAGCGCCGCGACGAGCTCGGCTTCGACGATCGGCGTCCGGTCCAGGAACAGGGCTCCCTGTTCGGTCAGCGTGATCACCGAGGGTCCCTCGTCGACGGCGCGGGCGCTGGTCGAGCCCGGCAGGTCGAGCTGGATGGCCGGCTGCGGTTCCTTGAAGGTCGAGGTGACCATCACGAAGATCAGCATCAGGAACATGACGTCGATCAGCGAGGTCACGTTGATGATGGTGCGGTTGCTGCGGCGCGGCGGCGCGAACTGCATGCTCAGCTCCCGGCCCGCGGCGCGGCGCGCAGGCGCCGCTCGCGCAAGGTGTCCAGGACCTGCGTGGCGTACCGCTCCAGCTCGAAGATGATCGCGTCGGCGCGGCCCTGCAGCCAGTAGTAGGCCACCAGCGCCGGGATGCCGATGATCAGGCCGGCGGCCGTGGTGATCATGGCCTCGGAGATGCCGCCCGAGAGCAGCGTGGCATCGCCGAGCCCCACCGCCTTGACGTCCTCGAAGAGGCGGATCATGCCGGTGACCGTGCCCAGCAGGCCCAGCAGGGGCGCGACCGCGGCCACGACCTCCAGGATGTTCAGGTGGCGGGAGATGCGGACGGACTCCTGTCGGCCCGCCTCCAGCAGCACGTCGCGCACGATCTGCCAGTCGTGGTCGGCGTGGTCGAGCCCGGCGCCGATCACCGCGGCGAAGGGTCCCGGGTTGCGGGCGAGGATGGCGCGGGCCACGACGAAGTCATCCGCGGCGCCCAGCGTCGCGACCGCGCCGGCGACCTCCGGCAGCAGGATGCGGCTCCGTCGCAGCGCGTAGAGGCGCTCCAGGAACACCGTCAGTCCGACCAGGGAGCAGAGGCCGAGCGGGATCATCATGACATTGCCGGCGCGGATCAGTTCCCACATATCCAGTCCATTCCTTCGGCGAAGTCGCGCAGGGGAGGTCCGCCGCGGATCAGCGGCGCGGCCCGTCGGGCGGGAGCTCTTCCTGCGCAGAATAATGGAGCTTCACGGTCAAGACAAGCTCGGGGTCCGGGAAGTGCTCCGGCAACGGCTTCAACGGCGCCGTCGCGCGCAGCGCCGCCACGCTCGCCTGGTGCAGGGATTCGTGGCCCTGCTTCTCGACCACCTCCATGCCGGCTACGGTGCCGTCGGTCAGGACCACCAGCTTGACGATCGTCCAGCCGTCGATGACACCGAGGTGGTACGCGTAGGGCGGGATCCAGTTGGGCAGGAAGGCCCGCTTGAACGACTCCAGCCAGGGCGCGAAGTCCCACTCGACCGTGCTGAGCTGAAAGTCCCCGAACTGGATCAGGTTCCCGGCGGCGGGGCTGAAGGCGTCCTGTTCGTAGACGAACCCCCGGTCCCCGGGCTCGCCGCGGCGGTCGTCCAGCACCGACACCGCACCCGTCGCCGGCACCTCGACGAGGTCCGGCGCCGGAGGGCGCGCTCCCTCGCCCCGCCGGGGCTGCTGCGAGCGGTCGGCCTCGCCGCCGCTGGCCGTCTCGCCCTCGGGCGTCTGCGGCAGGTCGCGGCCGCGCTGCACCGTCTCGCCCTCGGCATCGCGATCGCCCTCGGGGCTCCCTCCCCCTCCCGGCGACGTCGCGAGGACGGTCGCGTCGGCGGGTCGCTCCCCGCCCGCGTCGGGCAGGATCGCCACCTGGGGGAACTCCCCGGCGCGTTCCGCGCGCGGCGACGACTCCTGTTCCCCGCCGGCGATCCGGTCCGCGGCCCGGCTGTCGCGCAGCGCCAGGAAGTCGGGGACCGCCGGCGGCTCCTCGGCCTGCTGGCGCTCCGGCACGCTCGTGTACGCCGTGGGCAGCGCGATGGCCGGCAACTCGGGCACCGTCGGCTCGGCCTCCAGCACCACCTCCACGGTCTGCTCGCGTGGCGTCTCGGCGGCGTTTTCGGTCAGGGGACGGAAGAGATCGAGGTCCCAGGTGACGAGCAGCAGCAGCACGTGCAGCGCCAGCGCGGCCAGGAAGGCCAGAAAGGTGGTGCGGCGCTCGGGCACGGTTCTCCTTGACGTCGCCGGATACGGTGTGGATCGTGGATCGCACCGAGACAGACTGCGCCCATCCCGCCGAAGGGTCTACCATGCACCGGACCGGCTCGCAAGACAACCGTCCAGCGGAAGCCGCGCGGATCGCGCGCGCGGTGGCGGAGTTGCGACGTTCCCACCCGGACCGCTTCCTGCCGGACGTGCCCCTGAGCACGGTCACGGCCCTGCGCATCGGCGGCCCCGCGCTCGGTCTGGCCTGGCTGCGGAACAGCGGGGACGCCAAGCGGTTCCTGGAATTCTCACGCGTCGCGGAAATCCCCGCCGTCTGCCTCGGCGGCGGCAGCAACGTGCTGGCCGACGACCGCGGCTTCTGCGGCCTGGTCGGCGTCATGGCCGACGACGCGCTGGAGATCCGCGGCGACACCGTCCGGGCCGCCGCGGGCATCCCCCTGGACCGGCTGGTCGTCGAAAGCCTGCAGGCGGGCCTGACGGGCCTGGAATTCGCATCGGGCATCCCGGGCAGCCTGGGCGGCGCCCTGGTCGGCAACGCCGGCTGCTACGGCCACGAGATCGGCGAGTTCCTGCGCGAAGCCACCGTCCTGCGGGAAGACGGCCGCATCGACACGGTCGGACCGGAGGCCTTCGGGTTCGCCTACCGCCAGACCGTTTTCAAGGCGAGCCGGGACCTCATCCTCGGCGCCGTGCTGTCGCTGCGGCGCGGCGACCTGGCGGCCGCCCTCGCCGAACGCGCCGACCACCTGGCGTCGCGGCGCGCCAAGCACCCCGTCGAGCTCCCCTGCGCCGGCAGCTGGTTCAAGAACCTGCCGCCGGCCGAACCCGGCGGTCGGCGTCAGCCGGCCGGCGCGTTGCTGGAAGCCGTCGGGGCGAAGACGATGCGGATCGGCGACGCGGGCGTCTTCGCGGGGCACGCCAACATCATCGTCAATCTGGGGCGTGCCCGCAGCGACGACGTCCTGGCGCTGGCCGCGCGGATGCGGGCGGCCGTCCTGGACCGCTACGGCGTCCGGCTCGAGGCCGAAGTCCGTCACCTGTCCTGGCTTGCGGAGCCGCCCTGGCCGGGGGATCCCTGGGCCTTTCGGGGTTGACACCGGGCCGGCAAGATCCGACATTCAGGTCCACGGGAAAGCATCGCAACGGGACAGGAGCTGACCATGCATCAGAAACTGTTGGCCCTCGGGATTTGCCTGTCGGTGTTCGCCTGCGCGAACGTCGGCGCGCAGGAGCAGCCGGTTGGCGAGAAGTCGTACAACCTGCGCCACTCCAGCCTCGAGGAGCAACAGGCGGCCCAAGCCGCGGAAGAGATCCAGCAGGTCGAGTACGAGCCGATCATCGGCGAGCGCACGCTCGAGACCTCCCTCACGCTGGGCTTCTGGTTGCTGGACAAGACCCTGCTGGAACACGACAGCATCATCTACAAGTACACCAGCGAGGACACCTACTTCGGCGACGTCGTCATCAAGGGGCAGTCCGCCTTCAACCCCCAGTTGCGGTTGAACTACAACCTCTACCCCTGGTTCTCGCTGGAACCGGTCTTCGGCGTCTCGGTGTCCGAGTACACGGCCACGGTCGCGAACCCGCGCTCGCTCTCCAACTCCGGCGGGAACACCCTCGAGGACGTCGAGGGCATCGGCGAGTACGACGCCGAGAACCGTTCGATCATCACCCTGAGCTCGGGGCTGAACGCGGTCTTCTACCCCCACGACTACGGCAACTTCGCCAAGGGGCGCTGGCACCCCTACGTGCAGGGCGGCGTCACGCGCACCTGGCTGAGCATCAACTCCGATTATACGGGCGACAGCGCCGACTGCTGGGACCTCAACGGCGGCGGCGGCATCCGGCTCGTCGCGGACAAGCTCATCAGCATCCGCTTCGAGGTGCTCTTCCACCACATGACGGTGGAATTCGAGCCGAAGGAATCGTTCCGTGTCCTGAACGAGGGCGAGACCAAGATCCCCGTCTTCGAGTACATCGATGGCATCGGCACGCGGCCTGTGGCCGGCTACACCTCGCAGACCCTCAACACGATGAGCTGGGCCCTGGGGTTCACGGCCAACTTCTAGACCGCGACCGCGACACGCAAGGCAAGGGCGGCCCCCGCGGGCCGCCCTGCCTGCATGCCCCGCATGCGTCAGGCTAGCGAGGCGATCTGTTCCCGCCTGTAGGAAAGCGCCTCGACCACGTCGTCGCGGTTCGCCAGCGACCGGTCGCCGAGCGCGGCCAGGGTGCGCGCCACGCCGGCGCAACGCATCAGCGAGCGCACGGTCAGGCCCAGCGAACCGCCGGCCGCCTCGAGCAGGGTTGCCGCGGGAGCGTCCATCAGGCCGCACGCCTCCGCGAGCGAGGCCGGACGCGCCCGGCGGGAGTCCGCCAGGCGGACGTTCCCGGCCTCGACCTCCCCGACCGCCCGCTCCCAGAGACGGCTCGGATCGGCGACGTCGTCGCCGCGCAGGGGATCCTCGGGCTCCTCCAGTTCGGCGAAGATGTCGATGCGGTCCAGCAGCGGGCCCGACAGGCGGCTGCGGTGGGCCGCCCGCAGGCGCTCGGTGCAGCGGCACGGGCGCCGCCGGCTGCCGAACCAACCGCAGCGGCAGGGGTTCATCGCCGCGACGAGTTGGACGTCGGCCGGCCAGAACCGGACGCCGGCGCCACGGGCGACGGCCACCCGTCCCTCCTCCAGCGGCTCGCGCAGCGCGTCCAGGACGCTCGGCGAGAACTCCGATACCTCGTCCAGGAACAGGATCCCCCGGTGCGCCAACGTGACCTCGCCGGGCCGCAGCGACGCGCCGCCGCCCAGCAGACCGGCGCGGGTCGCGGTGTGGTGGGGCGCACGGAACGGCCGGCGCAGGTTCGGCGCCGGCGGCGACAGCAGGCCGGCGGCACCGTGGATGCGGGCGACCTCCAGCGACTCCGCCCGGGTCAGATCCGGCTGCAGCGATCCCACCACGCGCGAGAGCTGGGTCTTGCCCGTCCCCGGCGGCCCCACCAGCAGCAGGTCGTGCCGCCCCGCCGCGGCCAGGACCGCCAGCCGACGGGCACGGGCCGGCGCGAGGGACAGGAACGCCAGCTGCGAGGGGGACGGACTGCGCCCGGATGTCGGCGGCGGTTCGGGGATGATCTCGTCCAGTCGCCCCCTGCCGGCGCGCCAGTGCGCCACTTCGGCCAGCGTGCCCGCCGCCAGGATCGTCACCTCCGGCACCAGGGCCGCTTCCCGGGCCTGGCTGCGTGGCACGACGAACAGGCGCCGACCTTCGGCGGCGGCGGCGGTCACGATCGCGAGCAGCCCCCTGACAGGGCGCAGGGAGCCGTCCAGGGACAGTTCTCCCAGCAGCACCGCCTCGCCGCGTCCGCCGGGATCGGCGCGTTCCGTCACGCCGCAGACGCCCACGGCGATGGCCAGGTCCACCGACGGCCCTTTCTTCTCGACGTCCGCCGGCGCGAGGTTCACCACGACCCGTCCCTTGGGCCAGGACAACCCGCTGTTGCGCAGGGCCGACAGGACGCGCTCCCGGCTCTCGCGCACGGCGGTCGAGGGCAGACCGACCAGCTGGAAGGAAGGCAGCCCCCGTCCGGCGTCCACCTCCACGACCACTTCGAATCCGTCGATGCCGTCGAGCGAACCGCTGCGGATGCGTTGGATCATGGCCCCTCCCCGCCGGGTTCCAGCGAGATCCGGGCCCCGGCGTCGGCGTAGGCGCGGAATGGCCGCCGACGGATGCGGGGGACGTCGCCAGGCGGGAAGATGCGGCCCGTGCCGTTCCGGACGGCGCCCACCGCGGTCGACACCCGTGACGAGGGAAGAGCCCGGGGTTTCCCCCGGGCTCTTCCCGTGTCGTGCTTCGTGGTCGCGGATCCGGCGGAACCTAGCGGAACAGGCTCTTGACGTCGCCCCAGCTGGAATCCTCGTTGGGCGTGGGATCGTAGGGGAAGATGACCTTCACGCCGAAGAGGTAGTGGTAGCCGGCGGGGACCGTGAAGAACGGGAACCAGGGCTCGGCGACGCCGGTGCCGGCGAAGGTCCAGTCGTTCAGCGGGTAGTCCATCCCGGAGAGCGTGCCCAGCTCGCTGCCGCCGTTCATGTCGCAGGTGCCGATGCCGGCGCCGGAGTACTGTCCGAATCCGAAGGGATCGTTCAGGTCCAGCGTCCAGCCGTCGTCGATGGCGGCCTGCAGCAGCAGCGTGCCGTCGGTGAACGAGGCCGGGGCCGCGTAGCTGCCCCCCGTGCCGCCGGCGATGGCGTCCTCGTAGATCTGCAGGGTGCCGCCGCTGAACGCGTAGTCCTTCGTCAGCGCGGTCCCGTTGAAGACGTAGCTGTCGACGACCATGCCGGTGATGGCCACCGTGTACTGGTTGGCGGAGAAATCCACGGGGATCGGCGTGGGCACGCTGACCGGGGAATTGGCGATCCCGTAGACGGTCATCACGGCGCCGACCTGGCCGGGGCCGGGAGCGAATGTCGCGTAACCCTCGAAGGTGAACTCGACCTGTCCCAGAGCGGGGACGGCCGCACAAAGGGCCAGGGCCAGCGTCATCCCGATCACCCGGCTCCGATTCGTCTGCAGTTGCTTCATGGCGCCCTCCTTCCGCTCGTTTTAACGGTACAGGTTCTTGACCTCGCCCCAGGACTGGAGCTCGGTCGGGATCGTGCCGTCGTAGTAGATGTGGCCGTCGGTCTCCATGTCGTACCCGTCCGGGATCGTGGCGTCGTTGAGCACGGTGCCCGCGAGCGTCAGCCCGTTGGGGTTCTGGAGCTCCTGGCCCAGCTCGGTGAAATGGGAGCCGAGTTCGAACACCAGCATGCCGACGTAGCTGCCGACGCCGGTGGTCGGGTTGTAGGTCAGCGAGAAGCTGGTGAAGGCGCCGTGCAGGTACACGTCGCCGTCGCTGAAGGTGGCCATCGCCAGGGGATCCGGGGGCGCGACGCCGTAGTCCGGCATCGTGTAGCCGGCCGACACGTACGCCTGCGCGAGGATGTCGATGCTGCCGCCCGTGTAGTAGATCCGGTAGCTGCCGTTGCCGAGATCCTGGGCGCCGCCGGACACGAGGCCGCCGATGACCCAGGTGTACTCGTAGTCGGCGGTGCTCCAGGTCAGCGGCGCGCTGATGTTGTCGACGTAGCCGACACCCGCCAGCACGTCGCCGACGTTGCTCGGCGGGAAGCCGACCACGCCGGGATCGTTGTCCGACTCGAAGAGGTAGCCGATGGTGTCCATGACGTCGCTCTGGGCCCAAGCCGACCCGGCGACGCACGCCAACACCAGCACCCCTGTCACCCACAATTTCTTCATGGTGTCCCCCCGATCCGTCTGCGGCTGCGATGACGCGGCCTCGATGATGCGGACGATCCTATCGGAATCAGCTCGTTCGGTGCGTGCGACGATCTCCGTCCAGCGGGAACGTCGCCGGGCACCGGGGCGGGTCGAGCACCTCGTGTCGGGCTTCCCGGAAACCTCGACCCCCACACTCTACAACCCCGATCTCGTACTGCGCAATGACAGAATAGGAAAAAATACGGCCTCCAAGCACACTATCGAGTCTTATAGGTAAAAATTACGGAGGCTTCATTAAGAAGCCTCCGTGAATCCGGACCGGGACCGTGTACGATCAACTCCCGGAGGACGCGCTGCCTAGAGGTCCTGGGGCCGGACCGTCTTGCGGCCGTTGGCGATCGCGCGCTGTTCGGCCTGCTTGATCAGCTCGTTGACCTTGGCGTCGAGGGCGTCGTAGAACTCGCCGGAAACGTTGCACTGGGTGACGGCTTCCTTCGTCTTGCTCTTGCTGATGATCATGGCGGCCTCGCTTTTCCTGAAGGGTGAAACCTCGGGCGACGACGTCGCCCGGCGAAGGGATCGCATCGGGCAAGGCGGGATCTTGGCGAATCCGCCCGGCGGTGTCAACGGGATTCGCAGCGGCACACAATGCCCTCGACACCCGCGGGCGTCAAGGCTAAGTTTCGCCGGCCGCCCCCCCGCGACCCGACCCCGCAGGAGGAACCATGACCAAGGACGACCGCACCGCCGCGCGCCTCGACGCCTACCTGCTCGCCCACCGCGACCGCCACGTGGCCCAGCTCTGCGACTGGCTGCGCATCCCCAGCGTCAGCTCCCAGTCCGACCACGACGGGGACACCCGCCATGCTGCGGCCTTCATCGCCGACGAGCTGCGCGGCCTCGGCCTGGTGGTCGAGGTGATCCCCACCGAGGGCCATCCGCTGGTCTTCGCCGAGACCGAGCAGCGTGCCGACCGGCGCACGCTGCTCTTCTACGGCCACTACGACGTGCAGCCGACCGACCCCCTCGACCAGTGGCTCTCCCCCCCCTTCGAACCCGCGATCCGCGACGGCGTCATCTACGCGCGCGGCTCCAGCGACGACAAGGGACAGCTCTACACCCACGTCAAGGCGCTGGAGGCCTGGCTCGCCACGGGCGAACCGCTGCCGGTGAACGTGAAGTTCATCATCGAGGGCGAGGAGGAATGCGGCGGCCCGGCCGTCTACCGCTACGTCGAGCAGCACCCGGACCGCCTGGCCTGCGACGCCGTGGTGATCAGCGACACGAGCCTCTACGACGAGAAGACCCCGGCGATCTGCTACAGCCTGCGCGGGCTGAGCTTCATGCAGATCGACGTCGCCGGTCCCCGCGCGGACCTGCACTCCGGCAGCTTCGGCGGCGTGGTGCAGAACCCGGGCAACGCCCTGGCGTCGATCGTCGCCGGCCTGAAGGACGGCGACGGCCGCGTGCTGATCCCCGGCTTCTACGACGCCGTGCGGGAGCTGGACGCCGAGGAGCGCCGCGCCTTCGCCTCGCTGGGCTTCACCGACGAGGTCCTGCTGCGCGACACCGGCTCCCCCGCGCCGTACGGCGAGCGCGGCTACTCCACGCTCGAGCGGATGTGGGCGCGCCCGACCTGCGACGTCAACGGCATGTGGAGCGGCTACCAGGGCGAAGGCGCCAAGACCATCATCCCGGCGCAGGCCGGCGCGAAGGTCAGCATGCGGCTGGTGCCCGACCAGGATCCCGCGGAGATCGCCCGCCTGTTCGAGCGCCACGTCCTGGCGAACGCGCCTGCGGGCGTCGACGTGAAGGTGACCTACCTGCACGGGGCGTCGCCGGTGATGGTGCCGCGCGCTTCGTCGATGATGAGCGCGGGCGTCCGCGCCATGACCCGCGGCTTCGGCCGCGAGCCGGTGTTCATCCGCGAAGGTGGTTCGATCCCCATCGTGGGGACCTTCCAGGCCTGCCTGAAGTCGCCCGTGCTGCTGCTGGGCTACGGCCTGCCCAACGACAACATCCATTCCCCGAACGAGAAGTTCCACCTCGAGAACTTCTTCAACGGCATCGCCACCACCGCGGCCCTGCTGGGCGAGGCCGCCCTAGCCTGAGGCCGCCCGCATAGGCGACGGGGCGCCCGGCCCGGGCGCCCCGTTTGACAGTCACGGCCCCAGCGTGTAGCTTTTGCGCCCCGGACGTCCCCTTCGTCTAGTGGTCAGGACACCGCCCTTTCACGGCGGCAGCACGGGTTCGAGCCCCGTAGGGGACGCCAACCTCCCTCAGGCGTTCGCGACCAGGATCCCGCCGAGCACCACCAACGCCGCTCCGGCGAGCAGCTTCGCCGGCTGGACGTCCCGCCATTCGGCGTAGACGATCAGCGCCAGCGCCACGACCACCAGCGTGTTCATGTTGTAGAGCGGCGCCAGCTTCGACAGGGGCGCGCCGAAGCGGGTCAGGGCGAGCAGGACCAGGGCCATGCCCAGCCCCCAGCTGGCGCCGACGCCCCCGGCCAGCAGGCCCGCGCGCCAGGTCGAGGCGTTGTCGACGCGCGCGAACACGAACGCGACCCCGACCAGGGCCACGCCCGCGCCGGTGCAGAGCAGGTAGGGGCCGACGCCGGCGCCGGCGCGGCCGGCCGCCTTCTGCAGGATCCCCGTCGCGCCGAACAGCAGGGCCGGCAGCACACCGCCGACCAGCAGTCCCTTCCAAGATGGCGGCACGTCGACCCCTTCCGCGCCCGGCACGACGAGGGCCGCCTCCCGGCCGGGAAGACGGCCCCGCGAGCGGAGCGATCGCGATCAGCGGTACAGGCTCTTGACGGCGCCCCAGGCCGCATCGTCGTTGGCGACGGCCTGGCAGTTGCTCGCGTGCAGGCCCAGGAAACCGAAGGTGTCGACCGCGCTGCAGACCCACGAGGCGGCGGGGTCGAAGGCGTCGTTGGTCACGGTGTCGCCGCAGCAGACGTCGACGCCGCGCACCAGGGTGTGGTCGAGCGTCGTGCAGGGGTTGACGCCCCAGGCCGTGCCGGGATCGAGGCCCACCTGGCCGATGACGTCGACGATCGAGCCGCCGAGCTTCAGGACGACCGCATCGTCGCCGTTGAAGTTCACGACGCTGCCGTTGTACAGCACGTCGGACTGGCCGGTGATCGCCGCGTTGGCCATCGAGTGGCCGATGACGAACACGTCGCCGTTGTGCAGGACCCCGCCCAAGGAGACGGTGGCCGACGGCGTCAAGGAGCCGTTGGCGTAGAGCTCGACCGAGACCTGCGACAGGTCGACGTCCGCCTCGGTGGCGTTGTAGATCTCCAGCGCCTTGTTGTAGCTGGTGCCCTCGATGTACTCGGAGAAGTAGAGACAGGTGGACTGCGCGGCGGCCGCGCCGGCGAGGCCGAGCAGCAGGGCGGCGGTCAGGGCGATCTTGAACGAGCGCATGGTGTGGTTCCTCCTGGTCGTGTGATCGCTCGTGTCGGGCAGCGGGCGGGCCCGATTGGGCCGACGTCGTTTCGGTCGCTGCCGTCAACGCATTGATATTAGCAGGTCATGTTCGCCGTCGCTACGGTATTCGGCGGCGGCTTCGTCGCGGCTGTCCGATGTAAAAAAGGGGGACCTGCCTTTGCAGGTCCCCCGGGTACCGCGGTCCGGATCGTTTACCGGAACAGGGCCTTCACGCCGCCCCAGGACGCCTCGTCGTTCGCGACGATGCAGTTGGACGTGTGGGAGCCCAGGTAGGACACCGTGTCCTGCGGGTAGCCGATCCAACCGTCCAGGGCCGGGTCGTAGACATCGTTCACGTCGACGTCGCCGACGCAGACGCTGACGTCGCGGACCAGGGTGAACTCGGCCGTCGCGGTCGGCGCGACGCCCCAGGCCGTCCCGGGATCGAAGCCCAACTGGCCGATGGAGTCCACGACGATGCCGTCGAGGTACAGGATCAACACGTCGTCGCCGTTGTAGTACGTCAGCGTGGAGAGCAGATCGGACTCGGCCGGGATCACGGGGTCGATACCGGTGGTGCTGGGGTTGCCGACGACGAAGACGTCGCCCGAAACCACAGTGCCGGTGAACGTGTAGAGGGTGGGGATGGTCGAACCGTTGTTGCAGCGCTCGACCGTCACGCGGGACATGTCCAGATCCCCGCTGGTGCCGTTGTAGATCTCGACGGCCTTGTTGTTGCTGCTGCCCTCGATGTACTCGGAGAAGAACACCGGGGTCTGAGCGGCGGCGACGCCGGCGAGGCCGAGCATCAGGGCGGCGGCCAGCGTGGTCTTGAACAAGCGGGTCATGGTAGCCTCCATTGGAGAGGGTCGCTTCAGTCCGGTCGTCGGCTGGGCCCCATCGCCCAACCCCTCGCCGACTAGCTCATGTGGCTCGAAACTCAAGAATATTCTAGCAGACCCGACGCATGATGGAAAGTAAAAATTTCATGAATCCCATATCACGATCCTCACTGCCGCGGTGTGCAGCCCGCCCTGGTCCCTGCGACCGACGGCCCCCTTGAAATCGGGAGCCGGATCATTCCCTGCTGCCCCACCTGCCGTCCTTGCAGTATGTTGCCGCCATGAAGGCAACGGCGAATCATCGCGTGGGGATCCTCTACGGCCTGGCAGCCTACGGTTGGTGGGGCTTCGTGCCCCTCTATTTCAAGGCCGTGGCCCGCATCGCACCCCTGGAGGTCCTGGCGCATCGGGTGCTCTGGTCCCTGGTGCTGCTGACAGCCCTGCTGTCACTGCGCGGCCGCCTCCCCTTGCTGGGATCGCTGCTGAAGGACCGGCGCACCCTGTCCGTGCTGGGGCTCACCACCTTGCTGATCGCCGCCAACTGGCTGGTGTTCATCTGGGCGGTCGCCAACGGCCAGGTCCTGCAGGCCAGCTTCGGGTACTTCATCACCCCCCTGCTCAACGTCTTGCTGGGGGTCGTCGTCCTGGGGGAGCGCCTGCGGCGGGTCCAGGTCGCGGCGGTAGCGTTGGCGGGGCTCGGGGTGCTGTGGCTGTCGATCCGCCTGGGCGGGCTGCCCCTGGTGTCCCTGGCCCTGGCCGGCAGCTTCAGCCTCTACGGCCTGTTGCGCAAACTGATCCGAACCGACGGGACCCTGGGCCTGGCCGCCGAGACGCTGCTGCTGTCGCCGGCGGCCCTGGCCTGGCTCCTGGTGCGCGAACAGGGCGCCGGCACGTCCTTCCTCCACACCGGAGCCGGCACCGCCTGGCTGCTGGCCGCCGGGGGCATCGTGACCGCCCTGCCCCTGATCTGGTTCGCCGAGGCGGCGCGCCGCCTGCCCTACGCCACTGTCGGCTTCCTGCAATTCCTCTCCCCGACCCTGCAATTCCTGCTAGCCGTCGTCCTGTTTCACGAGACCTTCACCTCGTCCCACGCCGTCGCTTTCGGGCTGATCTGGGCCGCCCTGGGCCTGTATTCCTGGGATGCCCTCCGCCACGCCGCGCCCCGTCCGGCCCCTATCGTCAACAATCGTTGACTTAGTTCTGGAACTCCCTGTTCGGCGGTATGATTATAGCAGGGCCCCTGGCAACCACACACCCGGAGGTCGACATGCGACGCTTGTTCCTCGTTCCCTGCCTGGCCCTGTCCCTGCTGGCCGCCACCGACGCCGGCGCCACCAGCGGCCGCAAGAACGCCTGGCTCGCCGCCTATCCCGCCGCCTGCACGACGCTGCGCAATTCCTGCAGCGCCTGCACCCTCTGCCACACGCCCGGTTCGTCCCCGGACGTCGACAACGTGAACGCCTACGGCGCCGACTACACGACCAACTGGACGAATTACGGCGCCATGGACTCCGACAACGACGGCGTGAACAACGCCCAGGAGATCCTCGATTGCACCGACCCGAGCGACCCGGCGTCGCTGGTCCCGAACGAGACCGATAGCTGGAGCGCGGTCAAGAGCCTCTACCGAAGACCGGCCAGGGGGAGGGCCGCGGCCCTCCCCCGACCGCCTCCCCCGCAGGTCCACCTACTGCAGTCCACCGCCGCGGCGCCGCCCCTTTGGGAGTTGGCCGCGGCGGGTGCGTCTGTGCTATAGTTTCCGGGTTCCCCGCGCGGCGCGGCGCCGCCGATCGACCCCGCAAACCACCAGGAAGACCAGCATGACCGACGACCTCCTCCCCGATGACCTCCACCCCGAGGACGCCGCCGAGACCGGCGACGAATTCGCCCGCCTGTTCGCCGACAGCGAGCGGCGGACCCAGGAACAGACCCCCGAGCCCAAGGCCGGCGACCAGGTCACGGGCAAGCTCGTCCAGATCGGCGACGAGGAATGCTTCGTCGATTACGGCGGGCGCAGCGAACTGCCCATCGGCACCGTCGACCTGCAGGACGCCGACGGCAACCTGCGCTTCGCCGTGGGCGACGACATCACGGCCTACGTGGTGGGCAAGGGCGCCGAGCAGCGCCTCGCGCTGAAGCAGAAGGCCCAGGGCAAGGACACGCGCTTCATCGAGGACGCGCTGCAGAGCGGCGTGCCGCTGACCGGAGCGGTGAAGGAGACCAACAAGGGCGGCTTCGTGGTCGACCTCGGCGGCCACCGCGCCTTCTGCCCCATCTCCCAGATCGACGACCAGTTCGTCAACGACCCCCCGTCGTGGGTGGGGCGCAGCCTGGAGTTCCGCGTCATCGAGTTCGCCGACGGCGGCCGCCGCCTGGTGGTCTCGCGGCGGGTCCTGCTGCAGGAGGAGAAGGCGCGCCGCGGCAAGGAGACGCGCAAGTCCCTCGCCGTCGGCGACGTGCGCGACGGCAAGGTCGTCCGGCTGATGCCCTACGGCGCCTTCATCGACATCGGCGGCGTCGAGGGGCTGGTCCACGTCTCGGAGATCAGCCATCACCGCATCGCGGATCCCACCGAGGCCCTCCAAGAGGGCCAGGCGGTCACCGTCAAGGTCACCGCCCTGCAGAACCTGGGCGAGGGCAAGAACGAGCGGGTCAGCCTGTCCATCAAGGCGCTCGACGGCGATCCCTGGCAGGGCGTCCAGGACAAGCTGAAGCTGGGCGAGTGGGTCACCGGCGTGGTGACCGGCATGGCGGATTTCGGCGCCTTCGTGGAGCTGCTGCCGGGAGTCCGCGGCCTGGTGCACGTGTCGGCGCTCTCGCAGGAGAGGGTGCAGCACCCGAGCGACGTCGTGCGCGAGGGGCAGGAAGTGCAGGTGCGCATCGTGGAGGTCGACGTGCAGCGCAAGCGGATCTCGCTGTCGCTGGTCGGCTGAACGGTCGGCTGAACCGCCCGCCGCGTGAGCGGGCACGAAAAGGGGACGGCCTAGGCCGTCCCCTTTTCCCTGCGCAGGGCCAGGACCGCCGAGGCCAAGCGATCGACCGCCGCGTCGACCTCCTCGTCGGTCGTGCCGCGGCCCAGGCTCAGGCGCAGGCAGCAGCCGGCCTGTTCGGCGCTCAACCCCAGGGCGAGCAGCGCCGCCGAGGGCCGGCCGTCGCCGCTGGTGCAGGCGGCGCCCGCCGACAGGGCGAGCGTCGGCACGGCGCGCATCAGCTCGCTCGCGACCACGCCGGGGAACCGCAGGTTCAAGCAACCGGGCAGCCGCGCGCGCGCGTCCCCGTTCAGGACGAGGTCGCCGATCCGGTCGGCCAGGCGCGCGTACAGGCGCGCGCCCTGCTCGCGCAGCCGCGCGGCGTCCCGCTCGCGCCGCGCGAGCGCCAGGCGGCAGGCCACGCCCATCCCCACCACGGCCGGCACGTTGAGCGTCCCGGCCCGCAGTCCACGCTCCTGGCCGCCGCCGGTGATCTGCGGGCGCAGCTCCACCCGCGGATCGCGGGCGCGCACGACCAGGGCGCCGGCGCCCTTGGGGCCGTAGATCTTGTGGGCCGAGAGGGCGAGCAGGCCGATGCCGTCGGCGCGGAAGTCCAGCGGCACCTTGCCGGCGGCCTGGGCGGCGTCGACGTGGCAGACGATGCCGCGCTCCCGGCACGCCGCGGCGATCCGCGCCCAGGGCTGCAGGGTCCCGAGCTCGTTCTGGGCGGCGTTGACCGCGACCAGGCGCGTGTCGTCGGTCAGGGCGTCGGCCACCGCGGCGGCCGGAACCAGGCCGTCCGGACCGCAGGGCACGCGGACCACCTGCCAGCCGCGCGCCGCCAGGACGTCGAGGGTGCGGTCGACCGAGGAATGCTCGAGGGTGGTGGTCACGATGCGCCCCGGCTGCGGCCACAGGTCCGCCGTGCCCCGCAGCGCGAGGTTGTTGGCCTCGGTGGCGCCGCTGGTGAAGACCACCTCGCGCGCTTCGCAGCCGACGAGCGCGGCGACCTCCGCCCGCGCATTCTCGGCCAGGGCCTGGGCCGACCAGCCGAAGGCGTGCGTGCCGCTCGATGGGTTGCCGAAGTGCTCGCGCAGCACGTCGGTCATGGCGGCGAGCACCACGGGATCCACGGGCGTGGTCGCCAGGTGGTCCAGGTAGACGGGCGTTCCTGTCGGCATCGTGGCCCCTCCCGTCAGCCCAGGGCGAGCATGCGCTCGATCGGCCGCAGCGCCGCGACCCGCAGGTCCTCGGGCACCACGATCTCGGGCGCGCGGTCGCGCAGGCACAGGTAGAGCTTCTCGAGCGTGTTGCGCTTCATGTAGGGGCACTCGTTGCAGCTGCAGGACTCGTCGGCGCCCGGCACCGTCAGGAAGGTGCGGCCGGGATTCTCGCGGCGCATCCGGTGCAGGATCCCCGGTTCGGTCAGGACGATGATCTCGGTCGCCGCGGCCTCGCGGGCGAAGCGCAGCAGTTCGGTCGTCGAACCGATGCGGTCGGCGTGCTGCAGCAGGGCCGCGGTGCACTCGGGGTGGGCCAGCACGGCGGCGCCGGGATGCAGGGTCTTCAGCTCGACGAGGCGGCGCTCGCTGAACTGCTCGTGGACCTCGCAGCTGCCGGGCCAGAGCACGAGGTCGCGGTCGAGCTGCTTCGCGACCCAGGCGCCGAGATGACGGTCCGGTGCGAAGACGACCGGCCGGTCGCGGGGGATCGACGCCACCACGCGCACGGCGTTGCTGCTGGTGCAGATGAGGTCGCTCATCGCCTTGGTCGCGGCGGAGCAGTTGATGTAGCTCACCACGACGTGCCCGGGGTGCCGGTCCAGGAAAGCGCGGAACTCGTCCGGAGGGCAGCCGTCGGCCAGGCTGCAGCCCGCCTCGAGGTCCGGCAGCAGGACATGGCGGGTCGGGTTGAGGATCTTGGCGGTCTCGGCCATGAAGTGGACGCCGGCGAACACGATCACCTCGGCGTCGGTGCGGGCCGCCTCCCGGCTGAGCTGCAGGCTGTCCCCGACGAAGTCGGCCAGGTCCTGGATCTCGCCAGCCTGGTAGTAGTGGGCGAGGATCACGGCGTTCAGCCGGCGGCGCAGGTCCCCGATGGCGGCGATCAGTTCCTGCCCGGTCGGCACCGGGGAGCGGACGGGAGCGTTCATGGCCGGGGATCCTTCCTGAAGGCGTCCGAGAGTCACCCGATCATAGTCGCCACGGGCGCCCGGCGGGGCAAGTCCTTATGGACAACCCTCCCCCGGATGCTTAATATTCATGGGTCGCCGGGCCGTCGGCGAGCGTTTCGCGACGGCCCGGCCGACGTGACACCCCACATCAGCCTCGAGGGACCGAAGCGACATGACACAAGGAACTTCGAGCGATCGCCGCCGTCGCGCGGCGCTCCGGTCGACGGTGACTTTCCGCGTCCTGGTCGCGCTGGCCGCCCTTTCCGCGGCGAGCTTGGCGTTCGTCGGCTGCGGCGACGACGACCCGCCGACCGTCATCCAGACGCCCCTGCCCGAACCCGCACCCTCCTACCTGCTGATGTCGGTCTGGGGCACCGGCCCGCAGGATGTCTACGTCGTCGGCCAGCCGGGGGTCATCCTCCACTACGACGGCGAGTGGGCGCTCACCACGGTGCCGGACACGACCCTGACCGCCGTCTGGGGCGCCTCGTCCGACGACGTCTATGCCTGCGGGCACAACGGCGCGATCTGGCACTACGACGGCGCCGCCTGGAGCCGCCAGAACAGCGGCACCGGCGAAGACCTCTTCGACATCGGCCGCGGCCCCTACGGCGAGGTCCACGCCGTCGGCAGGAACGGCAAGATCCTGCGCCGCACCGGCGGCGCTTGGACGCAGGACGGCACCCGCGCCTATCGTTACGGCCCGACCGGGGTCCCGATCGACACGCTGATCTTCAACGTCCAGGGAGCGACGGCCACCCGCATCACCCCGTTCGCCATCGGCGGCCTCGGCGCCGTGGTGCTCATGGAAAACGACAACTCCGCGTACGACCACCGCTGGCTCTGGGGCAATTTCGAGGATCCGCAGTACGGATTGATCACCGCCGCCAACGCCGCCGTCGACGCACCGGACAACTACATGGCCAACGAACACGGCAAGCTCTACTACCTGACGCAGAACCTGGACGGCGTCAGGGAATGGAAACAGCTGCGGCGGCCCAACGGCATCCAGGCCCTGCCTTCGACCTACCCCGAGAGCGTCTCCGGGCTCTGGCTCGACGTCGACGCCGACCTGATCTACCTCACGACGCCCTACGGCAAGGTGGCCACGATGTCGCGCGACGGCGCCCGCACGAGCACCGTGCTGGCCGTCGGCGGCTGGTTCACCGATGTCTGGGGTTCCTCGAGCACCGACATCTACGTCACGGGCTACAACGGCGTCCTCTACCACTCCGACGGCAACAATTGGACCCGCCTGACCGTACCCGTGCCCGAGGGCGCCGGCAAGGCCCTGCTCCCCGCCGACGGCGTCGGCAGGACCGTCTACTGATCCGCCCGCACCACGCGCCCGGCCGCCTTGCGGCGGCCGGGCCGCCCCTGAACCCATCCAGGAGGTACCACATGCACCGGACGGCTCGCCGGCTGACGGCGTTCGTCTCCCTGGCGCTCGCCCTGGCCGTTTTCGTCGCACCGGCGTCGGCCTACGACCCCGATCCCGCCACGCCGCGCAGCGAGATCCCGCAGCAGTACCAGTGGCGGTACGACCACGTCTTCCCCTCCGTCGCCGCCTGGGAACAGGAACTGGCGGCGGTCGAAGCGCTGGTGCCGTCCCTCGCCGGGTACGAGGGGCACCTCGGCGAATCGGCCGACAGCCTCTACGGCGCCCTGAAGGCGACCGAGGACGCCGTGCAGCGCCTCTACAAGCTGTACGCCTACACCCAGCTGCGCCTGGACCCCGAGCTGTCCGACGCCGTGAACCAGCAGATGCAGGGCAAGGTCGGCTTCCTGTTCCAGGAATTCGGCAGCATCGTCTCGTACATGGAGCCCGAGATCCTCGCGGTCGACCAGGCCGTCATCAACGGCTACCTCGCCGCGAAGCCCGAGCTGAAGATCTACCAGTTCTACTTCGACAACATGTTCCGCATGAAGCAGTACTCCCTGAGCAAGGCCGAGGAGCGCGTCCTGTCCATGGCGGGCCAGGTCCGCGGCGCGTCGGCCGAGGTCAGCGAGAAGCTGCGCGACATCGACCTGAAGTTCCCGCCGGTCGTCCGCGAAGACGGCACGATGGAGCCGCTGACCCTGGCCGGCTGGGGCCGGGCCCGCTCGAGCGAGTCCTACAACGTGCGCCGCCAGGCCACCGACGCCTTCTTCACGACCTTCCGCCAGTACGAGAACACGCTGGCCGCCACCCTGGACGGCGTCGTGAAGTCGCACCTGCTGACCAAGGAGCTGCGCGGCTACGACAGCTGCCTCGAGGCGGCGCTCAAGGGCGACAACATCAGCACCGCCACCTACCGGATGCTGATCGACACGATCAACGCCAACCTCGCGCGCACCATGCACAAGTACGTGGACCTGCGCCGCAAGGTCATGGGCCTCGAGGGGCCGCTCACCTTCCCGAACCTGTACAACCCCATGCTCGAGGACGTCGAGGTCAGCTACACCTACGAGCAGGGCCGCGACCTGATCCTCAAGGGCCTCGCCCCCATGGGCCGCGAGTACGTGGGACTGCTGGCCACGGGCACCGACCCCGCCAACGGCTGGATCGACGTCTTCCCGAACCGGGCCAAGCGCACCGGCGCCTACAGCACGGGCATCGTCGCCCGCGACATCCACCCCTTCGTGCTGCACAACTTCGACAACACGCTCGACGCGGTGTTCACCACCGCCCACGAGTACGGCCACGCCCTGCACTCCTACTACTCCAGCAAGTACCAGCCCCCGGTGTACTCCGACTACACCACGTTCCTGGCCGAGGTCGCCTCGACCTGCAACGAGGAGGTGCTGCTGAGCTACATGCTGAAGCAGGAGAAGGACCCCGAGCGCATCCTGATGCTGCTGAACGAGCGGCTCGAGAAGATCCGCCTGACCATCTTCCGCCAGACCCTCTTCGCCGAGTTCGAGCTGCGCTACCACGAGTACGCCGAGGGCGACGAGACGCTGACGGCCGACTACCTCAACGGCCTGTACAAGGAGCTGATCCAGAAGTACTACGGCCCCAACTACGAGATGGGCCCGAACGACGAGGTGGAGTGGGCCTTCATCCCCCACTTCAACTACAACTTCTACGTCTTCTCCTACGCGACCGGCCTGACCAGCGGCATCTCCCTGGCCCAGCAGATCATGGCCAAGGGCGAGCCCGCCGCCACGCGCTACATCGACGGCATGCTCAAGGGCGGCTGCAGCGCCCCGCCGCTGACGCTCCTGAAGAACGCGGGCGTGGACCTCGAGACTCCGGCGCCGATCCTGACGATGCTCGACCTCTTCGAGAAGACCATCGCCGACTTCGACGCCCTCTGGACGAAGACCTACGCCAAGTAGCGGGACGGGACACCGGAACGAGAAGGCAGGGGCCCCGCCGACGGCGGGGCCCCTGTTCGTTCGGCGCGGACGCGCGGGTTGGTAGGCCGCCCTGGACTCGAACCAGGTACCACCTGATTAAAAGTCAGGTGCTCTGCCAGATGAGCTAGCGGCCCGTCGGGAAGCGGGCGGGCGGCGCGGACGCCGCCCTGCCCGGAAGATAGCGGAACCCTGCAGGGGTGTCAAAGCGCGGGCTCGGTCAGACGCTGACGCCGCCGGGCGTCCAGATCATCTCCTCGCGCTCGCGGCCGACCGAGATCCCCACCACGGGCGTCGCCAGCTCGCGCTCCAGGTACTCCAGGTAGCCGCGGGCGGCGGCGGGCAGATCGGCCAGCGTGCGGCACGCCCCGAGGGGCTGCGCCCAGCCGGGGAACGCGCGGTAGACGGGCTTGCAGCGCGCCAGCAGGTCGCCCTGCGCCGGGAAGCGGTCCAGCGTGCCGCCGTCGACGGCGTAGCCCGTCGCGACCTTGATCTCCGGCAGGGTGTCCAGGACGTCGAGCTTGGTGATGATCACGCCGGTCATGCCGTTGAACTCCGCGGTGAAACGGCCGGCCGGCAGGTCGAACCAGCCGCAGCGCCGCGCGCGCCCGGTGGTGGCGCCGAACTCCCCCCCCAGCAGGCGCAGCGCGTCCCCCTCCTCGGCCAGCAGCTCGCTGGGGAAGGGGCCGTTGCCCACGCGGGTGCAGTAGGCCTTGTAGACGCCGAGGATCTCGCCGAGGCAGCGCGGCGGCAGGCCGGTGCCGGTGAGCGCGCCCCCGATCGACGGGCTGCTCGAGGTCACGAAGGGGTAGGTGCCGTGGTCCAGGTCCAGCAGGGCGCCCTGGGCGCCCTCGAACAGCGCGGTCTCGCGGCCGAGCCGCACGCCGGCCAGCGCCTCGTGCCCGTCGACGATCATCGGGGCGAAGCTGCGCGCCAGCACCACCAGCTCCTGGGCGATGTTGGCGGCCGACAGGGGCTCGGCCTCGTACAGCGCCGCGAGCGCCTCGTTGGCCTCGAGGATCTTCTCGATCGCCCGCCGCTCGAGGTTCTCCTTCGGCAGCAGCAGGTCCCCCATGCGCAGGCCCTGGCGCGTCGCCTTGTCCACGTAGGCCGGCCCGATGCCGCGCCCCGTGGTGCCGATGCTGCGGCGCTTGCGCCGGCTCTCCAGGCACTCGTCGATGCGGCGGTGGTAGGGCATGAGCAGGTGGGCCGCCGCGGAGATGAACAGGCGCCCACGCACCTTCACGCCGCGCTCCTCCAGCTCGATGATCTCGTCGCGCAGGGCCCAGGGGTCCACCACCATGCCGTTGCCCAGGTAGCCGCGGACGCCCTCGCTGAGCAGCCCGGCCGGGACCAGGTGCAGGACGATCTTCTCGCCCCCCCTGACGATGGTGTGGCCGGCGTTGGCGCCGCCCTGGTAGCGCAGGACCCAGTCGACGCCGCGGCCCAGGGCGTCGACGATCTTGCCCTTGCCCTCGTCGCCCCACTGGCCGCCGATGATCACGCGGTTGCCCGTCGCTCGCACGTCCACGTTGTCCGTCCTCGCCCGGGCCGGCGACGCGCGCCGGACCCGCAAAAAAAAGGGCCTCGAGGTTCGAGACCGTCGTGGTGGCCTGGGTCGTCCCCGGCCTAGCGGCCGTTGAACATGGCCTTCAGCTGGCCCCAGGTCTGCTCGGTGAGGACGCTGGCCGAGCAGTCCTCGTCGCCGGGATTGCTGGATTCCTCGGTCACGCCGCCGTCGATCTGGCCGTTGCCGTCGATGTCGCCCACCTCGGCGCCGTTGGTGCAGCCGTCGCCGTCGGAGTCCTGGACGGCCAGCGCGGGGTCCCACACGGAGCCGCCGTCGCGGAAATCCACGCCGAAGGGGTTCAGGGCCGCGGTGGCGCTCGTGGGCGCCGCCACGGTGTGGCAGTTCAGGCAGGAGAAGCGCGCGCTGAGCGGCAGCTGACCCATCAGCGTCTCGGTCGCCGAAGCGGCCGCGACGTTCAGGATCACCAGCGCGACAACGATGGAGCCGATCGGTAGCCTGCGCTCCATGAGCCTCCTCTCTGGTCCCAATGATAACACCCGACCGTTCGGCCTGTCAACGCGCCGGCCGGCCCGCGGTTCCCCCGTCCGCCGGCTCGCCCCCGTCGGCCAGGACGGCCTCGAACCAGGCCAGGATCTCGTCCCGCCCCAGCCCCCCGGCCGCCGAGGTCGGGAGGAACGGGGTCGCGGGGTCGAGCTCCAGGGTCGCCGCGATCTCGCGGAACCTCTCCGGCAGCTTGGTCTTGCCCAGCTTGTCGATCTTGGTCACCGCAATCGCGAACGGCACCCCCGCCTCGCGCAGCCAGGCCGTCATGCGCCGGTCCTCCTCGGTGGGGCGGTGCCGGACGTCCAGCAGCTGCAGGACGGCCAGGGGCCGGTCCCCGGCGAACAGGTAGGCCCGCATCAGGCGCAGCCATTCCTCCCGGAGGTCCTTGCTGACCCGGGCGAAACCGTAGCCCGGCAGGTCCACCAGGTAGTAGGTGTCTTCGACCAGGAAATAGTTCAATAAACGGGTTTTTCCGGGTTTGCCGCTGATCTTGGCCATGGCCTTGCGGGCCAGGACGTGGTTGATCAGGGAGGATTTCCCGCAGTTGCTGCGCCCCACGAAGGCGAATTCCGGCAGGACGCGCTCGGGGCGCAGGGCCAGGTTGGGGGCGCTGGTGATGAACTCCACGCGCACGTCGCGCCCCCCGGATGCGGGTCAGTGAGAGGCGCCGGGCGCGGTCTTGCCCGCGGCCGTCTTGCGCGCTTCGCGGCAGGACTCCCCCTGCCGCCCGCCGACCAGGGCCAGGTCCAGGACCTCGTCCATGGTCTCGACCAGGTGCACCTGGAGCTGGCGCCGGATCGTCTGGGGCAGCTCGAGGTACTCCTTCTCGTTGTCCTTGGGGATGATCAGGACCCGGCAGCCGGCGCGCATCGCCGCGACGGCCTTCTCGGGCAGGCCCCCGATCGCCAGCACCTTGCCGCGCAAGGTGATCTCCCCGGTCATCGCCACGTCCTTGCGCACGGGGATCTCGCGCAGCAGCGAGACGATGGCCGTGGCCATGGCGATGCCGGCGCTGGGGCCGTCCTTGGGCACCGCGCCCTCGGGCACGTGGATGTGCAGGTCGTTCTTCTGCATGAAGGTCGCCGGCAGCTTGCCGCAGCGGGTGCGGGCGAAGCTGAGCGCCGTCTCGGCCGACTCCTTCATGACCTCCTTGAGGTTGCCGGTGAGCTTCAGCTTGCCGGCGCCGGTCATGTGGGCCGCCTCGATCGGCAGGGTCTCGCCGCCGACGACGGTCCAGGCCAGGCCCGTGACCACGCCGATCTCGGGCTCGCCCTCCACGACCTGCCGGCGGTAGCGGGGCGTGCCGAGCGTCTTCTGCAGCGAGGTGGGCGTCACCCGGGCCGGGAAGCGGCCCCGTTCCGCCTTGAACTTGGCCGATTTGCGGCAGATCGAGGCGATCTCGCGCTCGAGCTGGCGCACGCCGGCCTCGCGGGTGTAGCCGTCGATGATCACCGACAGCGCCCGCGGGCTGAAGCCGCCCTTCCAGCTCTTGACGCCGTTGCGCAGCATCTGCCGCGGCACCAGGAAGTCGCGCGCGATGGCCAGCTTCTCGTGGTCGAGGTAGCCGGGCAGCCTGATGATCTCCATGCGGTCCTCGAGCGCCGCCGGGATGGAGTGCAGCGAGTTGGCGGTCGTGATGAACATGACCTCCGAGAGGTCGAAGTCCACCTCCAGGAAGTGGTCGCTGAAGTGCGTGTTCTGCTCGGGGTCGAGCACCTCGAGCAGCGCCGACGAGGGGTCGCCGCGGAAGTCGGCGCCCATCTTGTCGATCTCGTCCAGCAGGAAGACCGGGTTCTTGGTGCCGGCCTTGCGCAGCGACTCGATGATGCGGCCGGGCTTGCTGCCGATGTAGGTGCGACGGTGCCCGCGGATCTCGGCCTCGTCGCGCACGCCGCCCAGGGAGATGCGCACGAAGCGGCGGTTCATGGCCTCGGCGATGCTGCGCCCGAGGCTGGTCTTGCCGACGCCCGGCGGGCCCACCAGGCAGAGGATCGAGCCGTGCAGCTTCTTGGTCAGCTTGAGCACGGCCAGGTACTCGATGATGCGGTCCTTGACCTTCTCCAGGCCGTAGTGGTCGGCGTCCAGCTGCTTGCGCACCAGGCGGGTGTCGAGGCGGTCGCGGGAGCGCTTCTTCCAGGGCAGCTCCAGCAGGGTGTCGAGGTAGTTGCGCACCACGGCGGCCTCGGGCGACATCCCGGGCATCTTCGCCAGCCGCCCGATCTCGCGCTCGGCCGTCTCGCGCACCTCCGGGGGCAGGTCGCCCGCCTCGAGACGCTCGGCGTACTCCTCGACCTCGCTGTCCTCGTCGGCCCCGTAGCCGAGCTCCTTGCGGATGGCCCGCAGCTGCTCGTTCAGGTAGAACTCGCGCTGGTTCTTCTGGACCTGGCTCTGCACCTCGGTGTCGATGCGCTGCTCGATCTGGAGGATCTCCAGCTCGTCGGCCAGGATCTGGTTGACGCGGCGCATGCGGTCGACCAGGCCCGGCTCCTCCAGCAGCTCCTGCTTCAGGGGCACCTTGCCCACGATGTAGGCGCTGATGGAGTCGGTCATGCGGGCGATCTCCCCCATGTTCAGCACCGACAGCAGCACCTCGTCGGGCAGGCGCTTGTTCAGCCGCACGTACTCCTTGAAGCGCTCCTTGATGGAGCGGCTGAGGGCCTCGACCTCCGGCCCGTCGTCGCGGCTCTCGGGGATCACCTCGACCGTCACCTCGCCGAACTCCTCGCCGTCGCTGAAGCCGGTGATGCGCACGCGGGCCTCGCCCTCGACCAGGATCTTGAGCGTATCGTCGGGCGTGCGGATGATCTGCAGGATCTTGATGACCGTGCCCACGGCGTAGAGGTCGTCCTGGACGGGGTCCTCGACCTCGGGCTCGTGCTGCGCCGCCACGCAGATGTACTTGTCGCGCATCATGGCGGCTTCCAGGGCCGCGACCGAGCGCGGCCGGCCCACCAGCAGCGGCGTGATCATGTAGGGGAACACCACGACGTCGCGCAGGGGCAGCAGCGGCAGGCGCTCCGGCAGGACGGGCGGCGTGGCGGCGGGTTCGACTTCGCGTCGCTTCATGTCTCTCCTGGCGGCGGGTGCGGGACGCGGCGGGGGGCGCCGGCGGCGCGCGGCCGTCGTCGCCGCCCCTCGGGTCGGCTCGGTGGTCGGTCAGGCGCCCTTGGCGTCGGCGTCCGCGTCGTGGCCCAGGATCTCGGCCTCGGCCGCCCCCTCGACGACCTCGCGCGAAATCACCACCTGGCGGACGTTGTCCATGGTCGGGACGTTGTACATGACGTCGCGCATGACCGCCTCCATGATGGAGCGCAGGCCGCGGGCGCCGGTCTTGCGGATGATGGCGCGGTCGGCGATGGCCTCGATGGCGTCGTCGGTGACCACCAGCTCCACGTCCTCCATGGACAGCAGCTTCTGGTACTGCTTGACCAGGGCGTTGCGCGGTTCGCGCAGGATGCGGATCATCGCCTCGCGGTCGAGATCCTGCAGGGAGGTCACCACCGGCAGGCGGCCGACCAGCTCGGGGATGAGACCGTACTTGACGAGATCCTCGGGCTCGACCTTGGCCAGGGTCTCGTCGTCGGTGATCTTGCGGCCGCGGGTCTCGGCGCGCTCGAAGCCGAGCACGTTCTGGCCGATGCGCCGCTTGACGATGTCGGACAGGCCCTGGAAGGCGCCGCCGCAGACGAACAGGATGTTGCGCGTGTTGATCTCGATGTACTTCTGCTGCGGGTGCTTCCGGCCGCCCTGCGGCGGCACGTTGGCCACGGTGCCCTCGAGGATCTTCAGCAGCGCCTGCTGGACGCCCTCGCCGGAGACGTCGCGGGTGATCGACGGGTTGCTGCTCTTGCGCGTGATCTTGTCGATCTCGTCGATGTAGATGATGCCCTGCTCGGCGGCCTGGGCGTTGTAGTCCGCCGCCTGCAGCAGCCGCACCAGGATGTTCTCCACGTCCTCGCCCACGTAGCCGGCCTCGGTCAGCGTGGTGGCGTCGGCGATGGCGAAGGGCACGTTGAGGAAGCGGGCCAGCGTCTGGGCCAGCAGCGTCTTGCCGGTGCCCGTGTTGCCGATCAGCAGGATGTTGCTCTTGTCGACCTCGACGTCGTCGCCGATGCGGCGCTGGTTGATGCGCTTGTAGTGGTTGTAGACCGCCACGGCGAGGCTGATCTTGGCGTCGTCCTGGCGGATGACGTACTCGTCGAGGTGCGCCTTGATGTCGTGGGGCTTGGCGTGCGTCTGCGCCGTCTCCGGCGCGTCGTCGAGCAGCTCGCCCTCGAGGATGTCGTTGCACAGCTTGATGCACTCGCTGCAGATGTAGACGTTGGCCGGGCCGGCGACGAGCTTCGCCACCTCGTCCTGGCCGCGGGCGCAGAACGAGCACTTGATCATCTGCGGCGAACCGGTCTGGCGACGCTTCATGGTGCCTCCTGCGCGCGGGTCACGCGGCCGTCGGTCCTCAGTCCTTGACGATCTCGGCGCGCTTCTCGATCACCTTGTCGACCAGGCCGTAGTCGCGGGCCTCGCCGGCCGACATGAAGAAGTCGCGGTCGCTGTCGCGGGTGATCCGCTCGACGGTCTGCCCGGTGTGCTTCGACATCAGGCCGTACAGGAGGTCCTTCATGTAGAGGATCTCCTTGGCGTAGATCTCGATCATGCTGGCCTGGCCCTGGCTGCCGCCCAGGGGCTGGTGGATCATCATGCGCGAGTTGACCAGCGCGGAGCGCTTGCCCGCGGCCCCGGCGGCCAGCAGCACGGCGCCCATGCTGGCGGCCTGGCCCATGCAGATCGTGGCCACGTCGTTGGAAATGTACTGCATCGTGTCGTAGATCGCCAAGCCGGCGGAGATGCTGCCGCCGGGGCTGTTGACGTAAAGGAAGATGTCGCGCTCGGGATCCTCCGCCTGCAGGAACAGCAGCTGGGCGATGATCACGTTGGCGACGTTGTCGTCGATCGCCGTGCCCAGGAAGATGATCCGGTCCTTGAGCAGGCGCGAGTAGATGTCGTACGAGCGCTCGCCCTGGCTGGTCTGCTCGACGACGTAGGGGATCAGCATCTCGTTGCCTCCGTATGGGTTCCGTCCACGCCGGCCGCGGCGGCCGGATCAGTCCTGGCGATACGCGGCCCGTGCGCGCAGGAAGTCGAACGCCTTCTGCTCCGCGAGGTCCTGCGCGATCCGCTCGTCCTCGTGGTGCTGCTTCACGTAGGCGAGGTAGTCCTCGGCGGGGAAGCCGTTCTCGGCGGCGACGGCGGCGATCCGCGCCTCCACCTCCGCCGGCGTCACCGCGATCTCCTCCTGGCGGCGGATCGCCTCCAGGACCAGCATCGCCTTCAGCGAGCGCTCGGCCCAGACGCGGCCGGACTCGCGGTAGCGCTGCTCGTCCTGCCCGGTGACCGGGCGCCCGAGGTACGCGCTGCGCTGCTTCATCTCGTTCACGCCGGCGGCGAGGTACTCCTCGACCAGGCTCGGCGGCGGCTCGACCGGGTTGCGCTCGAGCAGCAGGTCGACGATCCGCTCGCGCTCCAGCTGCTCGACCCGCCGGGTCTCCTCGGCCAGCAGCTCGTCGCGCAGGGAGAGGCGCAGCTCGAGCAGGGTCTGGCCCTCCTTCATCGCGGCGGCGAAGGCGTCGTCGAGCTCGGGCAGGTTGCGGGCCTGGATTTCCTTGACCGTCACCAGGTAGCCGACCGTCCGCCCGCGCACGCGCTCGTTGCCGTAGTCCGCGGGGTAGGTCACCGTCACGCGGCGCTCGTCCCCGGCCACGGCACCGGTCAGCGCGGCGTCGAACTCCGCGAAGTTGCCCTCGGCGCCCAGCTCGAACATGTAGTCGCGGACCGGACCGGCGGGGTCCGGCTCCCCGTCCTGCGCCTGCGGGACGATGTCGGCCTTCAGGCGATCGCCGGCGGCGGCGGCCCGCTCGGCGCGCTCCCAGACGGCGCGCCCCTCGCGCAGGCCAGCGAGGGCCTCGTCCACGGCGCCGGCGGCCAGCTCGACCGCGGCCCGGGTCAGGGGCAGTTCCAGGTAGTCGCGGGCGACGACGTCGGGCCGCACCTCGACGCTCAGCTCCAGGTGGACCGGGCCCTGCTCCTCGAGCTTGAGGTCGGTGAGCTCGGGGTCGGCGACCGGCACCAGCTTGTGCTCCAGGACCGCGGCCCGGTAGGCCCGCGGCAGCACCTGCTCGACGGTCTCCATGCGCACTTCGCCGCCGAGGTCCTTCTCGACCATGGCCAGGGGCACCTTGCCCTTGCGGAAGCCGGGGCGGGCGTGGCCGCGCCGGGCGGCGCCCAGGTTGCGGGCGTACTCGCCGTCGAACCAGGCCCGGTCGATCTCCACGCCGATGACGCGTTTCCAGCTCTCGGGGGACTGGACCGAGAGCGTGAACGGGCTCGGGGCGGTGTCGGTGGTCATGTCGGTCGTCCTTACGGTCATGGTGCGGGGCCACCGCGGGCGCGGCCGCGCGCAACTGGTGCGAGAGGGGGGACTCGAACCCCCACGGTTTCCCACAGGAACCTAAATCCTGCGCGTCTGCCAGTTCCGCCACTCTCGCCAGAACCAGGTACGACAAGCCGCAGCCGGATCGCCGCCCGCAGAGCCGTCGAACCGGGAATTGGAAGCTATTGCAGGATCGGGGCCAATATAGCCCGGCCCAGGGAGGGGGTCAAGGCATCCCGGCGACACGGCCCCGCGCCCTACTTGATCTTCCGGTAGATCGTGCGCGAGGCGATGCCCAGGATCCTGGCCGCCGTCTCCTTGTCGCCGCCGGTGGTGGCCAGGGTCGCCCGGATCAGCTCCATCTCCGCGTCGTGCAACGAGGTGCCGACCGGGAAGCTCACCGTCTCGGTGACCCGCTTGCCGGCGCGGACGGCCTGGGGCAGCACGTCCACGTCGATCAGGCCGTCCTTGGTCAGCACCACCGCCCGCTCGACGCAATTCTCCAGTTCGCGGACGTTGCCCGGCCAGGCGTAGCGCTGCAGGGAGTCCAGGGCCGCCCGGGTGAACCCGTCCACCTTCTTGCCGTTCTTCTCGCATGCGATCTTCAGGAAGAACCCCGCGAGCAGGACCACGTCCCCGGTCCGGGCGCGCAGCGGGGGCAGCTCGATGTTGATGACGTTCAGGCGGTAGTAGAGGTCCTCGCGGAACATGCCGCGCGCGACCAGCCTCTCGAGGTCGGCGTTGGTCGCGGCGACCAGGCGCACGTCCACCTCGATCGGGTCGTTGCTGCCGAGGCGCTCGAAGGTCGCGTCCTGCAGCACGCGCAGCAGCTTGATCTGGACGGACATCGGCAGCTCCCCGACCTCGTCCAGGAACAGGGTGCCGCCGTGCGCCGCCTCGAAGCGGCCCCGTCGCCGCCCGGTGGCGCCGGTGAAGGCCCCCTTCTCGTAGCCGAAGAGCTCCGACTCGAGCAGGGTCTCGGGGATGGCCGCGCAGCTGACCTTGATCAGGGGACGCCCGGCGCGGTCGCTCCAGCGGTGCAGGGCGCTGGCGACGATCTCCTTGCCGGTGCCGCTCTCGCCGGTGAGCAGGACCGTGGCCTTGCTCGGCGCCACCTGGCGCACGGTCTCCAGGACCCGCCGCATGACCTCGCTCTGCCCCACGATGTCGCCGCTGCCGGACCCCTCGGTGAGCATGCGCCGCAGCTCGCGGTTCTCGGCGATGAGCTGCTGCTTCTCCAGGGCCTTGCGCACGACGTTCAGGGTGAGCGAGGCCGAGAACGGCTTCTCGATGAAGTCGTAGGCGCCCATCTTCATGGCCTCGACCGCGGTCTCGATGGTGCCGTGCCCGGTGACGATGACGACCTCGGTGGCCGGCGCGATGATCTTGACCGCCTTGAGCAGGTCGACCCCGTTGAGACGGGGCATCATCAGGTCGGTCAGCACCAGCGGTACGGGCTCCTGGCGCAGGATCTCCAGCGCCTCCTCCCCGTTGCCGGCGGTCAGCGTGCGGTAGCCGTTGCGCCCCAGCAGGCGGCCGAGCGCCTGGCAGAGCTCAGGCTCGTCGTCCACGACCAGGATGGTGGCCAGCTCCGGCGAGCCGGGCGCGCGTGCTGCGGGATCGATCACGTCATTCCTCCGGGCCGGGGCCGGTGCGGGTGATCTGGACAGTTTGTCATCGAATGGACATAATGTCAAGCATCGAGGACGAAGTGTCGTCGCCCAAGCCCATGCCGCTGTTCGACTCGGATCCACACATCCTGTGGTGACAGGGGTGTCCTGCAGGCCCTGAAGCCAGGATGGCGAAAGGGCCGGAAGGCCAAGCGAGTCGGGCACAGGAGGTGCCCGACGAGCGCCCCCTGTCACCACAGGATGTGTGGATCCGAGTCGCATCGCGGCGTGGGCTTGAACGATGTCACAGCCGGAACGAGCGTTACGCAGGGAAGATGCGGGAGAAGATGCCGCACTCGCGCGCGGACCGCTCCAGCCCCTCCCGGAACTCCGGCGCGGCGATGGCGATCAGCGCCCGCGCCCGCTCGGCCAGGTCGCGGCCGTGCAGGTGGGCGACCCCGTGCTCGGTCACCACGTGGTGGACGTCGGCCCGCGTGGTGACCACGCCCGCCCCCTCGCTCAGCACCGGGACGATGCGCGACACGGTGCCGCCGCGGGCGGTCGCCGGCAGGGCCGTGATGGGCTTGCCGCCGCGGCTCATGGCGGCGCCGCGCATGAAGTCGACCTGGCCGCCGAAGCCGGAGTAGATCTGCGTGCCGCGCGAGTCGGCGCAGACCTGGCCGGTGAGGTCGATCTGCAGGGCGGAGTTGATGGCGACCATGCGGTCGTTGCGCGCGATGTTGAAGGGGTTGTTGACGTAGTCGGTGGGGTGCAGCTCGATCTGCGCGTTGTCGTGGACGTGGTCGTAGAGGCGGCGGCTGCCCAGCACGAAGCCCGCGACGACCTTGCCGGGGTGGAAGGTCTTGCGCTCGCCGGTGACGATGCCGCCGTCGATGAGGTCGAGCAGCCCGTCGGAGAACATCTCGGAATGGACGCCCAGGTCCCGCTTGCCCCGCAGGCAGTGCAGGACCGCCGCCGACAGGCCGCCGATGCCCATCTGCAGGCAGTCGCCGTCATCGACCAGCCCCGCGACGTGGCTGCCGATGCTCTCCTGCACGGCGTCCATCGGGATCGTCGCGAACACGTCGAGCGGCCGGTCCACCTCGACGCAGAGCTCGAGTTTCGAGACGTGGATGAAGCTGTCGCCGAGGGTACGCGGCATCTGGCGGTTCACCTCGGCCACGATGCGGCCGGCGGCCAGGGCGGCGGGCTTGGTGATGCCCACCTCGATGCCGAAGCTGCAGAAGCCGTGCTCGTCGGGCGGCGAGACCTGCACCAGGGCGACGTCGGGCCGGTGGCTGCCCCGCAGCAGGTCGGGCACCTCGTGCAGGTGCACGGGGATGTAGCCGGCGCGGCCGCAGTTGACGGCCTCGCGCACGTTGGGCCCCACGAACATGGCCGTGCAGCGGAAGCTCTCCTGCATGCCGGGCTGCGCGTAGCTGGCCTCCCCCGCCGTCAGGATGTGCAGGATCTCGACGTCGCGCAGCTCGCCCGCGCGGGCCACCAGCGCCGCGACCAGCGAGTGCGGCACGGCGCAGCCGGCGCCCAGGTAGACGCGCTGCCCCGAGGCGATCGCGGCCACGGCGGCGGCGGCGTTTGTCCGCCGTTGCCGGTACAGTTCCAGCCAGCTCACGATGCCCCTCCGGTCCGGCGGCCTTCGACGGGCAGCCCGTGCGCGTCGGCCACGCGCGGGTCGACGACCCGGCCGCCGCTCAGGCCGACGCCCCGCGCCAGCGCGGGGTCCGCGGTCATGGCCGCCTCCAGGCCGCCGGCGGCGATGAGCGCGACGGTGCCCAGCAGCGCGTTGCCGAGAGCGTAGGTCGCGGTGCGCGCCACGAGGCTGGGCGTGTTGGGGGCGCAGAAATGGGTCACGCCGTCCACGACGTAGACGGGGTCGCTCAGGCGCGTGGGCCGGCTCGCGGCGAAGCAGCCGCCCTGGTCGATCGCCAGGTCGATCACGACGCTGCCGTCGCGGACGCGGTCCTCGAGCTGGCGGTCGACGAGCACCGGGGCGCGGCCGCCGGGCGAGCGCACGGCGCCGACGACCACGTCGGCGAAGCGCAGCACCTTGGCCAGCGTGTACTCGTTGGCGGGGTAGGTGGTGACCCGGCCCTCGAAGCGCCAGTGCAGGTCGTGCAGCAGGTCCAGGTCGACGTCGAGCAGGGTCACGCGGGCCCCGCAGCCCAGCAGCGCGCGCGCGGCGTTGCGTCCCGCGATGCCGCCGCCGAGCACGACCGCCTCGGCCGGCGGCACCCCGGCCAGGCCGCCCAGCAGGATCCCGTTCCCCCCGTGGTCGGACTGCAGGTAGCGGGCGGCCAGCTGCGGCACGATGCGCCCGGCGATGCGCGACATGCTGGCCAGAACGGGCGCCGAGCCGTCGTCGCGCGAGATGGCCGCGGTGTCGACCGCGCTGCAGCCCCCGCGGCGCAGCGCGCCGAGCAGGGCCGGTTCGCAGGCGGGGAGCATCAGGAAGCCCAGGACGGTCTGGCCCTCGGTCAGCCAGGCCGCCTCGGCCGCCGTGGGCGCCTGCACCTTCACCAGCAGGCCGGCGCGCCGGTACACCTCTTCGGTGTCGCCGGCGATGCGGGCGCCGACCTTGCGGTAGTCCTCGTCGCTGAAGCCGCTGCCGACGCCGGCGCTGCGCTCCACCAGCACGTCGTGGCCCTGGCGCGCCAGGGTCAGGACCGCCGCCGGCGCCAGGCCGACGCGCTTCTCGTCCGGGGCCAGTTCCCGGGGCAAGCCGATGATCATCGCTCCGCCTTTCGCGACGACGCCGCCCCCGCGGGGCCGGGGGCGGCGTCGGAGATCCGCCCGTGGCGCCGGTCAGACCGCGGCGCGCACGTGCTCGTAGCCGCGGCGCAGCGCGGCCAGGTTCAGGTCGACCAGATCCTTCTTCTTCACGGTCTCCCGCAGGGACTGCTCGACGAAAGCCGGCGGGAAGGCGCCGGTCGCGGCGCAGATCGCGCCGAGCAGCACCACGTTGGCCACCTTGGGCGTGCCGACCTCGTCGGCGATCCCGGTGGCCGGGATCCGCACCACGCGGCGGCCGGGCAGCTCGGGGCAGTTCTCCACCACGGACGTGTCCACGATGACGATGCCGCCCTCGACGACCTCGCCGGTGAAGGCCTCGAGCGAGGGTTGGTTCATCACGACCAGCAGGTTGGGCCGGTCGACCAGCGGGCTGCCGATACGCCGCTCGGACAGGTTGACCGAGCAGTTGGCGGTGCCGCCGCGCATCTCGGGCCCGTAGGACGGGATCCAGCTGGCGTGCAGGCCCGCGCGCATGCCGACCTGGGCCAGGAACAGGCCCAGGGTCAGGACGCCCTGGCCGCCGAAGCCGGCGAACTTGCAGTGCAGCTCGGCGGGCAGGGGCAGCTTCTCCGCCTTGGCCTCGGCCTCGCCGGCGCCGAGGTAGGCGTCGCGCTTCTCGGGGGCGAAGGGTTCGACCGGCCGGTGCCAGGCGCCCTCGCGGTGGTCGGACTCGTCCTTGAAGACGCCCAGCGGGAAGATCTTGGTCATCTCCTCGACGAGCCACTCGCGCGCGTCGGGACCGTCCATCTTCCAGCCGGTGGGGCAGGTCGACAGGATCTCCGCGAAGCTGTAGCCGCGGTTCTCGACCTGGTTGGTCAGGGCCTTGCGGATGGCCTTGCGGGCCTTCATGATGTGCTTCGAGTCGCCGATCGCCACGCGCTCGACGTAGGTCGCCGCGGGCAGCGTGGCGATGATCTCGGCCATGCGGATCGGGTTGCCGTGCACGCTCTCGATGCGGCCGCGGGGCGTGGTGGCCGTCTTCTGGCCGATCATCGTGGTGGGCGCCATCTGGCCGCCGGTCATGCCGTAGACGGCGTTGTTGACGAAAAACACCGTGATGTTCTCGCCACGGTTGGCGGCGTGCAGGGTCTCGGCGGTGCCGATGGCCGCCAGGTCGCCGTCGCCCTGGTAGGAGATGACGATCGCCTCGGGGTTGGCCCGCTTGATGCCGGTGGCCACCGCCGGCGCGCGGCCGTGGGCGGCCTGCATGTGCCCGCAGTCGAAGTAGTAGTAGCCGAACACCGAGCAGCCCACCGGCGAGATGAACACCGTGCGCTCGTTGATGCCCAGGTCGACCATGGCCTCGGCGATCATCTTGTGGACGTTGCCGTGGCCGCAGCCGGGGCAGTAGTGCGTGGTCTCCTTGTGGGGCCCGCTCTTGCGCTCGAATTCGGGATAGAAGGCGACGGGCTTCTCGGTGATCTTCACGACCGGCCTCCTTCCAGGATCTTGCCGTACTCGGCCAGCAGTTCCTCGGAACCCGGCACCATGCCGCCGCAGCGGCCGTAGAAGTGGACCGGCGCGCGGCCCTCGACGGCCAGCCGCACGTCCTCGACCATCTGGCCGGTGCTCAGCTCCGCCGACAGGAAGCGCACGTCGCGCCGCGAGAGCTCGGCGATCCGGTCGCCGGGGAACGGCCACAGCGTGATCGGCCGCAGCAGGCCGACCTTCAAGCCCTGCGCGCGGGCCTGGTCCACGGTGGAATAGACGATGCGCGAGACGATGCCGAAGGCGACGACGATCAGGTCGGCGTCCTCGACCTGGTACTCCTCGAAGCGCATCTCGTCCCGCGCGATCCGCCGGTACTTCTCGTCGAGCTTGAGGTTGTGGCGCTCCAGATCCGCGGACTCGAGGTAGATCGAGCTGATGAGGTTGCGGTGGGTGGCCTCGTCGCCGCGCACGCACCAGGACGTGTGGTCGAAGGGCACCGGCCGGGCCTGGGGCACCGTCACCGGCTCCATCATCTGGCCGGTGAAGCCGTCGGCCACGATGCAGACCGGGTTGCGGTACTTGTCGGCGAGGTCGAAGGCCAGGACGGTCAGGTCGCACATCTCCTGGGCGCAGTTGGGCGCCAGGGCGAGCAGGCGGTAGTTGCCGTGGCCGCCGCCCTTGGTGACCTGGAAGTAGTCGCCCTGCTCCGGCGCGATGTTGCCCAGGCCGGGCCCGCCGCGCATGACGTTGACGACCACGCAGGGCAGCTCGGAGCCGGCGATGTAGCTCAGGCCCTCCTGCTTCAGCGAGAAGCCGGGGCTCGACGAGGCGGTCATGGTGCGGATGCCCATGCCCGCGGTGCCGTAGACCATGTTGATGGCCGAGACCTCGCTCTCGGCCTGGATGAACGTGCCGCCCAGGGCCGGAAAGTGCAGGGCCGCCGCGTGGGCGATCTCGCTGGCGGGGGTGATCGGGTAGCCGTAGTAGGCCCGGCACCCGGCCTGCAGGGCGCCGACGACGATCGCGTCGTTCCCCTTCATGAACTTCCTGGACATCGTCCGCCTCCCGCGGGTGGGGGTCAGGGCTTGACGACCTTGATCGCCGCCGGTTCGGGGCACGCGTAGAAGCACAGGGCGCAACCGGTGCAGTCCCGTCCCAGGTAGTAAGCCGGATGGTAGCTGGAGCCGTTCAGCTTCTCGCTGATGTCGATGACGCCCTTGGGGCAGACGCCGATGCAGAGCTTGCAGCCCTTGCACAGTTCGGCATCGATCTCGATGAAGGGGGCTGTCGCCTGGACGGAGTCGTTCATCTTCGCCTCCTCGAAGGGACAGGGGTGCGGGACGCCCGTAACATAGTCAACGGGCCGGGGATGCGGAAGAATTGTTTGCCGCTTGGCAGGGGGGCGCGGGCATGCCGGCGGGGAGTCCGGGGACCGGGTCCGCGGACCCGGTCCCCGGCCGTTCAGCGGTCCTTGAACTCCGGTTTGCGCTTCTCCAGGAAGGCCCGGCAGCCCTCGCGCGCGTCGTCGAGGGAGCCGACGACCCCGAAGAGCGCCGCCTCGAGCCGGCAGCCCTCGTCCAGCCCCATGTTGGCCCCCTCGCCCACCGCCTTCAGGGCGTAGCGGACGGTCGCGACCGAGCGGCCCGCGATCGAGGCGGCGGCGGCGCGGGCCGCCTTCATCAGGTCGTCGCCCGGCACGACGCGGTTGACCAGGCCGATGCGCGCGGCCTCCTCGGCGTCGATCATCCCGCCCGAGAGGATCATCTCCAGGGCCTGCCCCCGCCCCACCAGTCGGGGCAGCCGCTGCGTGCCGCCGTAGCCGGGGATCAGCCCGAGGGTGATCTCCGGCAGCCCGAGCTTGGCGTTGCTGGCCGCGTAGCGGAAGGTGCAGCACAGGGCCAGCTCGCAGCCGCCGCCCAGGGCGAAGCCGTTGACCGCCGCGATCACGGGCTTGCCGAGGTGCTCGAGGCTCCACATCAGGGACTGGCCGCGCTCGGACAGGCGCTCCAGCTCCGGCCCCGTGGCGGCCGCCAGCTCCGCGATGTCGGCGCCGGCGACGAAGGCCTTCGGACCCGCGCCGGTCAGGATCACGACGCGCACCCGGTCGTCCCGCCGCAGGTCGCCGCAGCAGGCCCGCAGCTCCTCGATCACCTGCGCGTTCAGCGCGTTCATCTTCTCGGGCCGGTTCACCGTCACGACGGCCACGCCGGCGTCGTCGATCTCGAGCAGAAGGGTCTCGTAGGTCATCATCGTCTCCCGGGTTGCGCCGGCCGTCCGCCGGCGGATCGTGGTCGGATGATAGCAGACACGGCCCCGCCCCGGAACGCCGGGGTTCGCCGGGGCGTCGGCGATCATCTTCAGGGTTTCGCAGGTTGACCGCAATAGCGATCCTGCTGTACGCTGCCGCGTCGGTTCACCATGCCAACTCCAGCGAGGGACGCGCCATGCCCGAGAGTTCCGCCGACCGGTTGAGACAGCTGCGGGAGCTGCGCGCGCAGGCGCAGCTCGGCGGCGGCCAGGACAAGATCGACCGCATCCACGCCAAGGGCCGGCTGACCGCGCGCGAGCGCGTGCATCTGCTGCTGGACGAGGGGTCGTTCCTGGAGACCGGGGTCTTCGTCACCCACCGCGAACCCTCGCTGGCCGACCAGCTGCCGGTCGGCGACGGCATGATCACCGGCTCGGGCCGCATCGACGGCCGCCAGGTGTACGTGTTCGCGCAGGACTTCACCGTCTTCGGCGGCTCGATGAGCGAGTCCAACGCGCAGAAGGTCTGCCGGCTGATGGACCAGGCGCTGGAGAACGGCTGCCCGGTGATCGGCCTGAACGACTCCGGCGGGGCGCGGAT